>ENA-ORXM01000907-ORXM01000907.1-marine-metagenome-genome-assembly--contig:-NODE-907-length-45784-cov-8.618549_pt1 | contig 45784 bp, 34 predicted proteins | sample MGYA00237867_ERZ511480 | MGnify/ENA primary metagenome ERZ511480 (study PRJEB26309, sample SAMN06266103) | marine metagenome | isolation source: Algal blade | place: United Kingdom:Sidmouth, United...
TCCTGGGGCTGGAGAAGGTCCCAAGGGTTGGGCTGTTCGCCCATTAAAGTGGCACGCGAGCTGGGTTCAGAACGTCGTGAGACAGTTCGGTCTCTATCTACAGTGGGCGTTAGAAATTTGAGTGGATCTGACTTTAGTACGAGAGGACCGAGTTGGACTAACCTCTGGTGTATCTGTTGTTCCGCCAGGAGCATTGCAGAGTAGCTACGTTGGGAAGGGATAAGCGCTGAAAGCATATAAGCGCGAAACCCACCACAAGATGAGATTTCTTTAAAGGGTCGTGAGAGACGATCACGTTGATAGGCTATAGGTGTAAAGGCAGTAATGTCATAGCCAAGTAGTACTAATAACCCGTAGGCTTATGCGTTGAAACGCTTATAAGTGTTCTAATTTAAATTTTTTACTTTACAACACTCTAAAAAGATTTGATTTATCAATATGTTAAGATATTTGCGCTTTGCGCAGTTGATAGTTTTTAGTTTATAATTTAGTGTAATTTTTTACAATAAATCATAAATAGAAAATCAATAACAACCTTAAGGTGGTTATAGCAACGAGGCTCACCTCTTCCCATTCCGAACAGAGAAGTTAAGCTCGTTAGCGCTGATGGTACTGCATTTGTGGGAGAGTAAGTCGCCGCCTTTTTTGAAAGTCCTTTACATTAAGTTGTAAAGGACTTTTTTTTTATAATAAATTCAAAGTTTCTTGTTTAAAACCTAAATCTCTATTTATGTGGCTATATCTAGGCTTACTTGCTGCTTTATTTTTAGGATTACATAACTTATGTAAAAAAAATGCAGTTGTAGGCAATGAGGAGAGATATTTTCAAAAATGTAACTTAAACCTTGTGATAGCTCGTATGCTTTTTCTATTGATGGATATAATTTAAATAGTATCTCAGCTCTTTTTGTTTGTCTTTCAGTCCATTTGGTTTTGGATTTAAATTACAGCTACCTACTTCTAGCTAATAATTGTTTGTGGGTATCCCCATTGCTTAGAAGTTCTGGATGATGGATTTCTCCTTTTTTTCGAGCTTTTACAATCTCACTATTATCCAATTTGATAGCATCCCACTTCAATCTAATTCGCTCTTATTGTACGGCTTCTGATGCTAATTTTTGCACATGAAATCTATCTGTTACTATTTCTGTTTCAGGGAAACATTTTTTTGCTATCAAGTTCATAGTGTTAGCCATATCCACAGTGACTTCTTTAACTATATTACGTTTTCCATAAGGATTTTTTTAAGTATATCTATCACGTCTTCGGCTTTTGTTCCTTTTACAATAGCCACTATACTTGCTTTTTTACCATGAGCTGCTTTGTTTGTTAAAATGGTGTAAAGCTCCCCATTTGATAAACAAGTCTCATCTAAGCTTAGATATTCTCCTAGATTTTTATCATAAAGTAACCAAGTTTCCGAATGCTCCTTTTGTGACCAATTCTTAAAATCACTTAGATGATTCTTATACTGGTATTGGAACTTTTTTCCATTGATATTGTAGTAATCCCCAAAACGTTTAACACTTACTGCATGAGTATCAAGAGATACCTTTTAAAAAAGTAGTAAACTCATTGGTTATGCGAGTGCCTTGAGCTATTAGATGTCAATCTCTTTTGATAATCTTTCCAGTGTCTACTATAGTCCAACTCCTACGTTTTATATGCAGTAAGACTGATTTGCCTCTTAAAGGAAAATCTTCTATTATTATTTCTGGAGAAAATCCTTTGGAATGCGCTCGTATTGATACAAACCTAATAGTGAACAGGAAAGTAAAGGCTGGCTTCTTATAAAAATGCAAGCATGAAAATATTGATATCGATTTACTGAAATTTTCAATGAACCCTGTCTACAGTCAAGATTACTTTGTCCCGTTAGGCTTAAAGATTAAAATCCAGATTATCGTTCTTAAGCCAATAATATTCAATGAATTATACTTTTATTACGTACTAAAATATATTTGTAATCTTGTGAGATGATTCTTGGTGGAGCAAAGTATTTTTATTTAAAATTTATTTCTTGTGTTTGTTTAATTATTTCTGTTCCAGAGTCTAAAATTATTTTAACTGTAAAAATAGAAATATCAGGAATATTATCATATTCAGTCATATCTACTTGAAAACCATCATGCCAATCAGCTCTGTTTTTAAATAATTTGCTGATAGTCAATTCTTCACCATCGTAACCATAAGTAGTGAAATTATTTGTAACATCTATCGTTTCTTTGGATTCAGCATTAGTTACAACAATCGTTATCGAGTCAATAGGGTCAATATTAATATATTCATCAGGTAAACAATCACAACTTGATGCGTAAGTAGATGTGTATCCAAAAGAGCTAAAGTCTAATTTTGATTTATGATAGGATACCTGGTTTAGTTCAAATTCAATAGCAATTGTTAGTCCAAAGGAATTTTTAGGCGCAGAATTGGATACTTCCATACTTTGAAATCCAGATGTGTTCCAGGTTTTTAACTCTAAGCTATTATAAGTTCTTTCATAAGTCCTAACCGGATCACATTCACAACAAGAAGTTGCAAAAAATTGCAAAAAATATAATAGAAATATGGAAATAATTTTTTTATTCATGTTTAGTTATATTTCACGTTCTATAAATAAAAATATGTTAATTTCAAGGACCAAGCACCATTAAAGTTGGCTTAAGTGTCTTGTAATTTACAAGACAAATATAATGTTTTGTTGTCGTATAATTTGGTTGTATTTTTATTTAACATAATTGAAAATCAGTAAGTTTTTAATAAGGATAGAACTCGCTTTCGAGAACTTCATTAATTTATTACTGTTAATTATTCTTGCAATAAAAACGGTCTTTAGTTATATGAATTTACCCTAAAAATATGCACAGGATTATTTTTATAGGAAGTGGTCTTATCTAATAGCATTCCATTGTTAATAGCTACTTTTTGGGAACCCATATTATCCACATGAATAATAGATATTAAGGAGTGTGTTAGCTTATTTTCAAAAGCGATTTTTTTACAGGTTTTAGAAGCTTCCGAGGCGTAACCCATTTTCCAATATTCTGGTAAAATGGAATAACCTATTTCCAATTCTTTGGTGTCGTTTACGGTTTGTACTAGTAAGCCACATTGACCAATTAATTTGCCAGACTCTCTATTTATTAAGGCATTTAAACCACCGAGGTTGTTTTGTATCTATTAAAAATATTGCTAAGCCATTCTTGGCAAGCCTCTTCTGGACTTTTAGGCAAGTTGTTCCAATATTTGGTAGCTAATGGATTTTGGTGAAAGGGTAGCCAAGCATCAAAATCTGATTGGAGTAATTTTCTAAATAATAACCGCTCACTTTTATGTCTTCTAAAAGAAAAGACATAATTATTTTTTTTTATATCTTATGATGTCACCAATTTCTAGTCGCCATTTCTCTGCTAAGCCAGCATTTACTTCTAGTACATATTTAACAGGAACAATGGAAGGTAGGCTAGTTTCATCTAGTGGTTTTGCGTTTTCTTGAAAACTAGCAATACGTAAATTTTCGTCGATATAAATAATATCTAAAGCAATTTTAGTGTTTTTCATATAAAAAGAATGCATGCTAACATCTGGGAAAACAAAAAGCATTCCTTGATTTTCTCCCATGCTGTCTCTATACATTAAACCAGTCTGTGTCTCATATTCTGTTTCTGCAATTTCTATGTCTATATTGGTAAGAATAGAATCTTTAGCTGCTTTTAGAATAGTTAAATCACCATCTTTTTTAAAAACTATGGGAGCAGTTTTTATTATTTTTTTTGATTCTTCCTTGCAGGAAATAAATGCTACAGAAGAACACAGAAATAATATAAAAAAAAGTTTAAAATATTGCATTTAGGTCTAATTTTTTAATTTCGTCTACTGCTTACTTTTTTAAAGGCCTAAACATAAAGTATAAGCCAATAATGATAAAAGGAATACTTAGCCATTGCCCAATAGAAAGTAATTCTAAGGAAGCATCTAAATCATTTTGTCTTTCCTTTACGTATTCAACAAAGAAACGCACTGTCCAGAGCAAAAATAAAAAAGCACCAAATAAGAAACCTGGTTTGTTTTTTTTATCAGTTTTCCAATAAAAGAAATAAAGAATTAGAAAAACAAAAATATAGCATACACCTTCATATATTTGGCCTGGGTGTCTAAACGGTACTTGCTCTAAGATTTCTGTAAAGCTAGGGTTGTTTTCTATCATAGCATATGCTGCATTAGCTGTATTTGCTTTCGTCATAGCTATAGCTTCAGAAGGTCTGATAGCCTCTCTAATAAAACGGGTAGCGAAAATAAAAGATTCGTTGGTTTCTTGGCCTATAATTTCAGAGTTGAAAAAGTTTCCTAATCGCACAAAAAATGCGCCTATAGCAGTAGGAATTACCAAGCGGTCTAAAATCCAAAGAACTTTAAATTCAGGATATTTTCGAGTGTATAAATACATGCCTACAATTACGCCAATAGCAGCTCCATGACTTGCTAAACCAGCAAATCCTGTAAATTCATAGCCTTTTATAAAACCTAGAAGTGTGCTAGTTGTATTTTCTCTTATGGGTAATAGGATTTCTGTAAGATGATTTTTGTAATAAGCCCAATCGTAAAAAAAAACATGTCCCAAACGAGCTCCTAACATAGTAGCTAATACGGTATATATGAATAAAGAATCTAGTTGTTCTGCGGTCTTTTTCTCATAATCAAAAATCTTTTTCATGATATACCACCCTACAACAAAAGCGGCTATCCACATTAGACTATAATATTTGATGGTTAAAGGACCAACGTTAAATAAAGTGTCGTTAATATTCCAATTAAAGCCTAAAAAGTACATGTGTTTATGTTTTAAAAGGTTAAAGATAAGTAAATAGCCCTAAAGATAATTGGCTAAAAGTTTAAAATTAAATTATGGCACTGGGTCGTAACCGCTTCCGCCCCAAGGATGACAGCTAAAAATTCGTTTCATAGAAAACCATCCTCCTTTAAAAAGACCATGCTTTTTTAAGGCTTCTAAGGCGTACTGTGAACAAGTGGGGGAGTACCTACAACTGGCAGGTGTTAAAGGTGAAATAAGGTATTGATATGCTTTTACTAAAAAAATAAACGGAACAATAAGTATTTTTTTCACATCAATATTTTTTAGTTTTCAACTTAGTTCCCTGAGCGTAGTCGAAGGGAAGACTCCTAAGAAACACTAAAAGTAGTACCTTCTTTCCCGTCTTTTAATTGTATCCCTAAAGCAGCCAATTCATCACGTATTTTATCAGATGTTGCAAAATCTTTGTTGCTACGAGCATTATTTCTCAACTGAATTAATAAATCTACTACGCTTGGTAATTTATCTGTGTTGCTCTCAGAAGTTGTATTGCTTTCAATCCCTAAAACATCAAACACAAAGTTAGAAATCATTAGTTTTAATACATCTTTATCTTCTCGTGAAATGGTTTCTTTTCCCTCTTTTATTAAGTTTATGTGTTTAACTGCATCAAATAAATTGGCAATTAATATGGGGGTATTAAAATCATCATTCATAGCATCGTAACATTTTTGTTTCCATGCTAGAATATCAAAAGAAGTAGTGCTTGCAGATTCTAATTTTTCTATGTTAGTAATTGCATCCATCAATTTATTGTACCCTTTCTCAGATGCTAATAATGCATCGTTACTAAGGTCTAAGATGCTAGTGTAATGTGCTTGCATCATAAAAAAACGAATTACCGCTGGTGAAAAAGGCTTGCTTAAAATAGTATTTTCGCCAGAAAACATTTGGCCTGGTAGAATGTTATTTCCTGTAGATTTTGCCATTTTTTTACCATTTAAGGTAAGCATATTAGCATGTAACCAATAATTTACAGGAGAGGTACCATTGCAAGCTTCTGCTTGTGCAATTTCGCATTCATGATGTGGGAATTTTAAATCCATTCCACCTCCGTGAATATCAAAAGATTTCCCTAAGTATTTGGTGCTCATGGCAGTACATTCTAAGTGCCATCCAGGAAAACCATCTCCCCAAGGTGAAGGCCAACGCATAATATGTTGTACTTCTGCTTTTTTCCATAGCGCAAAATCTTGCGGACTTTTTTTATCGCTCTGTGCGTTTAATTCTCGCGTATTGGCAATCATATCCTCTAATTTTCTGCCGCTAAGTTTGCCATATTCTTTGGTTTCGTTAAACTTATTTACATCAAAATAAACAGAGCTATTTACTTCGTAAGCAAAACCACCTTTTAAAATAGCTTTAATAATTTCTATCTGTTCAATAATATGCCCAGTTGCTGTGGGTTCAATACTTGGTGGTAAAAAATTAAATTTTTGTAATATGGTATGGAAATCAACCGTGTAACGTTGTACAACTTCCATTGGTTCCAATTCTTCTAACCGTGCTTTTTTTGCAATTTTGTCTTCACCTTCTTCAGCATCATTTTCTAAATGTCCTGCATCTGTAATGTTTCTAACGTAGCGTACTTTGTAACCTAGATGTTTTAGGTATCTAAAAATCATGTCAAAAGACATAAAAGTTCTACAGTTTCCTAAGTGTACATTGCTGTATACAGTAGGCCCACATACATACATGCCAATGTGACCTTCGTTTATAGGAATAAAAACTTCTTTTTTGCTCGTTAGAGAATTATAAACTTTTAAAGTTTGATTTTTATACAGTCGCATTGGCACAAAAAAAATTAAAATTTAGTTTCTAGGTTGATGAAATTTAAAAACTCGCGACGCGTGGCTTCTTCTTTAAATTTTCCGCCATACTCAGCAGTCACAGTGCTACTTTCTATATCGCGAATACCTCTTGAGTTTACACATAAATGTTTTGCGTCTATAACACAAGCAACATCTTTTGTATTCAATACTTTTTGAAGTTCTCTAACAATCTGAATATTTAAACGCTCTTGTACTTGTGGTCTTTTTGCAAAATAATCTACAATACGATTCATTTTAGACAAGCCAACAACAGTACCTTTAGATATATAGGCTACATGTGCTCTTCCAACAATAGGAAGTAAATGGTGTTCGCAAGTAGAATATAGTGTAATATTTTTTTCAACCAACATTTCACCATACTTGTATTTATTGTCAAAAGTAGAGGCCTTTGGTTTTTTATCAGGATTTAAACCTCCAAATAATTCATTTACAAACATTTTTGCAACCCTATTTGGAGTTCCTTTAAGACTGTCGTCATCTAAGTCTAAACCAAGGGTGGTTAATATATCTGTAACATTTTCTTTTATCTTACTAATTTTTTCTTTATCACTTAAAACAAAAGCATCTTTTCGTAATGGGGTGTCCTCAGCCGTAGAAGCGTGGTCATCTCCTATTTCTTCATAGTGTTCATCCAATGCATTATCTATTTTCATCTAATATATGACTTTTAAGTGGAGCAAAGATATACATAAAATGCCACTTTATAATATGTTAGCAGGCGTTACACAACATAAATTAGTGTTAAGATATAAGGTATTATATATTTGCTTTATCCCAAAGTATGCTTACGAATGAAATGCTATAATAAAATTTTATATGTTTTCTTTTTTTTAGGGGTTTACACAATAGCTGCACAAACTTCTTCAGACTGTGTGGGAGCTATTCCTATATGTAACAATACACCAGTTAATGGAGCTATTAATGGTTTTGGAGTGGATGATTTTAATGGGAATACAACTACTGGCTGTATAGAGAGAAATAATAATACTGGCGTTATAGAGTCTAATTCTGCTTGGTATCATTTTAAGACAGAAGCTTCTGGGGAATTGGGTTTTAATATAGGTTTTGATACACTAGAAGATTGGGATTTTGCATTGTATAAAACAAGTGACTGTAGCAATCTAGGAGACCCAATCCGGTGTAATTTTTTTGATAATGCGGAAGAAGTTTCTTTTGCAGGAGTGGGGGAAGACCCAACAGGAAATACGACTAATTTTCAATATGAAGATTGGTTACAAGTAGCTCCAGGTGAAGATTATTATTTATTGATAAATAACTTCTCAAATAATAATGCAGGTTTTTCAATTCAATTTTCAGGGAATATTTTTTTAACCAACCCTAATGATGCTTTGGATTGTAGTATTATAAGTAATTTGTTAGGTGCGCCAAAAGCAGCATGTTCTAGTGAAAATATTGTGTTAGATGCTACAACTGCAGGTGCAAGCCAATATGAGTGGTTTTTAAATAACGGTAACGGATTTGTTATACTTACGGGAGAAACGAATGGATCTTTAAATACAAATTTATATGGCTCTGGAATTTATAGGGTACGAATAGATGCTACAATAATTAGTGATGTACAAGTCGTTTTTTCTAGTCCGCCTTTAACGTATCCTTTAGCAGACGATTCATATTGTGTAGATTTAGAAGGCTATGATTTTTTTCAGAATAATAATGACGCATTAGGATTGGGAGCAAGCATGCAATCGCCAGAAGATTTTATAGTAAATTATTATGAATCGATGAGTGATGCTATTAATAGTATAAACCCCTTGCCTAGATTTTATAAGAAAACAGTAGGGGCAGAAACATTTTTTGCTACCGTTGCATCCAAGCAAAATCCAAAATGTATTGATGCGCCACAAGAGTTTGAAATAATAGGAATACAAAAACCTGTATTAAATTTTAATTCTGAGGTGTATTTGTGTGAAGGAACAACATCTGTAGTAATAGGAGAAACCAATCCAAACATTAATTATAGTTATGAATGGGAAACAGGGGAATTAACCCCAACTATCTTAATTGATGCGGCTGGAGAATATATTTTGACAGCTACAAATAAACAGGGGATGTATTCATGTGATATCTCTAAAAAAATTACGGTTTATATTTCTGAAACGCCAGTAATAGCAAATGTTTTATTTGATGAAGTGCATACAAACAGTGAGGTAATTGTAGAAACAGCTATTCAAGGAGATTATGAATATCAATTAGATAATGGAAGCTTTCAAGAAAGTAATATGTTTTTAAACGTATTACCAGGGATGCATACGGTAACTGTTAGTGATTTAAATGGTTGTGGTGACGTAACAGAAACAATAGTTGTGGTAGGATATTTAAAGTTTTTTACCCCAAATGGAGATACTGTAAACGATAGTTGGGGTGTTATTGGAATGTTACAGCTAGAAGCTCCTATAGTTTCAATCTATGATAGTTTTGGAAAGCTTTTAAAACAATTAAATAAGAGGAGTGTCCTATGGGATGGCACCTATAACGGCTTAGATATGCCATCTGCGGATTATTGGTTTAAACTTTCGTATTTAGACTTTAATGGACAGCGTAAAGAAGCTAAGTATATAAAGAGTCATTTCTCATTGAAAAGATAAATTCTGTTCCGCAAGTATTAAAGGTGTTATTTTTCGGTAAACAGTGAAAAAATCTGTCAAAATATACTAAATCTAATTCCTATAAGTTATAAGTAGTAGCTTATGTATAATTCACAGCTAAGTTAATCTATGCAAAAATTTAGTTATTTAATAGGTTTGTTTTTTTTGTTTGTTACAGCAATCAATGCTCAGTTGTCTCCAGATTGTAGAAATGCAATTCCAATATGTGCAGATGGTGTTGGAGCACAATTACCCTTGCATCAATCTATTGCTGATGGTAAAGGAGATATAGATGATTTTGATCCAGATGTAATTATACAAACAGGATGCCTAGAAAAAGGAAGTATTAGCTCTGCTAATATTGAGAATAATACTGTGTGGTATGTTTTTAGAGCAGGAACAGATGGGCAAGTTGGTTTTGATATAGAAGCAACAACATTAACAGCTGAATGGGATTTTGCAGTGTATGGACCCGATGTAGATTGTGTAGATATTAGTAGTGGAGATGCACAGCCAGTACGTTGTAACTATGAAGTTAATAACACAAATTTTACGGGGATAGGTATAAACCCAGACAACGGGCAAGTAGGCATGCCAAATTTAACGCAAAGTTTGAATACTTATGATGAATGGTTAGATGTGGTTGAGGGTGAGGTTTATTATATTCTAATAAATAATTTTAATATAAATACAAATAACGACCCAGAGTCCTTTACGTTTACATTTACAGGAAGTTCAGTAGCTTCAGGTCAAGATACTGCCATAGATTGTACTTTAAGAGATGAGTTTTTAGGTTTAGATATAGATGCATGCGTGGGAGCAGACGATATTGTGCTAAGCGCATTGCGTTCTCCTGTAGGAAATGATATAGATACCGTAGTTTGGTCTGTGGATTATGAGGATGACGGTGTTATAGACGATACTAATTTGATGGGTTCTGGTCTTAATGGCGCAGAATTAATCATTCCAGCTACATTAGCTAATTCTGGACGTTACTTTGTGGTTATTACAACAAGTTCTAGGACTCCCCCAACGGTGGAGGATGGTGGAGGTGTTTTAGTTACATTTTTTGATGAGCCAGTTTTTGATGAGGCAGCAACTTTAGCAACGGTAATTAGTAATATAGGTGAAGGTATAAATATAAATACTGTCGAAATTATAGTAGATGGTACTGGTGATTACGAGTATTCGTTAAATGGAAGCGATTTTCAGGACAACCCGTTGTTTTATGATGCAGCTCCAGGAGAGAATAATCTCATTATCAATGATAAAAATGCTTGTGGAACATTAGAAACTACTTTGTTAATCATAGGGTATCCTAAGTTTTTTACCCCTAATAATGATTTTGTGAACGATACTTGGAATGTTAAAGGTATAGAAAGATTAACCAACCCTTCGGTATTTATTTTTGACCGTTATGGGAAATTATTAAAACAGTTAAATCAAGTTGGTGGTTGGGACGGTACTTTTAATGGTGCTAGATTACCTTCTTCAGATTATTGGTTCCGATTAGAGTATACTGATATTGAAGATGGTGTTGCAGTTAATAAAGTTAGAAAAGGACATTTTTCGTTAAAACGCTAAAGAGTATCTAACTAAGTTAAAAAATTAAATATTTTAAGATTCTACAAAACCATTTATTCCTTTTGTCAGTAGCGATGCATTAGCAAGAGCCTTGGGCAAATTCTCAATTGTTAGGTTTTTATTTAATTACTCCTCTTTACTTACGTTATCTAAGGAGTGGTTTAGAGCGTGTTCAAAATAAAATTATGCTAGATTTTGGGTAAAAATCTGGATAGCCTCTACTTTGTAATCAACAAAAAAACAAAGTTAATGCAATCGAGTTACACCCAACTTACTACCCAATAGTGGTAAATTGTAGAAAAAATACTATCTGTTAAATAAAAAAGACAAATATAAGTTACGAGATATTGTCGATGCGATTTTATGGCAACTTCGCATCGGTGCTCAGTGGCGCAATCTATCCAATAATTTCCCTAAATGGGGTGGTGTTTATTATTATTTCCGAAAGTGGAAAAGCAATGGCACCTTGGAAATACTCAATATTGAGTTGAATATGATGGAACGAATTCGACAAGGAAAAGAAGCGATCTCAAGTCTATTATCTATTGATAGTCAGTCTAAAAATCAGGTCTTTTTACACATCATGACAAAGGAGTAAACGGGAATAAAAAAATTAACGGTAGAAAATGACATGTAATCACAGATACCTCAGGATTAATTTGGGGAGTAGTTGTAGGAGCGGCTAATCAAGCTTGGTGGTGTGTAGTTGCTAGTAGGGTAGTAGAAGCACAGTTAGGATATTTATATCGCATGGAAAAAATCTTAGCGGATTATGGCTTACAAAACAATATTTATGAAATGGGTAGAAGAAAATATAACTGGGCTGGAAGTATAGATTTCATCAGCACCTCCTTCCTCCAAAGGCTTTGTTCCTCTAAACTGGAGATGGGTAACTGAAAGAACCTTTGGAATCTTCATTTTCTTTCGCAGTCTAGACAAAGACTACGAAAAAAAAGCAGAAAGTCAAGAATCTTGGATATTATGGCAAAATTGTCAATTGATTCTCAACAGAATCAATAAATAACTGAGAATTATTTTTAAACATGCTCTAACCAACAGTATAGTAAAATTTTTCTATAACAAATTTTACGTATCCTTTGATATTTGTTTTTATTAATATAGGAAACAACTAAATACCCTTGTAAACTAACCAAAAAGAAAGCTGTTCTTAAAATTGTAATTAATTTTATGAGGTTAGTAACTTCGCAACCACTTTATTCAATTTTATTTCAGCTATTTATAAATCAAAATGATTTGTGTTTAAAATATTTAAAGAACAGCGCTAATAGTAATTTTATAAAAATTAGCATAGATACAATCCTCTTTAAATTTTAACATTTATTATTTTTCAATTAATTCTCCCTTATAATTATAACTGACTTTGCCATAGTCAAAACTATAGATTCTTTTTCCTTGATTATCCTTTTTTAGAAAGTCAATATCATCTTCTTTTGTATCTAATAATACCTTACCATTTACATCAATAAATTTATAGGTTCCATTAAATTTTACAGCTGTAATACCATCTTCAAAACCTTTGGCATTCTTGTATTTAAATGGAATCACTATTTTACCTTTGCTATTCACAAACCCTATTTTTGAATTTATATCACTTACCATAATTCTATCGTTAGATAGTTTATCATAAACTTTAGCCACACCAGGAATAAGAGTAGCATTAGCATTCTCATCCAAAATATAGAATTTATGATCAGCAGTAATTCCGAATAAAATATCACCAACTTCCTTTGTAAACCAGTATGACTTTGAGCCTATGGGCTTATTATTAGAATTAAAAAGAGAGTAATGGTCGTTTTCTTGTTCGGGTAGGATACCAATGAGACCATTATTGTAGGCTTCTATGTCGTATACAAATAATGTGTCTAATTGCTTTTTATTTATATTTAAGTAATAAAAGTAATTATTATCTTCATAAAAATTACCACGAATATTTTCTAAGCCATAAGATCCAGCTATTGTAATTTGTGGTTCCCCATTATTATTTAAAAATACGGTTGCATCTTCAGTTTCCATTACAAATAAATCATCAGTTTCCTTAATTGGTTTATAGTTGCGTGCTGTAAATGAAGTCTCGCGACTTTCAGAGTCATTTTCAAAATATAATTTTATAGATTTTACATTTCCATAAAAATAATGTTGTTTGTGAAAAATACCATCATTATCATTAAAGAAATCTAAGTTGGATAAATTATTTTTTAAGTACTCTTGAAATTCAGCCGTATTTTCGAAATCATCATCGTTTAATTTTTTTTGTAATTTTTTAAAATAGCCTAATATTTCTGTAAATGCTCCTTTCATCTTACCGGGTGCTATACCATTGTTAGAATAACCACTTTCATCCAATACTTTACCTTCAGCGTTATAACCTTGTATTTTAATAGGGGAAGCAATAGTATCACTCAATGTAAAATAGATGTAATTGCCTTCTGCTTTTACCAAATTTATTTCCCCACCTTTATAACTTACTTTAGGTTTGTCTAGAGAGACTTCAACAAAATCATAATCTTTTACGTAATTTATTTTATAAGTGATATTTATACTATCTATAGGTTTTGCTTTACCCCAAGCTTCATTAAAATGAAAGTCTACTTCATAATTAGCTATACTATCTGTTCGTATTTTACCATTGTGGTAAAAAATTGTTTTTGGTGTAATTTTTTGAGATACACCTTCGTCTAGTTTCATGGGAGATGATGAACCATCATTGTTTTTTGAAAATTCTAATTGACTTTCATATTCTTCAAAAGTTTGGACAAACGTAACATCATTAAATTGGTTAAGAGCTTTACTAATACCTGTAGTGTCTATTTTAAATTCGTCTTCATACTTCTCGTCTTTTTTCTTAATTGTTTTAATTTCATTGGAAAACGAATTTTCAAAGAATTTGGTAAATGATTCAAATTGATTAACGTTATTGTTGACTTCTTCCTTAATTTCTGCTAAAGATTTATTATCTAATTCTGATATAAACTCATTTAATTCAGGGCTGTTTTTTGATTGTGAATGGTTGCAGCTAACCATAATTAAAGCTGCTGTTATTATGAATATTATTTTTTTCATTACCTGATTATTTTGAGTTCGTTAGATCCTTTTGGTTGATATAAATAATAATTTAATGTTTTATCATAGCTTTTACCAGTGAAAATTATCATATCTGATTTGTCTTTTGCATGGGTGTAAATTAATTTTCCGTCAGCATTAAATACAATATCATAATCATTCGCTACGGTATATTTGTAGCTATTTAATTGAACTGCTAAATAAGCTTCCCATTCATCACGTGCTGTTTCAAAATTAGTGTCAAATTCTAATTGTTGCATTTCAAAATCTTTTTGATAGAATGTTTCGTTAATAGCTTGCTTATCTTTTGCTAAGAAGGCTTTTCCTATTTTATCATATAATGCAATTATTTTTGCTTTTAAATCTTTGTCATTTCTTAAATCAACACCATCAGTCCATGCTTTTGGATAATAGGGTAATGTAGAATTAAACTCAGTCTCAAGCACAATAGGGTTATTTCCTTTTAATGTTATTTGTTCTATTTTTTTAATAGTTTCCTTATTGTCTTTATTTGTAATGGTAGCAGAGAAAAAAGCATTTTCATTAAAGTTCTTTGATCCTTTGTTTTTCTTAGGGATTATTTTTAGAGAAGAAACAGGTCCAGTAATGTAATTATTTAAATTAAATTTGCTTTCACGTGAAGACTCTGTAATTATAATATCGTTTATAATTACATTGTAAACGCAATCATGTGCTTTTATGTTTAATATATATTTAGGTTGGTTTTCAAATGTTTTTATTTTATGATGAATTTTTGCTAAAGGAATATTGTAAACGGGGTTGTAAGTTATAGTTAGCTCAGCATAATCTTTATCTCTAAAGGAGGCTAAATGTTTTCCGTTTACTAAGTTAATATCTAATTTTTTATTTTCAGTTTCATCATTCCATACAAAATTAATATTGCCACTATAGCTCTCCGTTGGGTTTGTTAGGCCTTTTTCGACTTCCAATATTTCTAGTAATTTTTTGGCAGAAAAATTAAGAGAATCTGTTGTTAGTAATGTGTAATTATCAGTAATCAATGCTTCCCTAATGGGAACTCCAGCATAATGCATACCCTTTAAGGTTATTTCTTGAAAATTAGAAGTACTATCAATTTTTTTATCTATATTCTCTAATTGCATTTTAGCAATTAAGTCTTTTGTTTCAGACGGGGATTTAATTTTTGAAAAATCGTATTTAAGAGCATCTTTGTTACATGAAGTAATAGAGATACTAATTGTTAAAAAAAGTAAAATCAGCACGTTTTTCATCGGTTAAAATTAGCTTATTAATATTATTTTTTTTCTTTGAGGAAGATGGTTAAATCATCAAAATTCTTAAATTTACCCTTTAATTTTTCTCCTTCATTTTCATCTCCTAAATTTATACTTAGTGTTATATGTTTAGTATCGTTTTCCCAAAAATATTTAATCCAATTATTACTTTCATTAGTTTCAGGCTCTCCATAAAAATTTGATAATTTGTTCTTCATTTCTTCAAAATCTCGTACTTTATTAAAAGGTGTTATTTCCAAGCTTATGCCTCTCCAGTTATTATTAACAGCTACTTTATTAACAATAACTCCGTAAAACCTTAAAAACCGCTCGTCGTTAAATTCTATACTACCATATTCACTTTGTACAGGTAAACCTTTGAAGTAATTTTCTAAATTGGTTTCAATGGTAATGTCCTCCAAGTTTTTCACAAGTGCTTTATAATCTATTTGAGCATAACTAAAAAACGATGTGAATAATAGAAGTATGGTTAGTTTTTTCATAATTGCTTTGGTAGTTATATTTGGGTCAATTTTATAACAACTACGTAAAAATATCATTAAACCTGATAGATTTAATTTGTAAATATATATTCGTAACGGTATAGTGTATATTTGAGATTTGACTAATGATTCATTAGCACTACCAAGTTTATAACTTCATAGCTATAACCCTTTGTTATTTTTAAATCCCAAAAAAGGCTACAACTTTCGTTACGACGCTGGGCTTACTTCTTATGTTACTGTTTACTCATGAGTTAAAAGTAATCACACATGCTTGATTGAATAGGAATTTTTTTAAAACACTGAATTTTCAATCAAATACTTTGCTTTCTTTATTATATAGGGTTTATTAAAATAGCTTAGATTCGTTGGCTTTAAAAACTTCGTTTTATCAGCACCAAATTTTAATAATTCTAAATCCGTTAGACTGTACCAATATTTAACAATCAATTCTGCATCTTTATGTTCTAATTCTTTGATTGTAAACTCCATAATTATATTAGTTTTTGGAAATTTCACAAAGCTACATTAGTAAAAAGTTTATTAACTATTTTCCATTCGCCATTTATTTTAAAAAGTGATAAATAGTCATAATAATTAAAACTTAACATTGGTACGTGCAATTTTACCATTGCAATTTTGCCAAGTATATCTATTCCTACGACAGGGCAAACGCATCTGAAAAAAGTCTATAATTAGCTGTTAATCCATTTAAAATCAATTGTTTATTAATTGTATTTTTTGTATATTATATTGATAATCAATATTTTATATCTTTTGAAACCAACTAATAAATTAATCTCTATTTTTAATGAAATAGACGACCCTAGACGAGATTTAACAAAGCTTCACAAGTTAAATGATATCCTTCTAATCGGTATTATTTCTGTGATATGTGGGGCAGATTCTTGGAATGAAATGGAGCTTTATGCTCAAGAAAAAGAAGAATTCTTGCGTGCTTTCTTGGCATTACCTAATGGCATTCCTTCTCACGATACCTTTAACCGTGTATTTTCTGCTATTGATAGCAAACAGTTTGAATTATGTTTTATAGAATGGGTAAAAACCTTAGCAAAACTAACAGATAAGGAAATCATTGCTATAGATGGAAAAACTATAAGAGGAGCAAAATCAAAAGGTAAAAAATCACCTATTCATATGGTAAGTGCTTTTGCTTGTACTAATAATCTTGTTTTAGGTCAAGTGAAAACAGCTGAAAAGTCTAATGAAATTACAGCGATTCCTAAATTATTAGAAATATTATCCATAAAAAACACTGTTGTAACTATAGATGCTATGGGATGCCAAACCAATATAGCGGATAAGATAATTGAAAAAGAAGCTGACTATATTTTAGCTGTTAAAGGGAACCAAGAAGAACTTCTTGAACAAATTCAAGATGAATTTAAATTTGCTAAAACAATAGCTATAAATACGAATCAAGGCTTAGATCATGGAAGAATAGAAACTCGTATATGTAGTTGCATCACAGATTTTGATTTTATCCCTAAAAAGAATAGTTGGATAAATTTAAAGACGATTATCAGAATAGAAAGCACTCGTGAATTTAAAAATAATAATAAGCCTAAAGAAAATGCAATACGCTATTATATATCGAGTATGGAAACGGATGCTGCTTTTTTTCAAAATGCTGTACGTTCTCATTGGGCGATAGAAAATAAACTTCATTGGACTTTAGATGTTGCTTTCTCTGAAGATGCTTCAAGGAAAAGAACAGGAAATGCTACTCAGAATTTCTCAATACTAACTAAAATCGCTTTAAATCTGCTTAAAAAAGACTCTAAATCCAAGGTGGGGATAAAAAGCAGAAGACTTAAAGCTGCTATCAATAATCAATATATGTTAAAAATACTCAACTTATGATGCGTTTGCCCTGTCAGGAAGTAGCGTAAAAGGACGTCCACGAATTAGTAAAATGGGGAATCCAAAACTTAGAAATCTATTGTTTATGTGCAGTTTTAATGCTTGTAAATACAATGCAGCTTGTAAAGCTTTATTTGATAGAATAGTAGCAAAAGGAAAGTCTAAAAAACTAGCTTTAATAGCAGTGTGTAATAAGTTATTAAAACAGGCTTTTTCTATAGTTAAAAACAAATTGCCATATAATGTAGGATATAGAAGTGCACTAGTATTAAATAAGTGAAATTTTACTTGTTTTCTACCTCAGTTCTTTGTTATTTTAAAGAATATTTTTTCCTTATTCCAAAGAATAGGTGGGATAATACATTTACTTTTTTATTGGTTGTTGTAAGCTTACCCTTTAAATCTACTTTGTTTTTTTCTAATTGATTTGCTACTACACTCAGTTTATTTACAAGAGAAAAAAAATCTTTTGTTTGAGGTATTTCTATATCGTTTTTTAATGAGCTAAAATCCACTTCTAAATTAAAAAAACTATTACTTAATCTTTTTTGTGTTTTTTGGTTCTTCTTTTCTGTTTCAAAAGAAGTTTTCATAACATCTTCTTTTGTGTAAAAAGTATAATATGGCACGGCCGTTAACACATTGTTTTTAATGACACCTTGTTTTTTTAAGTAGTTTTTTAAACTCTCATCTTCGGATCCAAAGTTTAAAACTATTTTGGGTACTTTTTTTTCCTGTATTGTTTTCTGAGCAATTTTGTCAAAATTATCATTGTAAGTATACGTTACAATTGTATCTTCTTGTATTGTTGTTCCCTTTATTCCCATATACAAAAACCCGTTGGTTCTATTAGCAAATGAGGTAACATCTATATTATTATTCTTAAAAAACGAGTTTCCTTCTATATTTTTTATAAATTCTTTTCTGTTATGTTTGTTTTCAAAATTAGCATCAAAATATAGTTGTAAGGAAGCATTTGGTGTAGCCTCATACGTAACTTCTGAGTAATACTTTTGAGGTTTTTCTGTAAAAAAAACACCTTTTAATACCGCCTCACCATCCCTAAAATTAATGGTCACCTTATTCTCTTTACTCAGATAGACTATATGGTCACTGGCGTTTTTCAATGTTTTAACATATACATGGTTTTTATCTGTAATAAGTGTATTTTTAATTAAAACATCTTCAAAAACCGATTTGTATTTTTCCTCATTTATCTCAGTCGAAATTGCTACCGCTAATTTTTGTTTGTTCCATGCAAAAACCATTTTAGATTTACTGTTGGTCACATATGAATACCCAGTATGTAACGTGTGTGCTTTTAAGCCTTTCTCTTTTATGTAATTGGTAATATATTTTTGAAATAACTCAGAATCATCAACCTCTATAGTTATGAACAAGGTGTTTTTAATCCCTTCCATTGTATAAAAAACAAGTGCATATGGTGTTAAATCTATTCCAATTCCCTCCTTTTGTATGGTGTCTTTTTCTTTTTTATTGTCAGAAAAAGATACTGCATCCCAATAAAAAGTTGGAGAAGAAATAACATCTAAAACAAGTGTCTCTTTTAAGTCATGAATTCCAACTTTGAGCACACTTACAGCGTCTACATGTATCTTGTTGACTAATACGGCTGTTTTTTTATGCTGTTTATATATAAAATACCCTGTCACAACAAATAGTAGCAGTGACAGGGTTATTTTTAAAAACTTCTTCATTCAAATGGTTTTTTAATCTAAAAAAGAATCTATCATATTAATAAAGTATACCAAACTATTCTTATGACCTTTTCCTTCAGGAATATTTAATCTTAATTCGCTTTCTAACGTATTTCCTTTTACTTTCCCTATTTTAAAAATAGCATCTTCTGCATAATCTGATAGCGTATTCATTTCTTTTTGGATATCACTAGGAAACATTTCTGAAGGTATTTCTTCCAATATATGGTTGCCGTTTACATACATCGTTGAAGCATTTTTAGAAATAAGTTTTTTGTGTTTACTAGAAACATTACCAACATACTTATCATTCTTAATTGCCGTTAATTGCTCTATAGATGTTCCCATTAATATAACATCATCTTTAAATAACACATTTATACTTGTAGTAAAGGGAAGGTCTGGTACTTTAACCTCATATATTCCATTTTCAAAAGTAACATCACCTTCACGAATGCCAATATTCATTATTTTATGAAATAACTCTTTTTCTGTTGAAGAAAACATAAACATAAAACTAGGAACTGCTTCTGTTTTTGTTTTTGTTACCTCTTTACTTTCATAATTTTCATCATATTCATATGTTGTATAGGTTACTTCTTTTTCTTCTAAATCTGTTAAAACAAAGAGCATATCTCCACGAACAATCTCTGCCACAGCCTCTTCATCTATTAATACAGAAAAAAGTCTTGTACCAACAGCTGCTAAATCCTTTTCTTCTCCTTTCCCAATGCCTTCAAACATTGTATTCATAAGCTTAGGATAGGAATTTAAAAGTCCTTCTGTACTCATATTTATAGAAAAATAACCTAATGTTTTGTCTTCATTAAAATAATTAAAGAATTTTTTGTTTATTTTTCCATTATACATGGCTTTACTATACGATGCCATTTCACTATTCATAGTATATTTTGTTTTTATAGAGGCATTATCTTCTTCAAAATTTAAATTAGAAACAAGTGAGGTTCCCCCATAAATTCTTCTAATATCAAACATACTATTTGAGTTAAGCCCAAACATATTTAAAGGCATTATATCTTCATATATGGTATTAAAATCATTTATCCATGCCGTAATTTCATCTGTTCCTTTTCCTATACTTTTAACATAATTAGTGTTTTTTAATATGCTAGCATAATTTCCTGCCATTGTTGCTTTTGCGTTGAGTACCAATTTTTCAATAGCTTTTTTTTGTGCTTCAATACGCTTTAGCTCTTCTTCTCTATTGTTTTTACTATTGTAATTATTATTATAAACTGTGCTTTCTATTACTGTTTCTTCTATACCCTCATACTCTGTACTTTCAAATACTGTTTCCTCAATCTCAATCTCTTCTACCTCTATGCTTTCAACTACCGTTTCTTCTACTACATCCTCTCCTTTTTCATAAACATAAGCCTTAATTTTAAGTTTTTCTACACCACCTTCTGTATTCGTAGAAATGGTTACTGTTTTACTTTGCTTATTTAATTTTCCTTTACTGTTGAACTTTACTAATATTTCAGCTGTTTCTCCTGAAGCAATAGGCTCTTTAGGAAAACTTGGTACCGTACAACCACAGCTTCCCTTGGCAACTGTAATTATTAACGGAACATCTCCTGTATTTATAAATTTAAAAGAATGTTCAACAACGTCTCCTTCTGTAATATTTCCAAAATCATATTCAGTTTCTGTAAAAGTCATTATTGGGTATACTGCTTCTTCAGCATATTCAACAACTGCCTCTTCTTCTACAACTCCTTCTGTAGCATACTCAATCAATTCTGTACTTTCATCATAACTATAATCGTTATATTTATTTTCTTGCTGCGTATGAACAACTAATAGTGAGTTATCGTTCCACATAGTAATTGTATTAGTCTGATCAACAAAGTAAGAGATATTGTTATCTGTAACAATTTTCTTTTCTTCTTTCTCTGACAATAAATTTAAAAAGGCTTCTTTATTTTTTAATGGGACTAAAAAGTTATGCCTTAAAACACCCTCTTCTGTTTGTAAAAAATAATAGAAATTACGATTTAAATCTAACCCAAAACCTTCCAAATTGGTTATTTTACCATCTGTATCTCTTTTAATTTCTTTTAAAAAAACTTTTCCTAAACGCGAGTTTTCAAATTCCTTAACAGAAAGTAAATCTGTGATATTTTTTCCTTTTAATGTTATAACTGCTGATGCATCTTTAGGGATTTTGGAAATTAAATCTTGTGCTGTCGTTTTTACCGTTGTTAAGTATATTAAAGATAAAATTAGTAGTACTCTATTCATGTTTGTATTATTTGGTTAATTCTACTGTATTAGCAATTGTTTTTTCTCCTAAAATAAGCGACATAGCGTCTATTTTAAGTAATACTGCTTTTTTGTTGGGAGCTATTTTTGCATTTGAATTTGACACGCCTTTTACCATATCTTTAAAACGATATATGCTAGTATAACTAGCATCTTTAAAAATCTTACGATCTTCTCCTTTTAGCTTATAAAATGATTTTTTTATAGCGCCATCATAGGAGAAAAGCCTTTTAAAGTTATTGGCTTCTTTATTGAATGAAAAATTAGTCGTATTAAAACTCGTTCGCTCCCTTTTATTATGTTGCTGTATTAAATCTTTAAATACTGCATCTAAGTTTGTTACTTTATTAAAATCGCAAGAAATAGAAAAAATATAATTGCCATAATCTGCTGTTCTTTTTATATTGGTAATCCCCTCTATTGTTTTTAGGTGATTCTCTGCATCTTTCAATGCTATATTAATATCCTCTTTAGATGGCACTCTATAGCCATTAATACTATCTAACATCATTACGGAGGCTAACTTGGATTTGCTCTTACTTAAATTAAAAGTAACTACCATGCTACCACTACCATCAGCATTTAAATTTATTTCTTCTAAAATTTCAAAACAGCTTGTAAATAAAGAAAAACAAAGAAAAACGAATGCGTATTTTAAATATCTTTTAATCATTTTTATGGTTAATTTGGTTTTATAGCAACCTTTTTTTATTAAAAAAAATTGTATTAGCCTATTTCTAAATAAGAATTTAATAATACCGTAAAATTAGCTTTTGTTCTTTTTATAGAAAAAACAGAATCTATATTTGCCTAGTAACACTTCATTTTCAACAATCATCAACTCTTATTTGTACATTTTATGAATGCCTCAGTTAAGCTATACCAGACAAGTATTAAACGAGCCTTGTAATTCTGTTTCCATATGCTTTTATTTCATCATAAAAATAGCAGCTAAGGCTATGGTAGGGTTTTCTTATTTAAATTACTTAAGACTCATTTTAAAATGAGCATGGTGTTGTCTATTTTTAGCTAAAAATAAGGTCAGTAATATATCCCTGACTTTAAATATTCTTGATTTATTAGAGCTATCTAAACATTCAATAAAAAACTCCGACTATTGCCGGAGTTTTTTACATTTATTCTTGGGGTTTCATTTTAAAATCTTCCATAAATTTAGTGGTATAATTACCTGCTAAATAATCTGGATGATCCATTAACTGTCTGTGAAAAGGAATGGTTGTTTTTATTCCTTCTATTACAAACTCGTCTAATGCACGTTTCATTTTATTAATTGCCTCTTCTCTTGTTTGAGCCGTGGTAATTAATTTAGCAATCATAGAATCGTAATTAGGTGGTATAGAATAGCCACTATATACATGTGTATCTAAACGAATACCGTGTCCTCCTGGAGTATGCAATGTTGTAATTTTCCCTGGCGATGGTCTAAAATCGTTATATGGGTCTTCTGCATTGATTCTACATTCTATAGAGTGTAATTTTGGAAGGTAGTTTTTTCCTGAAATTGGAACACCCCCTGCTACCAAAATTTGCTCTCTGATTAAATCGTAATCTATTACTTGTTCTGTAATTGGATGCTCTACTTGTATACGGGTGTTCATTTCCATAAAGTAGAAATTACGGTGCTTATCTACTAGAAATTCTACTGTTCCTGCTCCTTCGTACTTTATGTATTCTGCTGCTTTAATGGCTGCTTTCCCCATTTCATCACGCAGCTTATCTGTCATGAAAGGAGAAGGAGTTTCCTCTGTTAATTTTTGGTGACGACGTTGTACAGAACAGTCTCTTTCTGATAAGTGACATGCTTTCCCATATTGGTCACCAACAATTTGAATTTCTATATGTCTAGGCTCTTCAATAAGCTTTTCCATATACATAGCTCCATTACCAAAGGCTGCTGTTGCTTCTTGTACTGCACTTTCGAAAAGGGCTACCATTTCTTCTTCTTTCCAAACGGCACGCATTCCTTTACCTCCACCACCGGCAGTTGCTTTTATCATAACAGGGTATCCCATTTTTTTAGCAGTAGCTAAGGAGTCTGCAACATCTTTTAAGAGTCCTTCTGATCCGGGAACACAAGGAACTCCTGCTTTTTTCATGGTTTCTTTAGCTGTAGCCTTATCTCCCATTTTATCTATGTGCTCTCCAGACGCTCCAATAAATTTAATATCGTGTTCTGCACATATTTTAGAAAATTTAGAATTTTCTGACAAAAAACCATATCCTGGGTGTATTGCATCTGCATTTGTTATCTCTGCTGCTGCAATAATATTGGGTATTTTCAAATACGATTCACTACTAGGTGCTGGTCCTATACAAACAGCTTCATCTGCAAAACGCACATGCAAGCTTTCCCTGTCTGCAGTAGAATAAACTGCAACTGTTTTTATGCCCATTTCTTTGCAACTTCTTATGATACGAAGTGCAATTTCTCCTCTATTGGCTATTAATATTTTTTTAAACATCTTTATAAAGTTTTAAGTTCTAAGGTTTAAGTTTTAAACTGTTTGAAGGTCTTAAATAGACGCCCAAATTCAGTACTTAAAATTTATTAAGATGGATCTACTAAAAATAACGGTTGGTCAAATTCTACGGGTGAAGAATCATCTACTAATACTTTTACAATTTTTCCCGATATTTCAGATTCTATATCGTTAAAAAGTTTCATTGCCTCTATAACACAAAGAACATCTCCTTGGTTGATTATATCTCCTACTTCTACAAAGTTTGATTTATCTGGCGATGGTCTTCTATAAAATGTTCCTATGATAGGTGATTTAACTGTGATATATTTTGAATCTTCATCCTTTTGCGCTGCTTCTACAGATGCTGCGGGGTTTGCTGGTGCAACAGGAGCCGCAGATGTTACTGGAGCTGCTTGCTGCATTGGAAATTGTTGTACATATGTAGTTTCAGGTGTTGTACCTAAAGCTCCTGTACGAATGGTGATTTTTACATCTCCTGTTTCTAATTTAACTTCGCTGGCACCAGATTTTGCAACGAATTTGATTAAGTTTTGAATTTCTTTAATATCCATAGAGTTCTATTTTGTTGTCAGTTAGCTCTTGTGTTGTTGTTCTCTTAATTATGAATTATAGGCCCATTTTAAATAAATAGAGCCCCAAGTGAAGCCACCACCAAAAGCAGCAAAAACCAAGTTATCTCCTTTTTTAAATTGTTTTTCGAAATCTGATAATACTAATGGTAATGTACCTGATGTTGTATTACCATACTTTTGAATGTTAATTAATATTTTAGATTCTTCCTTTAAACCCATTCTATTAGCTGTAGCATCTATAATACGTTTATTGGCTTGGTGAGGCACCAACCAGTCTATATCTGTATTTATTAAATTATTGCGCTCCATTATTTTTGCAGCTGCATCTGCCATATTAGAAACAGCGAACTTAAATACTGATTTTCCTTCTTGAAAGATATAATGCTGCTTATTCTTTACTGTTTCTTCTGATGCAGGAAGCACAGAGCCTCCTGCATTCATACTTAAAAACTGTCTTCCTGTTCCGTCTGATCGTAAATATTCGTCTTGCAAGCCCAAACCTTCCTCATTAGGTTCAAAAAGAGCCGCTCCTGCTCCGTCTCCGAAAATTATACATGTGGTCCTATCTGTATAATCTACTATTGATGACATTTTATCTGCTCCAATTAATAGTACTTTTTTATACCTACCAGATTGTATATAACTTGCTGCTGTAGACATTCCAAATAAAAAGCTAGAGCAAGCTGCTAATAAATCGTAAGCAAATGCATTTGTTGCTCCTATTTGTGAGGTTACATAAGCTGCTGTAGATGCTACTAAGGTATCTGGTGTTGCTGTACCTACTATTACTAGATCTATCTCTTTTACATCTATATTTTTTCTTCTGATAAGATCTTCCGCAGCTTTTATTGCTAAGTATGAAGTTCCTAAAGTAGTATCTTTTAGTATCCTTCTCTCTTTTATCCCTGTTCTTGTGGTAATCCACTCATCGTTTGTTTCTACCATTTCTTCCAACATTTTGTTGGTTAATATATGGTCAGGAACATAGCCCCCTACAGCGGTAATAGCTGCTGATATTTTGGTCATACTAAAATTAGGTTTTAATCAAAAAGATGCAAAAATGCTCAAAAATCGGTGAAAAATAGTCATTTTTTATGACTTTTTACCTTAAAAAGCATAGTTTTTCCTTTTTTTTAGAAAACGTAAAAAAACCCTCACTTTTTTTTAAAAATGAGGGTTTATATATTATAAAAAGCAATTTCTATGCTACTGCTTCTTCTGTTTTATCTATTAAAACTTCTCCACGGTAGTATAATTTACCTTCAAACCAGTGCGCTCTGTGATACAAATGCATTTCACCTGTTGTAGAATCTTTAGCAATTGTTGGTGCTACTGCTTTATAATGTGTTCTTCTTTTATCTCTTCTTGTTTTCGAGATTTTTCTCTTTGGATGTGCCATTATTGAAACTTATTTATCTTTTAATAACTTTTTTAGTGCATCCCATCGGGGATCCGTGTCTTCTTTATCTGTACTCTCTTTTTCTTCTTTTGGTTGTAATTCTTCTAACTTATCTAATGCTTCAGATTTTAAAGTACCATCTAAAACTCCTGGATGTACTCTTTTATGAGGAACTGCTAATACTAGCATTTCATATACGTATTGCGATATATTTACTTGATGTTCTCCATGAGGAATAATTAATAATTCTTCATTTTCATCATTAAACTCATCACCAAACTTTACTACTAATTCTAGAAAAGAACTAATATTTTGATTGTATGACTCGTTTGTAAGATCACAATTTACGTTTACTGTTCCTTTTGCTGTCATTTCAAACTCCAACATTGTACTTGTCTTATTTAACAAAACAGCTAAATGGATAGCTGCATCATTAAACTCACTATACTCAAAAGATTCAAAGAACGTATTAACAATTTCGAACTCAAACTCATGTTTTCCTTGCTTCAAACCCGAAAAAGGAATAACAAACTCCTTATGATCCATCATTTCCAACACTTGTTTATAAAATTACCTCCTACTAAAGGCGGGCGCAAATATACTATTATTTTGTTAAAAGCCAACAATCTAACTATTTAATTATAAAAGCTATTTAATATTTTCTTTTAAAACATCTATATTAATAGAAGCTTTTCTTTGAGTAGCTTGCCAAAAATTAAATGAATCTTCCCAATAAGCATCTGGTGCAGATTTTCTAGAAAAATTATCGAGATTGCGATTAATTTCTTCTTTCTTTTCTTTTCCAAGCAATTCTTTAGATATAACAACGGTAATAGCTCTAAACTCTTTTTGTGAATTTACCTCTGAAGGAACACGTTTTCCATGTTTGTTAATAAGTTCTGTTGGTGAAATTGTAGTAATATTATCCGCTTTAAATTCTCCATAATTTTCGGTTCTTTGTGGGTTATTCGCAACTTGTATTGCCTTAAGTTCATTAAACCCTATTAAACCCATTATATATAATTCTGCATTACTATATTTAATGCTATTTCCTCCATTTGCATTGGGTCCAAAACCATTTTCTCCATTTAATTTTCCTTGATATGTATTGTTACCCAAATCTACCAGTTCATCAAAACCACCTAATTGACCTCCAATGCTTGAATAACCCCAATGTCCATCAATTGTTGTATCAATAAGGCCGCGATTTGCCCAAGTATGCGCTATTTCGTGAAGAAATGGCCCATTAACTATATATTCTGTCATTGGTAAATGGATTATATTCTTTAATTTTCCCTCAGACCCATAACTGGACGTTGCATCATAAATAGATAACCCTATACCTTCAATTTTATTCTGTAAAATAAGACTATATCCATAATAAAGACCCTCCGGATGTTCTTCTTCTACAGAGAGAAGAAATATAAAATCAAAATCGTCCTTGAAATGTTCATATACTTTTTTACTTATCATTGGGAAATTTTTTTCACTTATCTCCTTAAAACTTGCTTTTTCATTAAGAAACTTGTTGTAATCCGATGCAGGTAAAACATAGTTTACAAATTTTCTTTCTTTATCTAAGACAAATGTTTTTTCAATAACAATATCTGCTTTAACTTCTGGTTCTGGTTCTGGTTCTGGTTCTGGTTCTGGTTCTGCATCTACTATTGGCCCTGCTTCTTCATTTTCAATAAGATCTTCAATTTTATCACTATCATTATTACATGAAATAATAATCAAAAAGAAAAGAACGGATAGTACTAGGAATAATTTAAAGGGAAAACTAATTAATTTCATTTGTATATATTTTTGTACTATAACGAAAATTGTAGCCTTTTATTTCAACTTAGAGCGTTGTTTTTTTAAAGGGTTTTCTGTTAGCTCTAAATATTCTTTTCTATTTTTAAAAATGCTTATTGCCATAAATATAGCTTCTTTAAAAGAGCTATGATCTGCTATATTTTTTCCTGCAATTTCATAAGCTGTACCATGATCTGGAGATGTGCGCACTTTGCTTAATCCTGATGTGTAGTTTACTCCTTTGCCAAAAGATAGCGTTTTAAAAGGTATCAAACCTTGATCATGGTAGGCTGCTAAAATAGCATCAAATTTTTGATACTCGTTTGAACCAAAAAAACTATCTGCTGCGTACGGTCCATAAACCAAAGTGCCTGTATCTGATATTTTTTTTATTGTGGGTTTTAACACAACATCGTCTTCCTCACCTATAACGCCATTATCCCCACTATGCGGATTTATACCTAAGAGTGCAATTTTTGGCCTGCTAATTCCAAAATCCATCTTCAAAGATTTTTCTATGGTGGCTACTTTGCTCTTGATAAGTTCTGGTGTAATTGCTTCTGGCACATCTTTTACTGCTAAATGATCGGTAAGTAGCCCTACTTTTAAAGTGTTGGTTACCATAAACATTAAGCTATTTCCTTTTAATTCTTGAGCTAAATAATCTGTATGCCCTGGAAACTTAAAATCATCTGCTTGTATATTTTTTTTATTTATAGGTGCTGTTACCAACACATCTACCTCATTATCTTGTAATGCTTTTACCGCTGCTTTTAATGACTTTATAGCATAAGTTCCGCCTTCTTTTGTTTCTTTCCCCAATTGCACTCGTGGATTTTCTTTCCAAACGTTCAATACATTTATTTTACCATCTACTGCCTTGGAAATATCATATATACCGTGGTAATTTACATGAAGCCCTAATTCTTTTTTGTGTATTAATACTGTTTTGTTCGATGCAAAAATTATTGGGATGCAAAAATCTAACATTCTAGTATCTTCAAAACTTTTTAAAGCCACCTCACATCCTATGCCGTTTAAATCTCCTATAGAAATTCCTACTTTAATTTTTTCGCTTTCCTGCATGTTATCTGTCCCTTTATGTCTAAATTTACGTTGCAAAATTACTTAATTTAAACGAAACATGTTTACCGGGATTATTGAAACTTTAGGAGAAGTAAAAGATTTACAACAAGAAAACACCAATCTTCATCTTACTATAAAATCTACTTTAACTTCTGAATTAAAAATAGACCAAAGTGTGGCTCACAATGGTGTTTGCTTAACCGTGATTTCCTTAGACATGGACACTTATACAGTCACTGCTATTAATGAAACGCTACAAAAAACAAATTTGAACACCCTAAAAATAGGCAATAAAGTAAATTTGGAACGTGCAATGATTTTGGGTGCTCGTTTAGACGGACATATTGTTCAAGGTCACATAGACCAAACAGGCACTTGCGCTAATATTGAACATTATGATGGTAGTTGGTTCTTTACTTTTAACTATGACAGCTCTCTAAATAATGTAACCATAGAAAAGGGTTCTATTACTATAGATGGCACAAGTCTAACGGTTGTAAATTCCACAAAAGATAGTTTTAGCGTTGCCATTATTCCTTATACCTACAAAAATACCTGTTTTAGCACCTACAGAATAGGAACAGTTGTAAATTTAGAATTTGACGTTATTGGAAAGTATGTTTCTAAATTGATGGAATTAAAGGAGTAATTTTATTTAACTGCAACTGTTTGAAACGATTCTTAAGAGTATGAGAGTCCATTTAACACATGTTTACAACGTTAATTTTCAATGGAAAAAATTTCACAGCTCTTCTAAATTCAACAATACTTATAAAGTTTATGATAATCATATGTAATTAATAATGAAACGGATATAACCAATGTAGGTTTTAAACATGTTTATTTAAACAGGAGCATGGAAACGTCAAAAATGTTATGTATTAAAAAAATAACTGACTCAATAATAAGGTTCCAATAAATCCCTTTATTAGAACACCTATAAAACTTACAACATAGAGAATTCAAAAGTTTTTAAAAATATTAAAGGCAGAAAACACAAATACTTTAATAATTGGTCAGGGCTTTATTTTTCAAAAATCAAAATAATTTTAAAGTAGAATAAATTCCTGGGAAGTAACAAATTAAAACTTTTTTTAAATAGTTTATTATGTACTTAACATCGTTTGTCTCCAAAATATTTTTAATAGTAGATTAAAAATACTACTACTTAAGCCCTCTAAGTGAATGCTAAAATAATTAAGCACCAACACTTAATCTTAAAAGGACAAGATGTAGTAAATATTGTTCTTTAAAATTAAGTGTTGGTGCTATTTTCCGTTTATGTTCTTTAATTTTCATTAAATACTTAAAAACGAATGGATTGTTCTTTATTAATTCATATCAAAAAAATGAATTTTGATACTTCGGTAATATTAAAAACAAAAAATGATTACTTAGTAAATAAAAGTTTTTTGGTTATTTTTTCTTTTTTCTGAGCATCATAATAAATTACAAAATACAAACCAGACTCTAAATTTATATTAATTGTCATTTGATTTGATTTGGTATTACTAGGTTCTATAGTTTTTACAATTGCCCCTTGTTGATTGACTATTGTAATTTTTCCCGTAATTTCTTCTGTATAGATAAGTGTAAAACTTCCATTAACTACTGGGTTTGGTCGTATTATTAAATCTGTTTTTTTAGTAGATCGCATTACCATACTTTTATTTATGGTGCAAATATCAGCTTGTTGCTGATTTTCCCAACATACTCCACAACCTGAAATAGGTCTACAAGGAGGGCATTCTACGATTGCATTGACACTTACTTGCGCCGTTCCATAAGCTGATAGCATACAGAAGGCTATTAATACAATTATTTTTTTCATATTTTTTTATTTATAAACAGGGAAGGTTAAGGTTGTTTACCTTCCCTGTATAGTTTTTAAAGAGTTTTTAAAGAGTTTCTAAAAATTTGATAAGATTTGCTTTTTCTGTAGCACTAAGTTTTTCGTATGCAGATCTAGATGCACTAGCTTCTCCGCCATGTGCTTGTATTGCACCATCTAATGTTTTAGCTCTACCATCATGCATTAGAAGAAGTGGCAAACTGTTATCTTTAAGCAGTTTTATATTTCTTCCTAACCCCCAAAGTGGCGGAGTTCTAAAGGACTGACCTGTTACTTTATGAAGTTTCATATCTGTATATGGCCTAATTATTAGATTACGAAATTCTTCTGGTGCAGAACTTGACGTTTTTTGCGTTGGTGAGTGACAATTTACACAACCAATACTATTAAATGATTTTTCTCCACTAGCTACCCCAGGAGTATCATATGCTGCTGGACTTCTTGAGGGAACTGTAAGAAATTCTGTATATGCAATTAATTGTTTTAAATCTTTAGCAGGAATATCACTATCAGGGTTTAAGATTCCATGATCATTAATTAATGCATTTTTTACTTGCTGCTCTACAGTAGCAACATTTCCTGTCCAAGTAAGTTTTGCTTCTGCTCCTACGATATACTGAAGTATTCCTGTTCCAAAAACAGCAGGCGGTACTCTTGGTCCGTTTTTTGTTTGAATCACCTCAGGACCTCTACCATCACGAAAATGACAATCTGCACAAGCTTTTGATCCAATTTTCTTTTCACCTAGTTGTATTGCATATTGTCTATATTCTGGTGCATCAGCTCTATTAATTACACCATGGAATATATGATGACCTTCTAAGAAATCATCAACATCATTTTCATCAGTCAATGTAATAAGATGTTGTGTAAAAATAGCATCTCGTTCCAGTTCATAATGCAACGTTTGTTGTGCTTGTGTAAACTGATCTGCTCTAGTAATGTCAGTATAATTAGCTGTTTTTTGACTAGGTAGTGTCATAATTGTACTGGCTCTACCAGCTGATGCTAATCTAGGATCTCCATAAGAGTCTAACCCAACGCCCATGAAATAGTGTTGTAGGGTATTATATGTCTGTGCTCCTGAGCCTCCAGCTACCGCTGTTATTTCAAAATTTACACATTGTCCATAGTTAAAATCCCCTCCCATGTCTTTGTTTCTCTGTAAGGCATATTCTGTTGCAGGAGATGTACCTTTATCCATAGCATCTATTCTAATTACACTTGCTGCAGGACCCGTATGTGGATGAGATGTACCAGAACCTCCGTTTGTAATTTTTGGGTCTATGATAAACTGATCAGGACCATCTCTAAATTCTGTAACATATCGATCTAAATGTCTAAGTTGATCTCCATTACCTACAGCATCAAAAATAGCTTCAGTAATACCATCATAAGCATGTGGGTGCCTAAATCTCATCCAATTTGCTCCAGAACTTGAAATTGTTGGTCGCGTATCAGGATTAATTCTTGGTTCTTCCGTATTAAACAATGCTGAATATACATATTGATCCCCTGGATCATCGGTCATATAACCGATTTTCTTATATCTAAAGAAGTAGAAGAAATTACCAGCATCTTGACAAGCTTGTGGTACAGTTGCGCCATCTCCAACTTTTACTGTTTGAAATTCTACTTGATTACAAGAACAACTAAATTCAAATTCAGGATTTCCTCCAGATTGAACACCGATAGCTGTTCCATAAGTAACTGATATCTTCTTTAAATCTTCACTTAAATCAAAAGCAAATCCACTATTTCTTGCTTTTATACCTACAATTGGGGTTGGCAACCCTTTCCTTTCGTAATCTACAAGAGGTATGTCGCCGCATGGACTACCAGTACAAGGACTACAATTAGGACCTCCACAATCTACTCGTTCTTCTCCTTGATTTCGAATTCCGTCAGAACAAGAAGGTGCGGGGCCTCCTTCTGCGATAGAAATTTGTCCCAAATCAATAGGGCAATCGTTATTACCCCATCTTACCCACGCTTTATATGTACCAGGTTTTTGATTCTTAATAATTAAAGAACCTGCATTGTCTAGACTTGAAAAAGGATATGTAGCACCATTATCTAAACTAAATTCTAAATCATCTCTACCTGTAACATTATCAAAAGTAAATTTTACAGTTCCATCATTTTTACCATCTAGCGTCTCATTAGTTTTAGATACTTTTGCATTTGGATTAGGTGTTCCATTACAAACTTCATCACATTTAATAGAACAGTTGCTTCCACCACAATCTACTCCTTCTTCATCTCCATTTTGTATGTTGTCATCACAAGTTGGACATACATCGCAAAGGGGACCCCCACAATCTACACCTGTTTCACCTGCATTTTTAACTCCATCGGTACAAGTTGGAACAAAATAACAACGATTATCCCCAGCTTTTACTTTAAATGTTATATTTGAAGCTCCTTGTATAGCAAATTCATAGTTAGTGCCTATGGTTACGTTGATATCCCGTTGGTAATATCCATTTGCTAATCTACTAGGCGCAGCACATCCATTAAAATCTGGACCTGTACACATATATGATACATTACCTAATGCTTCTTTATAAAATAAAATTCCTTGTCCGCTTTCAGTAATAGTTAATCCATAGTCTCCGCAGGTGCCTTTGTCTATAATAAGGTTACCACATGGGCTACAATTAGGACCTCCACAATCAATTTCTAGTTCTCCGTTATTAAGCAATCCATCATTACATGTTGGCTGCACACTGTTTTCTTTAATAGCTAAATGCCATACTCCATTACTTCCGTCTCCTTTTACTTCTCCAGCATTATTATCAAGAGCGTAATAGTAGAGTGGTTTTTTGTCGTATGTAACTTGCAACTTTCCATCACAACGTGCGGATAAGCCAAATGCTTTTGTGAAATTAGCGCTTACTTGATTTGCTATAATAAGGTCTTCTGGTTTATCTACTATTACAGGAGGCCAATTACTCTCACAATTAGTATAACAATCGCTAAATGGCAAATTATCATTATCATTATCAAAAGTATATAAACTAAATCCTTCTTTTTCAGCATCTTCACCTCCAACTAGAATAATTCCTTTTTGTGGATTATTAGCATTTGCTATAACAGGATTCTTATCTGCTGGAGGGCTACATGGTATACAATTGCTTCCACCACAATCTATCATTATTTCTCCATTATTTAAGATTCCATCACTACAGGTTTCAGTAGGAGTTTCTTCACTTGTAAATGTGAGTTGATCTATATTCATTGCAGCATCACTATCTTGAAACTTAATTTCGAAGGTTGCGCCTTGAGGAATATTTACATTTATTGATTCTGTCACATAGTTTCCAACCCAGGTTCCATTACCTGTGAAGTTAATATCACCCATATCATTACCGTTTACAAAAAATGACAATTTTCCTGATAGCTCAGATGCATATTTTATAGTTACAGAATTTGCTTTGGGTGTACTTTCTAATTTAAAGCCTGCATCTATGCTACTAATATATGCAACGCCTTTACCATTAGCAGCAGCTGGGTCATCATAAAATTTTGCGCTTCCAAGAAGTGTTCCTGACTCTGCTTGAATAATGCTATTGGTTTGTGCAAAACCAAAATTTGTTGCTGCACAAAATAGCAAGGTTAACATCGCAATGTGCTTTGACATGGATGTGTAATAAATAGTTGGGCTTTTTTTTGAGTAATGCGTTTCTAAAAAATGATAGTTACGCAAAAAGCAATTTAGGATTTTGTTCTTCATAATAATTTGAGGTGTCTTTAAGAGTTATTAATTAGTTAGAAAAATCTTTCTTTATTAATCATTTTCTTATCCTCACAAAATTAACAGAACATTAGGCTATCTCTTAATATACAGCTACTTATCAAATACCATTTAATTACGCTTTAACTACTCAAACGTTTAAAAAATCATTAAAAACCAATTAGTTAAAGCGAAAAAAAAATAAAAACTGATGGTTTTATTATATTAGTTACATAAATATCAGATATGTTATTTTTAAAAAAAAATTAATTAAAATCTGACACTATAATAATCAAAATTTCAATCTTTTTATGCGACCTAGCACCATTCTACTTTTAATCATTTTTTTTGCCTCTTGTAATTCCAAAACTAAATCGGATTACCAAACTCTTAATAAGAAAATTGATTTACGAAATGACAATTTTTTAAACAGTTTTGGCATTTACGCTTTAGACCAAGAGAAGTTAATTACGAAAAAAGAGTTTGATTATTTAATTTCTGAACGACTCCCACATTATAAAAAATATAAGATTAGAAATGAAAGAAGAAATGAACTTGGCTATTACATAGATAAAATTGATTTCTTGGAAGGAGTGTTAACTCCTCCAAAATTAGATTATCTTAGTCAATATGGATATGGTATTACCCCGTTGCAAAAAAAACAATTGACAGATGCTAAAAATATTTTTGTAATAACTTTTTATGGGAGTAATGAATCTGTCAAACGAGAACAAGAGCAAATACAAAAGTTTATTCATATGATTAGTACTGATAAGCAATATGTTATTGTAGATTTTGGAACACTCGAATATTTTACACCTAAGTCCTGGGAGGAGAGAAGGCTTAATAATTATAAAATGATTCCTTATGATATAGCTAATCAGGTTTTAATAAAAATAAACAAAACAGATAAGAATAAGTGTCGCGCAATAACATTTGGAATGGGTAAGTTTTGTCTCCCAGATATTTCTATATCTAATTTCACTTGTGATGAATATAATAAGTATCGCAATTTATTAAAGTTTGTTGCTCAAAGGCTATCTGAAAACTATACTATAGGAAAGGATTCTACTCTTGCTATAAACTTAAAAGATATAAAGAATAAAAAATGGAATTCACATTACTCATCTATAGAAAATTCTTTAGATAAAGTAGAAACCATAAAACTAGGATTGGCAACTCTAAAAAATGGAGATAAATATAACCAGCAATTAGAAATTTTAAAAAGTGAAAAAGGCGTAGAAATAGAAGTTTTGATTAATCAATTATTTAATTATAATGAGGTAAATTATGTTTCACATACGGGTAAGATTTTGGAAATTAGCAAAAAGGCTAGGAAAAAGCTACCAGAATTAAAGCATTCTTTTAATACTAAAACGCTTGTAGATAATTTTTTATTAGTTAAAGCTCCATTCATAGTAAAGGATAAAAAAAGAGAATGGATGTGGGTTAAAATTAAAGAATGGAACGATGATAGCACTATTAAAGGAGTTTTGTATAATTCTTCTAAGAATAGTACTTACTTAAAAGAAGGGGTCATTATATCAATCCATGAGAAAGATATTTTTGATTATATTTATAAAGATAAAAATGGGCATTATATTGGTAATGAAACGGAAAAATATCTTGTTCAGTAAAACATGCTTTTTAGCAATCATATTTATATTTAACTCGTCAAACTACAAGTACAATAAACCTAAAGGACGTATTTTTCTTTGATTTTTTGATATGTAACTAAGAAAAAAGTTGTTGACTATTGAAATGAATTTCACTTACATATGTGGTTTTAATAAATATTAAAACTACATATAGTTCTACTTTGGTTCAAAAATTAGCCAGTTTAAATAGTCTATAAAACAGAATTTAAAATCTCTATTTTCATTGATTATGTAATTTATTTGCGTTCTTGTGTGCTATTCAGTTTTTTAAGATAACTCTACTTTTATAAAATTTCTTCTTGAAATATAATAATTTTTTTTGGCAGGCTAGTAGGTTGGTGCTATATTTTTTGAGGTTTTATACCAAAAATCATTGTAACTCAGAGCTTGCGAATTCAAATGGTATCAATGCTAAAAAAGCATTACAGAATACTATTCTATTAAAACTTAAATAAGCTAAAAACCCTAGACTGCTAAACAAGCGCCAGAACTAAATTTTGCTAATGCATAGCTATACTAACTAATGAAAGGGGGTAGATTTTTAGAAATCTACCCCCTTATCTAAATTGTAAACTAAATTTTAATATTGTTGAATTTAGTTAATTATAAGCCGTTCAACTGTTTTTATATTATTTGTAGTTATAGTTGTTATTAAATATATTCCTTTAGGAATGCCTATAACACTAATTGTTAAATTTTCATCTATAGGATTTACTGTTACATCTTTTATTACTCTCCCTACTAAATCATTAATTAGTATGCGTGTAAGGTTTTTACCTTTTACCTTAAGTATTCCATTTGCTGGGTTTGGATATATCTGTATACCTGATTCAGGTGCAAAATTTGCTGCTATTAGGTTATTTGATTCTGATTGCAATAATTGACTATTTAAATTACTACTACCATGCAACCAAATAGATTTTTGAATTTCTCCTTTCCATTTATCGGATATTATGTTATTAGATTGTACTCGGGAATCTCCCCAATATCCTTCACCATAACCACTTCCTGACCCAAATTTACTAGTATCTTCATCCCAGTTAACATTAATATAATCTACCCCACGTATAATATCTTTGTTGTCATAAATATATTTAAAGAATGGGGCATACCATTCATTCCATATCTGATTAGCTGTTTTTGTAGCACATCCTGTTTTAGGGTCTCCATCCAAAAGCTTAGCAATATTACATTTGGTCAGCGCACTAATATCATATCCTTGTGGTGCAGATTCACAAAGTTTAACGGGTTTATTTTTTCTTCTTGCTAAAGAAATAACCTCGTCTGCCAATTCTCTTTGTGTTGCAGCATTACCAAATTTTTTATCAGGGCTTAAGAACCAAGAATACCCTAACCAATCTACATAATCATCACCAGGCCAATATGCTTCAATATTTTCTTTTCCTCCATCTATAAGGTCATCTACAGGAGAAGCAGAGGCTTGCCATACATAGGCTACGTTAGTAACTCCTTCTGCACGCATTACATTAACAAAATTTCTCCAAGCATTTTTAAATGTCTCAGCTTCATATCTATTCCACGCTCCATCAAACTCAAATCCTAATCTAAGAAAAATTGCTGTATTGTTATGGTCTTTTGCAAATTTAGCAAATCTCTTTATTTTATCATCTTGTCCCCCATTTCCTAATTGAGTTAGGCATCCAGAACACCAAGTTTCAAATTCATTTCCTTCAGCAATACTCATTCCTAAAGATAATGTTGATTCTGGAAATCCAATAGCACCGCTAAGTGCGTTTAAGGGTCCCGCTCCCCAATTAATATCAATTCCTGTAGGATTACCGGAGGTGTCTTCTCCTAATGCTCCATAGGAAGGGTTTTGTGAACTTGTAAGACTATATAATGCCACATATTGTGTAACACCACCCATGGTAGGATATCCTTTTCCACTATTTTTATAGTCTGTAATTGTTTTAAGGTCTTGGCCTATTGTCAATAATATTTTGTCATTAGCAGGAAGTAATTTAGCATTTAATTTGCTTGTATTACAAGGTTGGCATGTGCCTCCACAATCTACGCCCGTTTCGTCTCCATTTTTGATAGAATCGTCACATGTTGGGGTAGTTGTTGTTTGGCAAGGTTTGCATGTACCACCACAATCTACGCCCGTTTCGTCTCCGTTCTGGATGGAATCATCACAAGTAGGAGTGGCAACATTTCCGCCAACAAAAGAGCAAGAATTTGCTTTTGATACTACTGTACCTTTTATATTTACTTCTCCATTAACATCATCTATTTTAAATTCTACATTGTAAGAAGTTCCTATATTGGAAGAAACTTGTACTTTATAATACCCGTTTTCTAAAATACCCGATCTACAATCGCCATTTAAACATAAATATATGTAATTGGCTCTGTATCCATTATCTTTAACATAAAGAGTAGCTGTATTGTTTTGGGTATTAGCTAGTCCATATTCACCACAGTTTTCTTCTAAAGAGCTGTTAGCAGTACTGCAAGGTTCACATATACCACCACCGCAATCTACGCCTGTTTCGTCTCCATTCTGGATATTGTCTTCACATGTTGGAGTAGAAGTACTAGCCTTGTTTATACCTAGATCTTTTAATAAGTTTGGCCCTCCATGAAGAAATTTACCACTATTTATATAGGTGTTCCAATTTTTTGAGATTAATTGGTCAGCTTCAATACGAGTGTCTCCCCAATGTGTTCCAGAGTTACTCCACAACGGTTGCGATTGCCAATCTGCATTTATCCATGCTAGAGCACGAATAACATCACTATTATTATCTATAAATGGTATTAATTGTTTTTCGAAATACTGATCCCATATTTTTTGACTTCCTAAACTGGTAATACCTTCATAATGGTATGTTCCTTGATCAAACTCGTAGTATTGGGCTGAGGCCTCGGCTACCATTATTGGTTTCTTTTTATTTCTTGAATATTGAAGAATGTAGTCTAAGTTGTCTGCATTATATTCTTCTGAGTAAAAGAAAAATGAAAGCCCTACATAATCTACATATTTATCTCCTGGATAGTAATTGTCTATAATATTTGGGGCATTGCTTCCCCATGTGGCAGATTGCCATACATAGGCTACATTGGTTACATCTTTCCCGTTTAAGTAGTCTACAATATAACGATAACCAGCTTTGTACCTGCCTGGGTCGTAATTATTCCAAGGGCCATCAAATTCATAACCTATTCTTAGGTATATTGGTCTTGGGGTATTTTTTTTTGCAAATGCGGCAAATTTATCTAATTTGTCATTGTGTTGCCCATTTACTAATTCCGTAAGTCCGTTTGGGTGGTCTTCACCTTGACCATCTGATTCTTCTCTCATCCAAAAACCTATGGATAATGCAGAGTTAGGATATTTGTTCATGGATTCCTGAAGACCAATGTCCCCTGCACCATAATTAGTAATGTCATTTAGTCCTGCCATGCTATACAAATCTGTATACATAGTTACTCCAGCTGGAGTTGGGAATTTTCCTGAGTTAACATAGCCTGCTACAGAGGTCAGATCTTGACCAATAATGAGCATGGTTTTATCGCCTACTGGGGTAAATTTTCCTGGGATTCTTTGTGAGGAAACATTTCTGGAAATTCCAGTAAAAATAAACAGAAATAATAAAAGCTTAATTTGTAGATTCATAATAAAGTTTTTGAAAGTTTTTCTTAAATAATTTTGATTTTAAAACTATCTAAAAAGGACTCCATTCTCTTTATTTCGTGTACTTCTACTCCTTTTAAGCAGTACACTTGTACTACTCAAAAACCAATAATTTGTATTATTTGAAATTAATTATGTAATCTGTTAGATTAACGGAGGTTTCTAAATTCATTTTCTTTCTCACTCTAAAACGAAGAGACTCAATTCCTCTATAAGATATACCCATTAATGGAGCTATCTCTTTGCTTGAAAGATTTAGCTTTAAGTAGGCGCACAATCTTATTTCTCTATGGTTTAAACTTGGATACTTTTGTTTTAAAAATTCTAAGGAATTATTGTGTATTTGATTAAAATGAATTTCAAATTGTTTCCAATTTTCTACACCATTAATCTGATTATTTATAGATTTGATAACTTTTTTGAGACTTTGTGAATTATCTCCTCCTGTTTTTTCTAAAACTTCATTTAATGAATTTTTAATTTGCATTAAGGAATTATCAACTTGTACCATTTGCATAGCAGAAGAAGCAAGTTCCTGATTGCTATTTTTAACATGTTTTTTTAATTCTATATTATCTTTTTTCATTCTTTCATTTTTCATTTTCAAATTTTCTTCTTCAAATTTAAACTGTTGGAATTCTAGCTCTTTACGATGATCAACTCTTAATTTTTTTATTTTTTTCCTACGTTGTTTGTTTTCTATTCTCACTATACTATAGACAAGCAGAACTGTAAATAAGAAGTATAATAAGTACATCTTAGAAGATTTATACCATGGTTTATCTATCGTAAATTTATAGGAGGACTCATCACTTATATGGTCAAAAATATTTTTAGCTCGTACTCTTAGGTTATAATCGCCATGTGGAAGAAAATTGTATTCTTTTAACGAAGAAATATTCCAATCGGACCAACCTTCATCAAATCCTTCTAAATATGTTTGATATTTTATAGGTGTAGATTGTTGGTAAAAAGGTGCAACGTAATTAAATTTTAATTGATTATAGCTAAAAGAAATAGGTTTTTGCAGCGTGTCCTTACTCTTTATTATAAAATCCTTTGTATTGCCAAAAATAATAGAGTCCTTTATTTTTACTTGGGTTACAACTGTTTTAAAGTTTATATCTTCTTTGTGCCTATACTTTTTATCGTATAATATTATTCCGTTCTTTGTCGTAAAAGCTAGTTTATCTTCATCAAGGGATATTAATTTTTCAAAAGCTGGTATAAATTGTCCTTTTAATTGCTGAAAGGGTACTTTTTTAATAGAATAATTACCTTCCATTGTAAATTCTATCAACCCTATATCGTCTTCACCGTCATACCCCCGAATGTATAAATATGTATTTTCATCAATTTTTTTTATTTTCCTAACGAGATCATCATCTCCAAGAATTTCAATAAATTTTTCATCTGGTATTATAGAATCTATTTTAGAATCATACTTATAAACTCCTGATTGGGTACCAAATAGAAGCTCGTCTTTTGTGTCCAATAGGGAGTTAAATAAATTGTCTGGTAAGCCTTCTTTTTTAGTGTATAATTTTGAATTTATAATTTTTTTAAAGTCTGGGTCTATTTTTAATTTATAAATGCCTTTGTGTCCATGAGAAACCCATATATTATTATCAGCATCAAATTTTATTTCTCTTGAGGTTTCTTTAAAGTTTTTAATTTTGTTCCTAAATATTAATTCTCCATTGAGGTACTTATAAACCGTTAATCCATTATAGGTTCCTTGTAAAATAAGATTTGGATGATGAGGAATTTCAATAAAATTCCAGCCTCCTTTTTCATCTGAGAATTTTTTAACGATACCATTCTTTAAAATAAAAGACCCTTCATGTGTACCAATTAACAGGCTATTTCCTATAATTGATAAATCCCACACCTGTCCATCAATCCCTTCTAATTGCTCAAATTTCAAATCGTTTATTTGCCCAAAATACGTGTCACTACAGTATACTCCATTGGATGTTGCTATAAATATTTTATTTTTGAACTTTACTATATCATACGAAGAACCAAATATACCTTTGTTTTTTTCAAACGTAGAAAATGCAGAGTTCAACTGAATATAACTAATGCTTCCATCAAGAGTTAACCACAAATTTTCTGAGTTATCAATAAAAGAATTTATTACATTATTGCTTAAAAGGTAATTATCTCTATTTAAGTGTAATAGAATTTCACCGTTTTTGTCTATTAGAAAAATTCCTTCATTCGTAGTATTTATACAATAAATATTATTTTTAATTAATTTAATATTGCATATATTGGCTTTATCAAAAGCCGTATTCTCTTTTATTTCCCAGTTAGTTATGTTTTTTTTGTCACTAACTATTAATAAATCATTATTTTGAGTTACAGATAAAAAAGAATTTTCATTATAAGGTAATATTTGTTTTATTTTATGTTCTCCAAAATATTTGTTCTCAATTATTATTTCTTTTACATCATTATTTAGTTTACATAGATTGTTTAAGTGATCAATGAAGTAAATAAAACCATTTATTTTTGTAGGATTGTTAATCTTTTTTGAAGGTTTCAAACAATAAATTTTATTTTCCTTTTGGTCGTATTTTAAAAAAGAATTGTCCGTACAGAAATATATAAAGTTTTTTAATTCAATGATTTTTGTTACAAGCGAAAATTTGTCACAAGATTCTGTTAATTTATTATTTAATGAGGTGTAGGAAATTTGATTAAATTTATCCTTTTCTGCAAACCCAATTTCATTGTTACTTCCTATAAAAATTTTAGAATTAGAATATAAAAGTGCACTAATGCTAGATTTATTTTCGGTTTGCAATGGAATTTCCCAACTATTTCCATTAAACTTTAATAAGCCGTATTCATTAGCAAAATAAATTATTCCACTAGCATCTTGTATAATGTCATACGTTTTAGAAGATACTTCTATCTCGTTGGTTGCATAATTCTTTACTTTGGGTATTTTATCCCAACTATTTTGACTTTTGACAATTAATGAGTTAAATAAAATAAGTAATATAAAAGATGCTTGTAAGTTTTTGGGATTTAAAGTTGACATTCTAAAAAGTACGTGTTTTATTCTTGTTTATAAACTTTTGGTGTTTTCTAATAGGTAAATATTAATGTTATACAAAATTATCAATGACGTTTAAAAAAAACCAACTCAATGATATTATGTTAAAAAAATGTGTTATTTTTTTGTAAATTGATAATTTTCAAGAACTTAAACAAGTTTTTTCACATAATTTTAACTATTGATAATTGTGATTTATTATTCTTTTGTTTGTATAGGGTTAATATGCTTCTATTAATTCTATTTCGTTTTTTCTATTGTGTTTACAGCCATTTCGAGGATTATAGTGTCTTTTATCTGTAAAAGCACATTATTGAGGCTAGTATCTTGATACTCTCCACCTTTATTTATCTTAGTTTATCGTAAAATATCTCTAAAAATATTCCATTGTAATTTGTGCTTTTTCCAATGTTGTAATTTTTATTAAATGCCTTTTAAAATATCTGTGTTATAATTTGTAATTAAATTGTGATAGTATTTAAAAAGGTACTTGTATGTTTTATACAGATAATAACTTCCTTAATATTTACGGTAATTCTTAGGTAAATTGATGTTTCTAAACTTTATACTTTTAAAAATTTAACTAAAATTTAGGTGTTGTTGAACAAGAGCCAAATGCTCCTAATAATTGTATTTAACTGATTATCATTGTGTTAAAATTACCTGCTGCTTTTTAATTTTACTCATTAAAATTTTAATTCTATCGTTAGAATAACGACCACCCATTAAAATAATATCCTAAATTATTTTAATAATAGGAGCTACTTATGAACTCTAAGTAATATACTGAAGGTATAGCTCTTAAATTAGAAATTTCTTACTGTGTATAGCATGCATAACAAAGGGGCTTATAGCCCCTTGTTAAATAATGTTCTAAGTATAAATTTATAAACTTTACTGTTGTTTCACTTTTACGTCTTGCATCCAATTTACACCATCATGTAAGTTATGGTCAAATTCCCAAAATGCTTTATTTTCCCACGATGAGCCTTGCCCCCATTTATCTGCATATACTCTTACTTCGGAACCTACCCATTCTCCTCCCCATACAATTAAGCCTAAACCACCTGCGTCAAGTATTTCTTGACCCAAATCTTTTAAATATAATCTTTGTGTTGCAGTTGTTGGCGGATTAATATACCCTGATGGAATATTTTCTAAACCTAAGATATCTACATGACTATCATTACCGCCTTGCCTAAATAACTGCGCTGTTTCTAAGATCATAAAATCTTTTTTATAAGTAGATTTAACCCATTTCACAACTGCTCTCCAACTAGTAAAATCACCCATCTTATGCAATTCATGATAATGTGATAACCCAAGAACATCATAATCTAATCCTAAATGTTCACCTAACCACCATTTTATTTTTGATGCGTCAAAAAGGTGTATTACTATTTTCATATCTAACGAATACTCTTTGTTAATATCTCTTACGGCCTTTGTTCCGGAGTTTAGTAAAGCTACTACTCTAGATGAGTCATAAGCTGGCAGTTCATCTTCGGTCATATTTTGCTCTATAAAACGCCAATTTGTTTCATTTCCAATAGAAACAATTGCTGGTTCTATACCAGAATTAACATAATCTTTAAGAATATCATAAGTATGTTTGTATACGGCTGCTTTTAACTTTCCTAAATCATTTGCAATGGGTTGCCATTCTAGTGGTGCTACATACTCATTTTTAAGGTTTTTTTCTTCTAATGCCATAGATTTATAGCTGAAAGTTAATAGCGTTTTTAAACCTGCTTTTTCTGATCTTTGTATCTCGCTCTTAACTTTTTTTGGACTTCTATAATCTAAATCTACCTCTCCTATTGTATAATTATTTTTATAAGGAGGCAAATCAATCCGAAAACGTGCAATATTAGCCCCATGATCATATAAACTTAAATAAGGATCTTTTGGCTTTCCTTCTTCCTTAAAAACAACGTTACCAAATTCTTCTTGATGCTTTGCAAAACCCATGGTTGTTCCTTTATAAAACGACACTTCACCTTTTTCATTGGGCTCTACTATCTCTGGATTAGGTTTAATAGCTTCTGGGTTTTCTTTATCTGGTAAGGGGCTTTTATTCTCACTTGAACAACTACTAAAAATAAATAGCAAGAAGAGGTTAATGCTATTTATTTTTCTAAATTTTGATATAAATTCATTTTTTATACTATATTTTACATTTATCATATTATTTTGTTTGTCATATTAAATTTTGTCCAAAAATTATTATAGGCTATAAAATTAAAAACAGGGGAAACTCGCACTTTTAAGTTTATGGCTCTAAAGAGATATTCTTGATTGTAAGCACACTTGAGTCTCTTTGCCATAATTCCTTGTCTTTCCGCTTTTTCATTTTTTAAAAAATTTAAAAAAAAAGACTCAAGTACAAAAAAAAATTTGTGCAGCATTTCCTATTTTTTCTCTTGATACACCTTCTAAAAAAGCAACATCCAATACCCAATGCAAACTATTTTCAATAGACCAATGTAATATTATGTTTTTTTGAAAAACCTGAGCTGTATCATTTGAACTCGATATATATAATATATAGTAGCAGTTTCTATGAGTTTATTAGAGTTTTTAAATTAACGAATACTTTCTATTTTTATTATACTGGTTAACCTTTCCAATTTAGTATCGTTCTCAATAAACTTAAAATCAGTAATTAAGCTACATTTTCTAGTTTTAATTCTGCCATAACCTAGTTCATGGCCTATAGCTATTTCCATGTTTTTTAGCACTCAAATTCATCTTATACCATTTAAACTTTGAAAACGTTAGAAAAAGCCTTGACATAGAATTGATAACCTGTTATTGATTTAATTATTT
>ENA-ORXM01000909-ORXM01000909.1-marine-metagenome-genome-assembly--contig:-NODE-909-length-45751-cov-4.751609_pt1 | contig 45751 bp, 47 predicted proteins | sample MGYA00237867_ERZ511480 | MGnify/ENA primary metagenome ERZ511480 (study PRJEB26309, sample SAMN06266103) | marine metagenome | isolation source: Algal blade | place: United Kingdom:Sidmouth, United...
GGCTTTCGATTCCTCGGCCAGATTCCAGAGGCTGCGCGCCGTCTGCGGCCCCAGCGACCCCTCCAGCTCGGCTTGCCCCAGCCGCTGGCCGGAGCCGAGTTGTCCCCCGTTGCGCCCCGATGCCCCCCAGCCGACGCGATGCGCTTCCAGCACGACCACATCGTAGCCACGCTCGCGCAGGTGCAGGGCCGCCGACAGTCCCGAATATCCGGCTCCGACGATACAGACATCGGCGCGGGTCTCTCCGTGCAGGGGGGGATGATCCGGCATCGCATGGGCCGTCGCCGCATACCACGACGGCGCGTGCCGGCCGGAGCTGTCATTGGCGGTGAGAACGTCGAGCGGCATGGCGATCCGGCAAGGAAAAAGGGGGCGTCTCTGCCCCCTTCTGCCACGAACGAGAACTTCCGGCGACATGCAAGATGCCGCCGGGAACAATCATTTGAGCTTGGCGTGCTCGGACCTCAGAGCCAGCCAGAGGCAGTAGCACATGACCAGCACGACGACCGTGAACGGTATTCCCGTAGAGACCGCCGCCCCTTGCAGGGCGGCCAGACCACCACCGAGCAGCAAGGCAATCGCGACCAGACCTTCCAGCGTACACCAGAACACCCGCTGGATGACCGGCGCGTCCATCTTGCCGCCTGCGGTGATCGTATCGATCACCAGCGAGCCGGAATCGGACGACGTCACGAAGAAGATCACGATCAGGATCAGCGAGATCGGCGCGACGATCGAGTAGAGCGGCAATTCCTTCAGGAAGCCGAACAGCGCCCCTTCGGGCTTGTAGCTGTCGATCACCGTCGCCTTGACGCCTTCCGCACCACCGGCATTGAGCATGTCGATGGCTGCGCCGCCGAAGGTGGACATCCACAATGCACAGACCAGCGTCGGCGCGATCAGGGCGCAGAGCACGAACTCACGGACCGTACGACCCTTCGAGATACGGGCAATGAACATCCCGACGAAGGGCGACCACGCGATCCACCAGGCCCAGTAGAACGTCGTCCAGCCGTGGAAATAACTGGTGTCCTCGCGTCCGAACGGGTTCGCGAGGGCGGGCAGATACATCACGTAATCGGTCATGACGCTGACATAGCGGGTAATCGCGGTTCCCACGCCGGTCACGATGATGACGAAGACGAACAGCCCGACCGCCATGATCATGTTGATCTCGGACAGGCGCTTCACTCCGGCATCCATCCCCAGACATACCGATCCGAGGGCGATCAGGGTGATCCCGACGATGAGCAGGACGTAGACCGTGTTGCTCGGCTCGATCCCGGCCACCTCGTACAGACCCGCAGCCACCTGCTGTGCACCGAGGCCCAGCGATGTGGTCAACCCGAACAGGGTCGAGAACACCGCCAGAATGTCGATGATATGACCCCACCAGCCCCAGATCCGTTCGCCGAGAATCGGATAGAATGCGGAGCGCAGCGTGAGCGGCAGGTTGAGGTTGTAGCAGAAGATCGCCAGACTCAGACCTACGGCCGCATAGATGGCCCAGCCCTCCAGACCCCAATGGTGGATCGTGCCGACGATGCCGATATATTCGTTACCGGGCTGCGTGGCGTCGATGCCCAGCGGGCTGGCGTTACCACCTTCGGCAAAGTTGTAATAGACCGGCTCCAGCACGCCGAAGAACAGCAGGCCGATGCCGATACCGGCGGCGAACATCATCGCGATCCAGCCCGCATAGGTATAGTCGGGCGTCGCATCCTTGCCGCCGATCCTGACCGACCCGACCGGCAGGATGATGAGCACGAGGCAGAACAGCGTGATGGCGTTGACCGACAGGACGAGGAACCAGTCGAACGTACTCGTCAACCACGGACGCAGCCAGCCGAAGAACTCCGCCGATGCCTCCTGGTTGGCGAGCGAGATCAGCACGAAACCGAAGATCAGGACGCTGGAAATCAAGAAAACCGGGTTGTGAATATCCAGACCCAGAGGGCGGATATTGTCCTGCCCCATCTCGTAATCGGTTTCGAATTGAAGCTCCGATTTGTCGGTCGGCTCCAATGTCGGTTGTCTGTCGGTCATCGCTTCCTCACATTTCTTTTATTATGAGGTCAATGAAACACAGAAAACCGGGATTACCAACTTACGGCACAATCGAACGGCTCCTGCGCCTACACGTTCAGCAACAGATGCTCGCGTTCCCATGGGCTGATGACCTGCAGGAACTCCTCCACTTCCTGCCGTTTGATGGCGAGATAGACGGTGCAGAATTCTTCGCCCAGCGTCTCCACGACGGCCGGATTGTTCTTCAGCAGATCGAGCGCCTCGTGAAGCGAACGCGGCAGGGCGCGGGGGAGTTGATACGCCTCGCCCTCGATCTCGGGGCGCGGGGTGGCCCCGGCCTTCATCCCGATCAGACCGGCGGCCAGCGAGGCGGCGAAGGCGAGGTAGCAATTGCAGTCCATCCCCGCGACGCGGTTCTCGACGCGCAGGGCTTCGGGCGAGGAAATCGGGATGCGCAGGCCGGTCGAGCGATTGTCACGGCCCCATTCGAGGTTGATCGGTGCGGCATCCTCGGTCGTGTACCGGCGATAGCTGTTGACGTAGGGCGCAAGCAGCGAGATCAGCGAGGGCAGGTTGTCCTGCTGCCCCGCGAGGAAGCCGTAGAACAGGCCGGTCGGCTTCCCGGCCTGATCGGCAAAGACCGTGCGGCCCGTCTTCGCATCCAGCACGCTCTGGTGGATATGCATGGCGCTGCCCGGTTCGTCCTGCATGGGCTTGGCCATGAAGGTCGCGAAGCAGCCGTTCTTGAGCGCCGCCTCGCGGATCGAGCGTTTGAAGAAGAACACCTGATCGGCCAGCGTGATCGGATCGCCATGGCCGACATTGATCTCGAGCTGTCCCGCGCCGCCCTCCTGGATGATCGTCTCGATCTCGAAGCCCTGCGCCTCGGCGTAGTCGTAGATATCCTCGATGACGGACTGGTATTCATCCACCGCACTCATCGAATAGGCCTGCCGTCCGATGCCCCGCCGCCCCGTGCGCCCGATGGGCGGCTCGATCACCTCGTTGGGGTCGGTATTGATCTTGGTGAGGTAGAATTCGAGTTCGGGGGCGACGACCGGCTGCCACCCGGCTTCCGCATAGAGCGACATGACCCGCCGCAGGACGTTGCGGGGGGCGACGGGGATCGGTGCGCCGTCGAGATCGGTCATGTCGTGGATGACCTGCACCGTCACGTCGTTTGCCCAGGGGGCGGCGGTGGCCGTGGTCATGTCGGGGGTGAGCAGCATGTCGCGTTCGGTCCATTGATCGCTCATCCCTTCCAGATCGGCATAATCGCCCGTGATCGTCTGGTAGAAGATCGAAACGGGCAGATAGCTGCGCCCGCCCTGCATGAACTTGCGCCACGGCATCGCCTTGCCGCGCGAGATGCCCGCCATATCGGCAATGATGCATTCCGCCTCCTCGATCGTGCGATCGCCCAGCCAGTCGCGGCAGGGCTGGGGGAGGGCAGCATAGGCGTCGGAGGAGGACATGGGAGTTTCCGTGCAGGTAAGAAGGAGGAAACCCAATCTAACCCCATCCATGTCGCAGGCCAAGCGGAGGCCGTGCCTGACCCGCTTTCGCCGGATCGAACGGTATCCGAATACAAACGGAATTCAGCCCTTCCCGAACGATACGCCCGACACCTGCCGCTCCCTCCATGGATCGGCGAAGGCAAGCTGCGCCGGACCGGGATGCGCTGTCGTTCCCGCGAAGGAGAGAATCTCCAGCCACTGCGGACATCTCCCGGTGCGAGAGAGATCTCCGCTTTCGCGGGGATGACGAAAAGCTGAGGGGGACGCCGTCTCGTGCGGCATCATCGTGCCCTATATGCCGTTACGCCGTATCGGGCACGACGAGACCCCCATCCGTGAAATCCCGCGTCGCCTCCATCAGACTTCATCGCTGAAATCGGCGGCGGAGAGAAGTCTCCGCAAAATCCGAAGGATCGTGCCCTCTCCCGTTACCCTCCTGCCCACATTCCGCCGTGTTCCCACCGAAAACCGCTGACAATCGGATAAACGCCGTTAATGTCTGCGGGAAACCAGATTCGGGAGAATACACATGAAATTCGGTCGCGCTCTTGCTTCGCTTGCCGTGATGGCCCTCGCCGTCCCGGCATTGGCCGCCGACGAGGTCGTCAACGTCTATAACTGGTCCGACTATATCGATGAGTCGATCCTGGAGGATTTCACCGCCGAGACGGGGATTGAGGTGCGCTACGACGTGTTCGATTCCAACGAATTGCTGGAAACGAAGATGCTCGCGGGTGGCTCCGGCTACGATGTGGTGGTCCCCACCGGCACCTTCCTGAGCCGCCAGATCGAGGCAGGCGCGTTCCAGAAGCTGGATAAGAGCAAGCTGCCCCATATGGGCAATATGTGGGACGCGATCTCGGCGCGCACGGCTCCCTACGATCCCGACAATGCCTATTCGATCAACTACATGTGGGGCACGACCGGCATCGGCTACAATGTCGACAAGGTCAGGGAAGTGCTGGGCGACGACGCCCCCGTCGGCTCGCTGGCCCTGATCTTCGATCCGGCCAATGCCGAAAAGCTGGCCGAGTGCGGTATCCATATCCTCGATGCACCGACCGAGATCATTCCCGCCGCGCTGAAATATCTGGGCGAAGACCCGAACAGCCACGACCCGGACGTCATCGCCAAGACGGAAGACGTGCTGATGGGACTGCGCCCCCATGTGCAGAAATTCCACTCCTCCGAATACATCAATGCCCTCGCGAACGGCGATATCTGCGTGGCCTTCGGCTGGTCGGGCGATGTGCTTCAGGCCCGCGACCGGGCGGCGGAGGCCGATAACGGCGTCGAGGTTGCCTACGCGATCCCCTCCGAGGGGGCACTGATGTGGTTCGACCAGATGGCGATCCCGACGGATGCCCCGAATGTCGGGAACGCACACATGTTCCTCGACTACATCATGCGCGCCTATGTCATGGCGAAGGCGTCGAACTACGTCTATTACGCCAATGGAAACAAGGCGTCGCAGGGCCTGCTGGAAGCCGATGTGATCGGTGATCCGGCGATCTATCCCAGCGCGGAAACGACCGAGAACCTCTATTCCGTCACCGCCTATCCGCCCAAGGTGAACCGCCGGGTCACGCGGCTCTGGACCAAGGTGAAGACGGGTCAGTGACCTTCTGGCTGACGGCCCTCTACGTCGCGCTGATAGGCGGCGCGACAGCGGGCGTCTTCCTCGGGATCGATCCCGACCTGTGCATTCCGGTCGGAACCGCAGGGCTGCTGATCGCGCTGGGGCAGGATACCTACGGCTGGTGGCGGCGCGGGCCGTCGCCGGGCCGGATGGAGACCATCTGCGGGTGCCTCGCCCTGCTCTGCGGTGTGCCGATCTACTATTTCGGCGATACCGCAGCCGTCCTGCTGGCCGGTTTCGGCGGTTTCTTCGTCTTCATCTTCCTCGGCTTCGCTGCACAGATATGGGGCCAGACGCGCGAGACCCGTGCCCTGTTCAAGAGATGGCGCTCCTACACGACGCTATATCGTGAGAAGATATGCGCCGAGCATGACCGCTATTACGAGGTTCAGAAGGCCCGGATGCTATGGCTGTGACCCTTCCCTTCGCCCCCTGGGCCGACCCGTCGGCCGAACCGCTGATCGACCTGCGGAACGTCACGAAACGCTTCGGGGCATTCGAGGCGGTGCGTGACCTGTCGCTCACGATCTACGAACGCGAATTCTTCGCCATCCTCGGCCCCTCCGGCTGCGGCAAGACCACGTTGATGCGGATGCTGGCGGGGTTCGAGACGCCCAGCGCGGGCGAAATCCTGCTCGACGGGCAAGACCTGACGCCCATCCCGCCCGCCAGGCGGCCCGTGAACATGATGTTCCAGTCCTATGCCCTCTTTCCGCACCTGACGGTCGAGAAGAACATCGCCTTCGGCCTCAAACGCGAGGGCACTCCCAAGGACGAGATCGCAACCCGCGTCACCGATATCATGCGCCTCGTCCAACTGACCGATTTCGCGCGCCGCAAGCCCGATCAGCTTTCCGGCGGCCAGCGCCAGCGCGTGGCGCTGGCCCGTGCGCTCGTGAAGCGCCCCCGCCTGCTGCTGCTCGACGAACCGCTCGGGGCGCTCGACAAGAAACTGCGGCAGGAAACCCAGTTCGAGCTGATGAACATCCAGGAGACGCTCGGCACCACCTTCGTCATCGTCACCCACGATCAGGAGGAGGCGATGACCGTCTCTTCCCGCATCGCCGTCATGCGCGCGGGCGAACTGGCACAGGTCGCCACCCCCACCGATCTCTACGAGCGACCCGATACCCGCTTCGTGGCGGATTTCATCGGCGAAGTCTCGATGCTGGAGGGCCGCGTGACGACCGCGAGCCGGGGCGGCGTCGGCCTCGCGGTCATGGAAGGCACCCCGGACCTGCGCGTCATCACCCCCGACACCCCGCCCGCCGGAACGACAGCCTGGCTCGCCCTGCGGCCCGAGAAGATTTCCATCTCCCGCAGCCGTCCCGATGCCGATAACGCCTTGTCGGGCAAGGTGCTCGATATCGCCTATCTGGGGAATATCTCGACCTATCACGTCGAGCTGGCCGACGGGTCCATCGTGAAGGCACAGGAATCCAACCGCCAGCGCGCCGACCGCCGGGGCATCACATGGGAAGACCCGGTCTGGGTAAGCTGGGAGGAGGACGCAGGCGTCCTGCTGCGCGCATGAGGGGAGAGAATGGCCTCTCGCGCCTGCGGCGCGCCCCACCCCTGCCCTCCCCGCAGGCGGGGAGGGAGCTCTACTGCGCTGGCTTCGCCGATATCGCCTCCCTCCCTGCCCCTTCGCGGGGAGGGACAAGAGGGTGGGGTTCGATGCCAGGTACAATTGCGGAGCTATCGACCCCACAGATGCGTCTTGCCGGGATGTCCGAAGGACATGAACGCAAGATAGGATCGCATGAGGTTTGCGATGCTGGCATCGGGGCCATGCCATGACCCGCACCCCCGGCCAGCGCCTTCTCGTCGCGCTTCCCTATCTGTGGCTGCTGGTGCTGTTCCTCGCGCCGTTCCTGATCGTCCTGAAGATTTCGCTGTCCGATCTGGCCGTCTCCCGTCCGCCCTATACCCCGCAAGTCGACCTGTCGGAGGGATGGAGCGGCCTGAAGGCGTTCTTCGCCGAACTCGATTTCGAGAACTACGTCTTCCTCACCGAGGACAGCCTCTACATCAACGCCTATCTCTCCAGCCTGAAGATCGCGGCGGTCTCGACCCTCATCACGTTGCTGATCGGCTATGCCATCGCCTATGCGCTGGCCCGCGCGCCGAGGCGATGGCGTCCGACGCTGGTGATGCTGGTGATCCTGCCGTTCTGGACGTCGTTCCTGATCCGGGTCTATGCGTGGATCGGCATCCTCAAGACCGAAGGGCTGCTCAATCAGGCGCTGCTGTCCATCGGCCTGATCGGCGAACCGCTCCAGATCATGAACACGACCACGGCGGTCTATATCGGCATCGTCTACAGCTATCTGCCCTTCATGATCCTGCCCATCTACGCGACGCTGGAGAAGATGGACGAAAGCCTGCTCGAAGCCTCCGCCGATCTGGGCAGCACCCGGTTCCAGACCTTCCTGCTCGTGACCCTGCCGCTCTCCCTTCCCGGCATCGTGGCAGGCTGTTTCCTCGTCTTCATTCCCGCCATCGGCGAATTCGTGATCCCCGACCTGCTGGGCGGTTCCGAGACGCTGATGATCGGCAAGACGCTCTGGGTCGAGTTCTTCAACAACCGCGACTGGCCCCTCGCCAGCGCCGTGGCCACGCTGCTGCTCCTGCTCCTCATCGTCCCCATCGTCCTGTTCCAGCGCCAGCAGATGAAGCAGGAGATCGGGAGATGACGTGAGGCGCAACGACTCTACGCCTTTGAAGTTTTCTCTTTATCCGAGCCGCCAATCCTCACGGACGATCAGATCAAGAATCGAGATACAATTTAGGCCTTCCGCTACGCAAACATCTGGAATGTGCGGCTTCTCGATCTTTCCCGTTGGCCCCTCTTGCGTAACAACAACGAGAGGTGGATCGTAGAGACTTGCCATAGCGATTACAAAGGGATCGGCAGCTGAGCGGTTCTTTCGCGTGTCAACCAGACGTGGATAGACTCCGAGGATTTCAGCAATACGAATTTGAAGATCATCGCCCTCGATATTGAGAAACATGCTTTCCCGTTCTTTGGCCCATCCGAAAAGATCATCATCACGCTTTTCCAGCTCGATCAACACTTCAATCGAGGAGAGGAACCGTTCTGCTTCGATCAAATCATCTATTCGATTCCAAACCGGTTGAAAATTGCGGATTGGATAAGAGCGCCGCCACGCATGTATCAAGGCACTCGTATCGATGCAATATTTGTCTATACTCATTGAGCAGCTTCACTTAGGAGGACTTGCTCAACTTTCGGAATATGCTTTGTTTTGAGGTTTAGATACGCAGAAACATCACGCAGTGTGATCCGGTCACTGTGGTAAGGCGCGAGCACCATGCGGATAAAATTACGCCCCAAAAGGCTGAGGGCTTCATTTGGCATATTGCGACCGCTAAACTCTTTTTTGGCGTTATCAGCCTTCTTGCGCTTCAGATAATCAGCGTAATCTTCAGCGTATTCCCTTTCTTTAAACCTGTAGAAATCTTGATTGGTCAAGCCAAGCGTAAGCAGCCGTCGCACGATGGAAACCTTGCTAACGCTGAAGGCTGATGCGAGCGCATTGATCCGCTCTTCAGCCCAAACTTGATTTTGCGGCTCTTGGTCTTGAATAGCCTCATGGCTCAGAAATATTGCGCGAGGGAATAACGTTGCCGCCGCTACCGCATTGCACCAAACTTCGACTTTTTGTGTTTCAGGCGGGCGGGTGACATCAATGTAAAACTCAGACACCCCGCTTGTCGAAAGCATCAAATGCGCGAATTCGTGTAACAGCGAGAAGGTGCGCCGCGAGTGGACATCCGCGCGGTTCACAGCGATCACGGGAAGCTTGGTTTCAGAAAGGGCAAAGCCAGATGCTTCGTTCGTATTCACCTTATCCATCTGAAACACGAGCACGCCGACATCTTCGATCAGTGCTCGCCAGCTATTGAACGCGATACGCGGATTCCGCCATCCGCTTTGCTCAGCATCAGTGATACGCAGATAACGGCGCACTCTCGCACCAACAGTTTCAGGATCGTCATCGAGGCTTGCAGAAATCGAAAGCTCTGGGATGTCCTCACCAACTTCGCCGAGAAGATCAAAGGCTATTTCTCGCCGTTCCTGAGCGACGCGAATTTGCAGATGGAGTTGCGGTGACAAGCGTGGCATTCCAACCCCAGGCAGTCGCCGGAAATCCGAAATTACCTGAAAATCAGTTGGTTTAACTTGCAAATAGAAGACGGCCAGCGGGCGCTTATATTTCGTAGCGAGAGTGCGGAGTTGGTTAATCGTGGGTTGAAGTTCTCCGCTTTCCCATTGAGGCGCTTTGGACAAGCCAGAACTGGCCGCAACCTCATCGAGGGTGAAGCCCGCGCTTTCTCTCGCCCAAATCAAAATCTCTGGTTTGACGAGTGCTCTGACTGTTTTTCGCGCCATCTATCCTCCTAGGCCAGAACATATCATGTTTTAGGAAAATCCTATAACGTCGAAATTGGGCATCAGGAACTCTACCCCGATGGAAACAGCTTTGTTTGAGAGTTAAGATCAATTTTTATGACCAACCGCTTTTCATGGTTCAACGCCACGTCCCTCGCTCTGGGGATGGCGTTCCTGTATCTGCCGATCCTGATCCTCGTGGTCTACAGCTTCAATGAATCCCGTCTCGTCACCGTCTGGGGCGGGTTCTCGACGAAGTGGTATGGCGAGTTGTTCCGCAACGAAGCCTTCCTCGACGCGGCATGGGTGACGCTGCGGGTGGCGCTGATCTCGGCGACGGTGGCCACGCTGCTGGGGACGCTCGCGGCCTATGCGCTGGTGCGGGCGGGCAAGTTCCGGGGGCGGACGCTCTTCAGCGGGATGATCTACGCGCCGCTGGTCATGCCCGAAGTCATCACCGGGCTGTCGCTGCTGCTGCTGTTCATTTCCATCGGCATGGACCGGGGCATCACGACGATCATCCTCGCGCATATCACCTTCGGGATGTGCTTTGCGTCCGTCGTCGTCTCCTCGCGGCTGGTGGCCTTCGATGCCTCGCTGGAGGAAGCGGCCTGCGATCTGGGCTGCACGCCGGTACAGGCGTTCTTCTCCGTCACCCTGCCGGTCATCGCCCCGGCCATCGTGGCGGCGTGGCTGCTGGCCTTCACCCTCTCGCTGGACGATCTGGTGATCGCCTCCTTCACCTCCGGCCCCGGCGCCACGACATTGCCCATGAAGATCTATTCGCAGGTAAGGCTCGGCGTGACGCCGGAAATCAACGCCCTCTCGACGTTGCTGATCGGTTTTGTCTCGATCGGGGTGATCCTCGCCTCGCTGGCGGGCAAGCGGGCGAAGATGGAGCAGGAATGATGACCCTCGACGACATGCAATCCTTCCTCGCTGCCAATCCCGGTATCGAGCGGATCGAATTGCTGTTTCCCGACATGAACGGCGTGATGCGCGGCAAATGGTATTCGCCCGACAGCATCGACAAGCTGGTGGCGGGCAAGGTGCGCCTGCCGATGTCGACCTATGCGCTCGATATCGCGGGCAACGACGTGGACGGCACCGGGCTGGCGCTGGCGACGGGCGACCCGGATGGCTATGGCTGGCCGGTGCCGGGGACGCTGGCCGTGAAACCGTGGTCGCCCTCTCCGGCGGCGCAGGTGTTGATGACCATGACCACGCCCTCGGGCGAGCCCTGCGTCTACGATCCGCGTACGCGGCTGGCGGCGATGGCCGGGCGACTGGCGGCGCGCGGGCTGACGGCGGTGGTCGCGACGGAACTGGAATTCTACCTCTATGCGCCCGGCGAACCGGGGGAGGCCCCCGTGCCGCCCAAGGGGCTGGAGGGCGCGCAGGTCTACGACATGAGCGCGGTTTCCTCGCTCTCGCCCTGTCTGGAGGACATCCAGCACGCCTGCGCGGTGCAGGGGATCGCGGCGGACGTGCTGATCGCCGAATTCGGACCCGGACAGTTCGAGATCAACTTCCACCACACGGCGGATGCGCTGGCCATGGCGGACCAGTCTATCCTGTTCAAGCGGCTGGTGAAGGGCTGCGCGCGCGCCCATGACCTGCGGGCCAGCTTCATGGCCAAGCCCTATGGCGGCGACCAGCCGGGCAGCGGAATGCACGCGCATATCAGCCTGATCGACGGCGACGGGCGCAATATCTTCGATACCGGCGAGGGGATCGCGGACACCCTGCGCCATGCGGTCGGCGGCGCACTTGCCACCATGCGTCCCCTGCAAGCCATCTTCGCCCCCCATGCCAACAGCTATCGCCGCTTCCAACCCGGCTCGTACGCGCCCACGGTCGCAAGCTGGGGCCTCGACCATCGCGGCGTGGCCGTGCGCCTGCCCGAGACGACCGGCCCCGGCGCGCGGCTGGAGCATCGCATCTGTGGCGCGGACGTGAATCCGTATCTCGCGCTGGCGGGCATCCTCGGGGGGATCGCCACGGGGCTGGAGGAGGCCATCGAGCCGCCCTCCCGCACCGAAACCGACCCCACCGGCACCCGCCTCCACCACGACTGGCTCTCGGCGGTCGAGGAATTCGGCGGCTCGGACGTCGCGCGGCAGGTCTTTGGCGAGAAATTCCACCATGCCTACACGGAAATCCGCCTCTCCGAGATCGCGCGGCTGGTGGCGGAAGTGTCGGATGTGGAGTACCGGACGTATCTGCACAAGTTGTAGATATTGGCAAAAATTGGCAATTTCATCTTTCGACGATGTCCCGCTGTCCATGGGAGGAGCGGATGCCGACACGGAATATCAACCTCACGGATCGCTATGATGCTTTCCTCAGCCAGCAGGTGGCGGAGGGGCGGTTCAAGAATGCGAGCGAGGCAGTGCGTGCCGCGCTACACCTTCTCGAACGACACGCGAACGAGGACGAGGCGAAGCTGGAAACCCTGCGCCGGGAGGCGCGCATTGGATACGATGCCTTCCTCGCAGGGGAAGTCACGACCATCGAAGGCGATGACCTGACCGGCCTGTTCCCGGCGATTCCCGGCGATGTCCGATAATGACCGCCTGCGAACGCTGGTCATCACCGACCCGGCCCGTGCCGAGCTGTCCGATATCCGGCTCTACACACGTGGACGATATGGAGCGCAGGGTCTCGCCGCCCATGATGCCCTGATCCGCCAGGCTCTCCATGATCTGCGAACAGACCCGCTCCGGGCGGGCAGCAGGGTCAGGGCAGAGGAACTCGGGATCGACGGCCTTTGCAGCTACCACCTGGCTATGAGCAGGAAACGCACGGACCCGGTCGTGAAAAGACCGCGACACCTGTTCCTCTACATCGTGCCGAATGAGAGCCGGATCGCTATCCTGCGCATCCTGCACGATACACGCGACCTGATACGGCATCTGCCTTCCCGAGGGGATGATGCGCTGTAACGGCGGCTCGTGTGTTCCTTGATTGTTCACGATTTGCGGTTTAGTGTGGGTCACGACCAAGAGGAGAAGGCCATGTCAGACCGCCCCGAAGACGCGATCATGCCGGTGCTGCGCCAGATTCAGGATGAGATAGCTACGTTGCGACGCGATACGAACGACAGGTTCGTGGAAATGGAAGAACGCTCCGACAGGCGCTTCGAGCATGTCGATGCGCGCTTCGACCAGATCGCCGATATGTTCACGACGGTCATCGAAGCGCAGGCGAATACGACGCGACGGGTGACGATACTGGAGAAGGCCGTCAGCGACTCCTGAAAACGGCCTTTTCCTCTGATCCATTGCCGTTTCTTTTCGCATGACGCATCAAGCGCCCATGACGACCGACACCAGACCCCTCAGAGCCGTCCGCAAACTCGCCGCGATGATCCGCGAGCAGGTGGACGCACATTTTTCGTTGCGCCTGTGGGACGGGTCGCTGGAGCCGCTGGGCGAGGCGGTCGTGCCGGGGCTGGCGCTGAAGATCGCCACGCCGGGGGTGCTGCCGTCGATCCTGCGCCGTCCGACGCTGGACCGGGTCCTGCGACATTACGCGAACGGGCGGATCGATATCGAAGGCTCGATCCTCGATCTGGCCGAGCCGCTGGCCCTCGACCGCGACTATCGGCGACGGTTCAAGAACATCCGCAAGGGCAAGGCGCTGCGCGTCCTCGCGCCGCTGGCGCTCGGCAAGGCCGACCATCCCGATGCCGGCCGCGATTTCGGGACCGATGCCGAAGGAGCCGGGCGCAAGGAAGGCGACAACAAGCGGTTCATCCAGTTCCACTACGACGTCGGCAACGAGTTCTACCAGCTCTTCCTCGACCCGGAGATGCAGTATTCCTGCGCGCATTTTCCCGAGTGGGACGCCACGCTGGAGCAGGCGCAGGTCTTCAAGCTCGACATGATCTGCCGCAAGCTGCGCCTGAAACCCGGCGAGCGGATGCTGGATATCGGCTGCGGCTGGGGCGGCCTCCTCTGCCATGCCGTGCAGAATTACGGCGTCCACGGCCACGGCGTCACCTTGTCCGAAGAACAACTGGCCTTCGCGCGGGAGAAGGTGGAACGCCTCGGCATCGCGGATCGGGTGACGCTGGAACTGATCGACTATCGCGAGACGGCGGGGACATTCGACAAGGTTTCCTCGGTCGGCATGTACGAGCATATCGGGCTGGACAATATCCCCGCCTATTTCAAGACGGTGCGGCGGCTGATGGCCGATGACGGGTTGTTCCTGAACCACGCCATCTCGCGCGGAGCCAAGCGCAGGAAGAGCCGCTTCGCCAGCCGCCCGGAACAGCGGGCGCTGCAAAAATACATCTTTCCCGGCGGCGAACTCGACGATATCGGCCACACCCTCTCGGAAATGGAGATCGCCGGGTTCGAGGTCCACGACGTCGAAGCCCTGCGCCCCCATTATCGCAAGACGACACGGGAATGGTGCGAGCGCCTGTCCGCCCGACGCCCCGAAGCCGAAGCCCTCGTCGGCCCCGAAACCTACCGCATCTGGGCCGCCTATCTCGCAGGCTGTTCCTTCGCCTTTCAGCGGGGATCGGCACGGCTGTATCAGACGCTGGCCGGGAAGACGCCGAAGGGAATGCCCCCGGTGCCGCCGACGCGCGGGGATATCTATGGGCAATTGCAGACGAGGATTTCCGGAGAACCGTAGTCCTGCAGCAGCAAGGGACAGGATATCACTGCACATTATCATCCCGGAGGGCTTCATTCGTCGGCAAGATCATCCGAAAACACGCAGTTCACATTTTGTGAAATCTGTAGCGATCCAGACCCCATCGGTCATGGGGCAATAGTCGGCGTCGCTGCCTGATCCAATGATCTTCGCGACCAAGACGGTGAGCCTTGGAGATGGAATAGCGATGGAGGTGAGTTTGCACGCAAACCCGACGCCGAAGACCCGCGCCTGTATCCGGGACAGTTTGACTTCGGCTGCCGAGTGAGAGGCATTTGCCCCCCTACCGGAGCGGACCCCCGGTAGCGTACCTGAGTCCGATCCAGACGCGGTTTCAGGGTTTTCTATCGAGCAGCGTTCGCCAGGTTTCCGATACGATTTTGGGATCGAACCGCTCGTCCGGAATGGGTGCAGGACGCTCGCCACTGCGCCAGCGTTCGAGGGTGGCGACGATGCCGTCGATATCGGCGATATCGAAAAGCTGTGCAGGATCGGCGATCACCTCGTCGGTCGCTCCCAGCCCCGCCTGTGCGATTACCGGCGTTCCAAGGGCGTGCGCCTCGGCGAAGATCAGGCCGAAGGTTTCCGCAAACCGTTTCTGGGCACAGAACAGACAGAGAGACCCCGCGAGCAGGGCGTGAAGGTCAGGGCGGGGTAGCGCCCCCATGGAATGCACACCTTGCGGCAGATTGCGGGCCTCCGGTTTCAGATAACCGGGATCCGCGATCCACAGTTCGAGCGGGGGGATCGCCTGGCGCACACGGTTGAAAGTGCCCAGAACCTGATCGAGGCCCTTGTGCGGGGAACTGGCGAAGATCAACCGGTCGAAGTTGGGCCGGGCCTCTTCCGGCGCGATCACGGAAACCGGATTGTGGATCGCGTGAACGCGCATCGGATCGAGGAGGCGCCCCTTCGCAGGATAGTCGAGCGTGTGGCATCGGTGCGAGTTCGAGACGCAGACCATGTCGGCCCCGGTGCAGGCAAGTGTCTCGCCGATGGTGCGCGAATGTGCGCCGAGGAAGTTGTGACGCCAGAGGATCAGACGCGCTACCGGGTCGGAGCCGCGCCAGAGTTCGAGGAGCTTGGGCGAATTGAGGATCACTACCGTCTCGTGGGCGCGGGCTGCGGCAAGCTGCTTCCAGGTCGATGCGCCTTCGAAGCGAACCCCATCCTCACCGATCCGGGTCTCTTTCCGGCAATGCTGATAGACGGTGACGTCATGCGTTTCAGCCAGTTCTCGGGCGAGCAGCAGGACCGACAGCTCCGTGCCTCCGATCGCCTCGCCCGTCACCGATCGCTCGTCATAGGGACGGGGACAGAAGGCATCGACGAAGGCGACCGAGCGGCGCGTCACGACCCGTCTGGCCGCCACCGCGCGAGAACATCTCCGAGCCGGGCTTCCGTCCCATCGTCCGCTGGAACGGATGACCGGACAAGGTGGGCCGGGTTCGAAACGAAGGCGATATCGAGGTCCGGCAGGGCGAGCGGCACCGTGGGAACCTTTCGATGCGAGAACCAGTCCGCCACCCGCTGCCGAACCAGTGCCCGGTCCCGAGCACGGCGCGGGCTGTCATAACCGGTCCCGGCTTCGGCGGTGAGCGAGTCGGCACATTCGATCTTGGTCAGCAGGACATGCGGGATCACCCAGATCGCCTCGCCTGCCATGACGAGGCGGTTGCGTAATTCCCGATCCTCCTCGATGCAGTCCTCGAACCCACCGAGCCGCTCGAACACCGAAGCGTGAAACAGCCCGGAATTCACCAGTATCCAGTCACCCGGAGGTCCGACGGCCATTTGGAGATTAGGCAGGAAGTCCTCCGCAAGGCTGAGCGTACGGCGAACGTGGAAGCGCGAGCCGTTCGCGCGGATCAGCTCGTGCTCCGGGGCGACGGTCGAATCCGGCATTCCGACAGCGTTTCCATCGTCACCTCCTGCCGTCTCTCCGGTCGGGCGACGGATGGGATGTCGGATTCCCTCACGCGACGGATCGCGGACGCCGATGCCGTCTGCGACGAGATGCTCGAACCGGCGGAGACGATGCTTCTGCGCCTGCGGACGCGCGCGGCTCTGCGCCGGGTATGGCCCGATATCGCAGGCATGAAGGCCATCGCCGCCACCGTCGATCATGCGCCCTTGCCGAAGGGATGGGGCGTGGGGCCGTTCGGGGCCGCATGGCAGATTCTGGAGGCGCAGACGCCTGCCCTTCGTCGGTTCCGCGTTCGACCGAGCCAGCTCCCCGGCGAGATACCGCTCCTTCGCGCCGCTCTTGCGGAGGCGCGGGACGCGGCCGGAATCCAGGGCGCGGCCAGAATCGACGTCGCGGGGAAAGGCGCATGAAATCCGTCGTTCCGATTATGCGCGAAAGGGAGTCTTTTCCGGTGGGTCTGGCGGATATCTCGGTCCGCATCGCGGATCGGGCGGGTGCGGTCGACGCAGGGGAGGCGACCCTGCGCGAAGACTTCGACGCCTTACGCGATGCGGGGTCTTCACCGCCGCGCTTCCCGAAGGGGCCGGGGGAGCGGACCTTGGCTTGACGGCGGCATCGGTACCCCAGACCTGCGATCTGTTGCGCGCGCTCGGACGCGCGAACCTCTGCATCGCACGGATCGTGGAAGGTCATATCAATGCAGTGAAACTCGTCCATCTTCACGGAACGCCGGAGATGCGGAACGCTGTCTTCGCCCATGTGTCGGAAGGCGCGATCATGGGCGTCTGGGGAGCAGATGCGGGTCCACCGGTCAGCCTCGAAGAAGCAGGGCAGCGATGGACCATCCGGGGAGCGAAGCGTTTCGCATCCGGTCTCGGTGACGTCTCTCTCGCCGTCGTGCCGCTGCGTGACACTCGAGGGCGCAGTCAGCTCGTCGTCGTTCCAGTCGATGAAGAGGAGAGGGCCGATCCCTCGACCTGGACGGTTTCGGGGATGCGCGGGACCGTCTCGGGTACCTACGATCTCGATGGTATCTCGGTATCGCACGCCGACCTGCTCGGCGAACCGGACGATTACCAGCGCGAACCGTGGTTCGAGGGCGGTATCTGGCGATACTGTGCCGCTCATGTCGGCGGTGCGGAAGCCCTCGTGGAAGAAATGCGCCGCGCTCTCGCCGAACGGGGGCATGACGGAACACCGCAGCAGCGAGAACGCATCGCGCTCGCCGTTGCCTGCTGTGAAACCGGACGGCTCTGGACTGAACGCAGTGCCGTCCTCGTCGAATCCGCCACGGACCCGGAAGCCGCCGTCGCCCATGCCTTGCTGGGGCGCGAGACCGTCGAACGCCAATGCGTCGAGGTCATGCGCCTCGCTGAACGCGCTCTCGGGATGGGAGCGTTCGTGGAAGGCACGACCATGGATCGCCTACGCCGCGATCTCTCCCTCTACCTGCGCCAGGCTGCGCCCGATGCGAAGATGGAGGCAGCGACGCGACGTCTTCTGGCCCTGTCGCGCCCTGTGGGGGCGATATGGTAACGCCTTTCGCGCAGGGCGATGTTCTCGCTCTTGCCGGGGACGCACCATGGATCACGATTTCCGAGCTGGCAGGAGAGGACGGGGTCGTGGTGCTCGCGCCTCATCCGGACGACGAGACGCTCGGATGCGGCGGGGCGATCGCGCTGGCGGCGCAGGACAGGGCCGTCGAGGTCGTCGTCGTAACCGACGGCTCGAAATCCCATCCCGCCTCGGCTCGCTATTCCCCCGAGGCGCTCAGCATCCTCAGGCGTTCGGAGGTACGAGCAGCAGTCGGCGTTCTCTCGGACAGAGCGACACTTACCTGGCTCGGACATACCGATCAGGCGACACCGGTGGATGGACCGGCGTTGAACCATGCGGTGACACGGATCGTCGAACGTGTAGATCGCATGAGGGCGACAAGCCTCTGGACGACATGGGAAGGCGATCCGCATCCGGACCATAGAGCGACCGCCATGATCGCGAAGATCGTCAGGGAATGCCGCCCGCATCTGAAACTGTGGTCGTATCCGGTGTGGGGACGCTTCATCTCCGACGGTGCGCCGCACGTCGCGGGACGATTGCGCCGCCTCGATACCTCTGCGGTAGTAGACATCAAACGCTCGGCACTTGCAGCACATCGTTCACAGATGACCGATCTGATCGACGACGATCCGCGAGGTTTCGTGATGGAACACACCGTACAGGATCATTTCGTCGCAACGCCGGAACTGTTCATAGGCGAAGGTGAGCCATGAGCGCCCGAGCCGGTCGCCTCGATGCTCTCTATCGACGCGATCCCGATCCCTGGGACTACGCCACGAGCGCCTATGAGCGCGAGAAATACGACCGGACGTTGGCATCGCTTGGAAACCGTCGTTTCAGGCGGGTACTGGAGGTGGGTTGCTCGATCGGGGTATTGAGCGGCAGATTGGCCGGGATCGCCGACGAATTTCTCGGGATCGACGTTTCCGAAGTCGCGGTCGCGCACGCACGGGAACGCAACAGGGATCAGGGCAACGCCGTGTTCGAGGTTCTCGAAGTTCCGTGCGTTTGGCCGGAAGGCCGCTTCGACCTGATCGTCCTGTCGGAAGTGCTGTACTTCATGGCCAGGGCAGAGGTGGAGGATGTGGCCGCCCTCGTGGAGCGCAGCCTGTCCGCTGACGGTATCTGGCTGTGCATCAACTGGCTTGGTCCGACCGAGCAGGCCCTGCAAGGCAACGAAGCGCGCGCCCTGTTCGTCGCGTCCCTGCCCGCGCCGTTCGACCTTACGCTGGAGAACCGCGAACGATACGAAATCGCTGTCGGGTCGAGACCTCGATGATCCGGTCCGAAGTCGGAGAACCGTATTGCCTGGATCGGCAGGTGTAGATCGAGAGTTCGATCGCGTTTCACTCTGCCTTCGGATTCGAAGGAGACCGTTCTATCCTGCTTCTGAAGCACTCCGCCTCTCTGAAATCCGTTTCATGACGAGCGGCGCGAACAGGCCATGGACAAAGATCGACAGGAGGATTGCGACAATCGAAATCCGCCACACGGTCTCGATATTCTCGAACGATGCCTCGCCCATGGCATACGCAAGGTAGAACACCGTTCCAATCCCCCTGATGCCCAGCGATCCGATGGCAACCCGTTCGAGACGGTCCCCTTTCATCGGTAGAAGGCAGAGCGCGCCGACGAGTGGACGGATGACGAAGATGAGCGCGGCGGCCAGCCCGGCTTCGAGCCAGGTCAGGCCTTCCAGGCCGCCTCCGACGGCATAGGCCCCAAGCCAGAGCAGGATCACCGTCAGCATGATTTTCTCGAACTGGTCGGAGAACCGGTGGGGATGTTCGATATAATCCGTCGCTCCCTCGGCCTCCGAGAAACCTCGGGCAGCACGGGCGGCGGTAAAGACGGCCAGAAACCCGTACCCCTCCACCGCTTCGGCAGCGCCATAGGCCAGGAAGATCGTCGCGAGAACGACGAGACCGGCATTCTGCGCCTCCTTCTGTGCATCGCCATAGCGACTGTGAACGAGCCACCCCAGTGCCCTCCCGATGGCCCAGCCGACGACGAGGCCCATGACGACACGGTAGAGCAGATCGAATTGCAACCAGTCGTGGAACCATGGACTGTCGAGGGTATCGATACCGATCGACGAAATCGCGGTCAGGGCAACTGCGAGATAGACGAACGGAAAGGCGAGACCGTCGTTGAGACCGGCCTCGGCGGTCAGGGCAACACGGGTATCGTGCTCGTCCTCCTGTCCTGGCCCGTCCACCTGAACGGAGCGCGCGAGAACGGGATCCGTCGGGGCCAGAACGGCAGCGAGGAGCACGGCGGTGGCGAGTGGCAGGGCGAGCAGAACCACGCCGAGCCATACGAGAGCGAGCATGGTGAGCGGCATGACGAAAGCCAGCAGGACCCATGTATGATCCCACGAGCGCAACCCCGCCCTTCGATCGATGGCAAGCCCGGCCCCGGCGATGGCAATGATGACGATCAATTCGCTGACATGCTTGATGATCGTCAACTGGAGTTTCGTCGCAAACGGATCGAGTACGAGGGCGGCGAGCGACGTGAATCCGAGAAGACCACCGGCCACCACATAGATCATGGGGATGCTCGGCAAGTGAGGGTGGCTGAAGAACCGTGTCATCGTCATGAAAAGAAAGCCAAGACCGATGACCAGATAGGTTAGATCGGAAACCTCGAACAAGGCGCGTCCTTACTGCTCTTCTGAAGGAGAAAGCATCGAATGGGAACTGCTGTCCGGTGATCCGAGCGGCGATTCCCCGTTCAAAAGCCCGAGGTCGATCAAGCTATCGCAGCGTCGCGGGCCTGCTCTGCTTCGTCGTCGATCTGGCTTGCATATCCCTCTACGCGATTTCGTCTGCAGGTCGTCGCGGAACGCTCCTGCGGGGGAGGGATCGTCCATAGATTCATTCCTCCTGTATCTACGGGACGAAATCTTCACGCAAACAGCAAAGAGCGGTTCATCGAAAATGTTCCGCCATTCGATCGAAATAACTCCGGACGGCGAACGACCGCTGGCTGAAAGCCGGGGGCTTGGGGTTACGGCCGGAAGCCGTATCGGTCCGCCGTTCGGCATCGCCCGGACGAGGCGATCCTTGCAGTCCCGGACCATATGGCTGCCATGCTCGTACGGTGCCGTACAACCCGCCTACACGGCAACCACCCCGACGTCCCATGCCGCCTGAAGGCGTGGGTTTTACCGAGTACCCGTGGGGACTATGGAGATCTTCATCCGGCAGCCTCGGTCACGCTTCGGTAAACGTGACGCACGGATTGCATCTGCATAGGAAGAGTGTTCGGTGGATCCAGAACGTAACCGAAGGCTTCCGCTGCTGCCATCGGCGTACCGGTAGGCGACCAGTCCCGAAAATAGCCGTCGTTCACGTCCCGGCGGACATCGATATCGGCTGCATGGTCGGGGAGCGACATGAAATGCCAGACACGGGAAAGGCTGACAACCGGATCGGAAACGATATCCTCGTATCGCAGGATCATCCAGTTATGCAGATGTGGAAGGTCGCCTTTCAGCCGGATATGGGCATCGTCCCAATGGCCGAGAAGAGCGGATAGGTCCCGATCCGACCACTTGGCCGTGGCCATGCTTACGGCGACGGGATGCCGGATAACGAAGATGAAGTGCGAAAGTGGGAAGAGCTGCTGCATCAGCCGGGCACGGGTCAGATTGACCGGAGATTTCTCCACTCGCCATGGGGCCTCGGGATTGAACCAGGGTTCCCATTGTGCTGACAGATAATCGCGCACGACAAGCGTATTGAAGCGACTGCCCTCGGTCAGGTGTTGATCGTCATCCTGCGCGAAAGAACCCGGCGTGCCCATTGCGGCGGTATGGGGTATCGCGCCTTGCAGGTAGACGCCCTCGTTTTCCGGGGCAGGTGAATTCCCGATACCGCTCACCTTCGGATGGCTCGCTATGGCCTGCGCCACGAGCGACGTGCCGCTGCGATGGAGGCCGCCGATGAACACATAGCGCGGCGAAGTTCGTGGCACGGATGTTTTCCTCTCCATTGGGCCTCCCTATTTGGGAAGCGGCATCTAGATCGACGCCACGATTAAACAAGTGAATCATAACCAAGTTTAATCTATCTGAAATCTTCAGTCCAAAGTGGAACAACATGGAAATTTTCCGCTTTGGTCGTGGTAGGAAGAACTTGAAAATCAGCCATGTCGAGCTGATTTACCAACCTCGTAGTATACTGAAGGAATGCAGATGTTCATCCTGCACCTTGCTCTTGGCGGCTGCTTGAAGACTCCCCCGGTTTCCTACGGTATTACTGAAGATACCGGCGGGCATATCACTTATATCATCGGAGCCGCCGATGCCATGTCCCGGTTGCCGGGCGTGGATCGGGTGGAGATCGTGACGAGGCTCTTTCGCGAGGCGTCCCTGCCCGGTCCGTACGATCGTCCGCGCGAAACGATCCGGCCCGGTCTCGATATCGTTCGTCTCGCCACTGCCTCTCCCGGCTACCTGTGCAAGGATGCGCTGGCGGCGGAAGTACCGCAGTTCGGCGAGGCGCTGGTCGAATACATCGCTTCACTGGATATCAAACCGGACGTCATCCACGCCCACTTCGCCGATGCGGGCTCGATAGCGGCGATGATCCGCGACCGTTTCGGCATTCCCTACGTCTTCACGGCACATTCCCTCGGCATCGACAAGCGCGACACCATGACGGAAGACTGCCCCCATCTCGAACGGCGGATCGAGCTGGAAGATGCGGTGATCGGACAGGCGGATGCCGTCGTCGCATCCTCGAACGACGAGATAACGCGGCAACTCGTTCGGTATCCATCGGTGCGGCATGACAGGCTGCACCGGGTCGCGCCGGGGATCGTCAGACCCGGCGAGGGCGGCGGACCCACGACCGCGTCGGAACTGCTCGCGCCGTTCCTGCGCGAGCCGGACAAGCCGGTGATCCTCGCCATAGCCCGGCCCGTCTTCAAGAAGAACCTGCTTGGCCTTATCGAGATGTACGGACAATCGCCGGAAATGCAGGAGCGCGCCAATCTCGTGATCGTCGCGGGCTTGCGCGATACCGTCGAAAGCGGCGAATGCGAGCAGCGGCAGGTCATCGATAGCCTGATCCGCGCCGTGGATGCCTACGACCTCTACGGCAAGGTCGCCTATCCCAAACGCCATACCCAAGCCGAAATCGCGGCGCTCTACACCTTCGCGAAGGACCGTCGGGGCGTATTCGTCAATCCGGCCTTTACCGAGCCGTTCGGCCTGACGTTGCTGGAAGCAGCGTCTTTCGGCCTGCCGGTCGTGGCCACACGGCATGGTGGCCCGGTGGATATCGTCGGCGATATCGGCCACGGCGCGCTGGCCGACCCGGCCGACATGGTCACGTTCGAAAGGGCGGTGACGACATTGCTGGAGGACGATGCCGCATGGGATCGTGCCTCCACGAACGCATTATCGGGCATTCGTATCTACGGCTGGCCTGCCTATGCACGCGATTGCGTGGATCTGTACCGTGACATCGCGTCGAATACGCAACTCGCCGCGCCAGCGTTCCGGCTGGGACGGGAGGCACCTGTGCTGTTCGCAAGCGATATCGACAATACCCTTACCGGCGACCTCCCTGCCGCCATACGTTTCGACACGGCGATGCGACGATGCGCGAATATGACGTTCGCAGTTTCGACGGGGCGCCACATGCCAGCGGCACTCGACGTGCTGGACAAGTGGTCGATCACGCCACCTGATTTGCTCGTTACTGCCGTCGGCACCGAGATCTACTGGCGACAGGCCGATGGCAGGCTCGCGCTGGACGAGGATTTCCATGCCGCCATGTCCGATAACTGGCGACCCGACGCCGTGGAAAGTGCGTTGTCGAAACTCGATGGCCTGTTGCGACAGCCCGATGCCTGTCAGGGACCGTTCAAGAGAAGCTGGTTCGTCAATTCCGGCAGAGCCGTGCATGATGTCCAGGCAACGCTGCACCATGAGGGTATCGCAGCCCATGTCATCCATTCTCATGGTGACTTGCTGGATGTGGTGCCGGAAGGCGCGGGCAAGGGGAGCGCAGTTCGATGGTGCGCGCGCGCCCTCGACGTTCCGCTGGATCGGACGATCTCCGCCGGAGATTCCGGTAACGATATCGACATGCTCAACGCCACGGCCCGCGCCATCGTCGTCGGGAACGGCGATGCGGATGTCAGGGCGGGTGTCGGCGAAGCCTGTTACAGTCATGCGCGTCATGCTGGGGGCGTATTGGAAGGCCTCCACCGGTTCGGACTGACCGGGGCGATGCAATGAGCAAGCGTCCCTTCGGCTATTTCGTCCATCACCAGGGGCGCGGTCACGCCACGCGCTGTGCCGCTGTCGTTGACGCGCTGCCGCAGGATCGCCCGGTCACGATCTTCTCGGCCCGCGACGATATCTTCCCCGCTCTGCCGGAGCGGGCGAAGGTGGTGCGGATTCCGTCCCTGTTCGAAGCGGAAGGGCAGACGTTCCCTGCCCTCGATGCCCTGCCAACCCCAGGTACGATGCATTGTGCGCCGGTCGGATGGCCGACCATCAGCCACGCCGTGGCGACCCTGACCACATGGTTTGCAGAGGCCCGGCCGGACCTGTTCGTCGTGGACGTCTCGGCAGAGATCGCCCAGCTTGCCCGGATCGCATCGGTTCCGGCGGTGAAGATCGTCCAACACGGCGATCGTACCGATCCGGGGCATAGGGCAGCCTACGAAGGCTGCGTCGGTCTGCTGGCCCCGTGGGCCGAGAGCCTCGCGCGGCCCGACATGCCCGATTGGATGCGCGTGAAGACGTTCTTTGCGGGCGGTCTGGGCGCAGGGACCTACGATCCGGACAAGGTTCGCGCCCGACGCCGCCTTGGTATCGGCGAAGACGAGAAGCTCGCGGTGGTCATCTCCGGCGGCGGGGGTCTCGGTTTTCCCTCTGCCCCCCTGACGATGGCGGCCCGTGCGCGGTCCGATATCCGCTGGGTCACGCTCGGCAAGGTCCAGACCGAATGGCACGAGACTCCCCCCGGTAATCTCGACCATCGCGGCTGGGTGGACGACCCTGAGACGTGGATCGCCGCCGCCGATCTGGTGCTGTCCTCGGCAGGCAATACCACCGTGCAGATGATCGCCTCGATCCGCCGCCCCTGGATCGTGATCCCCGAATGGCGCTATTTCGATGAACAGATGTGCAAGGCGACCCGCCTGCACGACGCAGGCGCCGCGATCATGGCCTCCACATGGCCCGGTGCGCCCGGCCAGTGGACCGCCCTGATCGACCGGGCGATGGCCCTCGATCCCGACGCGCAGGCCTGCCTGACCGATACGAACGCGGCCCCTGCCGTAGCCGACTGGCTGGAGGATCTGTCTGCCCGCCTCTGGCACCGTCCCGAAACCCCCATGCTGGAGGCTGCCGAATGACCGATCTTTCCGTTCTGACGATCGCACGCGGGCGCGAGGCAAACCTCGCAAACGTGCTGCTCGGCCTGACGCGCCAGACGCAACTGCCCGACGAGGTGACAATCGCGGCAATGCAGCCCGATATCTACGACCTGCCCGATCTCCCCTTCCCGGTGCGGCAGGTGACGGTGGACGGCGATGCCCTGCCCCTGGCCGCCGCGCGCAATGCCGCCGTCGCCGCCAGTTCGGGGCGTGCCCTGCTGTTCGTCGACGTGGACTGCATTCCGGGGCCGGATTTCGTCGCGGATTACGCGGCGCATCTGGGCCACGTCGATGGCCTCGTCATGGGCGAGGTGCTGTATCTGCCCGACGGCGCGGCTGCATCGGGCTGGGACTATCCCGATTTCGACCGGGTGGCGGTGAAACATTCCGAACGACGCGGCCCGCCCGAAAGCGGTACCGATCCGTGCAGCGATTACCGTTGTTTCTGGTCCCTGAACTTCGCCCTGACGCGCGCGACGTTCGAGGCATCGGGTGGCTTCGACGAGCGGTTCACCGGCTATGGCGGCGAGGATACCGATTACGGGCGCACCCTGTCGGAGCGCGGTATTGCGATCCACTGGGCCAAGGGCGCGCGGGTCTATCACCAGTACCATCCCCATCACATGCCGCCCGTCCATCACCTGCGATCCGTGATCCGCAACAGCGAGGTGTTCGCCGAGAAATGGGGCCACCACACGATGGAGCACTGGCTGCGCGCCTTTCGCCTCATGGGCCTGATCGAGCGGGGGCCGGACGGCATCCGCATCCTGCGCGAACCGGATGAGCGCGACCATGCCCTGACGGGGCAACAGGCGCACCAGCCCTTCGCCAGTTCGGCGCGGGTGATGGACCGACTGGAAACGCTGGCCGTTGCAGCGCAATGACGATGCAACGCCTTCGGATCGCCGTCCTCGCCCATATCCGGCACCCCATCCGCCAGCCCTTCATGGGCGGGATGGAGAGCCATGCATGGTACCTGACGCGGGGATTGATGGCGCGCGGGCATGACGTGACGCTGCTGGCCAGCGGCGACAGCGACCCGGATCTGCCGGTGCTGCCCGTCCTGCCCGAACACTACGAACGCACGATGCCCTGGGCGCAATGGCATAAGACCGAGCATTTCGCCCTTGCGCAGGCGGGGCATTTCGCCAATGCCGGGCGGCTGATGGCCGAGGGTGGTTTCGACATCATCCACAACAACTCCCTGCATCCCGCTCCGCTCGACTGGGCGGCGGAGGCCGGTCAGCCGATGGTCACGTCGCTGCACGTTCCCCCGTTCCGCCTCTTGCGGGAGGCGGTCGAGCGAAATACGGCCCCGTGGATGCTGAACACCGTCACCTCGCAGGTTCAGATGGAGACGTGGTGGAACGGTGTTCCCGCCACCGCCCGCGTCGCCAGCAACGGCATCGATCCCGCCCGCTGGCCCTATCGGGCGTCGGGCGACGGCTCGCTCGCATGGGTCGGGCGCATCGCCCCGACCAAGGGCACGGTGGATGCGGTGAAGGCTGCGCGCATCGCGGGTCGCCCCCTCACGCTCTACGGACCCGTGGACGACGCCACCTACTACGAAACGCAGGTCGTGCCGCTTCTGGGCGGCGATGTCGTCCATGCGGGGCATCTGGGGTCCGACGGCCTGGCAGAAGCCGTCGGGCGCGCCTCGGCCCTGCTGTTCACGCCGCTCTGGAACGAGCCATTCGGCCTGACCGCCATCGAGGCGATGGCCTGCGGCGTGCCGGTCGCCGCCTATGACAACGGCGCGGCCCGCGAGGTGATCGGGGATAGCGGCGCTTATGCCACTCCCGACGATATCGAAGGGCTGGCCGATGCTATCGAGGCGGCAACCGCCCTGCCCCGCTGCGATGCCCGCCGCCGGGTCGAGCGTCACTTCTCGCTGGACCGCATGATCGACCGCTACGAAGCGTGCTACCGCGATGCCATCGATGGCCTGACCACGCCGATGCGCAAGGCCGTCTGACCCTTCTCACCGCCGCGAGGATCGCTCCGTCGGCAGGATTGCGCGATCCGGTGGGGCGGTACCCCGGCCAGACAATTCGGATCAGGGAACATCCGATAGCCGTAGAGTGCCTGCAGGGCTTTCGGGTGTCGTTGCCGGATCTGGAACATCTTCTCCGATCGTTCGTTCTGTCGATTGTAGCCGTACGAAACACGGGAGGCGGGTATGGCGGACGACATGACGATCGAAACGGTATCGACCATCGCGGTCGCCATGATCGCCTCCACGACCGCAAGTTCGAGGAGAGCGGGTACGGCCGTTACGGCATGGCACCGTACTGGATGAGAGAAGGCAGGGGACGGCCGCCGGAAAAACACCCTGAGCCGATCCCGTATAACCCCTCGACCATACAAGGAGAAAGAAATGGCTGACGATCACGAGAAGAACGACGATGCCCGCCCGGATGTGGCAAAGGACGATCACGGAAAACCGCGCGAAAACGTCAAGGAAAAGTGGCACGACACGACCGAGACGATGGACGAGTCGCCCGCAGGTAGCCCGAATGCGGAAAAACAGAGCCGCGTCAGTTGACGGTTTCCTTCGGAGACGCCGCCCACGGCGTACCGATTTCGGTATCGGGATCTCGCTCCCGGCCTCTCATGAGCTGACATCGTCATGGGGCCGGGCGACTATCGCTTCGGCGATCATCTTCGGTGCTTACCGGCGCATGGCGCTGCCGCTGGAACGCCTCGCCGTCGGCGTTCCGGCGGTCGTGGCATTGCGGCCTCTTCGAGAGGCTCTACCCCGCGCACCTCGTCGATACCATGTGAAGGCCATGTGATCCTCGCAGTTCCGACAACCGGGTGAATGACGAACCATCGAAATCACTTAACCCTCTATCGGACGGCGTACTAAGAAGTTCCGTGATCGTGCCGGAGATATCGATTCGGCCAGTTCCTTGCTGCGAGACGCGACCTCATGACCCCCTACCCCCCCAGCTACTACGCCGCCAGTGCCAACCCTGCGCGACCCCGTCCGCCGCTGGAGGGCGAGGCGGTGGCGGATATCGGGATCGTGGGGGCGGGGTATTCGGGGTTGTCCACGGCGCTGCATCTGGCCGAGCGGGGCTACGAGGTGGCGGTCATGGAGGCGAACGAGGTTGGCTGGGGGGCGTCCGGGCGCAATGGGGGGCAGATCGTCAACGGGCTGAATGCAGGGCTGGACAAGATCGCGCGCAATTATGGAGAGGAGCGGGCGGCCTTCGTCGGGGGGCTGGTGCAGGAGGGCGGGCGGATCATCCGGCGGATCGTGAAGGATTACGGCATCCCCTGCGATCTCAAGGACGGTAATCTGTTCACGGCCTACACCGCCAAGCACATGGCCGAATTCGAGGCCAAGCAGGCGCTCTGGCGGTCCTACGGCATGGACGACCACGAGATGCTCGATGCGGAGGCGGTGAAAACCCATGTCGCCAGCGATGTCTATGCGGGCGGGATGTTCGACCGGACGGGCGGGCATCTGCACCCCCTCAACCTCGCGCTGGGGGAAGCGGAGGCCATCGAAGACCTCGGCGGGCGCATCTACGAGGGGTCGGCCCTCACGCGGCAGGAGGGGACGGTGCTCCATACCGCGACGGGATCGCTGCGCTGCAAGCATGTCGTCCTCTGCGGCAATGCCTATCTCGGGGATACCGTCCCGGCCCTGACCAACCGCGTCATGCCCGTCTCGACCCAGATGGTCACGACCGAACCCCTCGGCGAGCAGGCCGATGCCCTGCTGCCCACCGATATCTGCGTGGAGGATGCGCGCTATATCCTCGATTACTTCCGGCTTTCGGCGGACAAGCGCCTGATCTTCGGCGGCGGCACGGTCTATGGCGGAGCCGACCCGGCGGATGTGCGCGCGAAGCTGTTGCCGAACCTCGAGAAGGTGTTTCCGCAATTGAAGGGCGTCGCGCTCGACTATGCGTGGTCCGGCAACTTCGCGCTGTCGTTCAGCCGGGTGCCGCAGATGGGGCGGCTGGAGGACGGGGTCTATTTCGCCCATGGCTACAGCGGCCATGGCGTCACCGGCTCGCACCTGTTCGGGCGGATTCTGGCCGATGCGATCCACGGGGACGTCTCGCAATTCGACGTGTTCGCGGGGATGCGCTGGCTGCCCTTCCCCGGAGGCCGCACCTTCGGCGCGCAGTATTCGACGATGGGGTCGTGGTGGTACGGGTTGCGGGATCGGCTGGGGGTCTGACGATCAGTCCCACGGATTGAGGATCAACGCACCCGTCGGTTCGAAATCCGAAACATTGCGCGTTGCGACATGCAGACCGTGGCGCAGAGCCGTAGCGGCGATCAGGCCGTCTGCAACTCCCACGATACGGCCGTTCCGCCGCGCCTTCGCGGTCAACTCGCCCCACAGACTCGCAATGGCCGCATCGACAGGCAGCACACGCTCAGCATAGTCCGACCTCAACCCGGCCAGCCATATCTCGAAAGCGCTGCGCCGCTTTCCCGGTTCGAGCAGGCCGATGCCCTTCGTGATCTCACCCACAGAAATCACGCTGAGGAACAGATCGTCGTCATCGATTGCATCGACCACCGTGCGAACCTGCTGCGATCCGTCCTGTCGGGCGATTTCGGAGATGGTGCAGGTATCGAGCAGAACTCTCACAGCACGACATCGCGCATGGGCGAGGGATCGCGTTCGAGATCGAGATCATCGAAGGACGGAGCCGATGCGATCATATCGACCAAGCGAGGCTTCTTGCCCACGAGTGCCTCGTATTCCGCCTCGGCGAGAACGATGACCGCGTCATTGCGGCGGGTGATGCGCTGCGGGCCTTCGGCCAGGGCTCTGCGAACCACTTCGCTGAACCGGTTCTTCGCGTCCGCCAATTGCCATGCCATGAAACCACTCCCGTTCAATCTAGCCAGTCTAGCCATATCACAATCGCATAGCCATTGATATGGGAACGGAACTATGATTCCTCCGGGCACTGCAGCCTCGTCTCCATGATCGGCCTCCCATGATCGAATTCGCCCTTGCCGTCTTCTTCCTCATCATCACGCCGGGGCCGGGGGTTCTCTCGACCGCCGGAGTGGGATCGGCCTTCGGATATCGGCCCGGACTGGCCTATGTGGGCGGGTTGTTCGTGGGGAACAATCTGGTGGCCGCGCTGGTGATCTCGGGGCTGGCGGCTTCGGCGCTGGCAGTGCCGTGGCTGCGGACGATCCTCGCCTGGGGGTCGGTGGCGTATCTGATCTATCTGGCGGCGAAGATCGCCTTTGCCGGATCGAAGGTGGCTTTCGTCGAGGCGGACCGCGCGCCGGGGTTCTGGAACGGGCTGGCGCTGCAACCGATCAACCCGAAGGCCTATGCGGTCAATATGACCTTCTTCTCCGGCTTTGCCTTCATGCCGGACTCGCTGTGGACCGAGACGGCGATCAAGGTCGTGATCTTCAACGCCATCTGGGTGCCGATCCATCTCGCGTGGCTCTGGGCCGGGGTGATGCTGCGGCGGCTGGACCTCTCACCCGGAACCCAGCGGGCGATCAATATCGCCATGGCCGGATCGATGCTGATGGTGGTCGCGCTGGCGATCTACGCGCAGACCTGAAGGAGCAGATAACGGGTGTCGTTCTGACGGAGCGGATCACGGGACCGGCGACCTGCAATTCGCCGATAACGACGCGGTTCTGCACTCGCGCACGGATTTCGAGGACGACCCGGCCCTGCCCCGCAAGATGTTGCGGCTCTGGCTGAAGATGCCCGAAGCCCGCGCACTGGCCCCGGAATTTCCGGGGCGGAACGGGTTCGGGGACGTCATTCGTTCGTCGGTATGATCAGCGGTATGTATTTTGCCTATCTGGAGGGCGGAGAATGAGTGATGTTTCCACGAGGCTCAAAGGCAAGCGCAAGACTTCCCACCTGTGCGGTTTCTGAATCCCGCGATCGAGATTGAAGGGGACCACTATTATCTCGATCCCCAGACCGCCGGGCGATGTACCGCGATACCTTGAGGGCGACGGGCCAGAACATAGCGGCCGGTCGAGACGACATTATCCGCGCAATGGACGTGATGATGGGCGGTTTCTGAAAATATCTGGATGGCAATCCGGCAACGATACCGTCAGCGGTATTTTTCGGTGGGATTCGGCCCCGAACCGCCCTATAAGCCGCGCTTCGATCCGCCCACACCCTTGGAGGGGGCGGTTTTCGCGTAAATTCAGGAGAGACAGACATGGCCGATATGGTGCCGATGAAAGTCGAGGCGCGTCCGGGAGTTGGCAAGGGGGCCGCCCGGGCCGCGCGTCGTGCAGGGTATGTACCCGGAGTGATCTACGGGGCGGGCAAGGAACCGACCACGATTCAGATTCTGGGCAGCCAGTTGCTCAAGACGCTCCAGCAGGGCGGGTACTACACCACCATGTTCGAGCTGGACGTGGACGGCGAGAAGCACACCGTCATTCCGAAGGACATGCAGAAGAACCTGCTCAACGGCCTGCCGACCCACGTGGACTTCCTGCGCCTCGCGAAAGGCGCGACCGTCACCATCGAGGTGCCGGTCGAGTTCATCAACGAGAAGGACTGCCCCGGTCTGGAGCAGGGCGGCACGCTCAACGTCGTGCGCTATGCGGTGGAAGTGGAAGTTCTGGCGACCGCGATGCCGGACAGCTTTACCATCGATCTGACCGGCTACGAGCTGGGCGACTCGATCAATGCGAGCGCGATCACCCTGCCCGAAGGCGCGATCTTCACGATCACCGACCGTGACTTCACGGTGGCGACCGTCGCGACCCCCGCCGGAATGGGCGGCGCGAGCGAAGACGACGAGGATGCCGACGGCGAGACCGAGACCACCGAGATGGGCCCGGATATCTCCGTCGATCAGGAAGGCGACGATCCCAAGCCGGATTGATCGCCTCCCCGACTGCAGACGTCGAGCGCCCGCCCTCACCCGGCGGGCGTTTTTCGTGCCATCGACGACGGGCCTCGCCTGCGCTAATCTCAGGTACTTCAATCGGAGACCTACCCCATGCTTCTGTTCGTCGGCCTCGGCAATCCGGGCAAGGAATATGCGGGACATCGGCACAATATCGGCTTCATGGCCGTGGACCGGATCGCCGACGACAACGGCTTCGGACCGGAACAGCGGAAATTCCAGGGCCATGTGCGCGAGGGGCGGCTGGGGACGGAAAAAGTCATCACGCTCAAACCGGCCACCTTCATGAACGAGAGCGGGCGGGCCGTCGGCGAGGCGGTGCGTTTCTACAAGCTCGACCCGTCGGACGTGGTGGTCTTCCACGACGAGCTGGATCTGGCCCCCGGCAAGCTGCGCTGCAAGACGGGCGGCGGCCATGCGGGGCATAACGGGCTGCGCTCGATCCATGCCCATATCGGGGCGGAGTATCGGCGGGTGCGCCTCGGGATCGGTCATCCGGGACACAAGTCGAAAGTGTCGGGATACGTGCTGCACGATTTTTCGAAAGCCGACCGCGACTGGCTCGACCCGCAACTGACGGGCATCGGACGGGCCGCGCCGTTGCTGGCGGCGGGCGACGACGCGCGGTTCATGAGCGATGTGGCGCAGGATGTGCAACAGGCTTCACCGAAGGGCATTTCGCCCAAGGACGCATCGCCCGACGCACCGCCCCCGAAACCCGCATCCGTCAGGAAGCAGGCGGAAGAGCCGGAAAAGGGCAGCGTGTTCGATGCATTGAAGGGGCTGTTTCGCGAGTGACGCAGGCGGCCCGCAGCGGGAGGCGACCATGCTGGAAACGGACCCGATATCGCTCGTAGCGCGCACCGATGCCGCGCGGAATAAAGCCGGGTTCAGCTTCGGGGACGGTGCGAAACCGGCGGACGTCGATCCCCGTCCCGTCCTGATGTGGCTTGCCGGAGCGGGGTACAGGCCGAAGGACGTAGCACGGAGAAAAGGCATGGTCCCCATCCCGCCGGGCATGGAAGCCGCTGCCGACCGCCTGCTGTCGGCGATAAAGCCCGACGATCCCGTCCTCGCGGCACGGATGCGCGCGGATACGCTCGTCGATCTCTACCGCGATGCGGTCGAGGACCCCAGGGTGAAGGATATCTTCGAGGCCGATCCTGTCCTCGTCGCCGACCCCCTGACGGGATGGCTGGTCACGGAATCGATGCTCGCCGCGCGGATCGGACTGTTCGATTCGCTCAATACCCTGCTCCAGAAGCCCTATCTGACCGATGCCGCCTGCGAAGCCATGCGCCACACTCTCGTCGGGGCCTTCGCCGATCTGTCCGCCGACAGCCAGCGGGAATGGTGCTACAGCGAAGTACGGCTGGAACAGGGCCTTACCTTTCTCGAATGCCGCCAGCCCAGCGAGTTGCTGTCCCTTGCGGACGAATTGCGCCCGGTCGACGAGAACCGGGGTCTCTGGGATACCGTGCGCCTGTTCAGCCTCGCGGCACAGATGAGCGACATGAGCGGCACGGCCAACGCCCCGGTTTCCAACCTCCTGGGCGTCGATACCCGCCACGCGGCCTGATCCCCGAGTTTTCCCCTGCGTTGCCGCGCCCCATCTGGTACAGCCGCAGCAACGGAACAGGGCGGGTGAGAGCATGGCGCACGGGCTACCGACGAAGGACGAACTGCTGACCTTCCTGCGGGAAGCACCGGCCAGGACCGGCAAGCGCGAGATCGCGCGCGCCTTCAAGGTCAAGGGTGCGGATCGCATCCGCCTGAAGGAGATGCTGGCGGAACTGGCCGATGAGGGGCTGATCGCGCGCGGGCGACGCAAGACCTTTACCGGCGACCCCGGCAAGCTGCCCCCCGTCACCATCGTCGATGTCGTGCGCCTCAGCCGGGATGGCGAGCCGGTCGCAGTGCCCCATGTCTGGGAGCATGACGGGGTCGAGCCGCCCACCATCGTCTTCGCCGCCCAGAAGAAGGGCGATCCGGCGCTGGGGGTCGGCGACCGGGTTCTGGCCAAGCTGCGCGCGCTCGGTGATGGCGATGAATACCGCTACGAGGCGACGCCCATCCGCAAGCTGTCGTCCAGGCGCCGGGCCGTCGGCGTCTTCCGCAAGCAGGGCGACGGGGGCCGTATCCAGCCGGTGGACAAGAAGGAAAGCCGCGAGTTGCGCGTGGAGGCCGACCATGTGAACGGCGCGGTCGATGGCGAGCTGGTGGAGGTCGAGGTACTCGGGAGCGGGGCGCGCTACGGCCTGCCCGCCGCGAAGGTTCTGGTGCGGATCGGCGATGTGGGCGCGCCGCGCACGATTTCGCTGATCGCGATCCACGAGCATGGGATCGAGACGGAATTCTCCGACGAGGCGCTGGAGATCGCTGCCGCCGCGCAGCCCGTGACGTCGATGAAGGGCCGCGACGACCTGCGCGACGTGCCCTTCGTGACCATCGACCCCGAAGATGCGCGCGACCATGACGATGCGGTCTATGCGCAGGGCGATGACGATCCGGCCAACGAGGGCGGGCATATCCTCTGGATCGCCATTGCCGATGTGGCCCATTACGTGCGCCCCGGTACGGCGCTGGACCGGGAAGCCCGCAGCCGGGGGAACTCGTGCTATTTCCCCGACCGCGTGGTGCCGATGCTGCCCGACAGCCTGTCGGGCGACCTGTGCTCGCTGCACGAAGGGGTGGACCGGCCCTGTATCGGCGTGAAGATCGTGCTCGACAAGACGGGACACAAACGGGAGCACGGCTTCTTTCGGGCGATGATGAAGTCTGCCGGGAGCCTGACCTATGAGGACGCGCAGGCCATGGCGGACGGGCGCTATGACGGCCCGTATGATGCGCTGGCCGAGCCGGTCGTGGCGCCGCTCTATGCCTGCTATCGCGCGCTGGTGGCGGCGCGGGAACGGCGGCAACCGCTCGATCTGGACCTGCCCGAGCGCAAGGTGATGCTGAACGAGGCGGGCGAGGTCGAGAGCATTCGCCTGCGCGAGCGGTTCGATGCCCATAAGCTGATCGAGGAATGCATGGTCCTCGCCAATGTCTGCGCCGCCGAAACGCTGGAGGAAAAGCGGAGCGATCTGATCTATCGCGTGCATGAGCCGCCGCAGGAAGAGCGCATCGAGGCCCTGCGCGAGACCGTGCGCAGCATCGGCCTGCCCTTCACCAAGGGCCAGCGGATCACCCCGGCCCTGCTCAACGGGGCGCTGCGGGCGGCGGCGAAGACGGAATTTTCCGAAACCGTGAGCATCGCCGTGCTGCGCGCCCAGACGCAGGCCTATTACGGGCCGGAGAATCTGGGGCATTTCGGGCTGAACCTCGCCCGCTACGCGCATTTTACCTCGCCCATCCGGCGCTATGCCGACCTGATCGTGCATCGCGCCCTGATCGCGGCGCTGGGCCTCGGCGAGAATCCGAAGAAGGACGGGCTGAGCGCCCAGGAAGCCGCCCGGCTGGACGAGACCGCGACGCATATCTCGCAGATGGAACGCAAGGCCATGCTGGCCGAGCGCGATTCCAACGACCGCTATCTCGCCGCCTATATGGAAGACCGCATCGGCGCGGATTTCACGGGGCTGATCTCCGGCGTCGCCCGCTTCGGATTGTTCGTGAAGCTGGACGAGACGGGGGCGGACGGGCTGGTGCCGGTCTCCTCGCTCGGGGACGACTATTATCGCCACGACGAGGAAAGCAGCACGTTGACCGGCGACCGCACGAACCGCGTGTTCCGCCTCGGCCAGCGGGTCACGGTCCGGCTGGAGGAAGCCGTGCCGCTGACCGGAGGGCTGCGCTTCACGCTGCTGGAGGGCGGCAGCACGGGCGAAAAAAGGTCGTCGAAACCGCCAAAAGACCGTAACTTTCGAGCACGGCGAGGACGACCGCGCCGCTAACGACACGATTCTGCCGAACGGAGCCTCTACCGATGTCCGACTACGAAAGCTGTCTCGTCAGCAAACTGTCCAACTACATGGATCTGAGCGATACCGATCTCGACCTGCTCGCCCGGCTCGAAGCGGAAGAACGCAACGTGCCGCAGCAGGCCAGCGTGCAAAAGGCCGGGGATCGCATCGAATACCTCCATGTGGTCAAGAGCGGCTGGTTGTTCAGCGCCATGGACATGCCGGACGGGCGGCGGCAGGTCGTGTCGGTGCATCATGCGGGCGACATCCTCGGCCTTCCGGATATCGCGCTCAACCATGGCGCGCTGAACGTGCATTCGGTGACGCAGGCGGTGCTGTGCCCTTTTCCGAAGACGCATCTGGACAAGATATTCGAGACGTCGCCGCGCCTGACCGCCCTGCTCTTCGCGATTTCGCTGCGCGATCAGGTGATCTTCATCGACAAGCTGCGGGCTGTCGGGCGGATGAGCGCGCGGGAACGGGTCGCGTATTTCCTGCTCGATATCGCCCATCGCCTGCGCGTCACGAACGGAAGCATGACCGATACGTTCCGTATGCCCCTGACCCAGACGGAAATCGGCGATGCGACGGGACTGACGAGCGTGACGATCTCGAAGACGATGATGCAGTTGCAGCTCGACAAGCTGATCGACCGGCGCGAGGGGAATATCATCCTGCGCGAGGAGGCGGCGCTGATCGCCCTGTGCGATTACGTGGATCGCTATGCCGATATGGATACGGACTGGTTTCCGGCGGCTTGAAGATCAATCCCGTTTCTTGCGGGTAATCCTGCGCTTTCTCTGCGCCCTGGCAAAATCGATGACGACCTTCTTCATCTTGCCGGTTTCGGATACGTTCCAGTCAGGCCGGTAGCACTCTCGAGACTTCATCTTTTCCACCGTGTCTTCGATCCGTTCCCACCATTGCAGGATATGGGACGCCTGCAATCGCCCCTTTGCCTGCGCCCATCGTGCAGGCAAGTGAATGACTTTCACTCCGGTATCGAAAACCGCATTGACCTGAGGTTCGAGCTTCAGAAAATCCGTATCCGCAGAGAGGATCGCATCACCGCCGTCTTCAGCGAATTTCGTGATCCAGTGAACATCTGCGTCTCCGCCATGCCCCACCGACAATACGGAAGATATTTCCCAACCCGGTCGAAGCGCAATCGTCCTGACCGCATCGACGATGACGGGAGAGACATGCTCGTCACAGCGAATCCTCAAGCGGCCTCCAACTCGTACCCCACCGCTGTTCTCACTGCTTCCTCGGAAACGTCGAACCACGCCGCAACCTTGTCGAAGCGACCCTCGGCACGCCACTGGCGATACAGTGTTTCCGTTGGGACGGCAGTGTCCCGAACAATCGGCTTTCCAAACGCAATTCGCGGATCGATGATGACGTTCGGGAATTCGCCGGGCTTTGGTGCCCACATTTTCGCGAGATAGGTGCCGGGGTCGAAGACGACGCCTTTCCGGATCGTCTGCTCGATCGTGATCAGCATTTCATGCTGTCCGGTAGCCAGATCCCACATCTTCTCATCGCCCGTATCTTCAGCAGAAGTTGCAAAGATCTTTTTTCGGTCCGTCACGTATTTCTCGTGCGAAAGGGCAAACGGATGCGAAACGTCCCATTGCTTTCGCGCAATCGCCGCCGCCTTGCGTAAGGTTGCGACCGAGACATCCTGACCTCTGAAGAATGCAATGAACCGCAACTCCATCAGATCCAGAAAACTGATGGCTCGCGTGCCACCGAAGTCCCTGTCGATGACCGGGCCGATCTTGCTGCGAGAATATCCGTTCAGCCATCCACGCATGGATGCAGTCGACACGTGCAGCAGATGTGCCGCTTCGGGAATGCTGTAATATCCTGACAAAAGAGGATCATTCTGCGTCAACGGAGTACCTGTCCTTGCTCATGAGAGTGAACCGCAATCAAGATGAGTCAAAATTGCCCCTAGAGCGGGCATTTTTTTGCATGTCGTAGCCTAACCGCGTTTCACTCCAGCGATCTCAATTCACATGAACATAGCATATGGGCGAGACCTTGAGAATCCCCAGGAGCGCAAATGGACCCAGGCGCCCTTCAAATCACCCGCCCAGGAACAACTGGCCCACGTTCGGATTGGCGAGCAACTCGTCGCCCGTGCCTGCGATGGCGACTTCGCCGGAGACGAGGACGTAGCCGATATCGGCAAACTCCAGACCCTTCTTGGCGTTCTGCTCGACCATGATGATGGTCTTGCCATCGCGGCGTTGGAGATCGTCGAGAATCTCGAACACCATGTCGATGAAGCGTGGCTCCAGACCGATGGAGGGTTCGTCCACCAGCAGGACTTCGGGGTTCATCACCAGCGCGCGGGAAATCTCCAGCAGGCGGCGCTCCCCCCCGGACAGAACCTTTGCCTGATGCTTGCGGCGGGCGGCGAGGCGGGGGTATTTGTCGAAGACCATCTCGGCGGCCTTCTTGGCCTCGTCCGGCTTGTCCTTGAGGAAGCCGCCCATCCAGAGGTTTTCCTCGACCGTCATGCCGGGAAAGACCGATTTGTCCTGAAGGATGTAGGCGATGCCTGCCTGGGACAGCTTTTCGCTGGGAGTCAGTCGCGTGACGTCGCGCATCGAGCCATCGTCACCGGCGACCTTGATCGAGCCGGAGAAGATGTTCGTAAAGCCGAAGATCGAATGCAGGATCGTGGATTTCCCGGCACCGTTCGGGCCGATCAGGCACAGGGACTGACCCTTGCCGATCTTGAGATCGACCTCATGCAGGATTTCCATCTTGCCGTAACCGGCCTTCAGCTTGTCGATGGTCACGAACGGCTCGCCGACGACGAGGGAATCGAGCTGTTCGATGGTCGTGCCTTCGGCGATGGCCGCGACCTGCCGCGTGACCTCCTCGACGGAGATGACGGTATCGACGGTGCCCATGTGGTAGCCGCGCGAGCCGGGTTTCTTCGCCCCGTCCGTGGTCGTCGGGGCGGTGCCGCCGGGTCCGCCCGTGGCGGCCCCGGCGGGCAGGGCGTCGGAGCCTGTTCGATCTTCGGCCATCAATGCGCTCCCAGATAGGCATCGACGACCCGCTGGTCGCCCTGGATTTCTTCGGGGGTTCCGGAAGCGAGCAATTCACCATGGGCGAGGCAGTAGATGCGGTCGGCCATGTTCATGATGACGCGCATGTTGTGCTCGATGATGAAGAGCGTGATGCCGAATTCCGAATTGGCGCGCTTGAGGCGCTCGATCAACCCGTTGATGAGGGTGGGGTTGATCCCCGCCGTCGGCTCGTCCAGCAACAGGACGGTCGGCTCGTTCATCAGGGCCATGGCGAATTCGAGCAGCTTCTGCTGGCCGAAAGAGAGCGAGCCGGAGCGCAGGTAGCGTTTCTCGTAGAGGCCGACGAAATCGAGCAGATGCTCGGCGCGGTCATGGTCGGCGCGGGTATTGGTGGTCAGGGCCTCGCGCAGGGTCATCTTCCGGTGCGGCAGGGAGACGAGCATGTTCTGGACGCAGTTCATGTCGCCATAGATGCGCGTCTGCTGGAAGGTGCGCAGCAGACCGAGGCGCGCGATGCTCTGCACCGGCAGCTTCGAGATTTCGTTGCCCTCGAACTTGATCGACCCCTTGTCGATGGGATGATAGCCGACGATGGAGTTGAACAGCGTCGTCTTGCCCGACCCATTGGGGCCGATCAGGCCGGTGATGCCGCCCTTCTCCACGTCGATGGAGATATCGGTATTGGCTTTGACGCCGCCATAGGATTTGGAGACGTCGTTGACTTCGATGATCTTCATTCCGCTGGCTCCGCGATCATATCGGGCTTCTTCTGGACACGCTCGCCGAACCATTCGGGTTTGACCCGTGCGAGCCAGCCCATCAGGCCGTCCTGGAAATAGACGACGGTGATGACGATGAGGGCACCGAGCGCCACCCACTGCCAGCCGAGCAGGTAGTTCCACGTCACTTCCTTCACGACATGGAAGAGGATCGCGCCGATGATCGGTCCCCAGAGGGTGCCCTTGCCGCCGAGCAGGACGCAGACGACCATGAAGATGCCGAGGTTGATGGTCTGGAAGGCGGTTTCCAGCGGCTCGAAATGGATGTTCTGGAAGCCGGAAATGCCGCCGACGATGCCGACGAAGAAGGCGGAGATGGCCCAAGTCACCTGCTTGTAGCGCAGGGTGTGCAGGCCCATGGCCTCGGCTTTTTCCTCGTCGTCGCGGATGGCGTTGATCGCTCCGGCAAAGCGGGTGCCGTAGAGCCAGCGCAGGAAGATGAAGAGGATCACGCCCGTCGCGGCGAAGAGGTAGTAGAAAAAGAACTTGTTCATTTCGGGGTCCGTGCTCGGATAGACCGGCAGGGCGATGCCCTGTCCGCCGCCGACCCATTCCCAGTTGGACACCAGCTCTCCGGCGGCGATGGCCGCTCCCAGCGTTCCGATGGCGAAATACGGTCCCCGGAACTGGAACAACAGATACCCCATGATCCACGCGATGGCCGCGCTCAACAGACCGGCGAGCAGGAGACCGAGACCCATTCCGACGAAATACTGCGTGTTGGTGAACTTGTAGACGCCGCCCCCGAAGGCATTGGTGTACTCGCCCACGTCATAGGCTATCGCGATGGTCACGATGGCGGCGATATACATGCCCGCCCCGAAGAACAGGATATTCCCCAGCGAGTTGTAGCCCATCTGTCCGCCGGTCATGTCCCATGTCATCGCGAGGATGATGAAGACCCACAGCGTCGCAAGCTGTGTCTTGAAGTCCGGCGCGAGAAAGGGTGCCGCGATTATGAAGGCGAGCAGGGCGAGGTAGAAGAGAGGTCGCAGGATGGTCATCTTTCGCCCTTTCCAGTGCAATATGCGATGATGAGAAGGCAGGCTTCGCTGCCTCTCGCCAGGCTCGAACGCGAAACCTGCCGCTCTGGATATCGATTCATCGCAATTTGCCTCATTGCAGAACCTGACGGTTCCGGCGCTGCTGAAGAAGGCGGATGAAGAGGATGAACAGCAACAGCAGGACCGCGACGGCCTGCTGGTATCCGATGCCGAAGATATGCGCGCCGTATTGCTCCAGCGCCCCGATCCCGAGACCGGCGGCGATGACCCCCGGCAGATTGCCGAGGCCCGCTGCCGTCACGATGACGAAGGCGCGGATGGAATAGGTGATGCCGTAGAAGGGCTGGATCACCCAGGCCATGACGATGATGGCCCCCGCCGCGCCGCAGATGGCGGAATTGAGCGAGAAGGTGAAGGCGTAGACCTTGTCGGTGTCGATGCCCAGGACGCGGGCGGCGCGGGCATCCTGTGCCGTGGCGCGGATGGCCTGCCCCATGCGGGACCGCTTCATGAAGAGGATGACGCCGAAGGCCAGCGACAGCGCCACGATCACGCCGATCAGCTTGGAGATCGGGACGTCGACGAAGCCACCGGGGCCGAGATGCAATGTCGCGTAGCCCAGATCGATGCTCTGGGTATCGGAGCCGAACAGGAGGTTCATGATCTGCGCGAACATGATCGCGAGACCGAAGGTGGCCAGCAGCGAGGTGAAGAGATCGCGCTCGATCACGCGCTTGATGACCAGCTTGTAGGTGAGCCAGCCGATGCCCCACATCACGACGAAGGCCGCCGGAATGCCCAGGAACGGGTGAATGCCGACCTGCACCATCGACCAGGCGACGTAGCCGCCCGCGATCACGAAATCGCCCTGCGCGAGGTTCTTCACGTTCATCACGCCCCAGACGAGCGCGAGGCCGTAGGCGGCAAGGGCGAAGAGCGCGCCGATCATGATCCCGTCGATGAGAATCTTGAGGTTCACGACGGGAAACTCGAAGAGCAGCCCGATATTGGAGATGATCTGGTCCATGGAAGTCCTTCGCAGGCGCGGCGCGGGAGGGCAAATAGGTACCTGCCCCGGACCTGATCCCATAGGTGCCAAGTTGATGTACTCGCTGCCCCGGACCAGCAGCGCAGGACTGCGTCCCGCGCGGCATCCGGGGATGCGAAATCTCTAACTTAGCGCCTGTGGAACCTGAGCCGAGGGCCTTTCGAACGTTGCGCGCTGTTCGGAAAGGCCCCGGCTCAAGGCCGGGGCAGGATAGAGGTTCGAAGCCTTACTCGGCTTTACGCGGCCAGTTCAGCTCGTGCGACGCGAACTTGGACGGGGCGACCACGTTGTATTCGCCGTCCTGGATCTGGCGCAGCACCATGGGCTTGGCGATGTTGTTGCCCGCTTCGGAGAAGCGGATATCGCCGTAGAAGGTGCTCAGATCGGTTGCCGCGATGGCATCGCGGACCTTGTCCTTGTCGAGCGAACCGGCGCGTTCGAATGCGTCCTTGAAGACGTAGACGGCGGCGGAGGCCTGCGCGACCTGATAGGGCACGGTCTTGTTGGTGTATTCGGGGAAGGCTTCCTTGAAGCCCGCCTCGTACTCGGCGGCGGTGCCGAAGAGTTCATCCTCGTAGGAGAGCGTTTCGGCCCATTGGGTCGAGCAGAGGATGTCGTTCGCGGCCTTGCCGAAGTTGCCGACGACATCGGCGGCTTCGCAATGGGTCACGGCGATCATCGGCACGTCGATGCCCTGTTCGCCGATCTGGCGCACGGCGGTCGCGGCACCCTTGGAGTGACCGGAGACGATGAGGACGTCGGGTTTGAGCAGCTTCACCTTGGTCAGGATGGCGCTCATGTCCGACAGGTCGCGCGGCAGTTTCTCGTCGAGGACGACGTTCATGCCGTATTTCTTGGCGTCTTCCTGCACACCGGCGCGGATATCGAGCGAGAAGGGATCGTTCTCGACCGCGATGGCGACCTTGACGGTCTTGGGATCCTTGCCTTCCTTCTCGGCCATTTCAGCCGCGAGGGTGATGGCGGAGGCGAGGTACTGTTCGGAGGTCGAGAGGACCGCGAAGAGGTACTTGTAGCCCTTGTTGAACAGCGAGCGCGACGCGCCCTCGGCCTCGACCATGGGGATCTTGTACTGCTCGGTGATCGGCGCGATGGCCTTGGTCAGACCCGAGGAGTACGGCCCGAGCATGTACTGGACGCCGTCCTGGTTGATGAGGCGCTCGGCCAGCGTGGCACCCCGGTCGCCCTTGGATTCGTCATCGTAGTAGATGGTCGAGAAGTTGTAGCATTTGCCCGCGACCTTGACGCCGCCGGCATCCGCGATCTTCTGGAAGGCGTATTCGTAGCCGTTCTTGGCGTGGACGCCGTTGGTGGCGTATTTGCCGGTCAGCGAGATCGCTGCGCCGAGGGTGATCGTGTCGCATTCCTCGGCCATGGCGGCGGGCGCAGAAGCGAAGAGCGCGCCGGTAGCCAGTAGCGAGATGCCGAATGTCTTCATGGTTCCCATCAAGGTGGTTTCCTCCCGATGTGGGTTGCGTGGCATTTTTGATCGCAGCGTGGCATGGCCCGCCGCGTTGGTCGCAAGTCTAATCAGACGTTCAAGGCGATTCCAAGCACCGATGCGTCGCAATCGTGCCTTTAGATCAGTCTTCCGGGGCCGAGACCGCATTCGAGAGCCTTGCGCATGAGGGTCGGGAGGGCCTCGCCATCCATGGACGATGCCGGGGTCCAGCGGCCCCGGTCGGCGCGCGTGTCTACCGGCAGATCGGCGCGCAGGACGGTCAGGACGAGATGGAAATGCGTGAAGGTGTGGCGCACCTCGCCCATCGCGCGCCAGTCTGCGGCAAGGGGCGGGGCGGGGGCCGGAGCCTCGATGGCCCAGTCGGTACCGGGGAGTTCGGCCATGCCGCCGAGCAGGCCCTTGTCCGGGCGGGTGGTCAGGAGGATCGCGCCATCCGCGCGGCGGGCGAGGTAGCAGGTGCCGAGGCGGGTGGGCTTGGCTTTCTTCGGGGTCTTGCGGGGGAGGGTGGCGGCGATGCCCTGGACGCGGGCTTGGCAGAGGTCGGATACGGGGCATTGGCCGCAGGAGGGATTGCGGGGCGTGCAGATCGTTGCGCCAAAGTCCATGACGGCCTGGGCGTAGTCGCCGGGGCGGTGTTGCGGCGTTGCGTCGGCGGCGAGGGTGTAGAGGCGTTTCTTCGCGCCGGGGAGCGGGTCGGTCACGGCATGGAGGCGGGCCATGACCCGCTCGATATTGCCGTCCACCACCGTCGCCGCCTCATCGAAGGCAATGGAGGCGATGGCCGCCGCCGTGTAGAGACCGACCCCCGGCAAGGTGCGCAATTCGGCCTCCGTGCGGGGGAAAGCGCCGTCATGGTCGGTCACGATGACCTGCGCGCAGGCGTGGAGATTGCGGGCGCGGGCGTAGTAGCCCAGCCCCGCCCATTCCGCGAGAACCTCGTCACGCGGAGCCGCCGCCAGCGCCTGCACGGTTGGCCAGCGGGAAGTGAACCGCTCGAAATAGGCTTTTACGGTCGCCACGGTCGTCTGTTGCAGCATGATTTCCGACAGCCAGACCCGATACGGATCAGGCCGCACATCCCCCCCCGGCCCGATGCGCCACGGCAGATCGCGGGCATGGGAATCGTACCAGTCGAGCAGGGTTTTCGGGAAGGGATGGGTCATGGGGGGTGTTGAAGCATCGTGCGCGGGAGGGGGCAAGGACTGCGTTTGCCTGTATGGTCAGCAATGTCGGCAGATCGCCGGGAGGGACGCAACTTTTCAGAGAGGTGGCAGGGCCTCAACCCATCGGCTCACAGCCGTAATAACATCACCAATACCATCAAGAATAGATCGAATATTGATCACAGCACTGGCTCCGGCGGCTGTCCCACAAGCGACAATGGCAGCGTCTATTCCCTTCTCCAAACGCACCTGAAGCCATCCGGTCAATTTTCTAGCGACTGTTCCCAGCGTAAGCGACGCAACTGCAATATTTTCTTCATCAGGGTCTTCCGCCGCTGTCTGCTCGCGAAGCCTCTGAACCGCCATGCTTACGGTAATCCACTCATCGAGAGAACAGGGGTGTTCAACTTCGATAGGTTCCGGCGGGCGATTGTGTCCTATCATGCCATTCGATGACACAAGAGGGCGAATTAGTTCTTCAAGATGGTCAAGGCGGCGAACGACCTCGCGCCTTGCCTCTAGTTCCGTGACTTTATCACGCTGAACGGCAATAACGGGAGGCCACTCACCATCCCCGTCCACGATTTCACCCGAAGCAACTCTCTCGTCATATTCCTCTTCGCCATAATCTCCCGGCTTCGGCGTTGGTGCCCACTCAAAAAGACCATCGTTTTCAATCTCGCGAACAGCATCCTGCATCGTTTCGAAATCTATGACTTCTGAAAATTCATCTTGGACTTCTTCATCAGCAGTGTGCGGCCCTCCCCATATCCATTGATAACCTCCTTCTCGGGTTTCATAGGGCGTTCGTTCTGCCGGATCTTCGAAATGCGCGTGAAACCAATCAACCATCGCGCCAATCTTACGCTCACGAGACATTTGTTCGATGTCTTCGCGAGTGTAACCGTGCACCCCCTCGACGTCTTCAAAACTGCCGTATGTTCGATCAGCCATCTCAATATACTCGGATTTGCAGAGATTTTCTGCCGTTAGCTATAACACGTTGGAAATTCTCGTCGATAAAATGCGTAGCAACCTACCATCCCTCGCGTTGTCATTGTCGGGCTTGTCCCGACAATCCAGAAGCTCAAAGGATACGGAAATCGGCGCTGGATCGTCGGAACAAGTCCGACGATGACGACACTTCTCAGAAGTGAGGGATGGTGAGCCAAACCACCGCGCGGTGTTGACATTGGGGGGTGTTTCCGGTCTGTTTGTTCGTGTTATGTTCATTTGACGGAGACGGCGTGAGACACTGGGATTGGGACG
>ENA-ORXM01000910-ORXM01000910.1-marine-metagenome-genome-assembly--contig:-NODE-910-length-45737-cov-4.189772_pt1 | contig 45737 bp, 44 predicted proteins | sample MGYA00237867_ERZ511480 | MGnify/ENA primary metagenome ERZ511480 (study PRJEB26309, sample SAMN06266103) | marine metagenome | isolation source: Algal blade | place: United Kingdom:Sidmouth, United...
CCCGACGGATCGGTGTGGGCCAGCAGATCGAAATCCACAAAGCTGTCGTTGAGCGGCGTGACCAGCGTATCGGCCAGACTGTGCGCGACCTGACTGAGGCGGGTGTGCGAGCCGGGGCAGTCGATCAGGATGGCGTCGCAGTCGCGGCTGAGATCGGCGATGGCGGCGTCGAAGCGTTCGCCCTCGATCCGCCATGCGGTCTCGCGGTCGGGATCGTTGCTCAATTCGATGCGTATGGTGCGGGGCTGGACGAGTTTCACGCCCTTGCGTTCGCACCAGCCCCGGCGGTTATCGATATAACGGAAGAGGCTCTGCTGGCGCAGGTCGAGATCGATGGCCCCCACGCGCATTCCCCGCCGCGCGAGGGCGACGAAGACATGCATGGCAGTCGTGGACTTGCCCGAACCGCCCTTCTCGTTACCGAAGACGATGATATGGGGCTTGCGGGGGCGCATGACGGGGTCGGGTGAACCGGCTTCCTAGAAGCCGAAGCCCTTGAATTTTTCCTTGAACCGCGAAACGCGACCGCCGGTGTCGAGCAGACGCTGCGTGCCGCCCGTCCATGCGGGGTGCGTGGTTGGATCGACGTCGAGGGCAAGCTCGTCGCCCTCCGAACCCCAGGTCGACCGCATCTGCACGATGTCGCCATTGGTCATGCGAACATTGATCGCGTGGTATTCGGGATGCAGGTCTTTTTTCATGGCTCGGGTCCGGGTGACGGGTATTGCGTGGAAAGCATTCTGCGGAGCGCGTTCTATAGCCATGCGCGCCCGATGTTGCAAGCATCCTTCCACGCCACAGCTCACGTCAGGATCGACGACGCGCCTCGGCCACGACCCGCGTCACCAGCGCCTGCGCGCTGCCCGGAGCCGTCGCCGGATTACGCAGAACCGCGAAATCGACCGGCGTATCGGTAAGCTCGGCCAGGCGGTCCAGCAAGGCTCCGCTCTCCATCGCCGCCTTCTTCACCAGCGCCTGCGCCTCGTCGAGCGGCATATGATCCGCCAGCGCGAAGGCCGCAGCCTCCGCCATCACATCGTCCCCCATCATCGCCCGCATCCGCGCCGCATCGGGTTGAAGCGTCCGCGCCAGACCTTCCGCGTGGGAAAGCGCCGCCCCTGTCGCCACCACCATCGACGGCAGCGCCATCCATTCCAGCGCCCAGGCCGCACAATCGCGCTCCTCCGCGTGCAGCATCGCCTGATGGGCCATTCCGACCTGCCCTGCATTGTACCGGGCCAGCGACACCGTTGCCTCCGCCGCCACCGGATTGGCCTTCTGGGGCATCGTGGACGACCCGCCTCCCGTGCCCGCGCGCATTTCGCCGCCTTCGGACCGACCCATCACGATCAGATCGCCCGCCATCTTCCCGAGTGCCCCGGTCACGAGCGCCAGCCAATGAGCCAGATCGACCGGACCATCGCGCTCCGAGTGCCACGGCTTCAGAGGGACGGCGAGGTCCAGTTCCGCCGCCAACCCCTCCATCACCGCGATACCCCGATCCCCGAAGACCCCCAGCGTTCCCGATGCACCGCCAAGCTGCACGACCAGCAATCGGGGCCGTAACTCCGCCAACCGGTCCCGGCATCGCAATAACGGTGCAAGCCATCCCGCGATGCGCAGACCCAGCGTCGTCGGCGTCGCCACCTGCGACCGGGTCCGCGCCGCCATCGGCAAATCCGCATACCGCTCCGCCTCGTCGGCCAGTGCGTCGATCAGAGCCGACAGCCGCCTCTCGATGATCCCGAGCGCCACCCGCAGGCGCAGCACCAGCCCCGTATCCACGATATCCTGGGTCGTGGCTCCCCAATGCAGATAGCTGCCATGCGGCGCGCCCACGGCCTCCCGCAACATCTTGACCAGCGGTGGCACGATCACTCCGCTTGCACATGTGCCATCCATGAGTGCGGCAGGGTCGGGTGTAGAATCTTCCAGTTCTCCGATGGCCTCTGCCGCCGTCGGCGGAATGATTCCCAGCCTCCCCTGGGTCCGCGCCAGCGCAACCTCGACGCGGATCATCGCCGCCAGCTCCGCCTCGACCGAAAAGAGCGCGGCGATCTCGTCATCACCGAAGACACCGCCCAGCAGCGGATGATCGAAGACACCGACGCTCATGCCAGATCTCCGATGTCCAGCCTATGTGCCATCGCCAGCCCCGTCTTGAACCCGCCCGTTGCCACCGACACGCCGCGCAACGCCGGATGCGGCCCGACCATCGACCTGCGATCCGCCGCCCGTGGCCGCGCCGCCGCCCATCGCTCGATCACCCGCGCTCCGACCAGCACAGGGCAGAGCGCCTGCGCCCGCGCGATCTTTTCGTCCAGCAGCGTATCCGTCGCATTCGCGCATTCGAAATACCGCTCCGAGGTCGCACCCACGGCGACCTCTCTCTCGCCGCGCGGGACGACATAGGTGCCATCGTGGAAGATGATCGGGCGCGCTCCGGCCTGCCCGTCGATCTCCAGCACCGCCGCCTGTCCCTTCTCTCCCCGCCCCGCCGGTTCTCCCGATTCGAGGAGTGGCAGATGCCCGAACGCCGCCGCTCCCGTCGCCAGCACGATCCGATCCGCTTCGATCCGCTCGCCTCCGGCAAAGATCGCCCGCCCGTCTTCCAGCCGCTCCAGCACCAGACCGATCCGAATCGCATCGCCTACCGACGCGGCAAGTGCCGTCAGATATCCCCGCGCATCGATCTTGGCAGACAACCCGCAGAGCATCGCTCCGAACGGAGCCGCCTCTGCTGCCAGCCATGCCGGATCGGGCTGCTCCACCCGCGTCAGCACCGCCTCTCCGCGCCAGTTCTCCACCGCGTCCGCGATCCGGCGTTCCCATACCGCCCTCTGGTTCTCCGTCGCCAGGGGAATCAGGCGCCCGCACCGCGCATAGCCCGTCGCGATCCCCGTCTCGTCTTCGAGTTCGGCCAGATACTCCGGCAACGAGACGAGCGCCCGGAACTGCGCCTCCTTCTTCGGGTTCCAGTTATCCGGCGCGTGGGGGGCCAGTACGCCCAGCGGCGTCGCACTCGCCCCGGCCCCCACGCCGCGCGCTTCGGCGACGACCACCCGCCGCCCCGCCCGTTGCAGCTTTCGCGCAAGCGTCAGACCGAATATACCGGCCCCGATGACGAGAACATCTACCATCCCCCGGTTTCGACCATGACCGCGCCCGATGCACAAGGCCCGCAAGGCGATCTGCGCTGGGAAAACGGCGTTCCGGTCTCGGGGCGCTTCGACGATCCCTATTATTCCCGCGAGAACGGGCTGGAAGAAACCCGGCACGTCTTCATCGAGGGATGCCGCCTGTCCGCCATGATCGCGGCCCGCAGGACATCCATCGCCGAACTCGGCTTCGGCACCGGCCTCAATTTCTGCGCGACGCTGGCCCATTGGCGACACCACGCGCCGCCCGACCTGCCCCTCGATTACACGGCCTTCGAACTGTATCCGATGCAGGCCGACGCGATCGACCGCGCCCTCGCCGTCTGGCCCGAACTCGACACCCAACGCGCGGCGCTCGTCTCGGCATGGCGGCCCGAAGGTGGCACGGTCGAGATCGGGCCAGCCCGGTTGACCCTCGTCATCGGCGATGCCCGCGAAACCGTCCCGGCATGGAGCGGCCTGGCCGATGCCTGGTACCTCGACGGCTTCGCACCCTCGCGTAATCCCCAGATGTGGGAACCCGGCCTCCTCGGTGCAGTCGGCCGCGCATCGACCCCCGACGCCATTGCGGCGACCTACAGTGTGGCGGGGGTGGTAAGGCGAGGTCTGGAAGCGGCAGGCTTCACCCTCGAACGCCTTCCCGGTTATGGAAGAAAGCGGGAAATGCTGCGCGCATTCAGAACGAATCCAGATCGAGGGACACCTGCGTCCCGTCGATGACCTGCTTGCCGGAATTCTCGAAATTCACCGTGATCCGGTCCCCGATGACCGATTGAACCTGCCCCAATCCCCACTCGGGAAATCGGGGATGACGCACGAGGACTCCGACCGTTAACAATTCGTTCATATTTATCTCGTTTGTGTGTACACTGTTTAAAAATACGTGAACGGGGTGGATGATGACCGACCTGACCTTTGCATCCTTGCTCAGTTCCCGCATCTGCCATGACCTCATAAGTCCGGTCGGTGCGATCAACAATGGGCTGGAAATCCTCGCGGACGAGTCCGATCCCGAGATGAGCGAGCAGGCCATGTCCCTGATCCGCAATTCTGCGGCCAGTGCCTCGGCGAAGCTCCAGTTCATGCGCCGTTCCTTCGGCATGGCCGGAAGCGTGTCGGAGATGGTGTCGCTGGACGAGGCGAAATCGCTCTCGATCGGTCTGGTCGGCAACAGCCCGACCCAGCTCGACTGGCAGGTGGGTGTCCAGAGCCTCGACAAGCCCGTCGTGAAGCTTCTTCTCAACATGATCCTGATCGGCTTCGAGGCCCTGCCACGGGGCGGCACCCTGCGCGCGGGAGTGCAGAAGGCCGGCGCGACGAACCTGATGATCTCAGCAGAGGGTCCCAAGGCGCGTCTGCCCCAGCAGGCCGTAACCATCCTGCGCGACGGGGCCGATCTCGATTCGGTCGAGCCGCGCGAGGCGAACGTCCTCTTCACCTACGAACTCGCCAGGAGTCTGAACTCCTCGATTCAGGTCATGGTCGGCGACGAGACCATCGAGATCGCCGCGACGATCTAGAGGGAACCCGATCAGGTTGGATCACAATGCGTGAGAAAATCCGCACTCTTGGCGGAATTTCTGACTCAACTTGATCGGGCTTCACTCTGATCCTCACGCCACGAGCAGGCGCTCTGCAAGTGATGCCGCCACATGCACGAACCGCCCACCGGCCATCGTCCCCACGATCCGGCGCGTCGCCTCCTCCATGATGACGAGATCGGCCCGCTTGCCGGATGCGATCACCCCCCGGTCAACCATGCCCAGCATCGCCGCCGGAGCCTCCGATACCAGCGTCCAGGCCGCCGTCAGCGACATCCCCTCGCTCTCCAGCGCCAGGGTCGCATGGTGCAGCGACGGATAGTGATAATCCGACGCCAGCGCATCGCACAGTCCTGCAGCGACCATCTCCCGTGCCGAGACCCCCCGGTCATGCGACCCGCCCCGCACGACATTCGGCGCACCCAGCACGAGGGCATCCCCAGCGTTCCGCGCAGCCTGCGCCGTCTCGCGGGTCGTCGGAAATTCAGCGATATTCGCCCCAAGCTCACGATACCGGTCGCGAACAGCCGGGGTGGCGTCGTCATGGCTGCCGATCCGCACACCGTCCAGCGTCGGCAACCAAGTGGCCAAAGCAGCCTCCGCACCGGGCATCGTCTCATGGAGCCGGTGCATCAGCGTGTGATGCTCCGCCGGAGAACGCCCCGCGCGCAGGGCCTGTCCATCCAGCCGGGGCGGGCGCCTGCCCTCGGAAAGGGCGGCATGGGGCAGCCGGTCGTTCAGCACGAGATAGTCGATCCCGTACCGCGCGATCAGCGCCCCGATGCGTGGCAGATCGGCATGGCAGGCGATATCGAGCCTGAGCTGCACCCGCAGATCGAGCGCCCCGTCATGCTCCGCTACCGCTGCACAGAGGTCTTCGGCAAAATCCGCCCCTCGCATCCCGCCCTCCCAGCTCCAGAACTGGGGCAGATACGCAGTCGTGATGCCATTCGCGGCCAGCTCGATCTCAAGCGCCCGCAACCCATCCCCCAACGATCGCAACGCCCCCCTGCGCGGCGCGAGATGCCGCTCGAACGCATCCCCATGCAGATCGACGAGACCGGGAAGAATAAGAAAGCCGCTGGCGTCTATTTCCTTTGAGTGCTGCCCCGGCCTTGTGCGGCTCTGCGCAGTGACGAGGCCAGTATCAGCGATGGGTTGCTCCGAGAGACCCCGGACCGTGGTTTGGCGACTATCGACGATCTCACTGCCGGCAATCGAAAGCGAACCGCTTCCCTCCGGCAGAATCGCCCCGCTGAACGTCAGTCTTTCCATCGCCCCGACGCCGCAGCCCGGTCACTCCAGCCCCAGCTTCGCCTTCACAGCCGCCTGCACCGCCTGCGGATTGGCCTTGCCGCCCGTGGCCTTCATCACCTGCCCCACGAACCAGCCCGCCATGGACGGCTTTTCCTGCGCCTGTGCCAATTTCTCGGGGTTCGCGGCGATGATGTCATCCACTGCCGCGTCGATGGCTCCGGTATCCGTCACCTGACGCATCCCGCGCGCTTCCACGATCTCCGCCGGGTCGCCGCCCTCCGACCACACGATCTCGAACAGGTCCTTCGCGATCTTGCCGGAGATATCCCCCGAGGCGATCAGGTCGATCACGCCGCCGAGCTGCGCCGCCGAAACCGGGCTGTCGCCCACGCCCAGCCCATCCTTGTTCAACCGCCCGAACAGTTCGTTGACCACCCAGTTCGCCGCCGTCTTCCCGTCCCGGCCCTTGGCCACCGCCTCGAAGAAATCCGCATCCTCGCGCGCTGCCGAAAGGACGGCAGCGTCGTATTCCGTAACGCCGTACTCGCCCATGAACCGCGCGCGCTTTTCATCGGGCAGTTCGGGCAGGCCCCCGGCAATATCATCGACCCAGCCCTGCTCGATCTCCAGCGGCAGCAGGTCGGGGCACGGAAAATACCGGTAGTCATGCGCTTCTTCCTTCGAGCGCATGGTCCGCGTCTCGCCCTTCTTGGGGTCGAACAGCCGCGTTTCCTGATCTATGGAGCCACCATCCTCCAGAATATCGATCTGGCGACGTGCCTCGTAGTCGATGGCCTGCTGGATGAACCGCATGGAGTTCATGTTCTTGATCTCGCAGCGGGTGCCGAGATGCGCGAAGTCCTGCGTCTCGTAATACTTCTCGTAGTCGCCGGGCCGACAGACCGAGACGTTCACATCCGCCCGCAGACTGCCCTCCTGCATCTCCCCGTCGCAGGTGCCGAGATAGCGCATGATCTGTCGCAGCTTGCGCACGTATTCCGCCGCCTCTTCAGGCCCCCGGATATCGGGCCGCGAGACGATTTCCATCAGGGCGACGCCCGTGCGGTTCAGGTCCACGAAGGACATTTCGGGGTCCATGTCGTGAATCGATTTCCCCGCATCCTGTTCGAGATGGATACGCTCGATCCGCACCCGCCGCGCGACACCGGGCTCCAGATGCACCAGCACCTCGCCCTCGCCGACGATAGGATCCTTGAACTGACTGATCTGATAGCCCTGCGGCAGATCGGGATAGAAGTAGTTCTTCCGGTCGAAGACCGAGCGCAGATGGATCTGCGCCTTCAGCCCCAGTCCCGTCCGCACCGCCTGCTCGACGCAATACTCGTTGATGACCGGTAGCATCCCCGGCATCGCCGCATCGACGAGCGCGACATTGGTGTTCGGCTCTGCGCCGAAATCATTGGCCCCGCCGGAGAACAGCTTGGCCTTGCTGCGCACCTGCGCGTGCACCTCCAGCCCGATGACCATTTCCCACTCGCCGTTCATGCCCTCGAGGCGCTTGGCGGTCGGTTCGGAATAGGCGAGATCGAGCATGGCGGCTTCCCCGGATTGGATGACGGGGTGGGTTTAGCCGTTGCAAACGAAGGCGGCAAGACGCCTCGTTGCCCGCCCCGGTACCATTCCGGGGCGGGCAGGCTCTTACTCAGGCGTGTGGTGTTCCATGCCCTTCGGCGACCCCATGCGGCACATTGGTGGCCGGGTCGATCACTTCGGCATGTTTCTTCGCCTGCAATTTGCGCTGATACCGCGTCTGGATGATGTCCACGATGAACAGCACGGCCACCGAGAAGTAGAAGGTCGATTTCGACATCGCATCGATGGGATAACCGAACAGCGTCAGATGCGCGATATGCCCGCCCTCGGCCAGCAGCATGATTCCGACGATCAGCAGGATGAACAGGCCCAGCACCTCGAACATCCTGTTCTTCTTGATGAAGTCGGCCACCCGGTCGGCCAGCAGGATCATCAGCAACCCGCTCGTGACGACGGCGATCGCCAGCAGCACGAATTGCGGCGAGATCAGATGGTCGTTCACGTATTTGGGGTCGTTGGTCAGGGGCAGCATCGACAGGATCGAATCGAAGCTGAAGATCAGGTTCATGAAGACGATCAGCGCAAGCGTCGTGAACGTCGATTTCTGTCCGGCCTGCGTTCCGTGCGCCAGGTCGTCCATCGACAGAAGGTGATGGATTTCCTTCACGGCGGTGTACATGATGAAAGCCCCACCGAACAGGAAGATGATGGCCTTCAGATTGAATGCGCCACTGATGAAGGGCAGCGAGATCATCGGCGTGTCGGCAGTCACCTTGTTCTCGGTCGCGCCGAGCGCCGCCGCATCACCGACGGTGCCATGGGCCGCCTCGATGGCTTCGCCTGTTCCCATGCTATCCGCGATCGCGAACAGCGGTTCGATGAATCCGGCCAGGAGGCGCATGATGACGAAGAGCAGGATCAGCCTCAGGATCACGGCGATCGCGATACCGGCCTTGCGTACGAAAGACTGGCGATGCGCAGGCGCACGCTGGGATTCGATCGATATATAGAGCAGATTGTCGAACCCGAGCACGGCCTGGAGAAAGATCAGACTGACCAATACCCCCAAGGCTTCGATCGAAAACAGAACGTCCATCCTATTCCTCCTTATCAAGGCGCTTTCGCCATCGCGGCGGACACAAACACAGCCCCCGAATTGGTGCAACACCCGGAATGATCGACCCTTTCGACCGCGTCATATTCAAAAAAATAAAAAACGTGGTTCCCATAACGTGTTTTTATGGACATATTTACAACTCAACGAAGAGTTATGCCACCATGTGAAACTGTTCCGAGTTGACTGTCGAAAGGGGGTGGAAATGATCCGCAGCAATATGCGTACGCATCCGAATGCTCTTGCCAGAGCGATGGGTGAAATCGGTGACGGCTGGATGCTGCTGACGCTATGGTCGGCATTGAACGGCATCACGCGGTTCGAGGAAATGCTTCAGGAACTGGGGGTTGCGCGAAATATTCTCGCCGACAGACTGCGACGTCTGGTCGAAAGCGGGATGCTGGAGAGGCGACCCCTGGGGCCGAATTCCAAGCGGTTCGAATATGTCCCGACCGACCGTGCCCGCTCCCTGCGGGAGTCTTTGCGTCATTTCCAGGCCTGGGGCGAGCGGGAATGCCCGCTGAAGGTCGAAGCCGCCGCCTCCTGAGTCGACGTCAAGAAAGAAGCGCAAGCCGCGACACCGAAAGCATTTATGCTCGTTGGAGAAACCGTTTACTCTGACGGTCGGGACCGGTAGTGTCCGCTCGGGCACGACATACGGTTTCGGGGACAGGCAGTTTCATGACGGGCGAAGCAGCGAATGCGAAGACGCTTCACGACGGCGTAGCGGGCAGAACTGTGCGGATGATGGGAATCATGGCCGTCCTGGCCGGTCTGGGTGTAACGCCCGTTGCTGCGCAGCAACAGGGCCAATCGACCGATCCCTATCTGCTGACCCAGTCGGGAGTCGCCTCGCTGGGTGCACAGCGTTACGATGCCGCCCTTGGATATTTCGAGGAAGCCCTGCGTCAGGATCCCGGATATCTGGAGGCCAGTGCGGGCCGCGCCCGCGCGCTCGCGGGGATCGGCAAGTTCGACGAAGCTCTCGCCATCACCAGCCGTCTCAGCAAGGTCGAACCGAAATACAAGCTCGATTACGCTACCATCCTGCTGCTCGTGAAGCAGCCGGAGCGCGCGCTGCAGCAGATCGACGCCGCCGCCCAGAAGATAGCGGGTACGGACGAGCCCTCCGTCGCCATGACGAAGAACCGCGATTTCTACCGCCGCGCCCTCTATCTGCGCGGTGAGACCTATTACATGATGCAGGGGTACAAGAGCGCCGGAGCCGATTTCGAGCTGTCGCGCAGCCTCGGTGCCGGATCGCCCTCCATACGGGGCATCGGCGACACCTACTTCGCCATGAAAGACCTCCCCCTTGCCGAGGCCGCCTATACGAAGGCATTGGCGCATCGGAAGCACGACGGCCTCGCCTATCATCGTCGGGCGCGCGTCAGGTATCTGCGCGGTAATCTCGAAGGGGCTCTGTCCGACTTCCGCGAAGCCGAAGTCTATCTCGACAGCAGCCGCGATTTCCTGGCTCAATATGCCGAGGCGCTGATCGCGGCGGAGAATTACTCCGATGCCGTCAATATCCTCAACCGCCTGCTCCGCGTGGCGCGGAACGATTCCGGCTATCAGCGTATCGTGCGCTATCACCTCGCCTCCGCCCTGATCGATGCCGGACGTCCACGGGACGCCGAAGTCGAGCTTTCGGCCATCGAGGACTGGTCCGACATCGCCGTCGAGCGGAATTTCCAGCGCGGACGCGCCCGCTTCGTCTCCCGCGATCACACGGGCGCGATCCGCTATTTCGACAAAGCCCTCGCCATGCGTCAGGGCGACCCGGAAATCCTCTACAATCGTGGCATCACATGGCTGCGTATGAACGAGGTGGAAAAGGCGCTCAACGACCTTTCGGAAGCCGCCGTGCGCGATCCCGGTGACGCGCGTATCCGCGATGCCATCGGACGGATTCGCCTCAGCCGGGGAGAGCACGAGGCCGCCCTCGCCTTCTACGATGCCGCCGTCAAAGCCCATCCCAGCGAGATCCAACCCCTGATCCAGCGGGCGAATGCCTATCTCTCGACCGGCAATGCCGAAGGGGCGCTGGACGATGCCGAAAAAGCGTTGCGGATCGAACCGAACGACATGGATGCAAGCGCCGCCGCCGCCCGCGCCTTGCTGGCCCTCGAACGTCCCGATGAAGCATACGATTACGCCCAGCAACTCGTGCGCAGCGTCTCGAAGAAGAAGGACGGCTATCTCCTTTCCGCCCGCGCCTCCATCGCTCAGGGTCTCCCCGAACAGACACTCGCGAATATCGAGCAGGCCCGCAATCACGGGGCAGACCCAGCGCGGCTCGCGATCCTTACCGGCGATGCCTATGCCCTGTCCAACCGCTACAGCGAGGCCCTGCAATTCTACCAGAAGGGCGTTTTGCTGACCGGCGGCGAACCCCGTGCCGTCATCAAGCGCGCCAATGCGCATATGGAACTCGGCAACAACCTCGATGCCGCACGCGACTACACGGCGGCGCTGGAGACTTTCCCCGGCAGCTACGCCCTCTATCTCAAGCGCGGCCAGAGTTTCAAACGCCTCGGTGAGTGCGACAGCGCGACCGCCGATTTCGACCGCGCGCTCCAGCTCGTTCCCGGCGACAACACCGCGATCCGCGAACGGGGCAAGTGCCGTATCTCCTCAGGCAAGCTGGTCGGCGGCTTCCGCGATCTCTTCCGCTCCCTGATATGAGCGATGGCTCCCACTCCCTGCGCGTCTCCGTCTGGCGCGGCACACAGGCCGGGGCCTTCGAGGCGTTCGACGTGCCGATGCAGGAGAGCCAGACCGTCCTCGATCTCGTCGCCTGGATTCAGCAGAACGCCGACCCCACTCTCGCCTATCGCTATGCCTGCCGCGTCGGCATGTGCGGCTCCTGCGCGATGATGGTGAACGGCGTACCCCGCTGGACCTGTCGTACCCATGTCGGCAAGGTCGCCACCGACGGCGCGGTCGAAATCGCCCCCTTGCGCAACCTGCCCGTCATCAAGGATCTGGCGGTCGATATGGACCCGTTCTTCGATAAATGGACCGAAGCCGGGGGCGCATTCTCGCCCACGAAATCCCGCGACGACGCGGTCGAGCCGATCCTGCCCGAAACCCCCGAACGCCGCGAAGCCGATGCCGCCATCGAGTGCATCAACTGCGCCGTCTGCTACGCTGCCTGCGACGTGGTTTCCGCCAATCCCGATTACCTCGGCCCCGCTGCTCTCAACCGGGCATGGTCGCTGGTCAACGACGTGAAGGACGGCGCGCTCGACGCTCGCCTCATCGCCGTATCGGGCGCAGGCGGTTGCCATAACTGCCACTCACAGCAAGGCTGCGTGGCCCATTGCCCGAACGAGTTGAACCCCACCGCCTCGATCGCGGGCCTGAAGCGCGCTACGGTAAGGGCAGCATTGAAGGGGCGTATCTGAATGATCGGTGTGCGGCTCTACATGCTCCAGCGCATCACGGCGCTGCTCATGGCTCCCCTCGTCATCGGCCACATCGCCGTGATGATCTACGCCGTGCAGGGCGGCCTCAGCGCCGCCGAAATCCTCGGGCGAACCCAGGGCAGCCTGCTGTGGGCGCTGTTCTATGGCACCTTCGTCGTCGCCGTCGCCCTCCATGCCGCCATCGGCCTGCGCGTCATCACCCATGAGACATTTGGCGTGGGGCGCACCGGCCTCGCCATCCTCACCACCGGTCTCTTCCTCGTACTGGCAGCCATGGGCCTGCGCGCCGTCTACGCCGTGACGGCGCTATGAAACCCCATCGCAACCACCCCCTCTGGTACGCCTTTGCGCTGCACAGAGCATCGGGCCTGCTCCTCGCCCTGTTCCTGCCCGCCCATTTCTGGGTGCTGTCCTACGCCCTGACCGACTCTGCCGCCCTCGACGGCTTTCTGCGCTGGACCGACTATACCTTGGTCAAGATCGCCGAGTTCGGCCTCGTCTTCCTGCTCGCCGTGCATATGTTCGGCGGCCTCCGTTTGATGGTCCTCGAATGGCTTCCATGGTCGCCCCGCCAGAAGACCTATGCTGCGAGCGCCGTCGCCGCCTCGTTCTGCCTCTCCACCCTCTTCTTCCTCAGCGCGGTGTGACCATGCTCGAACGCCACGACACCGATATCCTCATCCTCGGCTCCGGTGGCGCAGGTCTCTTCGCCGCGCTCCACGCTCAGAAGGCGGCACCGGACGCGAAAGTCACCATCGCGGTCAAGGGCCTCATCGGCAAATGCGGCTGCACGCGCATGGTGCAGGGCGGCTACAACGTCGCCCTCGGCCATGGCGACAGCGTCGAGCGGCATTTCATGGATACGATCAAGGGCGGCAAGTGGCTGCCCGATCAGGACATGGCGTGGAAGCTGTGCGAACAGGCCGTCGTGCGGGTGCGCGAACTGGAGAACGAGATCGGCTGCTTCTTCGACCGCAATCCCGACGGCTCGGTCCATCAGAAGGCCTTCGCGGGCCAGACCTTCGACCGCACCGTCCACAAGGGCGACCTGACCGGCATCGAGATCATCAACCGCCTGATGGAGCAAGTGCTCTCCCGCCCCGTCGAGCGGCTACAGGAACACCGCGCCATCGGCCTGATCCCGTCCAAGGACGGCTCCGGTCTCTCCGGCGTCCTCTTCATCGACATGCGCACCGGCGGCTTCCGCTTCGTGCGCGCCAAAGCTGTCCTCATGGCCACGGGCGGCGGCCCGACCATGTACAAATACCACACCCCCTCGGGTGACAAGACGATGGACGGCCTCGCCATGGCCCTGCGAGCGGGCCTGCCCCTGCGCGATATGGAGATGGTGCAGTTCCACCCCACGGGCCTGCTGGCGGGCGACCATACCAAGATGACCGGCACCGTGCTGGAGGAAGGCCTGCGTGGCGCAGGAGGCCATCTCCTGAACGGTGCAGAACAACGCTTCATGTACGAGTACGACGAACGCGGCGAACGCGCGACCCGCGATATCGTCAGCCGCGCGATCTACGCCGAGATGCGCAAATCCAATGCTTCCCCCAAGGGAGGCGTGTATATTTCCATGGCCCATCTGGGGCCGGAGCATGTGGCGCAGAAATTCAAGGGCATGGTCAGACGCTGTGCAGATTGCGGCTTCGATCTCGCGGGTGGCAAGGTCGAGGTCGTCCCAACCGCGCATTACCACATGGGCGGCGTCGTCGTGGACCCGGATACCCGCACGGCCATGCCCGGTCTCTACGTCGCCGGAGAAGATGCGGGCGGCGCGCACGGCTCGAACCGGCTGGGCGGCAACGGAGTCGCCAATTCCACCGTCTATGGCGGCGTGGCGGGCGACGTGATGGGAGCCGAAGCGACCGGTCCGCTGCGCGATCCCGACGAAACCGTACTGGACGCCGAAATTGCCCGCGCCTGCCATCCCTTCGGAAAGAAGCCCGGCAATACCCACACTCTCCGCACGGCCCTTCAGGAGGCGATGTGGGACGATGCGGGCGTCGTCCGCACCCGGACCGGGTTGGAACGCGGGATCGCCCGCGTCCGCGAGATCGGGGCCGAACTGATGGAAATGGGCGTCGATGACACCACCCGCGCCTTCAATCTCACCTGGCATGACTGGCTCAACATGCGCTCGCTCTGCGATATCTCCGAAGTCATCGCCGAGGCCGCCCTGGCGCGCGAAAACTCACGCGGGGCGCATTATCGCGAGGATTTTCCCGAGGAAGGCGATCTCGAAACCTCCTACTACACGCTCGCCAGCCAGCAGAACGGCACCCTCGAAGTAAACCGTGCTCCCGTCGCCTTCACCATCGTTCGCCCCGGCGAAACGGTGCTACCCGACGGCGAGCCGGAAACCATGGTCGCTGCCGAGTAACCTGCCGCTCCTCGCTCTACTTCGTCCACCTGAAACTTTCACTCCTCCGTTGCCGAACATTAGCAGACCGACAGGATCGACCCTGCGATCGGGACATCAAGGAGATCACGATGAGAACCACCTTTCTCGCGACTGCAATCGCCCTCGCATCCACAGGCGTCTTCGCCGCTGCCCATGGCGTCATGCCGATGGTCGAGGCAAACGACCAGTCGGTCAGCAACGGCATCGTCAGCGCGTCGATGGTCATGGCGGCGGAGAACGGCTGGATGGTCGTCCATCGCACCGACTCCACCATGAAACCCGGTCCCGTCGTCGGTCATGCGCCCCTGCGCGGCGGCATGAACAAGGACGTTGCCGCGATCCTGACCGAAGATGTCCAGTCGGGTGACATGCTGATGCTTATGGTCCATTCCGAAGAAGGCGGCTATCGGACCGGCATCTTCGAATACACCCTCGGTGCCACGGAAGACGGCCCCGTCAAGCCGAACGGCAAGTTGGTGATGAAAGTCATCACCGCGAAGTAAGCCACGGATTTGCCTGCCTGTTATTGAAACGCGATCATATCGGTCGCGTTTCACTCTCTTTCTTTCCGAGGCTGTCAGAATTCATCGACGGTCTCGGCGCGTCTTCGCTCATGCGACGATGTGACGAAACCGCCGCACTTTGCAATCTTTTGCCTCCATGCGATGGTGCGCCGCAAGACGATCTCAGGGAGTAACGGACATGATGAAACTCGTAAAGACGGTGGCGACGGCTCTGGGGTTGATGGCGCTGACCGCCACGACGGCTCTGGCGCATGATAAGTCGGCGCTGAAGGATATCCTCGACAGCGGCACCCTGAAGGTCGGCACGACCGGCGACTGGAACCCGATGACGATGAAGGACGTCGCGACCAACGGCTATACCGGCTACGATATCGACGTGATGACCGAACTCGCCAAGGATCTCGGCGTCGAAGTCGAATTCGTCCCGACGGACTGGAAGACACTGGTCAGCGGCGTCACTTCCGGCAAGTATCACATCACCGGCTCGGCCTCGGTCTCCGCTGCCCGCGCAAAGGCGTCGGGCTATTCCACCAGCTACTTCTCGCTGGCGACCGTCCCGCTCGTCCTCGCCAGGAATGCCGACAAATACAAGGACTGGGACGACCTGAACAAGGCGGACGTCACCGTCGCCGCGACGCTGGGCACGACTCAGGAGCAGCAGGTGAAGGACTTCTTCCCCGACGCCAAGCACCAGATCGTCGAAGCACCCGCGCGCGACTTTCAGGAAGTGCTGTCGGGCCGCGCCGACGCGCATATCACCTCGAATGTCGAGGCCAGTACGCTGGTCGAGAAATACTCCCAGATGCGGATCGTACCGGTTTCTGCACCGAAAGCGCCGACACCCGTCGCCATGCTTCTGCCTCAGGCCGATCAGGTCTGGATCAATTACGTGAATACGTGGATCGCCCTCAAGCAGGAGCGCGGCTTCTTCGAGGAACTCGGCGCGAAATGGAAGCTGTCGAACTGAGAAACCTGTCGACGCGATAGCATCGCCTGCCCCGCGCCGATACGGGGCAGGCCGACCGACCGGAAGGAAATGCGCACATGATGACCGTCTATTGCGTTCCGGTCGGCATCTACTGTGCGAAACTGCGCATCCTGCTACGTTACAAACGGCTGGAATGGCGCGAGTTGCCTCCCCCCGGCGGCTATGGAACCGATGACTACAAGCGCATCGTTCCCTCGGGCAATGTTCCCGCTCTCGATGACGATGGATTGATCCTCGGCGATTCCGAGGCCATCGCCGAATATCTGAACGAGAAATTCCCCGCTCCGCCCATGCTGCCCGACGATCTTGCGGGCCGCGCCAGGGTGCGCGAACTCTCGCGGTTCAACGATACCCGCCTCGAACCCGAGGTCCGGGCCTTGTTCGCCCAGACTGACCCCGCCACCCGTGACCCGGCGGTCGTCGGCGCACGGGCAGGGGCGATCTCCGCCCGGCTCTCGCAACTGGCACATCTGCTGGAATGGTTCGGCGAGACCGATGCATTGACCTTGGGCGATTGCGGTTTTCCGGCCACGTTCGAATGGATCGATTGCTTCGACCCGATCCTCGATCTCGGCATCGACTGGCCCGACGCCGTGCGCGCCTATCGTGAGCGCCTCGGTCGCATCGACGCCGTCTCGGGGGAATTATCGTCCTATCGCCCCGTCATCGACGATTGGATCGCACGTAAGACTGCCTCCTGAGCCGTCAGTTCTACCGCTCTGCCTCGATCTTGCGCCACTCGCGCACATTGCGATTATGCTCTGCGAGAGTTCTCGCAAAAGCATGTCCCCCAGTGCCATCGGCAACGAAATAGAAATCCGGCGTCGTCGCAGGATTCAGCGCCGCCTCGATCGACGCTTTGCCCGGATTGGCGATCGGTGTCGGGGGCAGGCCACCGATAACGTAGGTATTATAGGGATTGACGTCCTTCAGATCGGCCCGGCTGATGGGCCGATCCAGCCCTTCGCCGCCCGCCACGCCATAGATGACGGTCGGGTCGGTCTGGAGACGCATTCCCTTGCGGAGACGATTGACGAAGACACCCGCGACACGCGCGCGTTCGGAGGAGACGCCGGTTTCCTTCTCGACGATCGACGCGAGGATCAGCGCCTCATCCTTCGTATCGAAGGGCAGGTCGTCGGCACGGTCATCCCACAGTTCTTCGATGATCGCGGACTGGGCGCTGCGCATCCGCTCGAGGATGGCGGTGCGACTCTCGCCTCTCGTAAAGAAATAGGTCTCGGGTGCAAGCGACCCTTCCGGCGGAACCGCATCGATCTCGCCCGTCAGTGTGTCGGTATCGTTCAGGATCGCGACGATCTGCAGGCTCGTCAGCCCCTCGGGGACGGTCACGCGCCGCTCGATAGTCTTGCCGCTTTGCAGCAAGGCGAGGATATCGGCCATCGAAGCTTGCGGCGCAATCTCGTATTCGCCCGCCTTCAGGCTGCGCTCCGCCTGCTTGAACCGCGTGCCGAGCCGGAAGATATCCGCGCTCTCGATGGCCCCCGCATTCTCCAGCCGCCGAGCGATGGTATTCAGACCCGATCCGGGGGGAATCTCGACTTCCAATGGGGCGGTCGCCGGGCCGGGGGCCTCGAATCTCTGCTGACCGTACCAGACCAGTGCCCCGCCCGTGATGGCAGCGAGCAGGGCGAGAGAAACCAGCAGGGACAGAAACCGGCGCATTCTTCAGCCTCGCACTGCATCCCCGGACGAGGGTCCGGGATCTCGAAGATCGGTGCACTGCACGACGAGGCCCCGGATCAGGACCGAGGATGCATTCACGGCCGACACTTACGCAACCTGCTTCAGCACGAGCGATGCATTGGTCCCGCCGAACCCGAAGGAATTCGACAACGCCGCCTCGATCGGCGTCTTCTTCGCCGCATTCGGCGCGAGATCCAGCACCGTCTCGATTTCCAGATTATCGAGATTGATCGTCGGCGGCGCGATCTGGTCGCGAATGGCGAGCGCCGTGAAGATCGCCTCCACCGCCCCCGCCGCGCCGAGCAGATGGCCGATGGACGATTTCGTCGAGGACATCACCTTGCCCGTCGCCTCGTCGCCCAGCAATCGGGTTACGGCGCGCAACTCGATCTCGTCGCCCAGCGGCGTCGAGGTGCCGTGCGCGTTGATATACCCGACCTCCTTCGCCGACACCCCCGCGTCCTTCATCGCGGCGCGCATGGCGCGATAGCCGCCATCGCCATCGGAAGCAGGAGCAGTGATGTGATAGGCGTCGCCCGACATCCCGTACCCTGCGACTTCGGCGATGATCTTCGCACCGCGCGCCTTGGCATGTTCGTATTCTTCGAGAACGACGACCCCGGCGCCCTCGCCCATGACGAAGCCGTCGCGACCCGCATCATAGGGGCGCGACCCTTTTTCGGGCGTGTCGTTGTATCCCGTCGACAGCGCCTTGCAGGCGATGAACCCCACGATCCCCAGCCTGCAGATCGCCGCCTCCGCACCACCCGCGACCATCACGTCGGCATCGCCATATTTGATGATCCGCGCCGCATCGCCGATGGCATGGGCACCCGTGGAGCAGGCCGTGACGACTGCGTGGTTCGGCCCCTTGAACCCGTGCCGGATCGCGACCTGACCGGAACAGAGATTGATGAGACTGCCCGGAATGAAGAACGGCGAGACCTTGCGCGGCCCCCGCTCATGCAGCTCGATGGATGTTCTCTCGATGGAATCCAGCCCGCCGATCCCTGAACCGATCATGACGCCCGTCCGCTCGCGGCTCGGCTCGTCTTCGGGCATCCAGTCGGCATCGCGGATCGCCTGTTCGGCAGCGGCCAGCGCGTAGAGGATGAACGTGTCGATCCGGCGCTGCTCGCGCGCATCGGCCCAGTCATCGGCCTTGAACGTACCGTCCGTCCCGTCGCCGCGCTCGACTTCGCAGGCGATACGGCAGGATAGATCGGATGCATCGAACCTGGTGATCGGTCCCGCGCCGGACTTGCCTGCCAGAAGCCGCGACCACGTTTCCTCTACCCCGCAGGCGAGCGGCGAAACCATGCCCATTCCGGTAATGACGACCCGTCTCATGCCCTGCTCCCTCGATAGACTACGTTCGTTCGATGATATGGCGCGCCTGCGCGCTCAAGTCAGCAAAAATGCCGTAAAAAGAAAGACGCCGCGCAGTGAAGCGGGCGTCTCTCGTTCGTGCTCGACGATCCGGAACCCGGATCAGGTGGATGCATTCGCCTTGATGAAATCGACGGCGTCACCGACGGTCTGAATCTTTTCGGCGGCATCGTCGGGGATTTCCACACCGAATTCTTCCTCGAAGGCCATGACAAGCTCGACGGTGTCGAGGCTGTCCGCGCCGAGATCGTCGATGAAGCTCGCCTTCTCGGTAACTTTGGCTTCCTCGACGTTGAGGTAGTTCACGACGATTTTCTTCACGCGCTCGTTGACGTCGCTCATTGCATATTCCTTCGCATAGTCGGGCGACATTCTCGCCGCAGAAATTCGGGCATCGCCCACCAGATACCGTTCGGAGTATCCCCGATCGGCGCGTCCTTAACACACGCACGAAGTATTTCAAACTGTGTTTGACCTTCACGCGCGGCGAGTCTGCAAGATTTCAGATCATCGCCATCCCGCCATTCACATGGAGAGTCTGGCCGGTCACGTAACCCGCTTCGTCCGAAGTCAGATAGGTAACGGCAGCAGCCACATCAACCGGATCGCCCAGCTTTCCAAGCGGAACGGTCTGGAGAATTCGCGTTTTCTGGTCCTCGGTCAAGTCGTCCGTCATGGGCGTCGCGATGAATCCGGGTGCGACGGCGTTGACCGTGATCCCCCGACTCGCAACCTCCTGAGCCAGCGATTTCGACATCCCGACGACCCCCGCCTTGGAGGCGCAATAGTTGCCCTGCCCCGGATTACCCGTGGTGCCGACGACCGAGGTGATATTCACGATCCGGCCGAAGCGACGCTTCATCATCCCGCGCAGGGACGCACGGCAAAGGCGGAACGTGGCGGTCAGGTTCACGGCGATGACCGCATCCCATTCCTCGTCCTTCATCCGCATAAAGAGATTATCGCGCGTGATCCCCGCATTGTTGACGAGGATATCGAGGCCACCGAGGGCCGTTTCGACATCCTTCGGCAACGCATCCACCGCTTCCATGTCCGACAGATTGCAAGGATGTACCGAGGCCCGCTCCCCGAGCCGATCGCGCAATTCTTCCAACGGCCCCGTGCGCGTACCCGATAGCGCGACGATCGCGCCCTGCGCATGGAGTTTCTCGGCAATCGCCCCTCCGATACCGCCCGATGCACCGGTGACGAGGGCTTTCTTTCCTTCGAGAGAGAACATGGCTGCGGCCTTTATGCGAGGGAGGAGAGGAAAGCGTCGATATCGTCCGGCGAGCCGATGCTCGACCCGGCGACCGAGCGGTCGATGCGCTTGGCGAGACCGCCCAGCACCTTCCCGGCTCCAAGCTCCACCAGTTCGGTCACGCCCTGCCCGGCCATCCACTCCACGCTCTCGCGCCAGCGGACGGAACCCGTCACCTGCTTCACCAGCAGATCACGGATCGTATCGGGGTCGGTCTCGGCCTGCGCACTTACATTCGCAACGAGCACAGGGAGCGGCGCAGAGATCGCCGTATCGGCCAGCGCCTCCCGCATCCGCTCGGCAGCAGGAGCCATCATCGCGCAATGGAAAGGCGCGGAAACGGGCAGCAGCATCGCGCGCTTGGCCCCCTTTTCCTTGGCGATGGGCAATGCGCGCTCGACGGCGTCTTTCGCGCCCGACACGACCACCTGGCCCGGCGCATTATCGTTGGCCGCCTCGCAGACCTCGCCTTCAGCGGCAGCTTCGGCAATCTCGCGCACCGCATCGAGGTCCAGCCCGAGGATCGCCGCCATGGCCCCCTGCCCGACCGGCACCGCCTCCTGCATCGCCGTCCCGCGCAGTCGCAGCAGCCGTGCGGTATCTGGAAGGGCCAGCGACCCGGCAGCCGTCAGTGCGGAATACTCGCCTAAGGAATGACCCGCCACGAACTGCGCCTTGTCGGCCAGCGAGATCCCGCCCTCGGCCTCCAGCACCCGCGCCACGGCCAGCGAGACGGCCATCAACGCGGGCTGTGCATTGGCGGTAAGCGTCAGCGCATCGCCATCCTCGCCCCAGATCACTCCCGACAGGCTCTCGCCCAGCGCCTCGTCCACCTCGTCGAACACTGCTTTCGCGACCGGATACCGATCCGCGAGATCACGGCCCATGCCAAGGGCTTGCGACCCCTGCCCCGGAAAGACGAATGCGCGCATCGATGTTTCTCCTCATAGGACTGCCAGACGACATACGGGCCTGCGACCGATTGTCAACCGACGGTCATACGGCGTAGGACTGGAACAGCCGCCAACCGGAGCCTTATCATGCATTTTCCTGCCGTGCCCCCCTACCCCTCGCGCCGCTCTGCCGTCATGGCGGAGAACATGGTCGCGACGTCACAGCCGCTCGCCACGCAAGCGGGGCTGGCGATGCTGGCACGGGGCGGCAATGCGGTGGATGCGGCGGTGGCCACGGCCATCGCACTGACCATGCTGGAACCGACCGGCAACGGCATCGGCTCGGACGGATTCGCGATCCTGTGGGACGGGTCGTCTCTCCACGGTCTCAATGCCTCGGGCCGCGCCCCCGCCGCCTGGACGCCGGACCGCTTCACCGGCGGGATGCCGGATCGCGGTTGGGAGACGGTCACGGTTCCCGGTGCCGTCGGCGGCTGGGTCGCGCTGTCCGAAAAATTCGGCAAACTGCCCTTCGACGACCTCTTCGAACCCGCGATCCGCTATGCCGAGAACGGTTTCGCCGTCTCTCCCGTCATCGGCAAGCTCTGGGACATCGGCGCATCGGACCTGTCCGAACAGCCCGGTTTTCGCGGCCACTTCATGCCCGGAGGCCGTGCGCCGGTCGCGGGCGAGCGGTTCGTCAACCCCGATGCCGCCACGACTCTCCGGGCTATCGCCCAAACCAGGGGTGAGACGTTCTACCGGGGAGACCTCGCCGAAAAGATTGCCGCCGATGCCGCCGCCCATGGAGCCGCCCTGACGGTCGAGGACATGGCCGCCAACGCCCCCGAGTGGTGTGGCACCGTCGAAAAGGCCTTCGACGGCAGGGAACTGCATGAAATTCCGCCGAACGGACAGGGCATCGCCGCCTGCATGGCCCTCGGGATGCTGTCTCACACTTCCATCCGCGACCTCTCGCCCGAAGATCCCCTAGCCCTGCATCTTATGTGGGAAGCGATGAAGCTGTCCCTGCGCGATGCCCTCGCCTACGTCGCCGAACCCGCCGCGATGGTCGGCGGTGTCGGATCGGCTGACCTGCTGGACGATGGCTATCTGAAAGAGCGCGCCGCCCTGATCGATCCGTCCCGCGCGCAGGATTTCGGATCGGGTGCGCCGAAGCGCGGCGGCACCGTCTATCTCGCTGCCGCCGATTCCAGTGGCATGATGGTGTCGTATATCCAGTCGAACTACGCGGGCTTCGGCTCTGGCGTCGTCGTTCCCGGCACCGGCATCCACCTTCAGAATCGCGGGCTGGGGTTCACGCTGGAGCCGGGGCATCCGAACGAGGTCGGCGGCGGCAAGCGCCCCTTCCACACGATCATCCCCGGTTTTCTCACCGAAAACGGGGCACCCCGTATGGCTTTCGGCGTCATGGGCGGGCCGATGCAGGCGCAGGGACATCTCCAGATGGTCCTGCGCACACAGGTTTGGGGCCAGGACGTCCAGACTGCCGCCGACGCCCCCCGCTGGCGCGTCACCGAAGGTCTCGGCGTCGCCTGCGAAACCTCGATGCCGAAAGACGCCCTCGATACCCTTTCGGCTCTCGGGCACGAGATCACGCTGGAAACCCCGGACTCGGCTTTCGGCTTCGGGGGCGCACAACTGATCCACCGTCTCGACAGCGGCGTCTATGCGGGCGGCTCGGACCCCCGCAAGGACGGGTGCGCGGCAGGGTACTGAGCCCGTATCAGGACTTCCGTTCGAAGACGTAGGAAATGCTGGAGACGGGATCGGCACGGGTCAGGGTCAGCATATTGATCGCGCCGTCCTTGTCGTGACCATAGGAGAGGTGAAGCGTGGCACCTTCATCGAAAAGATACCCGCTGCTCCGGTGGATCATCGCCTTCCCCCCTTTGGAAGTCAGGCAGGCGGCATCCGCATCTGCGACCGAGGTTTCACCGATCCGAACTGCCCCTGCACGTTGCATCGCGATGGTCGCGCTGCGCGTGTCACATGTCTTGAAGTCGAACGAGTTCCCCTCCAAGCGCAGAGTGATCCCGAGGGAGGAGAGATCATCCGCCGACGCTGGCGGGAAGGGTAAAAGAGCATTGGAGATGGCGGTACGCCGCATTGCCGTCAGCGTCCAGTCTCCCTTGATGATCGTGGTCCAGGCTTCCGGGGTGAACCGTACAATGCGCGGGACATATTTTCCGATGGCGACCAGACGACCCTCGGCATCCAACGAGATCGTTCCGCGAAGAACGCTCGCGACCGCATTGTCCATCTCGTTGGGGACTGCATCGGGTTTGCAGCCCACTGCCGTCTTCCTGACCGGGCTTGTCTTCAGTATACCGTCATCGTCGATGCTCAGACGGGTCGTGACAGTGTTGCAGCAGCGAAATCTGATCACTCCATCATGCCTGATGCGCAAGGGATCACATCGTTTACCGGTTCGATCCGTCCCCGATACGCTTTCGATCCGCCATGCCGTGCCGGTATAGGGAGCGAGATCATCGTTTCTTTTATGGTCGAGACGGTCTTGCCCGATCACGAGGCTCATGCGGTCAGTATCCGAGCGATCAATCTCGAAACGCGCGGCCAGCGGAAACAGGGCAGCTGTTTCCGGCGACAGACGCTGGCATTCCGGGCGAGCTTTCCGGCTCGTACGGACGAGACGGTTCTCCAGTACGGCGTAGTGACTGTACGATTGCGAGTTCAGGTCACGCACCGGAGGTGCAAGCAAACCGGAGACGCGATATACAGGTTGCGCACTACTTCCCATCGGGCCGCATGAGGCCTCGCCGATACCGAAGAGACGGCTCCCTCTCCAATCGAAGGACCGCATGAGCCGCCCTGCTTCGCTGTCCGTATCGTTACTCTCCAGATCCCAGATAGACCCCATCGACAGCCACACGCGCTCGTCCCACCCCGGCGGCACGAGAACGGAGTTGCTGGTGATCGGCCAGAGTTTGCGCTCGACAGGGTCGAGTTCCTGCGCTTCGGCGTGATCGACGGCGAACCCGGTCAGGAGGAGCACGCCTCCAACCAGAATCCGGCGGAGACCCACAGTATGACGGGGCCCGGAAACCATGAAGATCAGTCCATCTGCTTCAGGATCGCATCCAGAGAATCCTTGGCATCGCCATAGAGCATCCGGCTGTTGTCCTTGAAGAACAGCGGGTTCTCGACACCCGAATACCCCTTGCCCTGACCGCGCTTGGAGATGACGACGTTCTTCGCCTTCCAGACCTCAAGCACCGGCATTCCGGCGATGGGCGAATTCGGATCGTCCTGCGCCGAGGGGTTCACGATATCGTTCGCCCCGAGGATCATGACGAAATCCGTCTGCGGGAAGTCGTCGTTGATCTCCTCCATCTCCAGCACGTAATCATACGGCACCTTCGCTTCGGCCAGCAGCACGTTCATATGACCCGGCAGTCGCCCCGCGACCGGATGGATCGCAAAGCGCACTTCCTTGCCTTTGGCGCGCAGCTTCTTGGTCAGTTCCGACACCGCGCCCTGCGCCTGCGCGACGGCGAGACCATAGCCCGGCACGAAGACCACGCTGTCTGCGTCGTCGAGTTGCTGCACCACCGTATCGACGTTGGTCGGCACCATCTCGCCATCGACTTCCTGCTGCGGGCCACTCGCATCGCCGCCCCAGCCGCCGAGGATCACCGAGGCGAAACTGCGGTTCATCCCCTTGCACATGATGTAGCTCAGGATCGCCCCCGACGCGCCGACCAGCGCCCCGACCACGATCAGCAGATCGTTGCCCAGCGTGAACCCGATCGCCGCTGCCGCCCAACCCGAATACGAGTTCAGCATCGACACCACGACCGGCATATCGGCCCCGCCGATGGCGAGGATGAGGTGGCACCCGATGGCCCCGGCGATGATCGCCACGAGGATCATCGTCCAGAGACCCGCACCCTGCAGGTACAGGAAGCCGAGAATGAAACAGGCGGCAAAGGCCGCGAGGTTGATCGCATGGCGACCCGGCAGCGTCAGCGCGTTGGACGACAGCTTCCCGGCCAGTTTGCCATAAGCGATGATCGACCCGGTAAAGGTGATCGCGCCGATCAGGATACCCAGGAACAGCTCGACCTTCAGAATACCCAGTTCGACCGATGTTTTCTTGGCGATGGTTGCCGCAAAGCCCGCAAGTTGGTCGTAAGTACCGTCGGCCACCGCCGCCAGTGCGCGCTCCATTTCGAGATGCGCGCCGATGCCGATGAACACCGCCGCAAGACCCACGAGACTGTGGAACCCGGCCACGAGTTCCGGCATCTCGGTCATCTGAACCTTCTTGGCGACGAACCAGCCCGCGATGCCCCCGATGGCAATCATCACCGCGATGAGCGGCAGGTTCGCGACCCCCGGCCCCGCGACCGTCGCCACGATGGCAAGCGCCATACCGATGATACCGTACCAGATCGCCCGCTTGGCCTTCTCCTGATTGGAAAGCCCCCCGAGAGCGAGAATGAAGAGAATGGCCGCGACGACGTAGGCGGCACTCACAAGTCCGATGCTCATATCATGCGCCTCCGGTCAGCTTTTCTGGAACATCGCGAGCATACGCCGCGTAACGAGGAAGCCACCGAAGATGTTGACGGAGGCCATGAGGACTGACAGCGCGGCGAGAATCATCACCACCGTATTGCTCGATCCGATCTGGAGCAGCGCCCCCACGATGATGATGGACGACACCGCATTCGTGATCGCCATCAGCGGCGTGTGCAGCGAGTGGGCGACATTCCAGATCACGTAGAAACCGACGAAACAGGCCAGCACGAAGACGATGAAGTGCTGCATGAAGCTCTCCGGCGCAACCATGCCCAGCGCGAGGAGCAGCACGCTTCCGACGACCAGCAGCATGGTTGTCCGACTGCCCGCCTTGCGGACCTCCTCCGCTTCGCGCGCAGCCCTTGCCTCGGCCGTTTCCTCGACCTTCTTGGGTGCAGCGGCTTTCGGCGAGACCGAGGTCGAGACGGCAGGCGGCGGATACGTGATCTCGCCATCCTTGATGACCGTACAGCCCCGCAGGACGACATCTTCCATGTCGACCACGGGCTGCCCGTCTTTCTCCGGGGTCAGATCATCGAGCATATGGCGCAGGTTCGTTCCGTAGAGCTGGCTCGATTGCGCCGCCATGCGACTGGCCATGTCGGTATAGCCCACGACGGTAACGTCGTTCGGTGTGACGATCTTTTCGCCTTTGACGGTCAGTGCGCAGTTGCCGCCCTGCTCCGCCGCGAGATCGACGATGACGGAGCCGGGCTTCATCGCCTCGACCATATCCTTCGTCCAGAGTTCCGGGGCCGGGCGACCGGGGATCAGGGCCGTGGTGATGACGATATCCACGTCCGGTGCCTGCGCCCGGAAGAGTTCGAGCTGCTTCTCGCGAAACTCGGGAGAGGACGGCTTGGCATAGCCGCCTTCGGTGCCGCTGTCGGCATTGTCGAAATCGAGGAACAGGAATTCCGCGCCCATCGATTCGATCTGCTCGGCGACTTCGGGACGAATATCGAAGGAGCGGACGATGGCTCCCATCGAGCGCGCTGCGCCGATGGCGGCCAGGCCCGCGACCCCGGCCCCGATGACCAGCACCTTGGCAGGCGGTACCTTGCCTGCGGCCGTCACCTGCCCGGTGAAGAAGCGTCCGAAATTGTTCGCCGCCTCGACCACGGCGCGATACCCGGCGATATTGGCCATGGAAGACAGCGCGTCGAGCTTCTGCGCGCGCGATATTCGCGGCACCTGATCCATCGCAAGGACCGCATGGGGTTTCTGCGCCTCGAGTGCCGCCACGAGGTCTTCGTTCTGGGCAGGCCAGACGAAACTGATGAGCGTCTTGCCGGCCTGCAGCTTTGCAGCCTCGTCCATCGATGGCTGCTGCACCTTCATCACGATATCGGAGCTGGACCATACGGCATCGGCATCGGGCAGAACCTCGACCCCGGCATCGCGATAGGCGTCGTCGGAGAAGTTCGCCCCCTCCCCCGCGCCACTCTCGATCTGGAGATCGTAGCCGAGTTTCTGGATTCGCCCCGCCGTTTCAGGCGTCAACGCAACACGTTTCTCATCGACCCCGATTTCTTTGGGGATACCGACCTTCATTCCCATGCGAACTATTTCCCCTCATACGCGCCGTCCCGCGCAACAAAATTTCGTCGATCGATCTGTGGGATACCACTCGAAAGATGCGGAGCGGAAGCCCCTTAATGCAAAATGGCGTAATCCCGGCTCATTTCTTCTTCGGTGGCATCAAATCCGTGATCGTGCCGTCATACATCTCCGTTGCCATCGCCACCGTCTCCGACAGGGTCGGATGCGGATGGATCGACAGGGCGATATCCTCGGCATCCGCGCCCATCTCGATGGCCAGCACGGCCTCCGAGATCAGATCGCCCGCCGAGGAGCCGACGATCCCGGCCCCGAGGATACGGTTGGTATCGGGGTCGAAGATGACCTTCGTGATTCCCTCGTCGCGACCATTCGCCAGCGAGCGGCCCGATGCCGCCCAGGGGAATACACCCTTGCCGATCTTCTTGCCCTGCTTCTTCGCCTCGATCTCGGTCAGCCCTACCCAGGCCACCTCCGGGTCGGTATAGGCGACCGACGGGATCACTTTCGCATCGAAGGCAGATTTGTGACCGGCGGCGACCTCTGCGGCGACCTTGCCCTCGTGAACGGCCTTGTGCGCCAGCATCGGCTGACCCACGATATCGCCGATGGCAAAGATGGTCGGCACGTTCGTCCGCATCTGCCTGTCGGTCGCGATGAAGCCACGATCATCGACATTTACGCCCGCCGCATCGACGGCGATCTTCTTGCCGTTCGGGATGCGCCCCACCGACACGAGGATACGGTCGAAGACATCGGTGAAGGTGCCGTCCGGCCCCTCGAAATCGACCTTCAGGCCCGTATCCATCGCCGTGACGTTCGTGACCTTGGTCTTCAGGAAGATATTCTCGAACCGTGGCGCCATCCGCTTCTGCCATGGTTTCACCAGATCGGGATCGGCCCCGGCCATCAACCCGTCTAGCAACTCGACCACCGTGATCTGCGCGCCCAGCGCCTCGTAGACCGTTGCCATCTCCAGCCCGATGATCCCGCCACCGAGCACCAGCATCCGCTTGGGGATTTCCGCAAGTTCCAGTGCCCCGGTCGAATCCATCACGCGCGGATCGTCATGGGGAATGAAAGGCAGTTCCACGGGTTCCGACCCGGCTGCGATCACCGCCTTGTCGAAGGTCACGGTCTGGGCCGAACCATCCTCCGCCGTCACCCGGATCGCATTCGATCCTTCGAACTTCGCATTGCCATGGACCACACGCACCTTGCGCGCCTTGGCCAGGCCTGAAAGCCCGCCGACCAGCTTCGAGACGACGCCATCCTTCCAGCCACGCAATGCATCGATATCCACATCCGGCTTACCGAAGGAAATCCCATGCGCCTTCATCTCCGATGCTTCGTCGATCACCTTGGCGGCGTGCAGCAGCGCCTTCGACGGAATACAGCCGACATTGAGACAAACGCCCCCCAGCATGGGCCAGCGTTCGATCAGCACTACGTCCATTCCCAGATCGGCGGCGCGGAACGCAGCGGTGTAGCCACCCGGCCCCGCCCCCATCACCACCAGCCCTGCATGGATATCGCCCTGCGCCTTCGCGCCGCTCGCCACGGAATCTTCCTTCGGGCGCGCCGCGACCGAGGGGGCGCCCGCCTCTTCCTGAAGGTCGAGTTCGAGGATGATCGTACCTTCGCTCACCTTGTCGTCGACCTTGACGTGCAGCGACTTGACGATACCGGATTTCGGCGACGGCACATCCATCGCCGCCTTGTCGCTCTCCAATGTCACCAGCGGGTCTTCCGCACTGACGGCATCGCCCTCCTCGACATGGACCTCGATGACGGGAACGGAATCGAAATCGCCGATATCCGGGACCGCGATCTTTTCAATAGCCATGATCGCGCTCCTTACAGCAGCAGGTTACGGGGATCGGACATCAGCCCCTTGAGCGTCGCGCAGAACCGCGCCGCCAAGGCCCCGTCGATCGCGCGGTGATCGTAGCTGAGACACAGAGGCAGCATGTTGCGCGGCACGAATTTCTTGCCGTTCCAGACCGGGGCCATCTTCGAGCGCACCACGCCGAGAATGGCCACTTCGGGCGCGTTGACGATGGGCGTGAAGCTCGTCCCCCCGATGCCGCCGAGCGACGAGATCGTGAAGCTCGCCCCCTGCATGTCGCCGCCCTTGAGCGCCCCGTCGCGGGCCTTCTTCGACAACTCGCCGAGTTCGACCGAAATCTCGCGGATACCCTTGCGATCCGCATCCTTGATGACCGGCACCATCAGGCCGTTGGGCGTGTCCGCCGCAAAGCCGATATTGTAGTAATGCTTGCGGATCAGGCTCGCACCGTCCGGGGCGAGCGAGGAGTTTACCTCCCAATGCTCCTTGAGCGCCGATACCGAAGCCTTGATGAGGAACGAAAGCAGCGTGACGCGATAGCCCTCCTCCTTGGCCTTCGTGTCCTGCTCCTTCCGATAGGCGTCGATATCGGTGATATCGGCCTCCTCCACATGGGTGACATGCGGAATGTTGAGCCATGACCGATGCAGGGCCGGACCGCTGATCTTCTTGATCCGCGCCATCTCCACCGTTTCGATACTACCGAATTTCGAGAAATCGACGGTCGGGATCGGCGGGATACCCATGCCACCGGCAGCACCGGACGATGCGGCAGGTGCCGCACCGCCTCCCGACAGATGGCCCTTCACATCATCCTTGGTGATCCGGTCCTTCTCGCCGGTACCCTTCACCTTGTTCAGATCGATATCGAGTTCGCGCGCCAGACGGCGCACCGATGGCGAGGCATGGACGCCGGAGAAATCCGCCATCTTCGGTGGCGGGCTGTCCGCGCCGAGCGTGGTGCCGTCGGCGGAGCGCAACGTCCCCCCCTCGTCGGTATAGGCCCCTTTGGGCAGGTTTTCGGGCTGATCGGAGGCACGGCCTGCATTGCCGCTGGAACCGGCTTTCGATCCACCATCCGCTTTCGGCACGACCTTTTCCGCAGCCTCGGGCTGTGACGCGCCTCCGGTATCGCCCCCTTCCAGCACAAGAATGACTGCCCCTTCGGACACCTTGTCTCCGACGCTTACCTTCAGGCTCCTGACGACACCGGCAGCGGGCGATGGCACATCCATTGCGGCCTTGTCGCTCTCCAAGGTCACGAGCGGGTCTTCGGCGGCGACCGTATCGCCCTCCGCGACGTGGATTTCGATAATCGGCACGGAATCGAAATCGCCGATATCGGGTACTTTGACCTCGGACGTACCACCGCCACCATTCGCCGCTTTCGTGTCCGGAGCAGCGGTATCACCGGGGGCCTCGCTTGCCGCTTCGCCACCCTCGTCCACGATCAGGATCACCGTCCCCTCGCCGACCTTGTCATCGACGGCGACCTTCAGTTCCTTGACTACGCCGCTGACCGGAGACGGCACATCCATCGCCGCCTTGTCGCTCTCCAAGGTCACGAGCGGGTCTTCGGCCGCAATGGTATCGCCCACGGCCACATGCACTTCGATCACCGGTACGGAGTCGAAATCGCCGATATCGGGAACTTTCACTTCGGTCGCCATAATGCTTTTCCTTGCTCTCAAATGTCAGACGCGGGCTGGATTGGCCTTCTCGGTATCGATCCCGTATTTCGCGATGGCCTCCGCCACGGTCTTGCTGTCGCCCTTCTGGGCATCCGCCAGTGCCTTCAACGCGGCGACGGCGATGAAGCGCCGGTCCACCTCGAAGAATTCGCGCAGCTTCGCCCTATAATCCGATCGCCCGAAGCCGTCGGTCCCCAGCACCTTGTAGGTGCCGGGTACGAAGGCGCGAATCTGGTCGGCATAGCTCTTCATGTAATCGGTCGATGCGATGATCGGGTCGTCGCCCCGGCTCCGGAAGCATTCCGTCACGTAGGGAACGCGCTGGTCTTCCATCGGATGGAGCATGTTCCAGCGTTCGCAATCCATCGCCTCGCGGCGCAGTTCGGTAAAGCTGGTCGCGCTCCACACATCGACACCGACGCCGAAATCCTGCTCCAGCATCTCGGCGGCGGCAAGACTTTCGCGCAGGATCGCGCCCGACCCGACGAGCTGGACCTTCTTGCCGCCGACCTCCGAGGCCCGTAGCAGGTACATCCCTTTGCGAATTCCCTCTTCCGCGCCTTCTGGCATCGCGGGATGCTCGTAATTCTCGTTGAGCGTCGTGATGTAGTAGAACACGTCTTCCTGCTCGGCATACATCCGGCGCAGGCCATCCTGCACGATGACGGCGACCTCGAACTGGAAGGTCGGGTCATAGCTGATGCAGTTGGGGACCGTGGCCGAGATCAGATGACTGTGGCCATCCTCGTGCTGCAAGCCTTCGCCGTTGAGGGTCGTGCGTCCGGAGGTGCCTCCGATCAGGAACCCGCGCGCCCGCATGTCTCCCGCCGCCCATGCCAGATCACCGATCCGCTGAAAGCCGAACATCGAGTAGTAGATATAGAACGGGATCATCGGCGTATTGGACGTGGAATAGGACGTCGCCGCCGCGATCCACGACGCCATCGCCCCGGCCTCGTTGATGCCCTCCTGTAGCATCTGGCCGTCCTGGCTCTCCTTGTAGAACATGAGCTGGTCGGCGTCTTCGGGGCGGTAGAGCTGGCCCACCTGAGAGTAGATGCCGAACTGCCGGAACATGCCCTCCATCCCGAAGGTACGGCTCTCGTCCGGCACGATGGGAACCACGCGCTTGCCGACGTTCTTGTCGCGCAGCAACGTATTGAGCGCACGCACGAAGGCCATCGTGGTCGAGATCGTGCGGTCGCCCGATGACCCGAGCAAGGCCCCGAACTTCTCCAGCGGCGGGATTTCCAGCGCCTCCGATTTCGCACGGCGCGAGGGCAGATATCCACCGAGCTTCTTGCGATGATCGTGCAGGTATTTCGCCTCGACGCTGTCATCGTCGAACTTGATGAGTTCGAGATTCTCCACCTGCTCGTCCGTCAGATCGAGCGTGAAGCGGTCACGGAACAGCTTGAGATCTTCCGCCCCCATCTTCTTCTGCTGGTGCGTGATGTTCTGCGCCTCGCCCGCCGCGCCCATGCCATAGCCCTTGACGGTCTTGGCGAGGATCAGCGTCGGTTTGCCCTTGGTATTGACCGCCTCGTCATAGGCCGCGAACACCTTGCGCGGATCATGCCCGCCGCGCGTCAGCTTCCAGATCTGGTCATCGGACCAGTCGGCGACCATCTCGGCGGTTTCCGGATAGCGCCCGAAGAAATTATCGCGGATGTACTTGCCGTTCTTGGATTTGAAATCCTGATATTCACCATCGACGCATTCTTCCATCAATTCACGCAGCTTGCCCGAATGATCCTTGGCGAGCAGGGCATCCCAACCCGTTCCCCACAGGCATTTGACCACGTTCCAACCGGAGCCCCGGAAATCGCCTTCCAGCTCCTGCACGATCTTCCCATTGCCGCGCACGGGACCATCGAGCCGCTGGAGGTTGCAATTGATGACGAAGACGAGGTTGTCGAGCTTCTCGCGCCCCGCGAGCGATATCGCGCCGAGGCTCTCCGGCTCGTCCATCTCCCCATCGCCCATGAAGGCCCAGACCTTGCGATTGTCGGTCTTGGCGAGACTGCGCCCCTGAAGATAGCGCAGGAATCGCGCCTGATAGATCGCCATGAGCGGGCCGAGACCCATCGAAACCGTCGGAAATTGCCAGAAATCGGGCATCAACCATGGATGCGGATAGGAAGAAATGCCATGCCCGTCCGCCTCTTGCCGGAATCCGAGGATCTGATCTTCGCTCAACCGGCCTTCGAGATAGGCGCGTGCATAGATACCGGGTGCCGAATGCCCCTGAATGAAGACCAGATCGCCACCATGTCCCTCATGCTCCGCGTTCCAGAAATGCATGAAGCCGGTATCGTAGAGGGTCGCCGCCGACTGGAAACTGGCGATGTGTCCACCCAGTTCCGAGCTTTCCTTGTTCGCCTTGAGGACCACCATCGCCGCGTTCCAGCGGATCGCCGAGCGGATGCGTTTCTCGATCTCGCGATCGCCGGGATGATCGGGTTGTTCATCGACCGATACGGTGTTCACATAGGCAGAATTACGCGCGAACGGCACCAGTGCGCCGTTGCGTCTGGCGACCGAAACCGCCTCCTCCAGCAACTCGTCGGCCCGGTCGGTGCCTTCGTAGGCGATGACGGATTCGACCGCATCGCGCCACTCTTCGGTTTCCTGCGGATCGGTATCTTTGAAGGGACCGTCGGCCATGGAACAAGCTCCGCTTTATGAGGATGGCGCGGAGTCATCTCCGCAAAGAAACCGGCGGCACGGAATGACCGTGCCGCCGTCGCGGGATCAGGCCCGCTCGACACACATGGCAACGCCCATGCCGCCGCCGATGCACAGGGTCGCGAGACCTTTCTTGGCATTCCGCCGCTGCATCTCGAACAGAAGGGTGTTCAGGATGCGCGCACCCGAGGCTCCGATGGGATGGCCGATGGCGATGGCACCGCCATTGACGTTGACCTTGTCGGTATCCCAGCCGAGTTCCTTGTTCACGGCGCAGGCTTGCGCGGCGAAGGCTTCGTTGGCTTCGATCAGATCGAGATCGGCAGCAGTCCAGCCCGCTTTTTCCAGCGCCTTCTTCGATGCATTGATCGGTCCGGCCCCCATGATCGCCGGGTCCAAGCCGACCGTCGCCCATGACTTGATCGTGGCCAGCGGCTTGATCCCGCGCTTGTCGGCCTCTGCCTTGCTCATCAGCACGACCGCTGCCGCTCCGTCGTTGATGCCCGACGCATTGCCCGCCGTAACGGTGCCGCCCTCTTTCTTGAAGACGGTGCGCAGACCCGACAGACTTTCGACCGTCGTGCCTGCCTTGATGTATTCGTCATCCTCGACGACCGTATCGCCCTTGCGACCCTTGATCGTGACCGGGACAATCTCGTCCTTGAACTTCCCGGCCTTCTGCGCAGCCTCGGCCTTGTTCTGGCTGGCGGCGGCAAAGCCGTCTTGATCGTCGCGCGTGATCTGCCACTTTTCAGCGACGTTCTCCGCCGTGTTGCCCATGTGATAGCCATGAAAGGCGTCCATCAAACCGTCGGACAGCATCGTGTCCAGCAGCTTGATGTCGCCCATCTTCTGGCCATTACGCATCGTCTGGCAATGAGGTGCCTGCGACATGCTTTCCTGCCCGCCGCAGACCATGATGTCGTTGTCGCCCATGGCGATATGCTGGTAGCCGAGCGCGACGGCACGCAGGCCCGAGCCGCAAAGCTGATTGATGCCCCACGCCGAGGTTTCGTCGGACAGGCCTGCATTTCGCGCGGCCTGACGGGCAGGGTTCTGGCCCTGTCCGGCAGTGAGAATCTGGCCCATGATGACCTCGTCCACATCCTTCGGATCGACACCGGCACGCTCCAGCGCGCCTTTAATGGCGACTTCGCCGAGGTAATGGGCGGTCACGCCTGACAGCGCGCCGTTGAACGAGCCGACGGGGGTACGCGCGGCGGCGGCGATGACGACTTCTTGCATGGATAATCTCCCGGATTTCGTATGTGCGGAATGGTGCCTGCGACGGGCCTAACCCGACACAGGCCTATCACCCTTGATCTAGGTCATCGTCTGTCCGCCATTGGCGCTCAGCGTGGAGCCGGTGATGAACCCGGCATCGTCGGAAGCAAGGAATACCACGCAGCGCGCGATCTCTTCCGGTTCGCCAAGGCGACCGACGGGAATATGCGGCAGGATATGCTTGTCGAGGACGTCCTGCGCGATAGCACGGACCATCTCCGTGCCGATGTAACCGGGGCAGATCGCGTTGACCGTGATGCCCTTGCGCGCGCCTTCCTGTGCCAGCGCCTTCGTGAAGCCCAGATCGCCCGCCTTGGCGGCGGAGTAGTTCGCCTGACCGGCCTGGCCCTTCTGGCCATTGATCGACGAGATGTTGATGACACGGCCCCAACCACGATCGCGCATCCCCTCCCAGACGGGGCGGGTCATGTTGAACAGACCGTTAAGATTCGTGCCGATGACGTCGTTCCACTTGTCGACGCTCATCTTGTGGAAGGCGGTATCGCGCGTGATCCCGGCATTGTTCACGAGGACTTCGATCGGCCCATGGGCGTCTTCGACTTCCTTTATCCCGGCAACGCAGGCGTCGTAATCCGCAACGCTCCATTTGTAGACCGGAATGCCAGTCTCTTCCTTGAAGGCGTTGGCGGCATCGTCGTTGCCTGCATAATTCGCGGCGACGGTGTAGCCTGCATCCTTCAGGGCGTGGCAGATGGCGGCACCGATTCCTCTTGTGCCGCCCGTGACGAGCGCAACTTTCGACATGAATTCATTCCCCTGTCTTATCTTATGGCTTTCGTTCCGCAGACGCAGGACAGACCGCGTTTGGAACTGAATGGCCGGTTATGGTCGGGGATACCACTACGCTGTCCATCGGCCCCCCGCCAATGTTGTTGTAAGCCAATTTGGCACGAGGTCAAAACCGCGCTTTCAAAAAAGACTTCGCCCCGCGCGAAGGCGGGGCGAAAGGCAGTTTTCGGTGTGCCGGTTCGTCGTCAGCGACGGTCATCATGCCGCTTCTTGGCGCGGCGATAGGCGATCTTCTCATGACCGAGGCCGATGACGAGGGCCAGGATGCACAGCCCCGCCGCCACGAGGAACCAGATATACTCCCATTCCGTCCCTGCGCCGGGGTACATCGGGCCGCTGATGTCGTTCCAGGTATCGAAAGCCGAACCCATTATGTTTCCTTTCTTTCAAGTCCAAACGCGAGCGAGTCGCGTTTGGACGTACCCGTCATTCGGCGGGAAGGGTGGAGATATTGATGCCTTCGGGATAGGCGGAAATCGGAACCTTCGTCGTATCCAGACCCGCGATCTCGGCAGCTTCTGGAACCCTCAGCAATCCGAGGATGCGAAGAACCAGCGAGCAGAGCAGTCCCGGAATGAAGCCGAGGCAGAAGATTACTCCGACACCGACTGCCTGCCCCATCAACGACGTGACCGCGACGCCCGCATCGCCCTGCGCCGCAGGATATCCGGCGGCGAAGATGCCGACGGCCATCACGCCCCAGATGCCGATGAAGCCATGAACGGTCACTGCGCCCACGGCATCGTCGATGCCCATGCCTTCGAGCATCGAGGCAATGGGTTTCAGCGCCGCACCGCCGACGAAGGCGATGGCGAAGGCCGCCGGGGGCCAGAAGAGATCGAGACCCGAGGCGCAGGAGATGATTCCGGCCAGCGCGCCCGACATCATCCAGAACGGATCGCGCGTGACCATCCACGCGCCGATGATCCCGCCCGCAAAGCCCATCAGGATGTTAAAGCTGAGCGCAGACAAGGTGATAGGCGTCCCGTAGATCGTCGCGAACTTGTCGGGATACCACGACCACGCCTCTCCCGGCACGATGACGCAGGCCATCAGAAAGCCGAAGAAGCCGACGATGATCAGCATCAATCCGGTGATCGTGAAGGGCATGTTGTGCCCGCTCAGGTCGTTGGCCGAGCCGTCGATGTTATACTTGCCGATACGGGGTCCGAGGTTGATGAGTACTCCGAGCGCGAAGAAACCGGCGACCATATGCACCACGCCTGCTGCGCCGAAATCGTGATAGCCATACTTCGTGACCAGCCATCCATCCGCGTGCCAGCCCCATGCGGCGGCCACGACCCAGGCGACCGAGCCCAGGATGATCGCGAGGATGATAAAGCCAACCACCTGAATTCGCTCGATAACCGCGCCCGAAAAAATCGAGGCCGTCGTCGCGGCGAACAATGTGAACGCGCCCCAGAACACCCCCGAGGCGTTATCCGAGATATTCGGCCCCATGTATTCGACCCATGGCCACGCGATCTCCGAAGCATAGGCCGCGCCACTGATCCCGTTCGGCCCCGCTTCGAGCGTAATGCCGGTGGGAAAGGCCCAATAGATCCACCATCCGAAGAAGTAGAAGGTCGGCACCATGAACGCGAAGGCGAGGATATTCTTGATCCCCGAGGCCAGCACGTTCTTCTGCCGCGAAGCGCCCATCTCGTAGGCCAGAAAACCCGCATGGATGATGACCATGAGCGGTATCGTGAGGTAATAGAACGTCTCCGCGAACATCGTGTTCGTGCTCTTCGGACCCGCTTCGAGGGCGGCGACCTTCGCCGCCAGTTCGGCCAGTTCGGCTTCCATGTCGTCTTTCTCCCCTTCGAGTTCGTCGCTTGGTGCGACTTCATGTCCGTGACGATACATGAACGGGAGAAAAAACCAATAGCCTCCAATACCTGTACCAACAATGGACCAAAATCCCGATCAGGCGGTCACGACACGGCCACGCGGCACTTCGCGGATCGGCAGATGGGCGATGGCCGAAAACGCCCCGACCCCGATCCCGATCCACCACACCACGTCATAACTTCCGTACACGTCATAAAGCTTGCCCCCGAGATACACGCCGAGGAACCCGCCAAGCTGGTGACTCAGGAAAACAAACCCATAGAGGGTGCCCATGTACTTCATCCCGTAGAGATACCCGATCAACCCGGAGGTCAGCGGCACGGTGGCCAGCCACAATGCCCCCATCGACAGGCTGAAGACGATCACGGTCGTCGGCGTCGGCGGCAGCATGATGAACGCGATCGCCACCACCGTCCGCAATGCATAGATCGTCGCCAACAGGTATTTCCGCGAATACATGCCGCCCAGCTTTCCGGCGAGCAGCGTCCCGAACACGTTCGTGATACCGATCAGCGTCAATGATGCCGCCCCCAGCGCCGCCGACCCGCAGGCTTCCGTCACCAGCGCCGGAAAATGCGCGGTGATGAAGGCGAGTTGATACCCGCAGGAAAAGAATCCGAGGAACAGCAGGATATAATCGGGATCTTTCGACACCCGCCCGAGGATCTGCCCCAGCGTCTCCTCCGCCGCATCCCTCTGCACGTCGGGCGGAGGTGGCGCCTTGAGGAACGGCAGTGCGAACAGCACCAGCAGGATCATGACCGAGAAGATCAGCAGGGTCGACGACCACCCCACGCTCCGCTCCAGATATTCCGTCAGGGGCGGCAGCAGCACCTGCCCCGCCGAGCCGAAGGCCGTCGCGATCCCCAGCGCCATCGAGCGGTTCGAAGGCGAGGCCGCCCGCCCCACCACCGCCAGCAACACCCCGAACCCCGTTCCCGCCACCCCGAGGCCGACCATCACGCCGGAGGTCATCACCTGCCCCAGCGGCGTGGTCGCCGCCGCCGCCAGCGCCAGCCCGAGTGCATAGATGAGCGCCCCCGCGATGATCGCCTTGCGGTCCCCGAACCGATCCGCGACCATCCCGAACAGCGGCTGCCCGATCCCCCAGGCCAGATTCTGCACGGCAATCGCCAGCGAGAACTCCGTCCTCGCCCAGCCGAATTCCTCGGCAATCGGCACCTGAAACACCCCGAAGGACGCCCGGATACCGAACGACACCAGCAGGATCACGGCCGTCGCCGCCAGGATCGGAAAGAGCGGAACGCTCTGGTCGCGAGGGGCCGTCATGCCGAAACTCCAGACCGTCACGGCAAAATCACCGCACCCTCCGCCCTACCCCGATTGCGCGAGACGGGCCAGCGGGAAACACCCCCTCCACCCCGTCACTCCGGCGAAAGCCGGAATCCATCGTGCAGCATTCCCGAACAAGACAGGAAGTCAGAAAACCCAGCGATTTCCCTGAATCGAGATAAAGCGCAGAGCGATCTCCCCCCAACGAAGAACATACGATCGAAACGAGAAAATCGCCGGAGCGATCAGAATCGGTGGATTTTGGCGTTGTCAAAAACGTATTTCAAAAACTGCTTTTGGCTACAAGTAAACCTGTCAAAAAGGTACGGTTATGATGCGCCTCTCAGGCGTACGTACGAGCCTATTCTGAACCAATTTTTTGCTTAAGCCTATCCAATACGCTCTTGGATATACCTAACCAGTCAATGGCTTCAGCACGAGAAAACGAAACATCGGAGCTGTGAACAACCATGTTTCTTGTCTGACGCAATTTTTGGATCAGCATCTCTAGCTCAGCATTTATAGTGCCATTATCTCGAAGATATTTTAACGCCCTGTTAAAATCAAAGCGTCCGTATTTCTCTTGTATGCCAGATATAGTTCCGTAATATGAAATAATAACGTTTTCTATTTCCTGCCAAGACCTAATAAGGGCAAGCTATGGTGCATTCTCCAATCCGTCAATAGTTGCTTTGTCAAAGCTTGATTGCGGATAAAATATCGTGACACCTGCATCTGTTGCCTCAGCTTTGAGTTCAGCAAATTCCTTCTCTAGGTCCAATTCAACGCCCATATATTTGGCGGTCTTGACGCGTTCTAAAAACCTAGAAATTTCTGATTTGAAGCTAAAAGCAACCACAACCGCAGCTACAGGCCACGCTAGATGGCCAATCACTTCAGTAAGAAGCTTTAAAAATTCCATTTTTCCTCTCTGAACAGGTCGCCCGCCGCAGTTTATTTTTCTTACGATGGAAAATTTATCCCGACCTTGCAACTCCCGATTTGAGCGGCGCTGCAAAAACGGTCGTTTTTGACGCTCCGCCCTGCCCCACGGAAACGCCTGTGTTTTCTAGCGTCAAAATCCCTCGTCGAAACCTCCTGAGTTTTGACAGGTTTTTGGCTGCGCTCAGCCGCCCTCTTCCAGCTTCGCCAGTTTGACGAGATCGAGCGCAAGCGTGGGAGCTTCGATAGGCAGGCGGGTGAAGCCGTAATGCTGGTAGAAGGCTTCGGCAGCGGGTGAAATCGCATGGACGATAATCAGCCGCGCAGGGACGTCTTGAGCGGCGCGGCGGGCGCGTCGAACGACATCCCGCAGGAGGTAGCCGCCTAAGCCCTTGCCCTGCCATTTGCGATCAATGGCGAGCCGCCCTAGCAGTACAGCCGGTATCTGGCTTGGCATGTTTCGGCGCATACTGCCGGTGACATCGGTGGCGAGCATCTGCCCCATGCAGAGCGCATAATAGCCGACTACGACTGTGCTTTCCGCCGGACAAATCACATAGGTTCTGGTGGCGGCGGATTTCATGTTCCGCAGTGCGCGTTGCCGGAGCCAATCGTCCAGCACCGGTTCATCGGAATTGAAAGCGGAGAGATCGTGGTGTTCGGCCAGTGGCGCGGGCGCGGTGAAACCCGCGAAACGATCAGGCACGATCAGGCACGATCAGGCAATGACGGTGTATCGAGCAAGCGCTTCATGCCTGCCTTCTCTGCGGCAGTCGCGGGTTCATCCATCCAGTCGAGCACGGCGTTGAACGCCGCTGCATCCGCATAAAGCGTTGTCTGGTCGAGTAGGTAGGCTTTGGCCTCCTTCACGCCTGCGGAGAGCAGAAACTGGGAGCGGTTCACGCCCATCATTCCGGCCACGCGGTCAATTAGCTCCTTGTCTTCTGTGCGGACGCGCAGATGAATATGAGCTTCGGCAGTTGTTGTTTCTGTAGTCATGTTCTTATTATGATCTATTGTGATAACAATGTCAACACAGCGGAACGCCGAGTGTGTCACGGGGAGACCATTGAAATGAAGACACCGATCCTGGTTGGTTTCTGTGCTGCCATGTCGCTCGGCGCGGCGATGGCCTCCGCCGGGCAGCAGGGCAAATCACCGAAGCCTTCGGCTGACGACGACGCGCCCGACACGATTGCCTGCGCTCAGGAAAGTGGCGAGCCTCTGGGTCGATGCACCTACGGCGTGAAGCGCGGCGAGGCGGGGAGAACCACGGTGACGGTGGCCTTCGCGAATGGCTTCGAGCGGCGGCTTTTCTTCGAGGATGGCATGTTTCTCAAAGCGAACGCGACGATGTCCGGTACGGGCACCGATACCGATTGGAGCATCGAGGACGGTATGCACAGGGTCCGTGTGGACGATCAACGGTACGACGTGCCCGATACCCTGCTCGCAGGCACGTGGACCCCCGCGCCACTGCCGTAGCGCGGGGGCATATTCCGGAAAACTACTTCATGCCTTCCGCAGTCACTTTGTAGATTTCGCCCTCGTCGGTCGAAACGTAGAGCGCGTTGTCCGGCCCCATGACGAGACCCCGGAATCTCTGCGAGAAGCCCAGAGGCATCCGCGTGATGCCATCGATGCCCAGGCCATCGGGCCGAAGGCTGATCAGGTCGATTCGCGAGCCTTCCGGCGTGTCACCGAAGGCGATGCCCATGATGCCCACCGCAAGGCGGCCCTCGTAGATGCCCCAGTTCTCGCCCTTGAGGAAGGCGGCGGAGCCGGTGCCTTGTGAAAACCCGTTATTGTTCCACGACGCTGGCATCAGATCGTCGAAGCGCGTGTCGCTCATCGGCGTGTACGCGGCGCGGATCGCCGGATCGACGGCACCCTTCTGATTCGGCTCGTACCCGCAGTATTCGTCCGGGCATTCACCTCGGCCACCCGTGTTCTGGGCGGGATCCCAGCCGGCATTACCTCCGTTCACCAGAGCCGTGATCTCGTCGTTGTGCCACGGACCGTGTTCGGCCGTGAAAGCCCTTCCGTCGCTCGGGCGGAAATCGATGCCCTGCACGTTTCTGTGCCCGTAGGTGTAGATGCGATCGTCGAAGCCTTCGGGGGGATCGTTGTCCGGGTGAGCATTACCGTCGCCGTCGATCCTGAGGACTTTCCCGCACAGCAGCGATCCGTCCTGCGGACAAATCCCCCGGTGGCGATCGCCGCCGGCGACCCAGAGGTAGCCGTCGGGCCCAATGCGGATTCGACCGCCGTTATGCGCGCCCGGTCCACCGAACGGCTGATCGGAATCGAACGGCTTGTATTGAATGTCCGTCACGATATCCGTTCTGTCGGAGACGCTTTCGAGGTCGTCGCTGACCGTGAACTTCATCACGATGTTGCCGTCGCACTTTTCGAAGTTGGTCTTGCACCCATCCCCGTGATATTTGTCCGAACTGGAGTAGAGGAAGAGGGTGCGGTTCTCCGCGAAATCCGCGTCCGGCACCACGCCGAGCATACCGGCCTGTCCTTCACAGAAAAGGTCACTGCCGCTATCGGCGTAACCCTCGGATTCCTTCATGCCATACAGAGCATGTACGGTTCCCTCTGCCGTTCTGACCGAAAGACCATCGCATTTCTCGGTGTAGAACATCGTGCCATCCGGCAAAAACGCCATGTCCCAGGGCGATTCCAGTCCTTCCAGCACAGCCGATGAGCTGATTTTCGGTACGCCCATGCCTTCGCCGTGTGCGTCCGCCCAGGCCGTAGGTGCCGCCGTCATCACGGCCAATGCCGCGACGGCGGATAGAAGTTGCTTAGTCATGGTATCCTCCCGTTCGTCGTTAATTCTTGACGTTAAGGTTAATTTTCGACGTTAAGAGTGTCCCATGCTCGAACGAATACGACTCGAGCGTCAAGGGAAAGTTCGCCGGGCGTTCACGAGTTCGGCGTTGAACGGTCGAGCTTCCTCGACCCTCCGCAGGCACCGGATCCCGCCCCGGCCCCGGATCGACGGTGACGGGGGGCGGTCCGTCGCCCACTTCCCCGAACGCTTCGCGCACGGTCACGTGGTTGTCCTCGATCTTCTGCGGTGCGAGCGTCTCCAGCACGGCACGCTTCACGCCCGCGCCGCTTTCGCCATGCATCCGAAACCACCCGGTAGCCGCTGGCCGACAGGCGAAAGGTCGCATTGGTATACCATGATTGACCATGACAAAATGCCCATGATACCTTCACCGAATAATGCGCACCTGACCATTTACGGGTCCGGAAAGCGCAGTTGCGGGAAAACCCGCGATCTATGGTGGGGAGTGCCATGCTTCGGAATACCGATGAAGTCGGCAGCTGGGTCTTCGACGACGAGGTCAGCGAGCGTGTGCGCAACGTCATCGCCTTGCGGGAGCGGAAACTTCCGGGCGATGCCCTGGAATTGCTGGCGCAGGACGTGGTGGTGCGGCTGGCACGCCGTTACACGCCCTCCATCCCTTCCGTCCCTCCCCCTCCCGATGAGGAGCTTGACGCGCTGTGCGATGCGTTGATCTCGTCCAACCCGGATGCCGCCCTCGATCTGGTCGTGAAGTTCCGGGCCAGGGGCACCACGACGGAAGCGATCTACCTCGGATATGTCGCCGGGGCCGCCCGTCGCCTCGGAGATCGCTGGACGCATGGCGATGTCTGTCTCGTCGATGTCGGCATCGCCGCCACACGGCTGTACACGATCATGCACGCGATGCGTCCGTTCCTGCTCTCCAGCGTGTCGTCGCGCGATGACATGGCTCATGCCCTCTTCGCCTCCACCCCCGGCGAAACCCATACGCTCGGCGTCTCGATGGCCGCCGATCTGTTCCGCTCGAAGGGGTGGGAGATCGATCTGCTGACCGGCCTCGACCATAACGAGTTGATCGACAGGGCCGGAAACGACAGGTACCGCATCATCGGCCTCTCGGCGAGCAGCGAGAAATCGACGGTCGCCCTCACGCGGGTGATCGCATCGTTGCGGATGACCAGCCCCGTCTCCTCCATCCTCGTCAGTGGCGAACTCGCCACCATAGAGCCGCAGCTATCCCTGTTGGTCGACGCCGATTCCGTCGCGCTCGATGCCGGTTCCGCGATTGTCGCGATGCAACGACTGCTCGATGCGACGTCGCAGGATGCCGACGCCATCGGGCGTCGCGACTGACGCCGGTCGTGTCGGCCTTTACCCCCGCCCCCCTTATCGGATAGACCGCATTCCAGCAAAGATCAGCGGAACCGGAACGCATGGGCGGCCCCCTTCATACCTATCGCGCGCGCGTCGCGGACGGGAGCGTCACCTCCGATCCGGGGCAGGCGATGGCGCTGGAAAAGCTGCAACTGCTCTGGAACCGCCTCGGCGAGCGCCGGAGCGCCACCCCTGCCCCCAGATCACGCGGCTTCTTCGGTTTCGGCAAGAAGGCCGCGCCGGAGCCGCAACTCAACGGCCTCTACCTCTATGGCGGGGTCGGCATCGGCAAGTCGATGATGATGGACCTCTTCCACGCCGACGCCCCGGTCGACAAGAAACGCCGCACCCATTTCCACGACTTCATGCAGGAAATCCACGCCGCCCTGCGCGAGGAACGCACGAAGGGAACCCCCGACCCCCTCGGCCCCATCGCGAAACGCATCGCGGCGGAGACCCGGCTGCTCTGCTTCGACGAGATGCAGGTCACGGATATCGCCGACGCCATGATCCTCGCGCGGTTGTTCGAGGGGTTGTTCGAGGCGGGCGTCGTCGTCGTCGCCACCTCCAACCGCCACCCCACCGACCTCTACAAGAACGGCCTGAACCGCCATCTCTTCGAACCGTTCATCGAGCTGATCCAGCAGAAACTCGACGTCCTCCATGTCAGCGGCCCGCCCGATTACCGCAAGATCGACGCCGGCCGGGGCGGCGTCTACTTCGCCCCGGACGATGCCGCCAATCGCCAAGCCTTCGACGACCTCTGGCGCAGCTTCTGCGGCGAGGCCACCCCCTTCCCCGCCATGCTCAACCTTCAGGGCCGCTTCGTCGAACTGCCACTCGCCACCAAGACCGAAGTGCGCGCCGGGTTCACGGATCTCTGCGCAAAACCCCTCGGCCCCGGCGACTATCTGTTACTGGCAAAGACCTATCCCACCGTCTTCCTCGAAGACGTCCCCATCCTCACCCCCGCCAGGCGCGATCAGGCCAAGCGTTTCGTCACCCTGATCGACGCGCTCTACGAGGCCCATGCCCGCCTCGTCATCCTCGCCGCCGCCGACCCCGAAGCCCTCTACCCCACCGGCGACGGCTCCTTCGAATTCGAACGCACCGCCAGCCGCCTGATGGAAATGCGCACCGAGAAGTATCTGGAAAAATTGGCCGCTTAGAGAGAAACACGATCAAGGAGCGCATCCCCGGATGCGATGCAGCACGGAGTGCTGCTTCGCTGGTCCGGGGCCGTTCTCCGCATAGAAAGGCCCCGAACCAGCAACGCATCACTTCGTGCGGGGCACCCCGTGCGGGGCACCCCGTGCGGGGCACCCCGTGCCGCGCAGCATCCGGGGCAGAGCACAAGGAGAGACACCATGACCGACGCCTTCACCCGACTGTCACCCCGCGAGACCCTCGACGCCGTCAACGCGGGCAAGGCCATCCTCCTCGACATCCGCCGCATCCACGAATTCGATGCCGAGCGCATTCCCGGCGCGATCCTCGCGCCGATGGAGGAACTCCAGCCCCACGCCCTGCCCACGCAGGAGAGCAAGACCATCATCCTGCAATGCCGCTCCGGCGGACGCACGGCGGCGCTGGCCGAGCGGATGCTGGAAGCCGGTATCGTGGACAGCATCGCCCATCTGGAAGGCGGCATCCTCGCCTGGAAAGCCGAGGGCCTGCCAACCATCTGCCCGGACCCCAGCAAGGCTGTTACGTGACGTGACCCCGCACATGGTCGGAACACGAAAAGGGCCGGGACATGATGCCCGACCCCTTTT
>ENA-ORXM01000911-ORXM01000911.1-marine-metagenome-genome-assembly--contig:-NODE-911-length-45714-cov-4.608563_pt1 | contig 45714 bp, 42 predicted proteins | sample MGYA00237867_ERZ511480 | MGnify/ENA primary metagenome ERZ511480 (study PRJEB26309, sample SAMN06266103) | marine metagenome | isolation source: Algal blade | place: United Kingdom:Sidmouth, United...
TTGCAGAATGGAACAACACTAAGAAACCTGGCATTGCCATAGGTATTGTAAAAAATGGAAAAATAGATCACTTGAAAGGATATGGCAGTGCAAGCTTAGAACACTATGTGGCAATTGATCCTAAAAAAACAAAGTTTTTATTCCCTGGCATGTCAGATCAAATGATTTGTTTTTTAGCTTTTCAATTAGAAGATTCAAATCAGATTTCTCTAAATGATCCCGTATCAAAATACTTAGACAACATTCCTTTTGGTAATGAAATCAAAATCCTTCATTTGATCAATCACACGAGTGGCCTGAATGATGTTGAGATGATGAAACCCATGGCAGGATTTTCTGAGTTTGAAAGCTTTGATTATGAGAACGTGATTGCAATTTTAAACGTACAAAAGAAATTGACTCAAGACCCTGGTATAAAATATGTCAATAATAAAATGGAGATAAGATTACTGCAAGCGATCGTTGAAAAAGTCTCTGAAAAATCTATTGTAGAATTTGCCAATACACAAATATTTGAACCCCTTGGCATGAGCCATTCATTGTTTACATCTAATTCAAATGAGGTAATTCCGAATAAAGCACAAGCTTATGTACCTATCGGAGAATCTTATCAATTGAGCAAAACTATCATAGATGAAACACAAACTTCATTTTTTTATTCAACTGTAGAAGATATGTGTAAATGGGCAAATAACTTTTCTCGGATTAAAGTTGGCAATGAGAATATTATAAATAAAATGGAGGCGATATGTTCTGAAAACACAAAACCGTTGGAGCTTTTAAACTCTACCCAGTATCAAGGACAGCATCGTTATTGGGATTTTAAAGGCACAAAAAAACTCTATCTTATTGGTCAAAAAAATGGCTATGCTTGTAAATTGGTCCGCTTCCCTGATCAAGATTTATCGATTGTGGTTATGGGGAATGCAGGCGAATACAATGGGTATATGTCTAGCGATGCAGCAGATCTATATCTTGAGTCATATTATGAAACTACTGTCCAAAACACAGAAGAAGATATTTCAAGTCCAAAATTATCATCAGCACAGTTAGAAAAATTCTGCGTAAAGTATTGGGATGAAGAAGTGTGCTTTACAACCATTATTTCATTGCGAGATGACACTTTGCGATATCAAGAAATTGAAAACGGTTGGGTTTTGGATTTAATCCCTACATGTGAAAATTCATTTGTTGGTAATTATGGACAAAAAGTCTCTTTTCATGAAAAGGCGGGAGAACAAATTCTTAAGTTAGTAGTGGGTAACAGCAACACTTATCATTCTACTCAATTTGATGATGTCTCATGGATTTCAAACCTTAAAATATTTAAAGGAGATTTTAAAAACAAAGACCTTGGAGTTACGTTTTCCATTTCCGAAATGGATGACAATTTAGTATTGACACATTCTAAATTGGGAGAGTTTGAAATGTTTCCTTTATCTAAAAACAAATTCCGTATAAACGACAGAAAACTAAGATGTGTTACCTTCAGCGAAGATGCCGATAGCTTTACTTTATCGAATTCAAAAATAAAAGATGTGCAATTTGTGAGGGATGATCAAGAGTTTAAGATGTAGCTCATGAAGTAAGACCAGAAAGATTTCTCCACTGCGGTCGAAATATCATTATTGTCCCCCAATTGAGATTCTGTGCGGAATGTAATGGAGCAAAGAATCTACATATCTAGCTTACTTGCAATTTCGACCAAAGTGGAGGAATCTTAATTTAAGCCATCGAAAACGCCACAATGCCAATCGAGTATTTCTGGATGCTCATCTGAAATCCAAGCAATCTTATCCTAATCTGCTTAATATAATTATAACAAAACAACAACATTATGGGATATGGCGGATGTAGAATACCAGGACATTCAGGAACTCAATTTAAACATCGAACAGCCTTTTCTCGAGCTAAGCATCATCGTTCGAATCTGAGATACAAGAACCTTGATTACAAAGCATCAAGTTACCCCAATCTCAAAAATAACGTTGGTCTTATTAGAGAAGAAAAAACGCATCCAGTCTACAAGATTTTAGGCGACGCATTTAAGTGGTTTACCGCAATTTTATTTTTGCTGTGTATAGCAGGTATTGCTTACTTAATATATGACTCATCTGATTTATCAAAGAATGAAAGCCATCCAGAGAAATTCTTAGTTAACTTAAATGCATTATACCAAAATGATTTTGACAAGAGGGCTTATCGAATCTTAAATAATAATGGTGCTAGACATTTATATGGAAATAATTTTGATTTTGCCCAAGCAGAATTCACGCGTGCTTTAAAAGTAAATCCTAATGGCAAAAATGCACGCAGAGGTTTGACAAAAATTTTAATCTATAAGTGTCAAACAAAGAATCAGTATTGTGAGGATGCTCAGAAAAACATAGAATTTCTTTTACTCAAAGATTATGCTACGCAAAAAGAAATTGATAAATGGCAAAAATTAAGTTTAGACTCATTAATGGATGAGATAAAAGATTTCTGATGAGCAATTGACATTTATGGTAATTATAAAAACTACTTCCACAAAATGACGGTTGCTTGTATTATATTAGGAGAATTAGGTGAAAACCCCCAAACAAATGAATAATAGTTGATATATCTTTACGAAATAGTACTTTTCTGACTATTATAGATGCACCCTTTATTAGAGATACCAAAAAACAATTGAAATGAGAATTACTCAGCCGTTTCTACTGGCATGTATAGTGATAATTTGCTGTGCACAACATTATTGCGTGACCGCGCAAATGGAATATATTCAAATTGGAATGGGCAACGACAATGGAGTTACCATCACAGAAAGTGATTCTAACGGCATTCCTAACGGAGGTGAATCAACAATAACGCAAGATGGCTTTTTGCCCAATATGAATGCCGCATCCAGATTCCTTGCACAAGCTACCTTGGGATATAATATTGAAGAAATTGAAAATGTTGCACTTATTGGAATCGAAGATTGGATAGATTTAGAATTTGATAAGACAAGTCCTTTTACCATGCTTAACAAAGTTAAAGAATACCATGATTTTGTTAAAGAGGAAACAAATGATCCTGATGCATTTTCTTCTATGAGATATTGGGATTATACTTGGTGGCAATATCATATGACCTCTAATGATTTTCTACGCCAAAGAATTGCATTCGCGCTAAGCGAATTATTAGTCATCTCTAGATTCTCATCGTTTGGTAATAGATCTTATGCATTTGGTGATTACTACGATATATTTTTAAATAATGCGTTTGGAAATTATCGCGATATATTGCAAGAAGTCACTTATCATCCCGCAATGAGTCGATATTTAACTTATCTCAATAATCCCAAAACAGATACAACCAACAACACTTTTCCAGATGAAAATTATGCACGTGAGCTGATGCAATTGTTTACAATCGGGCTTTATGAATTAAATTTAGATGGTTCAATAAAATTGGATAGCAACCAAGAACCTATACCATCATATGATAATGCAGATATTATAGAATTTTCTAAAATATTTACAGGGCTTACCTGGGGAGACAGGGATTGGTTTGGGAGTATGTATCCACATAGCGATACTTCATATACGGTTGACTTAGCCATGTGGAATGATCACCATGAGCCAGGCGTAAAGAATCTACTCTATAATGAGCAAGTGGAAGATCGAAATCCAGTTGATGGTGATGCTGATATATCAGATGCACTTGATAACTTATTTGATCATCCTAATACTGCCCCTTTCGTTTCAAAATTTTTAATACAAAGACTTGTCACTTCAAATCCAAGTCCTGAATATATAGAACGCGTTGCTATGCAGTTTGAAAATAATGGATTGGGAGATAGAGGCGATATGAAAGCTGTTATCAAAGCCATTCTTTTGGACCCAGTCGCCCGCAGTTGCGACTCTGCTAATGACCCACATTTTGGAATGTTGCGCGAACCATTTATTAGATACGTGCAAATGAATAGAGCATTTGACAATAGTACCTTGAGTGGAAACCATAGAAATGAAATGCACTATGCTTATCAATTATTGGAACAAAAACCTAACTCCTCACCAAGTGTATTTAATTTCTTTCAACCAGATCACCAACCCATAGGTCCAATAGAACAAGCTGGTCTCGTAGCGCCTGAATTCCAATTAACAAATTCGAAAACGATTACGGGTTATATTAATGGATTATACAGATGGATCATTGAAGAAAACCCAGCTGATGAATGGAATTTATTTCAAGGAGAAGATCCGGCAAGTTATCAAGATGAATTGGCAGAATGGGATATTTCAGATGAGCAGTTACTTTCTGAAGACGATAAGGTACACATGCTTGTCGATAGATTAAATTTATTGATAGCGCAAGGCCGATTAAGTAGTATGACTGAAAATGTTATCATAGAAACAATAAAGAATTTTCCAGCTGACGATGATGACGATTTAAAATTACGAGCAAAATTGGCCATCTATTTAGTAATGTCATCCCCAGAATATCTTATCAACAGATAAACCAAAAAAAAATGAGTAAAAGAACTATTAGTCGTAGACGATTTTTAGGAGAAGCCAGTTGCGCAACGGTAGGTTCCACTGCATTCCTTTCTTCAGTACTTAACTTAGGCATGATCAATGCTATTTCTGCCAGACCACATATAATCGGCGGTAATGATTACAAAGCCATGGTCTGTATATTGCTTGCAGGTGGTGCGGATACATTTAATCTACTCGTCCCCACTGAAACAAGCGAGTACGAAAGCTATGAGATGACAAGAGGTGATTTAGCTTTAGATATTGATGCCACTAATCCTCCAGAATTACTTGAGTTAGATTATAATGATAACGGTAGAACGTTTGCAGTCCATGGAGGAATGCCTGAAGTACAAAACTTATTTGATACTCAAAATTTAGCATTCCTTGCCAATATTGGAACACTTGTAGAACCGATAGCCAACGCTGCAGAATACGCTGCAGGGACAAAAAAGATTCCACTAGGTTTGTACTCCCATAACGACCAAATAATGCAATGGCAAACATCAGTTCCGCAAAGCAGATCAGCTGTTGGTGTTGGTGGTAGAATGGCCGATATTTTACATTCAATGAATTCAATACCTGAGATATCTATGAATATTTCTTTGAGTGGAAAAAATAGATTTCAAGCTGGAAACAATATAGTTGAATACTCAATTGACAACCAAACGACAGGCGCCAATGTGGGTTTGGATGGATTTCCTACATGGTTGAATAACTCTGGTTTTTTAAATGCGCAAAGAGATTCTGCTTTGCAGAATATGATGGAACAAACTTACTCAAATGTATTTAAAGAAACTTTTGGCACTCTTGGTTCACAAACATTTGAAAGTAATGAGATATTTAAAACGGCTATGAGTAATGTCATTCCTTTGAATACAGCTTTTAGCAACTCAGGTCTATCAGAAGATTTAAAAAAGATTGCAGAAGTCATGCAAGTCAGATCACATTTAGGATCATGCAGACAAATTTTCTTTGTCTCCTATGGCGGGTGGGATCACCATGACGATGTGCTTACAAACCAAGGCAACATGTTACCAGAATTAAGTAAAGCCATGAATGAATTTAACAATGCCATGTTAGAATTGGGTTTACATGATAAGGTCGTCACATTTACAATTTCTGATTTTGCAAGGACACTCACTTCTAATGGCAACGGTTCTGATCATGCATGGGGCGGCAATCAAATGATTATGGGTGGCCCAATCACTGGTCAAACTATTTATGGAGATTATCCTTCTTTGGAACTGACATCCAATAGTCTTAATCTTTCAGATAGAGGCAGAATTTTACCAACAACCTCCGTCGATGAATTTTACGCAGAACTGGCTTTATGGTTTGGTGCATCACCAAATGACTTAGATTACATTTTGCCTAATCTGTGTAATTTCTACTCTACAAGTTGCCCTGCCCCATTACCTAATAATTACATGCCAATAGGAATGTTTTCTTAACCCCCAATTAATTAAGAAAAGAATATGCAAAAATATATAAGCGCTATTTTACTTTTTATTCCTTACTTAGTGAGCAGTCAAGTTTGTGTTGGAGACGCAGGAAAGGTTACATGGCAAGCATGGCAAAACTTACACTACCCCTCTTTAGGAGAAATGTACGTGGATGAATTCTATCCTAACAATCCAGATGTTACACAAACCGTATTCAAACTGCAAAGTCCAATTAATTATGATAATTACATGGGCGGAAGGATTATAGGATATATCTCTGTTCCTGCTAATGATGATGTAGAATTTAATTTAACGGGTGATGATATAACTCGATTCTATTTGAGTAGTGATTCTAATCCAGACAACATGAGTTTAACTGCCTACGCAGACGGCTGGTCTAACATTGAAGAGCACGACAAGTATCCTGAACAAACATCAAATGTTGTCAGTTTAAATAGCGGTACATACTATTACTTTGAATTGCATTATGCAGAAGGCGGTGGTGGAGATCATATTAGCTTATACTGGAAAACTATTCATGAAGACCCGGATAATTGGACTTTGATAAATGCCAATTACATCAATCAAGCCAGCTGTCTTCCCTCTGCTTGCTTAGAAAGAAACACACCTTGTGATGACGGAAATCCCAATACTACAGATGACAAAGAAGATGGACATTGCAATTGCATGGGCACCCCTACCACAAGTGACGTTTGTCTTGGAGATCAATATGAAATTACAGCTTATGCTTACGACACCATTCCAGGAAATAATATAAATGACCTTTATACAAGCCCAAAGTTTCCGGGGACACCCAACAGAAGTTTTGAACTGAATGAGTTTGCTTTAGGTTATCAACTTGAGCATGACAGTACAGGCACATTAATTCAAGCATATATAACTGTGCCAGTCACTGGTGATTATAGATTTAATATTACAGGGAATAACCATTGCGAATTTTTTATGAGTTCAGACCACGACCCTGTTAACAAGAGTGCTGTTCCACTTGCAATTTATGGCACCACGGGTACAACAGAACACGATAGGTATACAACACAATCAAGTGATTTTATAAATTTATTGGCTGGTAATTATTATTACATTGAAATGAATCATAAAGAAGGCTCCTTTTCTGAGCACTTCTCATTGTTTTGGCAAACTCCTTTTACGCCTGTTGGCGAATATAAAAGAATTTCTGATTTTTATATTTATGATTATGCTTGCGAGATCGCTTGCATTCCAGAGGGCCATCCATGTGATGATGGTGACCCATTTACAAATAACGATATGTATGATGATAGCTGTGATTGTGTTGGTGAGCCATGTGTTGGTGCGGCTTGCAACGATCCAATTGCAAGCTATACCCCGTTTGCAAAGTGTAATACGACCGACCAACTAGATAATAGACCAGATAACAATTGGTTGTCTTGTTCGACAGAGGCCAGCCCTAACGCTTTACGTATAGATGGTCACTGGATACAATATGACTTGGGACAAGAATACTTTATACATGAATCACATATTTGGAATTACAATGTAGCCAACGAAACAGACAAAGGGATGGAGATGGTTGCTATAGATTATTCAATAGACGGACAAAATTGGAATGAATTAAATGTTTACAATTGGCCGTTGGCTGATGGCTCATCAGAATACTCAGGATTCATAGGTCCAAATTTTCAAGGTATCTCTGCACGATATATTTTAATAAGCTCTATGGATATGGGTTCCGCTTGTCGCGGAATAGGAAAAGTCGTCTTCAATGCCAGTTTCTGTCCAAATTCTGGTGCAACGTGCGATGATGGTGATCCATCGACACTGTTTGACATAATTGATGAAAATTGCAATTGTGTAGGAGAATTAGCTGAAAACCCATGTGTGATAGACACACTTATGCTGGGCGACACATTGCTTAATACAGGTACTTATACCGCAAAGATATTAGTGACTTCAGCCAACTTGACGGAACCCGCTTCTTCCGTATTAATGTTGTCAACAAAAGAAATAAAAATGCTTGAGGGTTTTGAAGTTGAGCTGGGAAGTACATTGTTAGCGACAATACAACCTTGTACTACCATGGTTTCTGGAGAATCAAATCCGCTTCATAAGAAAATGGAAGATACAGAAATAGATATTCTTAAAGTGCTCCCGACTTCTGATCCTGACTATCAAATCATACAGTTTTATGTTATGGACCCAGGACAATATCAACTAAACATATTGGATGGAAACGATAATCTACTTCATTATATTTTCGATTTTGAGTTTTTCAATAAGGGAATATACTATAAGATAATACGTACGCGAAGGTTAGCAAATGGAGACTTCAACGTTGAGTTTAAAGGTAAAAAAGTTAATGAGACCGAAGTGTTGAGTGTAGACACTAATTGATCGTTATTGTACAACTTAAACTATCTAACCTGCGTACATAAAGCTCTGCTTTATCATCTCACATAGCAGAGCTTTGGATAAGCACAATTGTAGGCTAGAGCCATACGATTAACAAACAATTGTTTCAATTATAGATATCGTTATTCGACAGCTCCAGCTGTCGAATCTGCGTACATAAAGCTCCGCTTTATCATCTCACATAGCAGAGCTTTGGATAAGCACAATTGTAGGCTAGAGCCATACGATTAACAAGCTTTTTATTTAAAGAAAAGAGATTCCTTTTGCATTTGAAAAGTCCTTATAATCGGCTTAGAAACACCATAATACCGTAACACCGTAACACCATAATACCCTAATACCATCTAAAAAAATCAAAGATTTTTTTAGATGACAAACTTTGGTTTGGCTGACATTAAGAAAGTAAGTAAAAAGAGTGCAATAAAAAGAAAAACAATGTTGCCTGTTTTATAAAAGAAGATAATATTAATCAAAGCAGGGCCTTCTAGCATTGCCCACCTAGTAACATATGCTGCTCTACCTTCTTTGATATTAGAACTGTCTAAAACTCTATTTGCTCCAAAAGATTTGTGAAATATAAAACTTGAAAGAAAAATGGCCAGTATAGCCAAAGAGAAACCAGCAATTAAATAGAGATCAGGCATCATCGATATAGAAGACTCTTCTTTTTTGAGAAAATAAAATATAGTAGCTATCATGAGCACACCCACTTGCAAAGCCAAATGTAATATTTTTAACGATTTTTTGTCTTCTTCCATTTTAAGAATAAATATTTGGTTATAAGATAAAAATAATATTTAAGCTGTAATTAACTGAATCGACGCCCACAATAACTTTAAAGTTCTCATAAGAAAATATAATAATTCTATCTTTGATAAATAAATAATTTAAATGCGAATCATTCTATTCATAATGAGCATACATGTTTCTACTTTGATCTTCGGTCAAGATTACACCGCATATTTGACTGGCCAAAGTTCTGATACTATCACACAAGCTGGAGGCGGCATTTGTTTGATGGGTGGCGCTACTGAAAGTGATGAGGCCATGCAATGGTTTTTAAATAGAGCCAATGGAGGAGATGTTTTGATATTGCGTGCAAGTGGGTCAGATGGATACAATGATTACTTTTATTCTGAATTAGGTATTAATCTTAATTCTGTTGAAACCATTGTTTTTGAAAATGCTATTGCTTCATCCGATTCTTACATTCATCAAAAAATAACTCAAGCCGAAGCCATTTGGTTTGCAGGGGGTGATCAATCAAAATATATATCTTTCTGGAAAGGCACTCCGATTCAAACTTTAATTAATGAAGCCATAAAAAACAGAAACATTGTCATTGGAGGCACAAGTGCAGGAATGGCAATTCTCGGAGAATATTATTTCTCTGCAGCCAATGGTACTATCAGTTCTGATGAAGCTTTAGCTAATCCCTATAACGAAAAAGTAACAATCGACTCTACTGCATTCTTAGATTTGCCTGCTTTAAGATCGGTCATCACTGATACACACTATGATGACCGTCAACGCAAAGGCAGACATATTGTTTTCTTATCTCGAGTAATAAAAGATTTCAATGCGTCACCAATGGGAATCGCTTGCGATGAATATACCGCTGTTTGTGTAGATGAGAATAATCATGCCTACGTTTTTGGCGACTACCCCACTTATGATGACAATGCCTATTTCATAACTGCCAATTGTAATCTATCTGGGAATACACCTGAAATATGCGAACCAGAAAAACCGCTGACATGGAATAAAAATGCGAGCGCTTTAATGGTGTACCGTATTAAAGGCACAATACAAGGCGAAAATTTCATTAAGCTCGATGATTGGAATGTAAATGCTGGAGGCGAATGGTTTTATTGGTCAGTAGAAAATGGTTCTGTCAGTGAGTACATTGCCGATGATCACAATTGTTCGACTTCCACATCTGTTTTAGAAGATCTCCAATGGTCTCAAAATAAACCAACCGTTCAATTGTTTCCCAACCCTACTTTTGATTCTATTGAAATTAAATCTGAAGAATTTCCAATTAACAGAGTCGATATCGTTGATTCAACATGGAAGGTAGTTTTAAGTAAGCGATTTAAAAATGCGACGTTAAAGAAAATAAATATTTCTAGTATACCTTCTGGTAAGTATACTGCGCTGATTTATAATAAACACTTTCCTTGGGCGATAGATTTTGTTAAGATTGAAGGGGAATGATTTTCTGCTTTTATCGACAACTTTACACGGAACAGCAAGCGAAAGCTTGCCACTAAAACAATCCGTGTCATCAAATTAAAATCAGTGTCATCCGTGATTCAAAACTTTTGTAGATCTGCGGCACTTTTTTGTCTGGAATATGACTTTTTTGATTAGGTGTACCTGGATTATAAATATCTTAATTAAAAAGAACTCTTCTTTATTATCTGCCATAGCAGAGCTTTGGATAAGCACAATTGTAGGCTGGAGCCATACGATTAACAAACATTTGTTTCTATTATAGATATCGTTATTCGACAGCTCCAGCTGTCGAATCTGCGTACATAAAGCTCTGCTTTTTCATCTCACATAGCAGAGCTTTGGATAAGCACAATTGTAGGCTAGAGCCACACGATTAACAAACATTTGTTTCTATTATAGATATCGTTATTCGACAGCTCCAGCTGTCGAATCTGCATATATAAAGCTTTACTTTTTCATCTCACATAGCAGAGCTATGGATTCGCACAACCGCAGGCTGGAGCCATACGATTAACAAACTTTTTTTTTATTATAGATATCGTTATTCGACAGCTCCAGCTGTCGAATCTGCGTACATAAAGCTCTGCTTTATCATATCACATAGCAGAGCTTTGAATAAGCACAATTGTAGGCTGGAGCCATACGATTAACAAACATTTGTTTCTATTATAGATATCATCATTCGACAGCTCCAGCTGTCGAATCTGCATATTTAAAGCTCTGCTTTTTCATTCCACATAGCAGAGCTATGGATGCGCACAATCTCAGACTGGAGCGAAACTACTAACGAACCTTTTTTCAAGAGTTGACAACTCTCCCCACAACACCTTAATACCCTAACCCCCTAACACCATCTAAAAAAAAATCATATGATTTTTTTAGATCCTACATTTCATACAAATCCTTAGCTTCTTTTTCTTTGAAGTCCAAAACCAATTTAAGGGCATCAGGAACAACATCGCTACAACAAACAATTAAAGAACCTGGTTTAGCGTTTTCGATAGCATAAGAAATTGCTTCTTTCTCACTTTTAATCACCTTAACTTTTTTATTGGTATCATGTCTCTTGATACCTGCAGTTAGCAATTCAATCAACTGCTCTTCAGTCTGACCTCTGAGATGTTTGTCTTGTCTTATAATTATTTCATCAAACATCTTTGATGCCATCTCTCCCATATCCATATTGTCTTGATCACGGCGATCACCTATACCTGCAATAATACCTACTTTCGGACTCCCTTCTAAGTTTTCAATAAAATCTGCCAATGCTGCCATCCCTGCTGCGTTGTGGGCATAATCCAAAAGCACACGAAAATCCTTAAAGGCAAATAAATTAAGACGACCCGGTGTCTGTGATGGTGACGGAATAAATGATTCTAAGGCCATCTTAATATCACGTAAATCAAAACCTCTTATATAACCCGTTAAAACAGCAGGTAAAACATTTTGAATCATAAATCTAGCTTTGCCTCCAAATGTCAAAGGTACATTGACAGCTTTGACTACCCGCATTTTCCATGTTCCTTTACATACGGTTATGAATCCATTTTCATACAGCGCATACAATCCATTATTAGCCGCATGACGCTTTATATTTTCGTTATCCTCCTCCATAGAAAAAAGTGCCAAATTGCATTTAATGTTTTTGCGCATATCATATACCAATGGATCATCTGCATTTAAAATAGCATAGCCATCAGGTAATACAGTTTCAGGCACAACTCCTTTTAGTCTCGCCATTTGCTCCACCGTATTTATGCCACGCAAACCCAAATGATCGGGCGCAAGATTTGTCACAATAGCAATGTCACAATGATGAAATCCTAGACCTGCTCTCAACAAACCACCGCGTGCCGTTTCTAAAACTGCAAAGTCGACAGTAGGATCTTTTAACACAAATTCAGCACTACCTGGCCCAGTACAATCTCCTTTGTCTAGCATATGATTTTGGATGTAAATGCCATCTGAAGTTGTATACCCTACTTTATGCCCCATCATTTTTACCATGTGTGCAATCAAACGCGTCGTTGTTGTTTTACCATTTGTACCTGTTATCGCTACAATAGGAATACGTGCTGAAGAACCATGTGGATACATCATGTCAATAACGTGCGCCGCTACATTCCTTGGCAAACCTTCTGTGGGTGCGAGGTGCATTCTAAAACCTGGACCTGCATTCACTTCTAATACAGCACCGCCTGTTTCTGAGACTGGTTTTGACACATCACTCGTCATTAAATCTATACCACATATATCCAAACCAATAACTCTGGATATTCTTTCTGCCATGAATACATTTTCAGGATGTACAATATCTGTCACATCCGTTGCTGTTCCTCCTGTGCTAAGATTGGCAGTATCTTTAAGATTTAAGATTTCATCTTTGGCGATGACAGAGTCAAGGGTATAATTTTTCTCTTTGAGAATATTTTCTGTTATTTCATTGACAGTAATCATAGTCAATACTTTCTCATGACCATAACCACGACGAGGATCTTTATTCACTTCATCTATGAGCTGTTGTATAGTCGAACTGCCATCACCTACAACGTGAGCGGGCGTCCTTTTGGCCGCAGCCACCAACTTATAATCAATCACTAAGAGACGATAGTCATCACCCGTAATATACTTTTCCACAATAACACTTCGGCTTATCTTTTTAGCTTCCTCATAACCAGCCACAGCTTCGTCCCAGTTTTTAATATTTATAGTAATCCCTCTTCCGTGATTACCATTTATCGGTTTAATAACAATAGGATATTTAATGTAGTCAACGGCATCTTTAAGGCCACGTTCGGATCTTACAATCTCTCCTTTTGGCACAGCAATATTAGCTTGTTCTAACAGATGCTTGGTGTCTTCTTTATCGCAAGCCACTTCGACACCAATGCTACTTGTATCAGAAGAGACTGTAGCTTGTATTCTTTTTTGATTGACGCCATAACCGATTTGACAAAGTGAATATTTGTTTAACCTTAACCAAGGCATACCTCGAGAAACAGCTTCATCAATCATGGAACCCGTACTAGGTCCTAACCTTTCACGTTCACGGATTTCACGCATCTCTTTAATGTCCTCTTCCAAATCATATTTCTTACCTTCTGACAATGCCTCAGCTATTCGCACTGAAGCTCTAGCAGCATATTTGCCAGCTTTTTCTTCTAGATAACTAAATACCACACTATAGACTCCATGCTGGCCATATCCACGTGTCCGTCCAAAACCGACCTCCATTCCTGCCAAACTTTGAATTTCTAGGGCTATATGTTCGATGACATGCCCCATCCAGGTGCCTTCTACCACCCTTTCAAAAAAGCCTCCCGGTGTACCTACTGAGCATCGATGCTCGTACATCCCTGGAAACATTTCTTTAAGATTCTCGTAAAAGCCGGGAATCTTATTGGTAGGTTTTTCTTCATATTCCTCTAAATCAAGCGTCATTACGATCAATTTATGTCTTCTAATGGACCAATAATTAGGTCCGCGCATAGCTCTTATTTCAACTATTTTCATATATCAGTTGGATTTATTTGTTGATATTCCCAAGCTAATAGATTTTATGGACATCTTTCAAAAAATATTAATTTCTTTGCAAAAAATTAAAGTAAAAGAAGTGATGGAAATAAAAGGCACATTGATTCCCATAGGTGGAAATGAAGATAAAGGTTCTGAATTAAGTGATGGTTATGAATTGGATTTTGTGACTGAAGGTATTCTAAGTCATGTCGTCAGCGAAAGTGGCGGTCCTAACTCAAAAATAGTAGTTATCCCTACTGCATCGAGCATTCCTGTAGAAGTTGGTGAAAACTACAAAAAAGCATTTACAGAACTAGGTTGTACTGATCTTCAGATACTAGATATTAGATCAAAAGAAGATGCAGAAAACCCTGCAAATATTGCTCAAGTAGCTGATGCTGACTGCATCATGTTTTCTGGTGGTGACCAATCCAAAATTGTTGATAAGATTGGTGACACTGCTATGCACGAGCTTTTAATTAAAAGATATCACGAGGAGCCTATAGTTATTGCAGGAACTAGTGCTGGAGCTATGGCGATGTCGAATGAAATGATTGAAGGTGGCAGTAGTAAAGAATCATTGATTAAGGGTTCTGTTCATATGCGAGACGGCATGGGTTTAATTCCTGGTTTAATCATAGATACACATTTTATACAAAGAGGTCGTTTTGGACGGGTTACTGAGGCTGTCGCCAAATTTCCTAACTTATTGGGAGTAGGATTGGCAGAAGATACTGGATTGATTATAAAACATGCCAATGAGTTTACTGTTATAGGATCAGGCATGGTCATCCTATTTGACCCTAGTCACCTAAGTCATAATAATTTTAAAATATTAGATGAAGGTACGCCAATGACAATTGCTAATTTGACAGTGCACGTTTTAGCGAATGGAGACACATTTACAATTAATAAAAGAGAATTAAAAGTTTATCCTATTGAGGCGGTGCCTATATAAATAAGACTTTCTAGTTCTATATTAGATTATAGCTTTGATTGAGGGTGAGGTATATTTAAAAATGTATAATGCTATAAACGCTCTTAGCATTAACATCACTGATTAATTATATTGTTTATTTTAAGTCCTCCATATATTTATTGATAAAAATCTTGGCAAAATAAAACACAATCTAATAATAAATTATTCTATATAGATTAAGCTGAGCGCATACAATATTATAACTTCCACTTAACCCAAAATGATGGCGTTTACGTTTCGTATCGTCAGAAAATTTCATTTTATTATATGAATTATAATCAATATATTATGTGAAAATGTGCACATTTTTCAACGCCCAAGATTGAGCTGTTCTATTCTTAATAAGTGCATTTGAAGTCATTGGTTTTTTAAAGCTTGCGCGAATATTAGATTATTGAGTAATTACAATATCAGACAATTATTATTTTTGCATGGACTTAAATAAAGAGTATCCGATTACTCCAAGAATACTTATTACAAACATTGGCGAAAAGCCAACACCCAAACCACTGCTACGTCCTATTGCCGTTTGAATACTTGCATAAACTAAATAAGCAAAGGCACAGGTGATAAGTATACTTAAAATTCGAATCATTCTAGTTGCCAAAGAATAATGTCTTAATGCATTATCCTTAGTAATTTTTTGAGGATAATTAAAAACATGTGGATACCTATTTATTAGGTGCATTGCCAGATAAAGGAAAATGCCTAAAGCAGGAAGCACCCAAATCGAACTCTTTTGACTATAACTATCCGGTTGCCCCTTAATATTGAAATGACTAGGAATCTTATCAGGGAGATCTCCAAAATAGATAAGCGGCAAAGTTACCAGGACGATCAAAGCTATTACTCCCAATATCTCCAAGATAATATCAAATGGTTGTAACGCTATTTTTATTTTGGGTCTATTCACAAATTAAATTATTTCTCATCTTTATAAATCTTCACCACTTGTTCTTTTTTATTTTTAAAAGCACGATACATTCCCTCACAATTAAAAGGCATACTGATATTACCTTTTGCGTCAATAGAAATAAGACCACCATCACCACCTATTTCAGTCATGCGATCCATTATCGCTTCTTTAACAGCTGCATCTAAACTCAATCCTTTGTATTGCATTCTACAAGAAGCATCATAAGCAGTTACAGCACGCATAAAGTACTCCCCACTACCCGTGCAGGAAACCGCACAAGTTTCATTATTGGCATAAGTCCCTGCACCTATTATCGCACTGTCCCCTATTCTTCCAAATTTTTTATTTGTCATCCCACCAGTAGATGTTCCTGCTGCTAAATTACCATGTTGATCCAAAGCCACAGCTCCTACTGTTCCCAAGTATTTTTTAGTTTCTTCTTTACTGTGATCGAGTTGAAAATTATCAGAACCCTTTATTTTTTGCCATTGGGCAAATCTATGTTCGTCATAAAAATATTCATCAGATTCAAATTTTATATTGAAGCCTGATGCAAACTCTTTGGCACCCTCTCCCATCAATAGTACATGATCAGAATCAGATAAAACTTTAGCAGCTAAACTTATCGGATTCTTTAAATTAGGGACTGCGGCAACGGCACCTGCATGTAGCGTCTCTCCATCCATAATACTTGCATCCATCTCATGCTTGCCTAATGCATTAAAAACTGAACCGCGTCCCGCATTAAATAATGGATTATTTTCCAAGATAATTATGGCCGCTTCTACGGCACTTAAAGCTGTCCCCCCATAATCTAAAACTTCATAAGCTCCATTTAATGCGCTTGTTAATCCTTCCAGATAAGCCTGCTCTTTCTCAGGCGTCATTTCAGACTTAAGTATCGTTCCAGCTCCTCCATGTATTACAATCCCAAAATTGTTTGTTTCCATTTTCGTATTTTATATTTCAAATGTAACAATTCGTGCTGATTTAATTTCAAAATGGATCGTTCTGAAATCTATCTATTGTCGCCTCTTAGAATTATTTTTTTCATTGACTATAAATATATTACATCCACATAAATAATTATACATATGAAATCAATAACTTGTAATCAATTAGATGGTGCTTGCGATAAAGTATTCGAAGCCAATACCTTTGAGCAAATAGCTGAACTCAGCAAACAACATGGAACAGAAATGTTAATAAATGGTGACGAACTACACTTGCAAGCCATAGGAAAAATGCAGGAATTTATGAAGAATACTGGAGCTATGGAAAAATTGTTTGAAGAAAAAAGAGCAGGATTTGATAGTATATAATTTGAATTACTTGCTTCCTTAAATCCCTAAATCAGCAATGTTTATTGACAACATGATCTTTTTTAATTAATTCCGCAATGATTCATTAAAAAAGAGTTGCATTAATATTAACATTTATAAATTGATGATATCAATGAAAATGAATTATACCGGCAATACAAATGAATATTTCGAAGTAAGAAGTGCAATTAGTAGATTTTCTGATGAGATAGATACTGATATTAAAGATCTGTTTTCAATCATTTTGTTTAAAGAAAACCGAGTATCTGAAACTGGCATAAAAGCTTTTCTTGATGCGGGATAAAGTAAATCAAACTAAGTAGATGTTGTTATAAATATTGGATATAAATCCAAGATAGAATACAATCCTTTTGAGTAGAACCTTCGAAGGTCTCCAAGTTCTGGTCATTTGTTAGCTGCTCTTAGACTTGTAGTATGGTCACAAACCTCTTAATAACACATAATCTTTCTTGTGATGTTTCTGCCAGTATCTCACCTCCTTTCAGGAAAAATAGTAAATTTATATTCTAAAGCACCAATGAATAAATTTATTAACGCATATGTCTCATAAGATCATTTATTCAATTGTGTTTATTTTGATTTTAGGTCAGAATTTATATTCTCAAATTGATTCCCATTACTGGACAAATCAGTATGGCGCCAAAGGCCTACTCTTGAATGGTGCAGTCATTGCATCTGCGGATGACGAAACTTCTATATTTTATAATCCAGGATGCATGGGACTTGCTGATAATTTAGGATTTGCCTTTTCATTTATTACGCCAACATATTCATCTTTGAAAACAAAAAATTTTATTGGCGATGAAAATGTTATCGCAGACACAGGCTTAGGATTTGCACCCGGTTTTTTAGCTGTGCGTTTGAGACCGTTCAGAACTGATAAATTAGTATTAGGAGTTACCAGGTTTCAGAGATTCCGATCCGATATAAAATTTGAAGACAGAGTAACAAACACTGTGACAAACTCTCCTATTTCACTGTTTAGAGGAGATTTAAAATTTCAACAAAAAATGTCTGAAGAGTGGATTGGTGTTGGCATGGCTTATAACATAACAAAAAACTTAGGTATCGGTTTTACCCAGTTTTCAGTTTGGCATTCTGAGAGTTTAGACTTTAATTTTATTAAGGAAATTGTATTTAGCAACCAACCTCAAATAGTTGGAAAATCTTGGCGCTCTGAGTTTGACTATGACATTTCTATTTACAGTGCATTTATTACCAAATTTGGAATGAATTATAGATCAAATAATTTCAGCTTGGGAATGACTTTCACAACACCTATGTATGGAAATCTATCATCTAGAGCAAATTATGCTATTGATGATCAGAAAATAAATCAAGTGGGTATTTCAACAACTACTAAATCAAACCGCCAAGAAGTTGATCTCCAAGAGTACAAATCTCCTATGTCTATAGGATTGGGACTAGAAGTACTTCTGAAAGAAAAATTGAGGCTAAGCATTTCATCTGAATATTTTAGCAATACTGATCCTATTGTTTATTTTTCCGAAACAGATGATTCATTTGATGGCATTTCAACTGGTGATGCAGATGTGAGTATAAATGTTCAAACCCAACGTCAAAGTGTGGTCAATGTGGCCTTCGGATTACAATATTTGAAAAGTGAAAAATCAACATTGCTTTGCGGGTTTAGAACTGACTTTAATGAAAGTTCAACTTTAAAAATTAATGATACAGCTGAATACTTAGGATCCACGCCTGATGTATTTCATCTCTCAGGTGGAGGTACATTTAAATATGGTAATAATATTTTTTCAATAGGAATTGACTTAGGCTATGGTGGTCGATCAGGTGCTCAGCAATTAGCCGACCTAAATAATATAACATCGGAGAGCCTTTTTACGTTTAGTGGCGCTGAAAATGTGAATAGCACTTTCTATTCAGCTATGCTATTTATAACTTATGACTTCATATATAAGAGCTTTGAAAATCCCTCTAAAATTGATGATATTGAAAACCCGTAATCTTATCTAGGTTTTCTTGTGTGTTATGTATTACTCATCCACACTGTCAATAAAACTTATAACTTCCTGAAAATATTCATCACCTCCAATTTGCCACAAGTTTAAATGCGTACCACCATCAATACTTAAAAACTTTTTCTTTTCTGATCTCAAATTTTCAAAATTAGCTTTTCCATAATCAATACTGATACGGCGATCTTTGTCACCATGTACCATTAAAACGGGTTGTGTAATTTGCTTACATTTTTCTAATGGTCTCGCATCGTAAGGATCAAATTCTGCTATTTGACCAGACCTGTATACCAAGTAATCCATCATAGGACTACAATTGAAATTTGCAAAGTACTGAAAATAGTCATTGGCTATAGTTTCATAGTCTGTAAATGTACTTTCTATGATGCCAAATTTAAATCTGGAATCAATCGCCAATACTTGAATGCTCACGGCCCCACCTAAAGATTGCCCCCAAATACCAAAATTTGAATTCAGACCTTTTTCCTTTTCCAAATAATCAAGAAGCCCAATCACATCAAATTTTTCATGAACCCCAAAAGTACAATATTGCCCTTCACTTTCTCCATGTGCGCGCAAATCAATAGCAACAGAATTGTATCCATTTGCTGCCAAGCGATTAGCCATAGGTAGAAAATGCTCCTTATTACCCCTAATGCCATGCACTAAAACGATTGTCCCTTTTACTATATCTAAGTCTGAATATCTTAAAAATCCTGTTTGCTTATCCCCATGATAACCAGCGTAAGAAACTTCTTCTCCATTTAAATCACTGGCATTAAATTTTTCATGTCCTAAAATCAAATGCTCAGGTTTCAATAACTCCACTAATGGATTTCTTAATTCGGTGATAAATCTTGGTGCATAGAAATGCGAGAACAATAGCCACAAAATAAAGGCGGCGACAAAGAATTTACTTTTCTTAGATTTGAATAATGAGTAAAATTTAGGCAAATTATAATTTGTAATTATGAATTCAGAACTTAATAGTAAATTAGAATCATGGAATTTATCCTAAGCGCATGGAAGGATTCTAATTTAGAGCATTTAGTTCTTGTTGCAAACAACTATAAAATTGCTAAAAATTTAGCAAACACCTTTCCTTTTCCTAACACTATCGACGCAGGTCAACAATTTATCGACATGACCAAGCGTCATTCCCCATTGCATATCAAAGCTATCGATATTGAAGGTACTGCGGTAGGTGGCATTGGCATTCATCCGCAATCTGATATCATGTGTAAGAATGCTGAAATAGGATTTTGGTTAGATGAAAATCTCTGGGGGCGTGGCATTATGACAAAAGCGGTAAAGCAGATGGTCAATTATGGCTTTGAGCAATTTGTAATAAATAGAATTTATGGTCGGGTTTATCAAACTAATCTAGGCTCACAAAGTGTACTGTAAAAAGCTGGCTTTCAACTTTAAGGTCGATTTAAAAAGACGATCTATAAATTTAATGAATATTTGGATGAGCTAATATATGCTAAGCGTAAAATTATTAAAGTACAATTAGTGAGCTAACCTATTTCCGGAAGTCCAGAAATGGAAAGCAGAAGTAACATTTTACCTTTGCATTTCCATTTAAATAATCAGAACTATATGTCTCTTTAATAATTTATTGAATCCAATATTTTACTTTCCAAAATTGAAGAAACAACGTAGCCAAGTATTTTGGCTTGCCTATTTTCATCTTCAATGATTGAAACAAAATATGTTGATTTAGGTATATTAGTTGCGGCCTTTGGATTTACGTTTGCCATTACAACACTGCATATTAGTGCCAGTAAAACCATTTTTCCAAATTTATTATCCTTTATCATCAGGGGAAATTTTTAGTCAATAAATACTACAAAAGCAATTTTAATTTACAACTTGGTAACTAGAATTATTTCTAGCATCAATCATTCCTGGTGGTATCTTCGAAACAAAGTCAAGCGAAGAATTATTTCTTAATTTACCAACCACTGTATTGCACCTGTCAGCCGTTAACTTGCTATTGTTATACAACACAACAGTCATTGTATTCATATTCAAATCACTAAAATCACTTTGCGAGGATTCTTCACCTTGCACATGTACCGTCTCTGCACTACCCTTTAATGTAAGCATGGCATTATTTTCAGACCGGATATCTAAGACACTAGTTTCAACAGTCAAGTTTACTAATGAATTGTCCTCATTATCAATAATCAAAACATCTGTTTTTACAACTCCCTCATTCCTCAATTGACCATTGTCGTCACAATAGATTTTTAAATTTTTGCGATCTTTAATACCTATGGTGACAGCCAAGTTATAGGTCACAGGATCATGATTGTAATGATTATCACTTATATAAAAAGAATTATCTTTTTCACTTATCGACAATTGATCTAATAAGTTTTCATCCCATGTAGCTGTAACATTATTGGCTTCAGGATCTAAAGTGACAACTTGATTTCTGTTGATATAAATGATCTCACTTTGAAAAGTGTCCAAAATGACTTTTGTCTTTAGCACCCCATTTCCTTCTGTGTTTTTTTGTATAATATTATCGTATTTAACAACAACCATATTCTTTTTAAAAGCAAACAAGGTTCCTATGCCTCCTAAGAAAGAAAATATTAGTAGAGACAGTATTAGTTTATTCGATGTTTTCATGATGTTTGTTTTTGACCGTTCGCTAATGACTTATATAATGCTGCAAATTCTTCAAAATTAATTTTTAACATTTGCATTTTTCTAATCAAATTTGGTAATTCGTTTTTTATGAAATTTTCTTTTTCCATTGTTTCAATTTTTTGAGAAGCACCACTGGAAACAAAATATCCAATACCTCTTTTATTAAAAATAATTCCCTCTTCTTGAAGTTGACTGTATGCACGCATTACAGTATTAGGGTTGACTTCAATGTTGGCCGCCATTTCTCGTACGGAAGATATCTTTTCATCTTCTGGCCATTTTTTTGTCATTATATTCTCACAGATAAAATCTGCAATCTGTAAGTATATAGATTGATGTTTGTTAAATTCCATTAGACTTCTTTTTCTTTCATTTTGAAATAAGCAATAACCCAAAGAAAAACTGGCAAAACATAGAAGCCGATAAATTCAGCGATAGGTACCAATTTATTTTTTGCGAAATCTTCAAACTCTGCATTGGGTTTTGAGCTTTCTACATGTACAACACTAAACAAGCCATCAAAGTAGTCCCAAAAAACAATTCTAAATACAATAACAGTAAGAAGTATTTGCATAAAGAATAATGCCCAGGAAGTCATGATCGTTTTAACAGGAACAAATGTGTTGAAATAGACAGCACATATTAGCACAAAGGCTTGGGAAACAACAAATGCATGTAAAAGGTATTTTAGAATCATTTTCATTTCATCGTCTATACCCATCTCCGGGTATATAGATTTAAACAGACCGTAAATTATAGCAAACAACACTGTCACAAGAATAGGATAGATGACTAAAACATAGAGTTGTCTGCTGGCTATTTTTTCAAGATTACTAGCAGGTAAACTTAAATATTGAATTCTTCCTGCTGAGGATTTAAATTCCCAAAACACTAAACTGCTTATCGTCAGACCAATGGGAAAGAGAGCGGTAACATACCAACTAAACCAGTAGCTTGTATCATTTAAGTTACTGGATTCGTATCCCAATAAAACAATAAGCCCAAAATAAGAAGCAAGTGCTAAGAAAAAATAAATAAGTGTCTTACGGTAAATTATAAAATCTCTTTTTATAAGATTAGAAAACCGTGATATATTAAACGTCATGATTAAACAATTTTATTAAGAACGTCATTGTCTTTAATGACGGCGTTAAATAATACTTCGAGTTCTACCTCAGAAGCTATACCCTCTTCATTAGGTTGGATATGAATATACCCTCCTGCAACACTTTCTGAATAGACTGTATTGGAGCCACTATCTTCACTCAATGACTTGGTGAATCTTAATTTCTCTTCTAATTCGAATACATCTTTTTTGAAGATTATTTTTCCATTTTCGATAATAATAATTGATTCGATTAATTGATTTAGGTCTCGTATTTGGTGTGTAGAAATAATCATTATCTGATCATCCTTAAATCCTGCCAACAGTACTTTTCTAAATTGACTCTTTGATGGAATATCCAAGCCGTTTGTGGGTTCATCCAATAACAGATATTTTGCATTGGTAGCAATCCCAAATGAGATCAATACTTTTTTCTTTTGACCGTAAGACAGTTTCTGCAGATTAGAATCGACGTCTACTTCAAACATTTGCAAATACTCATAGAATTTGGCCTCATCAAATTTTGAGTACAAAGCCTTGTTTGCATTTACATAAGATTTAATTTTTATTGATGGTAGCTCATAATCTTCCGACAAGAAGAAAATGTCTTGTAAGATTTCTGGTCGGCGATCAACTGAATCAAACGCTTCAATAGATATTTTACCCTCATTTGGAAACAACACACCAATGATCAACTTTAAAAGAGAAGATTTGCCCGTCCCATTCTTTCCAAGCAAACCGTAGATTTTACCTGCTTGCAATTCTAAATTGAGATCGGTAAACAAACTTTTCTTCTTAGAGTAGGAGAAATGTAGTTTTTCGATTGTTATCATTTTAAATTATGTTTAGTGTATTAGTATATTAGTACACCAAAGATATGATACAACTACTCAGAATTCCAAGTTTTTCAATCAGAAAAGTTAATTTTAGTTTAAAAAATGTTTTTAGAAACTGATAATCAGATAGTTATAGATAAATGCAAAAGTTATAAAAACTGATTAAATCGGATAAAAGAAAGCTCCTAACACATTTTTAGGTGTATTAGGAGCCTCAATTTTAGCTATTGCTTTTATCTTCGTTGTTTGGCTTTTACCTTAATACAGGTAGATAATCAAATGACTTTTACTTTTATAAACTCTCCGTGTTCTGAATGGAGTATGACCTTAGGGGCCTTTTTACTTTCTGATCTTTTTATTTTCGGATCAACTTCAATAAGCCCTTTAATTGCAGTACAATCAAGGTTAACAGCTTGCTTATTTGGAATACCAACAGTGATATTGCCCATATATGTATCTAAAGAAATAAGCTTGTTACTTGAGGACTGTGAAAGAATTGAAGATATATCTCCATACGTTACAACTGAAACCGGCCCGCCTACTCTTTCCAAATCAACATTCAAACCATCAGCATTCACTTCAATCTCACCATTAACTTTTGATATTTTCAGATTGGGATAATTTCCTCTTTCATACTTACCTCCTTCATAGGCTATTGGTAAAGGATGAATTGTTACGTTTAAATGAGATGGTATCCTTATAACCGCCCTACTCGACTCACTTTCAAGTGGCACCTTTAATCTATTGCCATCAATCTTATAATTAAAATTCATTTATATCATCCACACCAGAAATAGTTATCTCTGACTCTGAAGTTCCAATGATATGCAAGCTTTGCATAATTCCAATTATGTGAATTTCATTTCCATTAAATGGAATATTATAATCTTGCGCATTTATACTTTGCATAAGACATATACCTATCATATTTAGTCCTAAAATCTTTATTGTCTTTTTCATGATTCCTTTTTTTAATTATTGAGTTAATAGGTCTCTAATCAATAAATATTTGTAATGCCATTTTTCCCTTCATAAGCTTCCTTTTTAAGATACCCACCTCCGGTTTGTATCATTCTATCCAAAACAGGTAAGCTTTCTTTGACCTTTGCTCTCTTTAATAACTTTATCAATTTTATTTGCAAATAGACATTTTCAGCATTCTCTAATTCTTGGATCACCGCAATTCGAACACTTTCCAAATCCATATATTTTTCTAATGATTTAGCTGCAGCTATTTTGACATTGGCACTTTCATCTGTTTTAAGTGTATGTATCAAAGCTGCTGCTATTTCATTATCCACAAATTGTCGATCTGTTATATTTTGAATAGCCAAAATCTTTTGGCTGGTTACATCAGAATCTAGAGAGGCTAAAATCTCATGAAATTCTTGTCCCATTTTCGAAACATCTTTTTTTAGAACGGTGTAAGCGCCAAAGCTCAAGGCAAATGTCAGTGCGGCAAGCCAAATTAATTTCATATAACGTTTGGACGCATTTTTTGAATCTGGCAATTTACTTGATAAATTTTGCCAAACAGTATCTAATTCCACATCATACTCAAATCGTGATAAATCTTTATGTATCTCATTTCTAATTTTCATTCTTTAAAAGCTTTTATAAGTTTGTTTCGCAACAATTTACAAGCGTAGGCATATTGACTTTTAGAAGTTGATATCTTGACATTTAACTTCTCAGCGATTTCACGGTGTTTTAATTCTTCAAAAACATACAAGCAAAATACGACCCTACATCCTTGAGGGAGTTTATGAATTTCAGTTTTAATTTGATCTGATGGAATGTTCTCAAACCACGATTCGTCCTGCTCATCAATTGCAATTGCCTCATTTAAATCAAAAACAACAGAGGACTTCTTTCTTAAACATTGCAGACTATTATTGACAATAATTCTTTTTAACCATGACACATAGCTGCTGTTATTTTTAAGTTTATCAATCTCAAAAAATGACTTTAAAAAAGATTCTTGGAAGACATCTTTACTGTCCTCTACACTATTGGTTATCCTATAACTAACTGCAAACATTCGCCTAGCTAAAAGATCATACACTATTTTATAAGATTTAGAATCTTTATTTCTAATACCAATTATATATTTATCTAAAGTCATTTATTGATATGATACACCCTATAGATGCTAGGATTTTCAAAAGGACGTAAAATATTCTGCACTTTCTTTTTGAAAAAAAAAGAAAGGCATATCCTACTTATTTACTAAGCAAGAAATAATAGACATTAATTAGCTTTATTTTACAATACTTAGTACAAAAATGATCAATCGATTTCTTACAGGAATATCCAACAGGCATTTATTTTGTAAAAGTACATTTTAAAGAAAACAACTTGGAAGTCATTAAAATTATCAAAATTTAGAAGAGAATCATTTACAATGAGAGCGTCTTAGGAGTAATGAGTGCTATTATATAATTTATGAGTTACGATAAAGATTAGATTCAGTTACAACCGAACATTTAGCAATATTTGGGCAAAAGAAATTTACAGCTGAAATACAAGGCTTACATAGACAAAGCTAAGATCTAAGAAATAATTATATTTTTTTTAAAATTCCAACATTACAGATAAACCCACTTGATTAAAAACTGAAGCACCTTCAATTTTCAATTCTTTATCATCAAAAGATTTAGTGATACTCAAGGCACTTCCCGCTCCTATCAAAGCACCTGCTAAGACATCCCATTCATCATGCTTCTTGGCATGAATTCTAGAATAACCGACATAACTGGATGCTATTAGAGAAGGCACCCCTGCTTTCCAACCATATCTTTTATAAATAAAGCTTGCACTATGAAAAGCAATAGCTGTGTGCCCTGAAGGAAATGAATCCGAACTGCCATTCATAATTGGTCTTTCTTTGTCTATGATTGTTTTGAGACCCAAAACTGTTGCGATATTAATAGCACCACTTATTAAAAGTTGTTTAGCACCATCACCATCTTTATTAGCCAGAACTAGCGTGAGTGCTATAGCAGGCAATGATAATTCTGTGTAATCTCCTATTTTTTCAATTGTTCCTTCTTTTTGAGCATTTAAAGAAATTCCTAAAAGGAAAAAAATGAGAAGGTGTACGATTTTTATATGCATGAAGTAAAGATGAGATAATTTATTATTTTTCACATAACATATTACATTTACATTTACAATGATATAATAATAACGTGGATTACAAAGCCATCATCACCTCGCTTAAAAATAAGGATTTTTCACCTGTGTATTTCTTACATGGAGAAGAACCTTACTTCATTGACCAGGTCGTTGAATATGCCGAAAAAAACATATTAGTGAAAGGTGAAAGATCTTTTAATCAGGTTGTATTGTATGGGAAGGAAACAAACTTCAAACAAGTCTTTGATCAAGCAAGACAGTTTCCAATGATGGCCTCTTATAGAGTGGTTATTTTGAAAGAAGCACAATCAATGAAGAACCTCGAGCAACTTGAGTCGTACTTCGCCAATCCTGCGCCACAAACTATTTTAATAGTAGCCCACAAACATAAATCAATTGACAAGCGTAAAAAGAAATTGTGGAATGCGATTAAATCCAATGCCATTGTTCTAGAGACAAAAAAACTATACGACAATCAAATCCCAGCGTACATTATAAGTTTAGCCAAAGAGCATAAGTTATCAATAGATAATAAGACGGCATTTGTTATAGCAGAACACCTAGGTGCAGATCTTTCAAAAATAGCCAACGAAATTGAAAAGTTGGCTTTAAATGTTGAGCCCAACTCTAGTATAAGCATAGATCATGTGCAAGAATTTATTGGCATCAGCAAAGACTACAATGTATTTGAATTTCAGAAAGCCTTAGGACATAAAAATAAAACCAAAGCTTATCAAATTATTAAGTACTACTCCCAAAACAAAAAGGCCCACCCAATTCAAATGAATATAGGTTCGCTTTATGGCTATTTTCAAAAATTATTTATTGCCAAAAAATATGAGAAAGGTGATGATCGCACTTTCGCCTCCAAGCTTAAAGTCAATCCTTTTTTCGCTGGTGAATACAAGCAAGCCGCACGCAACTATTCAGTACCGCAGATAAAAAATGCGTTCAAACTCATTCACGAAATGGATAAAAAATCTAAAGGCGTGGAAAGTAGAAGAGCAGATGATTTAGGCATTTATCAAGAATTCCTTTACAAACTGTTTACCTAAGATTTACCAATTTTAGAACCCACAAAAGCGCCTAATAAAACCGCAACAATCACGGTAATAGGATCGCTCACATACATCCAACCTGGATGAGGAATCATAGCCAAAGTCATCAAAGTAAATATCAACATCACAAAACCTGCTATAAATCCCATTTGCTTCTTTAAGGAAGTGGAAAGTGCTGAAGCGATTATGGATGCGATAAATCCTCCAACAAAATGAGAGGCTAAAATTATGAAGAAAGCCTCTTTAGGTAAAGAAAGCACAAAGTCATAATATGCTTGCTTATCAGCAAGATTAAGGCCTTCGGGCATGGGGTATTTATTGGTGCTGATGCGCTGAATTAAAGAAACTACGATACCTCCCCCAACCACACCGAGTATTATTGCGATTATTCTTCTTAGCATAAGGTTTGCATTTTGGCTGAAATTAGCAATATATATGGACAAATAGCGTTTCTTTTGCGTTGAGAATAAAAAACATATTAGAGATTTTTTTAATATATTTGAACATGGATTTATTATATTTTTTTAAGGCAATGGCCTTAACACTTCTTTTAGCGGCTACAACATTTTCAATATCTGCTCAATCAGATGTTAAATTTGTCAACGAATTCTTAAACATCGGTGTTGGTGGACGTGCGCATGGCATGTTTGGCACAGTCACCGCTTCAGTGGATGATGTGACCGCAGCATATTGGAATCCTGCTGGACAATCACAAATTAAAGATCAAGTACAATTATCTGCTATGCATGCTTCTTGGTTTGGTGGCATTGCAAATTATGACTATATCGGTTTTGGTAAAATGTTTACTGAAGACAATAATGGATTTGGTAGTCTTTCTATAATCAGAATGGGTATCGATAATATTCCTAATACAATAAATCTTATTGGACCAGATGGCTCTGTCAATTTTGACGAAGTGGTGGAGTTTTCTGCTGCGGATTATGCTTTTCTTTTGTCTTATGGACAAAGACTCGGAACTGGCAATTTTTCATGGGGTGCCACAGCCAAAGTGATTTTTAGAAGTATTGGAAGTTTTGGCTCTGCAAGAGGCTTTGGGTTTGATTTAGGTCTAATGTATAAAAAAGGAAATTTAGAAATTGGCTTAATGGGTCGAGACATCACAACAACACTCAATAACTGGAGTTTTTCCTTAACACCAGAAGAGCAAGTGGTTTTTGAAAGAACAGGAAATGTTATACCAGTATCTGGAACAGAATTGGCTTTACCTAAAATTATTTTAGGCGGCGCTTATACAATTCCTACAGAAGGTTCTTTTTCCTATCTCATTGCCGCAGACTTTAGATTTACTACTGATGGTACAGAAGCTGGTGCATTGAGTGGCGACGGTTTTGCTGTTGATCCCAGTTTTGGATTAGAAGTGGGTTATGATGAGATGGTATACTTGCGTGCAGGTATGGGTAACTTACAAAGAACTATAAACGAAGCCAGTAGTACAGAAAGATCATTTGAATTCCAACCCAATATAGGGCTAGGTATCAAACTTGGAAAATTCAATATTGATTACGCTCTTACGAATATTGGTAGCGTTTCTGGTGTACTTGTTTCTCATATCTTTTCAGTAAACGTGGCTTTCGATTAATTCGAAAATAAATAAATCATCATGAACAAATCAATTCTTATTACACCAATTTGTATGCTTTGGTTAGCATGTGGGAGCCCTTGTGACGATTTAGATTGTGGTCCTAACGGCACGTGCGATGAAGATTCAGATGAATGTATGTGTGATCCTTTTTATGAAGGTGTTTTTTGTGAATTAGAAACGAGAGCAAATTATCTTGGAAGATGGACAGGTATTTGGCTCAAACACATATTCTAGAAAAATTATAGACCCCACAGATCCAGCAATTATCCTCTTGTTAAATGCAGATGTAGCTGGACAAGTTTCTAGCTGTGAATATATTTTAACTCAATAGAAGCTAGGTTAATTAATTTTTATCTTCTCAATCATTTTCCTTAAAATCAGGTGGAATGACATTTTTAAAATGACCATTCATTTGGACTTTCTTTCTAAGCAATTCCATTTCACCGACGATAGGGATAAGTCTATGCAGATGAGACTCCACAAACTCTAGTCTTTCAATTTCACTATTTATCATAAGCAAATCAATTTCTTGATTATAATTTAACCCTATTTTGTGCGCTATGCTGTTTATCTGAAAATCATTAGACAACTCAGGAATTGGATTATTCATCTTCATGATTTCGTATAATTCACTAATCAATTTTAAAACACGTCCAGCTAAAATAAGATCAGTCGTGGAATCGTCATTACTGATTGATAACTCCCCGATAGGATATAATTTATCTTCTTCTTTTGCCTTAAAACTTATTAATTGAAAAGTATTTAATCCCAATGTTTTAATATCTATTTTACCATCATCATACTTTTTAGATACTTCTAAAATTTTCATTTCAGTGCCAAACATTATAGGTTTATTATCTCTCACAGGTGGTATACCAAATGTCATAGAATTTTCAACACAATCGTTTACTAATTGAAGATACCTTGGTTCAAAAATATGCAAATTGAGATGCTCTCCAGGGAAAGCGACAAGGTTTAGTGGAAATAAGGGCCGTTTTATTTTCATAATTATATGGTAAAGAATTAATCTATTAGCATAAATTTATGTTATCTATTTGAAATTATTGATCTAAAAGAATTAAATGTTAAACATACCTGATAGTCCATATGAACGTATAGTGATAATCGGAGCAGGGTTTGCTGGGATTAACTTAGCTAAAAAACTGGCTAAGAAAAAGTTTCAATTGGTTCTAATCGATAAAAATAATTATCATCAATTTCAACCATTATTCTATCAAGTGGCTATGGCTGGTCTAGAACCTAGCTCTATTATTTTTCCCCTCCGGAAGCTTTTTCAAAACAATAATCAAGTGCACATTAGAATTACAGAGGTAGATGCTATTGACACCCAGAACAAACAGGTATCGACAGAATTAGGAGAAATCTACTATGACAAATTAGTTATTGCAACTGGTGCTAAAACAAATTTTTTCGGAAATAAATCATTTGAGTCTCTCACTTTTGGCATGAAGTCTTTGTCTGAATCTTTAATTTTAAGGAATGCCATTCTATCTGATTTAGAATTGGCTTTAACAGAACCTGAATATGAAGAGCGACAAGGATATATTGACATAGTCATCGTCGGCGGAGGACCAACTGGTGTTGAGCTAGCTGGTGCTTTAGCAGAAATGAAAAAATATATCTTACCTAAAGACTATCCTGAATTAAATGAAAAAGAAGTAGATATTTATTTATTTCAAGGAGGACCCAGGTTACTAATGGGTATGTCAGAGAATTCAAGCGAACGTGCTAAAGAAGGTTTAGAAAAGCTTAAAGTGAAAGTTAATTTAGATACTAGAGTTACTGAATTTGACGGGAAATTTGTTACCACGCATGAAGGCAAAAGAATCAGAGCACATAAAGTTATATGGGCGGCGGGCATAACAGGTAACACTATTGAAGGCACACTTTCTGCAGATAAACTTATGCGAGGCAGTCGCTATAATGTCAATCAAACGAATGAAATTATCGGAACTGAGAACGTGTACGCCTTGGGTGACATTGCATATATGGAAACTGAAGAATATCCCTCAGCACATCCACAAGTAGCTCAGGTGGCTATTCAGCAAGCTAATAACTTAGCACAGAATTTAATCAAAAATCAGGAACGCCCTTTTAAGTATAAGGATAAAGGTTCGATGGCTACGATAGGCAGAAATAAAGCTGTTGTAGATTTACCTTCTATGAAATTTAGCGGTCGTTTTGCCTGGCTGCTTTGGTTAGTTGTCCACATGATGTCTCTCATTGGATTTAAAAATAAAATCATCGTAATGCTTAATTGGATGTGGAATTACATTACCTACGATCAAAGTTTACGTGTGATTATCAAATCAGACAAACCCAAAGAAACATAGACTTTTACCTCGAAGTTGTTTAAGGCCCATAAAATATTTCTCGGAAATTTACATATAGATTCCCCCTTTCGCGAGGATGAATCTTTTATTTTAATCCGAAGCAGACCATCTGAACATTTTTATGATTAACTCTAATGGATAACGGTATACTGCATCCGCGCTATAGGTTCCCTGTATCTTAAGACGGCTCTGAGATCTTTGAATTGCGTATACAGTTCTTTTTCAGCAGGTGTTAATTTAACTTTGGCTTGACCGGCCATAAAACCTTCTAAAAATTCTTCCCAAATTTCTTTTTTAATTGTCGGATACTCATACACCTTATAATCTTCCAATTCTGCCATTTGGGCCGCTACTTCTAAGGCATCATCCAGATCACCTAATTCATCAACTAAACCCAATTGCAAGGCCCTTGCACCAGTCCATACCCTACCTTGTGCCACTTCATGGATCTCGTCTACCGTTTTTTCTCTACCCTCTGCGACTATACCTAAAAACTTAGCGTACATCTCATCTGTATAATTTTGAAGTGCTTGTTTCTCATCTTTTCCTAAATCAAAAAACGGTGTAATAGCATTCGCATACGGACTTGTCTTAACAGTATCAAAATGAATTCCCAGCTTTTCGTCCAATAACCTTGAAGCATTCGGCAACATGCTAAACACACCTATTGATCCCGTTAGTGTCCTTGGATTTGCAATTATTCTGTCTGCACCAGCAGAAATATAATAGCCACCTGAGGCGGCATAGTCTCCATAAGAAGCAACAACTGGAATGCCTTGCGCTTGCAACGCTTTCATTTCTCGCCATATCACATCAGAAGTAAATGCACTGCCGCCCGGAGAATTAACCCTCAGAACTACAGCTTTAAAATTATCATCTGACCTAATTTTATCAAATAATTTATGATATTTTTCTTCACTAACAATCCCTTTATCATTTGATCCATAAATAATTTCTCCTTCTGCATAGATCAAGGCAATTTTATTTTTTGACGTTCCTCTTCGTATAACAGTTTTACTATCATACTCCCCAAGTTCTATGTATCCTACTTTCTTGCCTTCTTTAATATTTAATTTTTCTCTGAGTATATCCTCAAACTCAAACCAATGCAAGGATGCATCTAATAAGTTGTTTTCGAGACCATCAGTAATATTATTGAGATTAAATGTATTTATGATCTCCAAGATTTTTGACCTGTCTAAATTTCTTGATTCAGAAACTTCGTCTAGATAGAGATTAAAATTATCAGTAAGATATTCTCGTGTTTGCAGTCGATTGGACTCACTCATGTCATTACGACGATAGGGCTCTGTCGCACTTTTAAAGTTACCTGCATAAAAGACATTCATCTCAACACCTAACTTTTCTAAACCTTCTTTGAAGAAGGGAATCATTGCGCCATAACCATTCAACTCTAACATACCGTTAGGATTGATGAAAATGGAATCTGAAGCTGAAGCAATGAGATATGTCGGATTTGTGTAGTAATCAGCATATGAGTATACAAACTTATCGGTAGAGTCTTTAAATTCTTTTATCGCTTTTCTCAATATGGAATTGGTAGCCATTCCAGCTTGACTGGCAAAAGAAGGCTTATAGACAATACCTTTTATATTTTTATCATTCTGTGCGTGCTTAATAAGCTTTTTAATTCTATGCACACCAATAGCTTTATCTCCACTGAAGTCAAATTTATCTTGCTCTACATTTGAAGTGTGCTCCGGGATGGTACCATCAAACTCTAAGAGTAAAACTGAATTGCTAGATACGCTCGTATCTATAGTTGACATCGATGCACCCACCGCAAACAACAAGAAGAATATAAAGCCTACGGCTAGGATGGTGCCTAAGCAGGATGCGAATAAAAATTTAAAGAATTGGCTCATTCTATATTTTCAAATAAAAAGTAAATAATTATGCCACAAATCTCTCAAAATCAGGATATAAGAGATAATAAAATGTTAAAAACAGGAATTTATATTAAAATTAGCACTTTAATGATCGAATTGAACAATTTATCGATGAAACTATGATGGACAACGACTTAATAATCACTATCTTTATATAAGGATTTTATGTAATATGTTTTGACTCTTGCTGACATTCTTGCATTTTGATTAAAAAAAAATATCTCTTTAAAGATTTCAGCAAAATAAGGTCTTTTACATTTACGCTTAGATAATAAGAATGACTACGATAACACGGATTTTACTACTATCAGTGTACATGCTGCCAATGTGCTTGTGTGCACAAATCACTGTTCAACCTGCCAATACCCCACCCTTTACTCCTGAATCTATAATAAGTAACGTATTTTTAGGTAGTGGTGTCGAAATAGAAAGTGTTGATTATTTGGGTGCTGTAGGCTCTGTAGGCATATTTGAAAATGGCTTACAGACAATTGGACTAGACAGAGGCATTGTTCTATCTTCAGGATGGATAGATGCAGTACCAAAGGTGGCCAGTGAAAATTCAGAAAAAACCACTAGTGGCGGTTTGTATGAAGATTTAGAATTAGCAGCACTTGCAGGATTGCAACCCAATCAATTGAAAGATGTTGCCAAGTATGAAATCACCTTTATCCCCACTTCCGATACATTAAAATTTAGATATGTTTTTGCTTCTGAAGAATACCCTGAATTTCAATGTAGATTAAATAATGATGCTTTTGGTTTTTTTATAAAAGGTCCAAATCCAAATGGTCCAGATTATAATTTTACAAATATCGCTTTAGTCCCTGATCCAAATCAGGAATGTATTTTCTTAGATTTACCCGTGACTATAAATACGGTTAATAATGGTATTGATCCTTCTGGAGATCCTGATAGTCCTTGTCAGTCTGAAACGGGTTCATTAGATCATAGTACATATTACAATGAAGTCTTGCCAAACAGTCAACCTGTTTTTAATGGATACTTAGATGTATTTGAAGCCAAAGCTGCCGTGATTCCATGTGAGGCTTACACCATAAAAATTGTAATCGCTGATGGCTTGGATGGTGAGAACGACAGTGCCGTATTCTTAGAAGAAAAAAGTTTTAGTACAGGTAGCCTCCAAATTGATGTTGACAATCCAGGTCTTGATGGCGGGATTTCGGAAGGCTGTTTACCAGGGAGTATAAATATTGCTTTACCTAGAGTAACACCTTTTGATTTTCCAATTGAATTTAGAATATTAACTGATCCATCATTGCCAGATCTTGCTTTACCCGGTATTGATTTTGAAAATATAAATACTTCACTTTTTATTCCAGCTGGTTCTAATTCAACCAGTTTAGCCCTATCTCCTATTTCTGACAATGAAGAGGAAGGCATAGAGTTTATTTACATTGAAATCAATAGAGATGTTTGTAATGTAGATACATTGATAGTGCCGATATATGATAATTCTTTAGATTTTGTAACCATTCCTGATACTGTCTTTACTTGTATTGGAAGAGGTGTACCCATCGAGGCAACAATAGGAAGTGGCGTCAACATTACTGATGTTACAAGATTCTCAACCGACATTACATTTAATACCAACGATATCGACACAACGTTTTCAGCACCCATCCAAGTGGACGGTCTGCCTCAGCAATTTTTGGACGAAAGAATGATTGCTGAAATATGCATTGATACTTTATCGCATACAAGATTAAACGATTTAGATATTTATTTAGAATCACCAGGCGGTCAGATACTAGAACTATCTACTGATAATGGAGCGCGAGCAGACAACGATAGCCAAGAAGATATGATGATCAATACTTGCTTTATGCTTAATGCATCCGCGAATATTAATTTAGGTAATCCGAATGAAGGTCAAATGGATTTATCTAATCCCACTTATATTGGTCAATATACTCCAGAAGGTGATTGGTTGAATTGGTTAGGCAGTGGTCAATCTTTTGGTAATGGGGAATATAATTTGGTTGTAACAGATGACTCAGGTGGAGAATTTCCTAGCACATTAACTGGCTGGTCGATTGCATTTAATGCCACTTATGAAATTGAATATGAATGGTTTCCAAGTGCCAATTTAAGTTGTAATGATTGTGTTATGAATAGTGCAGTTTTGCAATCATCGCAATACATATATTTAAGATTAACGGATTCTTATAGCTGCTCAAACTTAGATTCAGTCTGGGTTGAAGTTTATCCTGAGCCAGAAATGCCTATTGTTTCTTGTGAAGCTTTATCCACATCTTCTATTCAACTGACTTGGCCGGATGCTATCAACGCTGATGATTACCAGATAAGAATTAATGATGCATTTCCTTGGTTTAATAATAATACTCCAAGTCAATTTCCTCAAATAGGTTATAACATCACTACATTTGCAGGTAATCAGGTTATAATAGATGGTTTAACACCTGAGGAAAATATTGAAATAATTATAAGAGCTATAACAAATGCACCTGGTGCAATTATTCCAAATTGTTTTAGTCCGAATGACACAATTTATTGTCAGTCCTTACCATGCGCTAACACCGCACCTGTGATTGACAGTATAATTGTAGATCAACCCGCTTGTGAAACGCAAGGAGGTGTAGAGGTACAAGTTTTTGCTTCTGATCCAGATCAACCTCTCAATTATTATGTCTACACTGACAATATGAATTTTGAAAGACCAAATGGTGTTTTCTTAAATTTAGCACAAGGCAATTGGCCATTAAAAGTTATAGATGCCACAGGTTGCATCACTTTAGATACGATTAGAATTGATGATCCTCCCCCAATTGGAATCATACCTGATATACAAAATATCAGTTGCAATGGATTAATAGACGGCACTATCTCAATAGATATTGCAAGTAATGATCCTCCATATATTTATGAATGGGGACACACCAGTGATCCCAGTCCTATTTTAACAAATCTAGGTCCCGATAATTATTCACTAACAGTGACCGATGGCAAAGGATGTACAGAAGAAGTTGATATTGAAATAATAAATCCTGAGACAATAAATTATCAGTACATTCAAATTGAACCTATTGATTGTTTAGGCCTAAAAGAAGGTTCAGCTACCTTATCAATATCTGGCGGATTAGCACCATATGAAATTGAATGGAATGGAAGTACGGTAACAGATACTATTACGACATTACAATTAGGATTTGCTGTATTTAAAATTACGGATTCATATGGGTGTATGGTAATTGACAGTGCCCTTGTTGAACAGAATAGTGATTTTGATGTAGCAGTTCAAAGTACTGAACTCCTTTGCTTTTTTGACAGCACTGCTACGGCTACCGTCACACCGTCAGGTGGATTAGAACCTTATATGTATGATTGGGGAAATGGTGAAGAGACAAATATAGGAACGGGTTTACATGGAGGCTCAAATTATGTGACGATCACAGATACGGAAGGCTGTGAAGTAATTTTTGAAGTTGAAATCATGTCTCCTCCTCCTTTGGAATTGGCATTAACGATGACTCCTACAAGTTGTTTTGGAGGTGATGATGGTCGTTTAGAAATTGATATTTCCGGTGGTGCAGGTAGCAACTACGAAATTGAATGGTTTGATGGTACTCAGATAGATCGAGTTATAAACTTATCAGCAGGTAATTATTGTGTTACAATTATTGATGAAAGCGATTGCGAAGTCATAAGATGCTTTGATGTTGAGGATGTGCCGCGCATTGAAATTCAAGAATCAATTTTTCCCAGCACTTGCGAAACGGAATGCGATGGCGGAGTTGAGATTGTAACCTCTGGAGGTTCAGGTAATTTTTTCTACAGTTGGACTGGACCAAATAATTTTGCCTCAAATACACAAAACTTAAGCAGTCTTTGTGTAGGTAATTATGCTTTAGTTGTCTCAGAAAAAGATGATCCGAATTGCTTTGAGACATTTGAGATAGCCGTGGGCCCAGACAGTAATCTTGAGCCGCAAATAATTATAGAGAAATTTGTTTCATGCAACGGTGAAGAAGATGCCATTTTAGAAGCGATTCCTTCAGGTGGTGTGTCACCATTTACATACGCATGGTCATCAAATGTTACCTTTCAAAATGATAGTCTTGCCACAGATTTGGGAGCTGGCGTTTACAATGTCACAGTTGTGGATGGCAATGGTTGTCAAAGTACTGCAAGTTTGGAGCTGGGAGAGCCAGATGAATTAATGGCTATTTATAACAATGTTGATGTACTTTGTTTTGGAGAATCTACTGGAGCCATTAACATGGAAATTATTGGAGGCACCCCTATCTCTTCTACTGGAGATGGGTACATCGTGGAATGGGATACGGGAGATCAAACTTACAATTTAGACAGTCTAATGGCTGGCAATTATATCGTCAGTATAACTGATAAAAATGGATGCCAAGCCATTGAACAAACTAAGGTAGAGCAACCTGATGAACAAATCGAAATAATTCCAGAAATTGAAGAAGTAACTTGCTTTGGCCGAAAGGATGGTACTGTAAGATTAAAAGTATTGAACGCAGTGAAACCCATTTCTTATTCTCTTGACAATTCCAATTTTAAATTTGATAGTACTTTTTTGAGTTTAGATGCAGGAGATTATACGGCTTACATTTTGGATGCCAATGGTTGTATGTTTAGTCATGACTTCTTTTTGATGGAGGGAGAACCATTAGAAGTTGACCTTGGCGATAATCAATTTGTTGACTTAGGCGGCTCTATAATATTGAACGCATTGGTTGAGAATAATCAAGGAAATATAAATTATTTCTGGGATGCACCTAATATTGCAAATTTCACGTGCTTAGAATGTCCAAATCCAGAAATCGTAAATATTACAAATTCCTTTAGTGTCACAGTGACTATAATAGATGATAATGGTTGTGAAGGCAGAGACTTCATGACAGTATTTCCTGTTGAAGAGAGAGCTATTTCAGTACCTACGGGCTTTACGCCGAATGGGGATAACATAAACGATAGACTTATTGTATTTGGAAGCGAAGATATTTCAATCATGACTTTCAATGTCTATGACAGATGGGGCGAACTTGTTTTTCAAAATTCGGATTTTAAAACAAATAATGAATCTGAAGGATGGAATGGATTAATAAACGGCAGACCTGCTCCTAAAAACACATATGTTTGGACTGCTGAGTTTAGTTTAAAAAGTGGAAGAATTAATTTCGCAAAAGGTCAAACGGTTTTAATAAGATAAATTAGAAATGACTAGATATCAAAAGTTCTTTATCGCATTTATTTTTATATACATAAGTTTAGGCAGCCATGCACAAGATCCATTTTTCTCACAAGTTGATATGTTTAAACCATATGTCAATCCAGCCAATGGTTTTAATGCCTTAGCTACTGACATAAAATTAAAACTAGAACTGCAATTTAGAGACCAATGGAATAACATTGAAATGGGTGATGATTATGCGACTTCTATGGTTAATGCCGAATACAATTTTTACAAATCAAATGTGGACAGTTGGAATGCAGGCTTATTATTTCTAAGTGACAGATCTAATACGGGTTACCTCAAGCAAACAAGCTTTCAAACATTTACATCTTATTCAAGAAAATTATCAGGTAATAGAAGAGGAATCAATGGAAGCCATGTGCTCACATTAGGTGCTTCATTTGGTTTGGGTCAGACTAATGTTGATCTTTCAAACTTATGGTTTGGACGCCAATATGATTTATCCACATTTTCGCCTGACTTAGGTGCTGATTCCGGTGAACCTATTATTAGAGATAATGCGAGCTACATCGATTTAAATTTAGGTGGACGATGGATTTATTACAATACTGATAAGATTTTCACGACGCTAGGCATAGCAGTAAGTCATGTTAATCAACCAGGACTGAGTGCATCAGATGAAACAATAAAATATGCTTCGCGCTTAAATGTACATCTAGCCAAACAAATGCAACTTGGCAAATCTATGTATCATAAGCCCAGTTTAACTTACATTCAACAAGATTGGGCATATCAATTTTTACCTGCTTATAAATTGATCTTTGATTTAAACAATCAGGATGAAGACTTTTCTTTGGAATCAGGATTTGCCGCACGAATTGTTCATGGTCTAGAATCAACCATTATGGATGCTTTTATTTTCTATCTAGGTTTAGGTGCTAGCAAGTGGCACCTCGACTTTAGCTTTGATTTAAACACTTCTACTTTGAGACCAGCAACAAATGGTATCGGCGCTCTAGAACTAGGGATCAGATACAATATCCTCAATGATAATTAATACTGATTTTCTTTTCTAACAACAAATTTCTTATTTGCTATAAAGTTGTTAACCATTGCTGACTTTATTTTTAAAACATTTAACGACTCCAATTATTAGCGCCAAATATTATCTGTATATTGGGTTTTAGAATTGCATGAGAAATCCTTTATCCATTTTATTAGTCATAATTAGACTTATTCTGATTATTATCCCGATGATAATATTCATTATAGTCTATTCTTTGTTGTCTAGTTTTTTATTCAAAAATACACCAGAGAATGCCTTTAAACTTAGAAGGTTATTTTTAAAATTTGCATATTTCATACTTGGCATATCTGTAAAAATAGAGGGTATACCGTCTGAAGAACCTGCGCTTTATGTTTCTAACCACAGAAGCTTATCTGATCCTCTGATAAACCTAAAAACATTGGATGCATATGTCATTGCCAAAGCAGAAGTAGCAAAAATTCCAGTACTCAGCACAGGTGCAAAACTCACAGGAATTCTCTATGTAAAAAGAGAAAACAAAAAAAGTCGTTCTGCCGTTAGAGAAATGATGGTGAACACTTTATTAAATGGACATAACATACTAGTCTATCCTGAAGGGACCGTCAATGGCGTTAAAAAAATTACTGGTTTTAGGCCAGGCACTTTTAATGAAGCAGTAAAAAACAATATTCCAGTTGTACCCATGGTTATAGAATATAAATCAAAAAAAGATGTCTGGACCAATCGCTCATTGATGTCACATTTCTTTCTTCAATTTGGTAAACTCAGAACACAAGCATGGTTAGTCATTGGGAAAACGATGACGAACACTGATGGCGATCAATTAAGACAAGAAGTGCAAGAATGGACGAATGTTCAAATTGAGCGGATACATAATAACTGGGACAGCTATTTCTCAAAACACACTACTGCTGAGGTATAAATTTTAAAGAAATAGAATTGACACAATGTCTTGTGTTTGTTTCTGTTAATCTTTCACCCACAAATACATGTCCTAAATGACCACCGCATTTATTACAAAGTATTTCAGTTCGCCTGCCGTCTGCATCTGTTATTCTTTTTACAGCACCCTCAATCTCATCATCAAAGGCCGGCCAACCACAACCAGAGTTGAATTTATCATCTGATTTATACAATGGGCTATCACATTTTCTACAAATATATGTGCCTCCTTCAAAATGCTTATCATACTCTCCTGTGTAAGGTCTTTCTGTGCCTTTTTGTTCAATGACGTATGATTCTTCTGGGGTGAGTTTATTATAAGATTCCATAAGATTCAATTTTATGATTTTAGGTGAGTTCAGCAAATTTATCCTGAAACTTTTTGACTTTAGGAGCAATGACAATTCTACAATATCCTTGCTGCGGATTAGAATTGAAATAATCCTGATGATAATCTTCGCCTGGGTAAAAAATATCTAACGGTAGGACCTCTGTAACAATATTATTTGTCCACAATTCAACGGCTTCATTTTTTATAAATGCTTTTGCAATTTCAATCTGATTTTCATTAGTACAATAAATTCCAGATCTGTATTGAGTACCTACATCATTACCTTGACGATTTAGAGTTGTCGGATCATGAGTACTAAAGAAGATATAGAGCAAATCTTTAAACCCCACTATGTCAGGATTGTACTCCACTTCAATAACTTCATTATGTCCTGTCGTACCAGTGCATATTTCTTTATACGTTGGATTTAATGTAACTCCGCCTGTATATCCAGACACAACCTTTATCACACCTTTAATACGTTGGAAAACAGCTTCGGTGCACCAAAAACAACCGCCACCAAAATACACTTTATGATTTGCCATGAATTCTATATTATGCACTTCTTACAAATTATGGCGCGGGTTTGTTCACTAATTACAGTTTTATTTATTTAAAAGATTGGGAGGGCGGTGTGGCGCTGGGTGATGCTTAAGGTTATGGAGATAGGTTTTCTACGTGTTATTATGAGTTATGAGATATAAGATATAAATGGGGCGGTGTGGCGCTGGGTGATGCTTATTGTTATGGAGATAGGTTTTCTACGTGTTAGCTTTTTAATTATGAGTTATAAGATATAAATGGGGCGGTGTGGCGCTGGGTGATGCTTATTGTTATGGAGATAGGTTTTCTATGTGTTTGCTTTTGGGACTTTGAGTGTATTTCTCTCAAAATCCATATGAAAGACAAACTATTTTAATAGTAGACCTGTAGACCATTGTTGCCAAGATACCATGAAGCCTCGTTACCGTGTTGCCTTGTTGCCTTGTTGCCTTGTAATCTCGACCTAAATCAATCCCAATTTATCAAACAGTTTTTCAGCTTTCGATTCTGAGCCATCTGCTTTTTGATGAGAAATCAAACCTTCCCAGTCTCCCCTGTTGGCTAAGTTTGCCTGAATAGACCAATCGCTGGGATCAATTATTTTATACTTGTCCCCGTATAAGTCTAAGATTGCTTTTAATTCGCCTATTGATTTTGAAGCCAGTTGTCCCCATTTTTTGATGCCATTTTCTTGTAAAACAGTTTCCATAACAGGCCCAATTCCTTCTATGATTTGTAAGTTACTTTTTTTGATTACTGAAAATTTATTTTCATCATCCTTTGCTTTATCATCTACAGAAGGTGAAGAGGGTAAAGGAGGTGCTGCAGCTGCAAGTTTTAAATCTTGAGTGGCTTGAGCTTGCTTTGATTTTAATGAATCAAATTTTAATTTTAGCTCATTATATCTGTCTTCACAATTGCTCAATTCTCTTTCTGATCGTGTTTGATTACTTTTAAGAGTTTTGTTTTCTGTTTGAGTAATATTCAAATTGCTCTTTGTTCTTGCCATATCATCCTCTAGCTCTCTTGCAATTCTAGCCCATTTGCCCCATAAAATCCTGCCCAAAAGTAAGCCCAGAATAAATGGCAAAAGCCACGCCAACCACCACCAGCTACAAAAGTCTGTAAATATATTTAACCCTATCATAATAAAATATTAGATCAATTTTTTAATCAACAATAATAATTTCAGTTCTCCTATTCTTTGCTTTACCTGCATCAGTATCATTCGAAGCAATAGGTTCGCGCCTACCTCTTGAGTCTACTGTAATACGATTAGGATTGATACCCCTTCTCACCAAATAATTAGAAATTGCGGTTGCTCTTTTTTCCCCTAAGACTTGGTTAAATGCATCTGATCCTTCATTATCCGTATGTCCAATTAACCTTACCTTTTCGATAGATTTATTCAGTCGCTTTGCAAGCTGATCCAAATACGCCTCAACTTCATCATCCTTTATTTTTTGATCTGAATTAAATTCAAAATATATGGTAGTCATGTCATCAGTCTCAATAATCTTTTCAGTTTTTCTTAGAAATCTAAACGCCAAAAGATTATTCAGTTCACTATGTAAACAAGAATCGCCTTTTACTTTTGAAGATAATTCGATACGACTTGAATTTAATCCATCAAAGAGGTTTAAAACATTCTTTGCTCTTCTTAATCCAATATTTTCAGAATCGCCAGTGCTTTCAGATTCAAAATACAATCCTTGAATTTGAAGTTGCTGATCATCTTTTAACTCTGCTAAAAGTGAATCTTTAAATTGAACCCATCTTGGTTCTACATTCGCCTTTGCACTGTTGCATTCAAACCTGATCGGCGTGAGTTTTCTTATTATGGGCTCAATAACTGCTACCGATTCGGCTTCAGTTTGGACGGGCACGGGACTGTCATCCGAGCAGCACTTTTTTTGGCATTTCCAATAAAACCAAAAAAGCAAAAACCACAATATGATGACTAACCATCGCATAAATAAAGGGACTTAAATGAGTTAATACTTCAATATAATATATAAATGCTAATTATTTAGTTACAAAAAACAATTACTTATGATTAAAGCCTATAGATAAGTAATTATTCTTAAATAAGAACAAAAGTTCTCTCTTCTATATTTTTTTTCAAAAAAATCATACAAAGCTGTTCACCTTTTAGGCTAACAATTCATAATAATATAATACAATCATAATTTGAATTAAAATTAGTGCCACTTCTAAAAATATGCATATTATTTATCCTAGGAATTATTCTTGCCGAACATTTTAATTCCTCCCTATCGAACCTAAACGTCGTATACCATTTCTGTATTCTGTTTTCATGCTTAGCCCTTTCACTCAATAAGTTCTCTAAATGGACTTCCAGTGTCCTCATTTATATTTGTTTCTTTTTACTAGGATTCATTTTTACTTGTACAACAAAGCCTTCATTCTATCCAAGTTATTACTTTGATAAGAACGAAGCCAATCACTTCTTAATGTCAGAGGTGAAAAATAAAACTGTGACCAAAAAGGGAATCCGCTTAGAGCTACAACTCACACACTTCATAAACAAAGATTCTGTGCCTATCCCAACACTAGGAAAGATCGTCGCATATGCTGATTCGACTTACTTAGATTTTATAGAAATAGGAGACTTGATTATTTCTGGAAACGATCTGAAAAAAATTAGAACTAACAAAAATCCAGATGTGTTCGATTACGCAGGATATCTATCTAAAAAAGGCATTTATAAAAGTTTAAGCTTAAAGCCTGATGAATTTGAAGTGTATACAACAAATAGCTTTAGCCTTGACAAATTACTTGACAAATTCAGAAAGAGATGTATAAACAATTATAAGTTATTGTTTAAAAATAAAAAGATTCAAGCCATCCTTTGTGCTATGATATTAGGGCATAAGGATCTGCTTGATGATGACCTACAAAATATTTATAGAAATACAGGTGCCATTCACATCCTTGCTGTTTCTGGCCTTCACGTGGGTTTAGTAAGTTTATTCTTAAGTTTTATACTCAAATATTTACCCGCGCATCCTCTTATAAAACTTCTCAAATCGATAATTATTCTTTTGGGTATTTGGGCATTTGCACTGCTCACTGGAGCGGCACCAGCAGTCTTAAGAGCTGCTATCATGTTTAGCGTTTTGTACTTGGGGAAGTATCTTGGTAAGCCGACGAGCGGTTTTAATATCTTAGGCGCCACTGCACTCTTTCTATTACTTCTTAATCCTATGCAACTCTTTGACGTTGGTTTTCAATTTTCATTCATTGCCATTTTAGGAATTTTAACGCTTTATAAGTACTTCACAAAAGTGCTTATATTCAAATCAAGAATTTTAGATAGCATTTGGCAACTCGCAGCCGTCTCACTTTCAGCTCAACTATTTATTGCTCCTCTTTCAATCTATTATTTTCATCAATTTCCCAATCACTTTATCTTAAGCAGTATAATTGCTGTAAGCTTAGCGACATTTATTGTTGGCATTGGATTAATGATTCTTATAATAAACCCTTTTGTGTTTTTGAATGAATTGAATTCGATTTTAGCATTTATAGTCAAGCAAATAATTTTATTTTTAAATTTTAGTTTAGACTGTATAAACAATCTGCCATTCTCATTATCTGAAAGTCTTTGGCTTAC
>ENA-ORXM01000915-ORXM01000915.1-marine-metagenome-genome-assembly--contig:-NODE-915-length-45618-cov-4.945456_pt1 | contig 45618 bp, 37 predicted proteins | sample MGYA00237867_ERZ511480 | MGnify/ENA primary metagenome ERZ511480 (study PRJEB26309, sample SAMN06266103) | marine metagenome | isolation source: Algal blade | place: United Kingdom:Sidmouth, United...
TGTCGCCATGTGTGCCATATCTCAAATGACCCATTAATAGCTCTCCCATATAAGGAAGGTTTGCTTTTAAATAATCAGGGTCTGATAATTTCTTTTTGGAAAGTTTGTTGAACTTTTTGTAGACGTCTTTAAAAAGTTCATCAAGATAATTTTGAGGGGTGGTATTTCTTTTTCGGCTTATGTATTTCTTACCCCTTTTCGGATCTAGTTTTATGACAGCTAATCCAGCACCATCTTGCCCTCTATTTCGCTGCTTTTGCATCATTAGACGCAGCTTGTTAAGGCCATAAAACGGTGTACCGTATTTATCGTTATAATATGAAATTGGGCGTAGTAAGCGTATCAGTACAATTCCGCACTCGTGCTTAATTGAATCGCTCATTAATTTGTCTTAAATATTACCATTCTATAAAAAATCAAAGTTACTCTTATTTGTAGGCCTTCGCAATTTTAAAACGTCTTTTATCACTCAAATGTTTACATCTAAAATTATATTTAAAAAATTACGTCAAGCAGCAATGTTTTTGCATCTTTAAAGGTAATGGGGCGCTAAAACACTGTTATTGTCCCGGTTGAGATTCTAAGATCTAGGATAATTTTTCTTGTTCCTAGATCCACCTAATCAAAAACAGCAGATACTATGGCCTTATTTAACTTCTTTAAATCACCCAAGCCCAACCATTATGACTACAAACCAATGTATTGGGATCCCGCAAAGGAGGAGAAAGCAAGAAGAGCCAGAGAAATTAAAGCCATCAAAAGCGGTGATACCGAGGAAGTGAAAAGTAGATTAGCTGGCTCCTTCAAAAAGAAAGGGTATGGAGGCCATCCTACTGTGAGAAAAAACGCAGTATTTAAATCAAATATGATACTGATCGCTACTATTTTTGTATTACTTTTGTTGTCGTATCTGATTTTATATTTAAACCTTCCTGGTCTTTTAAAGTTTTTAAATTAGATACAGATCTGGGCTATCCACCCATTATAATTTAAAAAATATATTTTATGGCTGACATCATTCAGCTTTTACCAGATTCTATAGCAAATCAAATCGCCGCAGGAGAAGTTATCCAGCGACCTGCTTCTGCTGTGAAAGAAATCATGGAAAATGCTATTGATGCTGGTGCCACTGAGATTCAACTTATTGTAAAAGAGGCTGGTAAGTCACTCATACAAATAACCGACAATGGTTCAGGGATGTCAGATACGGATGCCAGAATGTGCTTTGAAAGACATGCTACCTCCAAGATCAAAAAAGCCAAAGACCTTTTCAGTATAAAAACGATGGGATTCAGAGGGGAAGCTTTAGCTTCCATAGCAGCCATAGCACAGGTGGAAATGAAAACGAGAAGGGCAGAAGACGAACTTGGAACTAAAATTGTCATCGAAGGCTCAGAAGTAAAATCTCAAGAAGCTTGTCAATGCAACCAAGGGACAAGCATTTCTATAAAGAACCTATTTTTTAACATTCCCGCAAGGAGAAATTTCCTCAAAGCAAATGCCACCGAGATGCGTCACATCGTCGATGAGTTTGTGAGGATCGCGCTCTCCAATCCAGGACTTTTTTTTAGCCTGCATCACAACGGCAATGAATTATATCATCTTCCTCCCGGCAATCTTAGACAACGGGTCGTAGGCTTATTCGGTAATAAGATCAATCAAAAGCTTGTACCAATTTCAGAAGATACAGAGTTTTTAAAAATGGAGGGTTTTATTGGCAAACCAGAATTTGCTGTTCAGTCAAGAGGAGAACAATTCTTCTTTGTGAACAATCGATTTATAAAGAGCGGTTATTTACACCATGCTTTAATGGCTTCTTACGAAGGATTGCTTCCTGAAAAAGCATTGCCATTGTACATCATCTTCATTGATATTGATCCTAAAATGATAGATATCAATGTTCATCCTACAAAACAAGAGATCAAGTTTGAGGACGAAAGGATGCTTTACAATTTTATGAAGGTATCCATAAGGCATGCCCTAGGACAATATAGCATCACACCGACCTTGGATTTTGATCAATCAAAAGCATTCTCTAATAGATCTAGCACAAGTACTTCTAGCTCAGAAACGACTTCTTTTGGAGCATATTCTCAAAGCCCTAGTCCAGATGCTGGGTTGTCAAAGAGAAATCTAAACAACTGGGAAAAATTATACAAGGGACTGGAAAATATTGAAGTTCCAAATCAAACAGAAACTCAGCACGAAACCATCCAAAGCAAATGGACCGAAGAAACGGATGATGATGCAATTACAGAAAAGAAGACGCCTTATCAGGTGCATAATAGGTACATCGTCAGTCAGATCAAATCAGGCTTTTTATTGATAGATCAACAAGCGGCACACGAAAGGATATTATACGAGCAATTCTTGGTTAATTTGGAAAACCAAAACCAGCATACACAAGCTCAGCTTTTTCCAACCAACATAAACGTGAATAAGCCAGATGCTGAAGCACTAAAAGAGCTTCTGCCCGATATTAATAAAATGGGTTTTGACTTGAAGGAATTTGGTAATAATTCATTTGTACTCCAAGGCATCCCTGCAGAATGTTCTCCAAACTTTGATGCAGAGCGATTGATTCATGACTTGCTAGAGCAATACAAGCTGAATGTCGAATTCAAAAGCAATATAAAAGAAGGAATAGCGGCAACTTTAGCGAGATCTGCTGCCCTAAAAAAAGGTGTCAAAATGTCAGAAGAGGAAATAAATTCTCTTATAGATAAGTTATTTGCCTGTAAAGAACCCTACCACAATCCTTATGGGAGAAAATGTTTTCTAAAGTATGATTTGGAGGAATTAGATAAGCGTTTTGAAAACTAATTGAGGGTGTCTGTCGAAAATATTTTGAAGTTTGTGGTATTATTCCAAAATTCAGATTTAAGAAGGTAAAATATGTCAAGACTTACAGAAGTTGTTAAGCATTTGTTGATCATCAATGTGCTGGTCTATTTTGGCGCAACAATGGTATTGCCACAAATTGGTATTCCAACTCGAATGCTTTATTTGTTCTATCCTGGTACAGAACCATTCCAGCCGTTCCAATTAATAACGCATATGTTCATGCATGGTAGTACCACGCATATTCTTTTCAATATGATGTCTCTGTTTTTTTTAGGACCAATGGTAGAGCAAGCACTTGGATCAAAAAGGTTTTTGACCTTCTACCTGCTCAGTGGAGTAGGAGCCATGCTTCTGCACTTAGGGATAGATTATTTCTCTGTACAACACATACCAGTAGTTGGAGCATCTGGTGCAATAATGGGTGTTTTTGTTGCTTTTGCAGTACTTTTTCCAGATGTCAAGTTGATGTTGCTTTTTCCTCCAATACCCATAAAAGCCAAATATATGATGATGGCTTTGATTGCATTTGACCTCTTTAGCGGCATATCGGGAATGAGTACGGGTATAGCCCATTTTGCCCATTTAGGAGGGGTATTGGCGGGCTTTATTATGATGTATTATTGGGGATATTTCAAAAGACCATAGTGAAAACGTTAAAAAGTAAAAAGATTTTAGATTTTCAGCCTGAACTACAACCTTATTATTTGTGTTGAGTATAAAAGGTGTTAAACTTTTATTTGATGTTTGATTCAATTTGGCAAGACATAAAGAGCGAATTTAGAATTGGGAATATGATCACCCGGTTGGTGATCATCAATGTCTCAGTATTTGTATTCGTTAATTTAGTCAAATTATTCATCACCCTAGGCACAGGATTTAAGCAACCCGATGGTACGCAAACACATTTTGAAAAGTTCATTTCTTGGTTTGCCCTGTCTTCAGATTGGGTTTATGATCTAACCCATCCATGGGTGTTTTTTACATCCATGTTCTTACATGTTGGCTTCATGCACATCCTATTCAATATGCTATTCCTCTACTGGTTTGGTCGTATTGTGGGAGATCTTATCGGAGATAAAAAGATCTTACCATTGTATCTATTGGGAGGGTTGACAGGAGCTTTTATTTTTGTGGCTTTGTCTCAAGCAATCAATATTGGCAACCCGGCTTATGGCGCCTCAGCAGGTGTAATGGCGATCGTGGTAGCTTCAGGATTACTAGCTCCCGACTTTATCATCCGTTTGCTTTTCCTAGGAGAAGTCAGGTTGAAATACATTGTCATGGTCATCCTTTTTATCGATTTAATGGGGATTGGTAGTATGAGTAATACAGGAGGGCACTTTGCGCATCTAGGTGGTGCCTTGATGGGATGGTTTTTTGTCTTTAATCTGAAGAATGGTACCGATATAGGAGAGCCAATAAATAAAATGAATGATTCAGTCGCTGGCTTTTTTAAAAAGCAAAAGATGACTGTAGCTTATAAGAATGAAAATAAATCAAGATTTAAAAGAAATCAAAAGCCTCACGCAGTAAGTGATGATTCTCCTTCTTACGAAGAACAATTAGATGCTATTTTAGATAAGATCAAACTAAAAGGTCGTTCCAGTTTAACTAAAGAGGAAGAAGCCTTTTTAGAAAAAGCATCTAATAAAAAATAGAGCATACAATCATTGAAGCGTCTGATCATACTCTTGTTTCTTGTTAATATCGGCTTGTTCCTGGCTACATTACTTTGCTACATCGCTCCTTATGCAAATCCTTCATCTAAGCTATGGCCGCTTACGTTTTTCGGGACAGGTTATTTTTATTTGCTTATAGCGAATGTTTTATTCGTTGGGTTATGGATAGTACTCAAAAAGAAATATTGGTTGCTCTCCATTATGGTTATTCTGGCTGGAGCTTTTCATATTAATTCTTACGTCGGGCTAAATTCGAAAAATAAAGAGGCAAGCCCCGATTCTTTCAAGATCATGACTTATAACATTGGCGGGCTACAAACGTATGGGCCTCAAAGTAGAAAACGGAGAAAAGTAAAGATTGATAAACTCATCAAATTTTTGAATGAAAGAACTACTCCAGAGATTCTTTGTCTACAAGAATATTCTTGGGTTAAGTTTTTTGCAGAGGAGTTAAAGTATGATCACGTGATAAAGAATAAGGGGGTAGCGATATATACTTCGTATCAAGTGATGGATAAAGGAAAGATTGAATTTCGCAATTCATTTAATGCTGCCGTTTGGGCGGACCTGAAAATTAATGAAGAAATTGTAAGGGTGTACAACATGCACCTCCAATCTAACAGTGTGAGTAAGGAGGCAGAAGACCTGATCTCTGTACCTGGTATACAAACCTTGAGGGGAGTGAGATTGGTTTTGGCCAAGGTGAAATGGGCCACTTCAAAGCGAGCTTCTCAAGCAAGGTTGGTAGCAAAACATATAAGTGGTTCTCCCTACCCAGTTATAGTTTGTGGTGATTTCAATGATACGCCCCAATCATATACTTTTAGAAAAATCTCCAATGGCCTAATTAATTCATTCAAAGAAAAAGGCAGAGGTCTTGGTATCACCTATGCAGGAAAAATACCTGGGTTGCATATTGACCATATTCTTCTGGATGAGAGATTTGAAGTAGAACGTCATATTATTACAAAAGAGGCGATGTCGGATCATTATCCGGTTACTTGTCGGATTAGTTTTTAAACGAAGTTGGTAGTCTCAAGTCTTTAGTCGGTGGTCTTCTCTGTTTAATCTCGCTATGTTTTCCTTTTAAAGCGTATAACTTATTTGGCCTAACTCAGAACTAAAAATTACCAATAATCGTATTTTAATCTAATTGAAAGTTTGTCTTAATTATTAGATAAAAATCGATCAATAATCAACTAACAACAATCAACTAAATTGCCTAATTTTACACGTATGAAAATGGAATTGAAAATACATAACAGTTTATCGAAGAAGCGAGAATTGTTTGAGCCAATAACTCCTGGATATGTAGGGATGTACGTTTGCGGTCCTACGGTATATGGAGAGCCCCATCTTGGTCATGCAAGACCCTATATTACGTTTGATGTATTGTACAGATATTTGGAACATTTAGGGATGAAAGTCAGATACGTAAGAAATATTACAGATGTAGGTCACCTTGAAGATGAGTTGGCAGGGGAAGGAGAAGATAAGATCGCAAAAAAGGCTAGATTGGAGAAGTTAGAACCGATGGAAGTGGTGCAAACTTATACCAATAGTTTTCATGATAAAATGGATCGTTTGAATACAAAGCGTCCAAGTATTGAGCCACGTGCTTCAGGCCATATTATTGAGCAAATAGAAATGGTAAAGCAAATCCTGGCAAATGGATTGGCTTATGAAGTAAACGGTTCGGTTTACTTTGATATCCATGAATACAACAAGTCACATAAGTATGGAGAGCTTTCAGGAAGAATTCTAGAAGATCTAGTTGCTGGAGCGGGAAATGAAAGAAGAGAACTGGCTGCTCAAAGTGATAAGAAAAACCCAGAAGATTTTGCCCTTTGGAAAAAAGCGGAACCGGTGCATATAATGCGTTGGCCTTCTCCATGGGGTGACGGATTTCCTGGGTGGCACTTAGAGTGTAGTGTGATGAGCGAAAAATACTTGGGTAAAACATTTGACATTCACGGTGGAGGAATGGACCTTTTATTTCCACATCATGAATGTGAGATCGCTCAAGCCAAAGGAGCTACTGGAATTAATCCGGTTAAGTACTGGATGCACAATAATATGATCACCATCAACGGAAAGAAGATGGGAAAATCATTGGGTAACTTTATTACACTGTCAGAATTTTTCACAGGCTCTCATGATTTTTTAGAGCAAGTATATTCACCGATGTGTATTAGGTTTTTCATTTTGCAGGCACATTATAGATCGACCGTTGATTTTTCAAACGAGGCACTTATTGCAGCGGAGAAAGGATACAAGCGTCTAGTTAATGCAAAGAATATCTTAGCTAAAATGGAGCATCCAGGAAATGTTGAAGCAAAAGATGTTGCTGCAGATAATGCCATTCAAAAATTATGTGTAAGGGTATATGATCACATTAATGACGATCTAAATACAGCACAAGTACTGGCAGAACTTTTTGAAGTTTCAAGCAAAGTGAACGCTTATCAAAACAAACAGTTGGATATAGCTGAGCTTAGCAAAGAGACTTTTGATAAGATGAAGCAAACATTTTTTACGTTCTTTACCGATATTTTAGGGCTTCTAGATGAGACAGGGAGTAGTGCAGATGATTCTTCAATGGATGGTGTGATGGATCTGTTGATAGATATCAGAAAATCAGCGAGAGAAAACAAAGATTTTGCAACTTCTGATAAGATCAGAGACTCCTTGAATGAATTGGAGATCCAATTGAAAGATGGGAAGGAGGGGACGACTTGGGTGAAGAATTGACAAAATGTTTATGTGTTTATTTGTTAATTCGAGTGGCAAAAACGCACAAATTATTCTTTGAAAAAATAGATACTACTTACTTCTATGAGAAATCCGAAAATAAATTTACTTGCAATTCTGTTGAGCGCATTCGTATGGGTTTTATGTAGTTGTAATGCAGATCCTAAACCTGCTGGAAATGCGATTGAGGCTGTTAAAGTTGAAGCAAAAGATAAGCGGCCTATCCCTAAATTTGTGCCTGACTCGGCTTTTCAGTATGTGAAAAAACAAGTTGATTTTGGCATTAGACTACCTGGTACACCTACCCATAAAGCTTGTAAGGAATGGCTTTCTGCTAAACTTAAATCTTTTGGTGCTACGGTCATCGAGCAAGATTTTGAAGCTCAGGTTTATACTGGAGAGAAATTGCCTGCAACGAATATCATAGGGCAATATAATCCAGGGGTACAGCCAAGAATTGTTTTGTCGGCGCATTGGGATTCAAGACATATAGCTGAGGAGGATCCAGACCCGATCAAAAAGAAACAACCGATCCTAGGTGCTGACGATGGTGCTTCTGGTGTAGGAGTACTTTTGGAACTGGCTCGGATCATTGGCGAAAACGGAATAGACATAGGTGTAGACATTATATTTTTTGATGCTGAAGATCATGGTTCTAATTTGAAAAAAACCAATCCTACCGATGTTGAGATCTTGCAGAATAGAAAGACTTGGTGTCTTGGTTCGCAATACTGGGCAGCCAATCCACATACAAAACCTTATCGTGCGAAATATGGTGTTCTTTTGGATATGGTTGGAGCAAAAAATGCTAGATTCCCATTAGAAGGTTATTCAAAATATTATGCCCCAGAAATTCAGAAAAAAATCTGGAGACTCGCAAAAAGCATGGGCTTTGGAAATCAATTTGTCAATGTTGAAGGTGGCGCCATTACAGATGACCATTTATTTGTAAACCAGATCGCTAAGATACCAATGGTGGATATCATCCACCTTACAGCAACTCAAGGAAAAACTTTTGGTCCACATTGGCACACCCATACTGATGATCTTTCTGTTATCGATAAGAGAACATTAAAGGCAGTCGGTAGGGTTGTGACTGCGATGGTTTATCGAGAGAATAATGGGGAGTTTTAGTGTTTTCAATGAAAACGATTCGAAAATTTCAATTCGAAAGCACAGGGCACAATGTTTTACAGCCTTAGATTTACGATAATTATTTTAGATTGTTTTATTCACTATTGACACCCTCTTGATGCTTCCAGATGTAAAACATCTGATATCCGACAACTAAATCGGAATCTATCTCCAACAAGATCGCACAATGATCTGAATGTAAGGAATCGTTAAAGTGCCTCATAGACACTAATTTCTTTTTCAAATTTTTACTTACTGATTGTTAGTTTATGCACCAGTCTTTGGTTATTACAGGCTTTCATTGTGGATTGGGCAGTCACTAGATTCTTTATATAATTTTACATTGAATATTGGGGTATGGTAATGAGGGATGTGGGGGTGAAAAATAATTAAAAAGTGAGGTTCATTGTAATATTGCAATATTACGATAAAGGGTTGTAAGATGATCCTGGAGCACCATTAAATTCGTCAATGTTTGAGCTTATGGGCCGAGGTAAAAAAGGGTCAACAAGCTGGTTCATTGTAATATTGCAATATTACGATAAAGGGTTGTAAGATGATCCTGGAGCACCAATAAATAAGGCAATGTTTGAGCTTATGGGCTGAGGTAAAAAAGGGTCAAAAAGTGAGGTTCATTGTAATATTGCAATATTACGATAAAGGGTTGTAAGATGATCCTGGAGCACCAATAAATAAGGCAATGGTTGAGATTATGGGCCGAGGTAAAAAAGGGTCAACAAGCTGGTTCATTGTAATATTGCAATATTACGATAAAGGGGTGTAAGATGATTCTGGAGCAGTATTAAATAAGGCAATGTGTGAGCTTATGGGCCGCGGTAAAAAAGGGTCAAAAAGTGAGGTTCATTGTAATATTGCAATATTACGATAAAGGGTTGTAAGATGATCTTGGAGCAGTATTAAATTCGTCAATGTTTGAGCTTATGGGCTGAGGTAAAAAAGGGTCAACAAGCTGGTTCATCGTAATATTGCAATATTACATTAAGGATGTACAAAAACATCTAAAAAACCCAACTTACAGATCTTTGTTCCTAAAGATCTATCTCCAACAACACCGCACAATGATCTGAATGAACGGCCTCATTTATGTGCCTCGAAGAAACTAATTTATTTTTCAAATTGTCAGTTACAGATTGGTAGTCTATGCGCCAGCCTTTGTTGTTTGCACGGGCATTCATTCTGTAGGTCCACCAGCTGTATTCTGCCTTTTTGGGGTTTAATGCGCGGAAGCTGTCAGTGAAACCAGATTCAAACCACTTGGTCATCCAGGCTCTTTCGTCTGGTAAAAACCCTGAGGACTTGCTTTTCGGATTGTGTATGTCGATCTCTTGATGGGCAATGTTGTAATCTCCAAGTACGATGATCTTCTTCCTTGTTTTCTTCATCTCATGGATCCAATCATAGATATCATCCAAAAAATCGTACTTCACCTGCTGCCTGATATCACCGGTTGTCCCAGAAGGAAAGTATATGTTTAATACGGTAAGATCACCAAAGTCCGTTCTCAAGACTCTGCCTTCAAGGTCATACTTTGCTATGCCACAGCCACCTATTATTTTGGAAGGTTTCTTCTTAGAGATGGTTGCCACTCCCGAATATCCTTTTTTTTCTGCTGAGTGCCATGCCGTGTGATAGCCGAGCGCTTCCAATTCAGAAAGATCTACTTGTTCCGGCTGTGCTTTAGTCTCTTGAATGCATATGATATCGTAGTCGCCGTCTTGGATCCAATTGATCAAACCTTTTTTGATGGCGGCTCTTATACCATTGACGTTGTAGGAGATTATTTTTTTCATAATTGTGTGTAAAAACCATTGAAAAGTAAAGCTACTGAAAAGCGTACTTTCTGTTAGTGTTTTTTTATTTGAATTTTATTACTCATCTTTGGTAGGTGCTAAGCTAAAATATTTGGCGAAAGCACATAAGCTATAAAACTAAAATTTTAAAACTATGTTTATTAAAACTTACGGCTCTGCCCTACAAGGGGTAGATGCACAAACGATTTCGATCGAAGTACATGCTGGGGGAACAGTCGCCGCAGGAAAACAAGCTTACTTCATGGTCGGCTTACCGGACTCCGCAGTAAAAGAAGGGTTTCAAAGAATAAAGTCAGCAATTAAGAACATCGGGTTTCGTGTCATGCGATTACGTACGGTGGTCAACCTTGCGCCCGCGGACATTCGAAAAGAAGGATCTGCTTACGATCTACCCATTGCCATTGGAATACTCTCTGCAACCAAGCAAATACATCCGCAAAATATTTTGGACTTTTATATGATGGGTGAGTTGTCTCTTGATGGAAGCCTTAGACCGATCAAAGGAGCGCTTTCTATTGCTATTCAAGCTCGAAAAGAAGGATTCAAAAATCTTATTGTCCCAAAAGTAAATGCTAAGGAGGCTGCAATTGTAGACAACTTATCTGTTTATGGCGTTGATCATCTCTCGGAGGCAGTAGCCTTGGTATGTGAAAGATCGAAGATGGAACCCACAATGGTGCAGACTAGAGATACTTTTTTTAAAAAGCAGAAAAAATATGATGCCGATTTTTCGGATGTTAAAGGACAAGAAAATATAAAGCGCTCACTTGAGATCGCAGCAGCTGGTGGGCATAACGTGATCTTGATCGGTCCTCCTGGCGCAGGAAAAACAATGCTTGCTAGAAGATTGCCTTCGATACTCCCACCTCTGAATTTGCACGAAGCCTTGGAAACGACCAAGATCCATTCTGTAGCTGGCAAGTTACCAATCAAATCTTCCTTGATCGCTCAACGTCCTTTTCGGTCTCCGCATCACACCATCTCAGATGTTGCCTTAGTTGGTGGCGGATCAAATCCGATGCCTGGAGAAATTTCATTGGCTCACAATGGTGTTTTATTTTTGGATGAACTGCCAGAGTACAAGCGAACAGTCTTAGAAGTATTGAGGCAACCACTTGAAGAAAGAAAGGTAACTATCTCAAGAGCAAGAATCTCTGTTGATTATCCAGCTAGTTTTATGTTGGTGGCTTCTATGAATCCTTGTCCATGTGGTTATTACAACCATCCTGAAAAAGAATGCATGTGCTCACCTTATAACGTAAAGCGCTATTTGAATAAAATATCGGGACCGCTCTTAGATAGAATAGATCTCCATGTTGAAGTTACCCCGGTTTCCTATGATGAGTTGGCTTCATTCAAAAGAGCCTCAGAAACATCTTTGGATATTGTCAAAAGAGTTATCAAAGCTCGAAAGATTCAGGATGCTAGGTTTGAAAAGAACCCAAGTGTAAATTCCAATGCCCACATGTCAAGTCGGATGGTAAAGGAAATTTGCCAGATTGATAAAGATGGAAATACGCTTTTGAAAACAGCCATGCAAAAACTGCAATTGTCAGCAAGGGCTTACGATAGGATTTTGAAAGTTGCCAGAACCATTGCGGATCTGGATGGATCGGAAAAAGTTGAGATGAATCACCTTGCCGAGGCTATTCATTTTAGAAGTTTGGATAGAGAAAATTGGGCGGGCTGACCCCCGCCCAATATATTTTTCATCATCCGTGAAGACGCATAATATTGTGTCTTTACGAAATTTTTATCGATCTCGATGTATCCACCTTTTCCTTTTTAGGAAGAGTGATCAATAATAGACCATTTTTAAAATTGGCCTTGATTCCTTCGTGATCAATGTTTTCTGGCAAGGTGAAAGATCTATTGAAGGAGTCGTAGTTAAATTCTCTTTTTGAATAAACTACTTCTTCTTTCTTTTCATCCTCCTTGTTTTCTAATTTATTCTTTGCAACCTCACTTGTTTCATGCTTCGCAGAGGAGATTATCAACGAATCTTCTTTTACATTGATGTCGATGTCATTCTTGTTAAGTCCAGGAATGGCGATCTCTAATGTGAAGTCTTTGTCCGTTTTGATAATGTTGACGGCAGGTTGGGTTTGAACCAAACTTTTGTTTACGATGTCTCCAAGTGATCCACCCATGAGATCATTGATCGCATGATCAAAGTGATTTACCCAATGTGCATTTCGTCTTCTGTGTCTAGGATTTTTTACGTGTATCATTTTATTATATTTTTTTGATTAAAAATGTTTTACACTTAGGTATTATCAAGGGATGTACCATTCCATAATTTAAGACAAAGCGACTTATTTAGGCATGCCCATTGCGCCATAATGGCGCAATGAGATCAAAATGGGTGACATTATGACGCACTCTCTTCGAGAATATCAAAGAACACGTCTAGTTCATCAAAGGATTTGAAACCAACTTTTTCTTCAAGGCCACCTTTTACTTCGATACCGTAGGGTTTTATTTCCTCAAGTAGCAGCTTTAGGTAATTATTTTCTCTTGGTGCCGGCCAGATAAAATTGAATCTTTCGTTCAAGTTTTGAAGGTCTGATACGGAGGCGTAAAGTTCTAATTCTGGAATGTGTTCAAGATCAAGAAGGTAAATAGAAGACGGTAACAATGAATTGAGAGCTTCTAAGTTGTTGGGTTTGAAAGGAATTATCAGATCACGCCCTTCGATGGGTTCGCTAGATTGTAAAAGATCGAATGCATTGAGTTCGTAGACCTCGGAAAAAAGATCTATGGGAGTCTTTCCAATTTCAGCAACGATCTTTGGACCTTCGATCCAAGAACGAATGCCATGAAAAAGTGCCGGTTCAACACGGTCATCAGAAGACAGATCAAGCTTGAATCCTATCCACTCTACACCTAAGGCGGCGAAATATCTGGCGTCAGTCAGATTATTTATTTGAGAGGCTTTTATTTTGACATTTTGCATATTTTCCTCAGATTATTTTTTTTAAAACAAATATTTAAAATTAATTAATGTCCTAGAAACTGTTTTCAAAACTTTAGCGTTATTTAGAATGTAGATTATAACCTCAGTTTCCTACAAACAACCAAATATTACAATTTTTCAAGACAAATTTCGAGAAAACAAGATGGCAAACTCTTATTACGAGCGAGTTTTTGAGGTGACAGCCTTAATTCCGTTTGGTAGAATTAGCACTTATGGGGCGATTGCGGACTATTTAGCACTTGGTTCGGCAAGAATGGTAGGATGGGCTTTAAACAAAAGCTTTTCTACAAGGGAAGGCGTCCCAGCACATAGGGTAGTGAACCGAAAAGGGGAGCTTACTGGACGGGGTCATTTTCCGTCACCCACAATGATGCAAGAGCTACTTGAACAAGAGGGCGTGATTATTGATAGTAATAAAGTCAGGGATTTTGATAAACTCCTATGGAACCCATCAAAAGAACTCATATAACCACTTTTACTATCATAACCCCTTGCTAAAACTTATCTTACAATTTGTATTTAACTGAGCTTAGTGTCCTTAATTAATAAACACTATTGTGATGAAAGTAAAATACTTGTGCATTTTATTAGCCCCAGTTATCTGGTTACTTTTCTCCTCCAATGTTAAAGAAACGGAAGTTCTTTATTGGGGAGAGAATGGGAATCTTATCTGGGAAGACTTCTCAGGAGATCCTAGATTTGATCTAAACGAGATTTACGCGCTTACGTCTTCTGGAATTATGGATTCCAAAGGATGCGAAGACGGCAAGATTATCTTTAATATAAAAGCTTATTTTGAGAAAAAAGAAAGCTGGGTTAAATTAGAAGCAAGAACAGATCATATTCTAGCCCATGAGCAATTGCATTTTGATATCACAGAATTGTATGCTCGAAAATTACGGAAACTTCTTTCTGAAATGGAATTTCAATGCGGCGAAGAAGATCGTTTTGAAAAATTCGTCTCAGCAACTTTAGAAAATTGGTATAACGAACAAAAGAATTACGACATCATCACGCGTCATTCCATGGATAGAAGTAAGCAGAATGAATGGCAATATCGGATCAAGATGGAGTTGTCGTTGTTAGAAGAGTATGCGGAGTAAGAATTTGGGCCTCAAAGTCGCTCAAGGAATTTCAAAGCAAAGTTTAACTAAAATTTTTGGTGCAGATATTTTTGTTTTTCAGCCTAAGACGGGTGAAATCAGAGCTAAAGCCTACATCTCAACGATAAATCATGAACAAAAAACGATGAGCGAAATTTCAAATTTCTTTCCAACCACCATTCTTTCCAGACAATCTCATTTTGTTAGAAACACCAGCAGAAGATTTTAAAGAAATCTCAACTTCTTTGTTGCTGATCCATTTTGCAAGCATAGGTTTTTTTTGCAATTCTTTGGAATAGACCAATTCGAATCCATTGTCTGTGAATTCAAAAAGTTGAATGCCATTTTTCTTTCCCGAACCATCATCGAAGGAAATGATAACACAGTTGGAGTGATCGGGACCTGGTTTTGGAAATCCCCAAAGTGGAATTTTTTCTCCTGATTTGTCATTGACCATTAAGTATTGGTACTCGTTGTTTGAATACATCTTGAAAAGGAAGTAACCCATTTTTGGATAATAACACCTGTAATCTAAGCTTACGTTTTCTCCCATGAAGGCGGGGTCGTTATCTGCTAACATTATCTTTTTTCCATCCAAAAGCATGACCTCGTACCCATTGGCATCAGGACGAATGTAGTTGGCGTCTTTCTTGATCTGCAGCTCTTTAATTTTAGAGATACATTCTTCAAATTGGCGTTCGTTGCCCATTTGTAAAAGGTGAAAACATTGGTCGTACGGATTTGAACTTTGGTCAACACTTGGCTTGTAGAATTTCACCCCACCGCCATAGACCCATCCGATCTTTTCATCTTCGGTGACCACTTTCATCCATGGTTCATCATAAGTGACTCCTCTTAAATTTACTTTTTGAGTGAAACTGGTTTGCTCGCTTGTGAAAACAAGAGGTTCTCCTTCTGTGAGTTCTTTGACAATACTGCTTTTGGTATCTGGTTTTTCTCTTAAACGCAATTTATCTACCCAAGTATAGATAATGACCTGGGGCGGTTCTTCCTCTACAATGGTTTCTACAGGCTTTTCAACCATAGGTGATGATGAAGCTGGATCAGACTTGCAGGATAGCAAAAAAGTTAATCCTATAATAAAATAGAGGTATCTCATATTAAAGCAATATTAAATGCGTTGCTAATTTACGATGTAATGGTAAAACCCTTTAACAATTATGCCGTATATATCTAAAATCCTCAAATTATGGATAAAAAAGCAACAATATTGACAATAACACTGCTGTTTTGCCTATGCGGCCTCTTCGCTCAGCAGTCACAGTCACGAATTCATTATATAGATAAGTATAAGCAAATTGCAGTTGACGAGATGCATCGTACTGGAATACCAGCTTCGATCAAACTTGCGCAAGCAATTTTAGAGTCTGCTGGTGGAACTTCAGTTTTGGCAAAAAAGGCAAATAATCATTTTGGAATTAAATGTGGTTATGCCTGGACAGGCAAAACAATGTATAGAATGGACGATGATTTTGATGATAAAGGAAATCCAATAGAATCTTGTTTTAGGGCCTACAAAAATCCTGAATCTTCCTTCATTGCTCACTCTGAATTTTTGACCAATCGAGGAAAAAGAAGCAGGTATAATTTTTTATTTGATTATGAAGTTGAAGATTATAAAAACTGGGCAAAAGGACTTAAAAAAGCAGGTTATGCTACAAATCCCAAATATCCACAAATGCTCATAAGTATTATCGAAACTTATGAGTTGAATATTTTTGATGCTACCATGCCTATGGAACATGCTCCACCTTTAGCGGAAGCTAAAGCAAAAACTGAATCCAAACAGCCATCTAGAGATTCTAGAAAAAACCATAGTAGGATCATAAAAATTAACGATGTTGATATGACTTATGCTATGTCAGGGGAGACTCCAGAGTCCATATCAAATAGAGCGGACATACCAGTAAAAAGAATATTGAAATATAATGATGAATTGTACGATCCTTATCAAGATGTGAAAGCTGACTATCGCGTTTTTCTACAACCCAAAAGAGGGTCATTTAGAGGGAAGCAAAAAAATCATAAAGTAAAAAGAGGAGAGACAATGATGGATATTTCTCAAAAGTATGGCATACGTTTGGACAGATTGTATACTAGAAATAAAATGGCAGTTCATACTGAACCATTAGTAGGAGCGCTAATAAAAATCAAAGGATTTAAGATCAAAGAAGATAAAACGCCATCAGTCAGACAGGGTATAAAAACACTTCCTAAGAATGATGAAGAATTTTTTGATGAAGAAGTAATTGCTACAGCGATTGAAGATTTTGAGAAGCCAAAAATGTCCTTAGAGGGAAGACCATTTTCGGGAGAAAATTTGGAGATGGAAGAAAAATCACCAAAACCGCTTCAGAAGGTCGATGTGCCACAAACCAAGACTATAGTAATGCAAGAATCGGTCGGAACAATAATTCCAGCTTCAGCTGAAGCTGTTATTTTAGCTCCAAAAACACCAGTCGTGTCAAATACAAGAATATCTGATACCAAAAGGCTACATTATACAGTCAAACGAGGAGATACATTGTACCGAATTTCAAAGAAATTTGGTAGATCAGTTACAGAAATAAAAGAAAAAAATGCATTAGTGTCCAATCATCTTAACATAGGTCAAATTCTTATTGTAAATTAGTGCTAACATTATTTTATGATGAGAAGCATATTTTTAACTTTCGGTCTCTTCTTTACTTTTTTAACTGCTGATGCTCAGGGAAGTATATTTCATGTGAAGGGGGGCGCGACTTTGGGATTTCAGAAATGGAACAACAGGACTACAGAAGCACTTATTCGATACCATGCTATTTTTGGAATAGAATCATATAGTGCAGATGAGCCATTCTCTCTATTTGCCCAGACAGGATACCATGTTAGAGGGGGTGCAACAAGAATCCAAGGAGGGACTTTTACTGATCCAAATGGAGGCTTTTTCGATTTCAATACAACCTCTTATCCTTATGAGTTTAGAAATATCTCTTTAGCCTTAGGGGCGAAGCAAAAATTTCCACTAGGTGGTGTGAAAGGATATTACTTGCTAGGAGTACGTGGTGAATATACAATTAATACAAATCTAGAAATGTACCATCCTGATGACGATCCGTTTCCACAATTTTCATTGATACATCCTTTTGATGAGCTGACTAGACATTGGCAATATGGTGTGATAGCAGGTGGAGGCATTGAGTTTATGTTTAATGAATTAATAGGTGGCCTTTTAGAAGTGACGATCAATCCAGATCTATCGCAACAATATTTTCAAGCTGACTTTCTTTATCGCGATCCATTTACTGGAAATGACAGGACGCTTTCCGCAAGGGAGATCAGGAATGTTACCGTTGAGGTGACTGCTGGATTCAGATTTTTGAGAATAATTGAATATGTAGATTTTGTTTTTTAGGGTGGGTATGACAGTTCATCGTTAAGAAAAGAAGCAAATTAAATAAGAAGTTTTGCAAATAAGAAGCACCATGGCATGCCATGGTGCTTCTTATTTATTGCGAATCGTATTTTAATAATGGTGAACAGCCAAAAGAAATTGGGTTGTCTATGAGATTTTTTTTTGAAGGAAAGTAATATTGCAATATTACAATTAACCAAAATTTAAACTTTTACTTTGCAAAAGATAGAGCAATCAAACAACCTTCCTTAAACCGCAAACACCTGTTCTTCAGCAATTACAAATACCCGATCTTCTTTGTTTGGTTTAATCGTAAAGGTGCCTGTGAATTCTCCGAAAGCAGGCAAGATACCTTGCTGCTTTCCAAAATAAAAACATGGGAGCCTGAGGGTTTGTCTTCCTTTGCCAGATAACCTCACGGAAGGATGAACATGGCCACAGAGATTAAATAAATTCTCAGGTACCTTTTTAAGTGGGTGATGTGTGAGTATAAAAGGACCAACGATCCTACCTTCTCCAAATAAATTTAGATTTGCTTCGTCATACTTTTTTACATCTAGGATGTCGTGATTGCCAATGATGAGATCAAAAGTGATGTGTTTAAATTGTTTAGTGAGGTGAATGAAATCTTCCCAGCAATTATTGAAGTTAGAATGAAATAGGTCTCCTAAGATCAAGACTTTTTGCGGTTTAAGATCAATTAACAGCGCCATAAATTTATCAAAATTACTTTGCTGTACTACTTGCGGAACAGGAATACCCGCCTTGCGAAAATGAGAAGTCTTACCGAGATGGAGGTCCGCTATCAAAAGGGCATTTTCCTCTTTCCAGTATATTCCTTTATAAGGATGAAGTACAAAGGTCTGCTGCTGAAGCATAAATTCATGCATGCGCAAATGTAAGAACATTCGAGCATTCTAAAAATCCACCAAACTACAAGCGATGCCTTTAGCCAACATCTTCAATGGCCTTGAACCAGCTAAATTTGCAAACCCTTATATATCTTCTGTTTTCTAAAAGTCAGAATTCTGAATTTGCATACTTTGCGGCAAAAGTACCTCATTACTTTCTTTTACCTATTTAAATGCCTAATTTTAGATTAATAATTCGGGTTTCTGAATTGGATTAATATAGAACAAAATTTAGCTTATGCCAAAGACACCTTCCAAAAAGTTGTTTGACTTGGTCAAATCACTGAGTCCAGCAGAGAAAAGATACTTCAAGGTATTTGCAACTAAAAAAAATGAATCTAAGAATAAGTACATCGCCTTATTCGATGCTATCGAAATTCAAAAGACCTTTGATGATGAAGCTTTGATCAAAACGATCTACGGTGATGAAGAAATCCAGAGCCGTAAATATTCAGAGCTGAAGGCATATCTCTTTGACCTGATCTTGAAATGCCTACAAGCCTATGACGAGAAGTCTTCGGTAGTCACACGTATTTCTAACATGTTGGGCAATGTGCAGGTGCTATTCAAACGAGGACATTTTGCGGACTGCAAGGATGTCCTGAAGAAAACCAAAAAGATCGCTTTAAAGTATGAGGAGTTTTCTCAACTGTACGAGATCTTGCAATGTGAAAAATGGTTGGCACATACCACCATTAACGTGGATTTTTTAGATAATCAACTGGGAAGGATTGAGGAGGAGGAAAAAGGATATCTAGAGCAACTTAATAACCTCGCTTCCTATCGAAATCTGTTTTTAAAACTCTACTTATCTATTAAGAAGAATGCTGCGAACGAGACCTTATTTCAAGAAATTGAAAGCAGTAACCTTCTAAAGAAAAAAGTATTTAAATCGCACAGAGCCAAGGTCCTTTACTATAGGGTTCAATCTCTTTTAGCTTACGCGAAAGAAAATATTCAGGAGTTTTATGAATTTAATAAAGAATTGATCCTTGAAATGGAATCACAGCCACACTTTCTTGATCAAAATGCTTCAGAATATATTTCCGCTTTGAGTAATTATTGTATGAGTTGTAAGTTGACCAAACATTACGCGGAGTTGGATGTGGCTCTGGAAAAATTCAGATTGATAAAAACGCTGAATTATGACGATGAATTAAAAGTACATAGACAATACTACCAGATATTGTTTTCGATGTGTATTTCAAACGGGGCTTTTGAAAAAGCAAGGATAGCTCTTAAAGATCACCTTCAGAAAGTCGAAAAATTTGATGCAAAGCTCTTTGAGCGAAAGTCCTTCTACTTTTATTACTCCTATATATATTTCGGGTGTGCAGATTATGAACAATCGCTGGTCTATCTGAATGAGTGGCTAGATCTACCAAAAACAGTAGAGCGACCTTATTATAAGATGTTGGCACGAATATTTAATCTGGTGCTACATTATGAAATGAAGAATAATATATTGCTAGAATCCTTATTGCGATCAACGTACCGATTTTTGAAAAAGGAAAATCAACTACATGAGATTGAGCGGGCGTTCTTGACCTTTATCAGGAATTCTTTGAAGGTGGCTAACAAGTCTGAATTGAAAGATCAACTTCTTCAACTTAGAACGTCCTTAGAAAGTATAAATGATGGCAAGCCAGCAAGGATAGGTCAGTTTGATCTTTCAGCTTGGGTCGAATCCAAAATAGAGAATAAGCCATTTGCAGAAGTAGTGCAACGTAGATTTGTGTCAACTATTTGAGGGGGTAATACAGAGTTAAAATAAAAAAGGAGCTGATTCCATTAAAATGGACAGCTCTTTTTTTAGTAGGACACCTATCGATTATGATAAACCTGCCGATGAGGCATCCGTTTTTTGGCTTTAAAATTCGCCAGAGTTTACTTGCTGACTTCTTGTTCTGATATCAATATCATCATCAATGATTCCGCCTCCTCTGACCCACCAAAAAGAAGATCCTCTTCTACGTGGAATGTAGTAACCTCCCTTGGTGTTTAATTTTTGGTTGTCGTCGAGCATTTTAGCCTTATTGCTCAACTCGTCCAAATTCATCTTTTTCTTGTCCATAACACCTTATTTTTGAAGTGAGATAATTAATCAAATTAAATATAGGCAATTTTATGGGGCTATATTGACAAAAAATGGTCAAAAGTCAGATTTCTGATTTTAGCCGAAGCTTAGAGATCATTGGCCACACTAGAGAAGATTCATATCCACGAGAAAGTACATATTGCCCTGTTTTTTGGAATAAAGCGTAATCCCAGTCTTCTTTTTCACCCATTCTTTTCATTATGATCTCTTTTAATGTCTCTTCATATTCAAATTCATCTATCTCTGTCATAGCTTTTCTGATGCAATAAGCTGAGATCTTTTTCATCTTAAGATTGCTGGTGATTTTCTGTCTGCCCCATTTTTTCATTCTGAATTTTCCTCTAGCGTAAGATCGAGCAAAACGCTCTTCGTTCAAAAAGTTATCTTTTACTAGATCAGCTATTACTTCTTCTAGGGTGTCGCCATAGACGCCAAGGTCTAGCAATTTGCTCCGCACTTCATAGTGGCAGCGATCTTGATAAGCGCAATAGTGTTGTAATTTTTTTAGCGCTTGTTCGAAATTTATATATCCTTTTTTAGGCAAGGGCGATGATTTGGGTGTGAAGATAGGAGAATGTTTTTGTAGGCCAATCTAAAGAAAAGGAAAAGAACTAGAAGATTCTATTTCTAAAATATATCCGAATCCTACAAAAGGTGAAACAAATATTTATTTAGGACAAGAAGCTGTTATTTATGTGTATGATTTAAAAGGGAATTTTATAAGAAATTTTAAATGCGAAAAAGGTCTAAATTATAATAATCATTGTATAGAAGAAAGCCCTCTTGCTTTTCTAGCAGCACACCGATTTCCTGAAGATTTTATGTTTCAGTTGACAAAAGAAGGGTTTGCCAACTTGAAGTCGCAATTTGCGACCTCTAATAACTTCCATGAAAATTGCTCCTAACTATCCTTCTTCCCAAAATAATCCTTCGTCAACTTCCTCACCAAACCTGACAGCATAATTAAAGCTATCACATTCGGTATCGTTCCTAAAGCCATCGCCAGATCTCCGAGTTTCCATATCACATTTAACGAAAGTATGGCACCGACGAAATGCATGGTGACATAGATAGCACGGTAGGGTAGGATGGCTCTTTCACCAAATAAATATATGGCGCAGCGATCTCCGTAGTAACTCCAGGATATGGCTGTAGAAATAGCAAAGAGTACAACGCAGAGTAAAACCACCATTACCCCAAAATTACCCAATGCAGATTCGTAGGCGAACATGGTTAATGGAGCAGAGTTTTCGACGGCTTTCCCGTAAAGCGTTGTATAAGTAATAGAATTCTTATCGATAGCATTTTTTAGGGACGGATTTAATTTGCCACTAAAAGGGACTGACATTTCTTTGTCAATAAATAGTTTTTCGACTGCCACCTCATGCCAAGCCAATTGCACGTCAGATTTTTGAATACCATTCTCGATAAGGATAAATTCTAGGGATTCACCTGGTACAATGCTGTTATCAACTTTGTAGACATAGGTAATGTCAGAAGCAGAGAGGTTGAAATCTGTAGGCGTGGTTTGTTTCCAAACCCCAGTGGTTAGGATCACCAAGGCAGTAATGCTACAAATGACTATTGTGTCAATGAATGGTTCGAGCAAGGCGACGACGCCTTCAGATACCGGCTCTTTCGTCTTGGCGGCGGAGTGTGCAATTGGGGCAGAGCCTTGTCCAGCTTCGTTAGAGAAAAGTCCTCTTCTTACACCCCACATCAAGGTTTGTAAAAATGCGCCTGTTCCCGTTCCAGCGATTCCTGCGGTAGGATTAAATGCTTCGCTGAAGATGAGGTTGATAGAAGGGATGACAGCTTCATGATTTAGAAAAATAGCAATTAAGCCTGCACCGACATATAAGGCTGCCATGGAAGGTGCAAGGATGCTGGTGACTTTTCCAATCCGACCTATTCCACCGATGATAACCAGGCCAACTATTGCGGTACTGATCATACCAGTTGCAAAAGCCGGAATGTCAAAAAGTGTTTCTACGAGGTCCGCTAAGGTGTTTGCTTGGATGGCGTTACCAGAGATCATAGCCATCAAGATTAAGGCAACCGCAAAAAATACAGCCACTGGTTTCCACTTTTTTCCGAGGCCTTTTTCGATGTAATACATCGGTCCTCCGGAGACGGAGCTGTTGCCATTTTTGTCTTTTACGGTTACTCTGAAATGCTGGGCGAGGGTGACTTCAGAAAACTTCGTAGCCATTCCCAAAAGGGCAGTAACCCACATCCAGAATACCGCACCGGGTCCTCCCCAATGGATGGCGATGGCGACACCTGCAATGTTGCCGATGCCGACAGTAGCGGAAAGTGCTGTTGTTAATGCTTGAAAGTGAGTGACATCTCCTTCCGCATTTGGGTCATCGTATTTTCCTGAGACGACTGCTATGCCGTGAAAGAATTTGCGAAACTGTATTAAGCCTAATCTTAATGTAAGGAACAATCCCGTTCCTAATAAAGCCACAATTAAGACTTTTTCTAGGTGTTGATTTAAAAAGTCTAGTACAAATTCCATTTTTCTCCCTTTTTGATTTAAATTTAATTTTGAGGATAAATGCTCGAAAAAGCAGCAAAAGTCGGAGAAGAATTGAAAATGTCAGTAGATGTCTTACTGACAAGTGAACTATGTTTGAAATTTTTCTGTTAATTTTTATGCAGAAAATGGCATAAATTCTAAGACCGATCATACATTACAAACATTTTGAATACAGAACAATACGGATTAAATGAACAACTTAGAATTGAAGGGTCGAATACTCGAGCTGGTAGGAAAATTGAAAAAACGAGAATCATTAGAAGAATTAGTAAAAATTGTTGACGACTTTGTAGGTGGTCACGCTTCGGATGACAATTTTGATGAGGAACTTACTGAAAAGGAAAAACATACTTTAGAAGTAGCCTTACTGGAAAGTAGAATAGAAGGTAATCATAGGGATTCTTCTAATGGGACTAATAAATTTAAAGGGTAACTTGAAGGGGTTGCCGCGAAAAGAATTTTCGAATACGCTTTCAATACATTTATAGCTTCAAATTCACACTTGGGATCTTTAACCTGATCTTACGCTCTCTGGCTTCAGACATTTCAAAGAGCGAATCTTTCAGTGGCAGGTAGTGCTGTTCCTTAGACCATTTGTCTTTGCCAAACAACCCATCTAATAATGCATTTAATAGACGCTTGACTTCATTGTGGTCTTTGATGTCGTATTCTTTTGAAACACGCTGCTCATTTTTTGGCTTGATCTCTAACCATGGATTTTCATTTTCTATTTTTACTTGTGCAAATTTATGGAGCAAATTATAATTGCCTGAGCTAAGCGCTACTTCTCTTTCTTTTGTACCTGGCAAGCCTTTTACAAATACAAGATTTTCAAACTTGCCAACAGCATTCTTCTGCTTTAAAAAAGATAAAAACAAATTGTGGGCTTCTGGAATTAAATTCAGCGAAAGCTCCTTGACCCAACTCATCGCAAGTGCAAAGAATAGCATGATCAACGATGTTTTAAATATTGCAGAAATTAGTACCAAATCAAAAACAGTTGCAGAGAGTTTGAACACTTGCGCTATGAAAGTGAAGAGTATGACCGCGAGTGTGATCCACGCGAGAAAATTCAATCTTCTTTTGATGAATGATTCCCACAAGATAGCTCCTAAAAAGATCAAAGTTAGTATGGAATAATAGACATCAAGTTCAGAGATGAGTGCGAGACTATTTCCAGAAAGCATTTTCGAAATGGTGGGCACAAGTGCAAATAAAAATGGAATTCCTATGATATAGTACCAAGTTTTTGATTTTACCAGATGTTGCAATCTTGCAGGTATGTATTTAAACCAAGGAAGCGCTAAAAGAATAAATAAACTATTGAATAAAGAGAGGATGCTTTTCCAACCTTCGATCTGATAATAGGCTTTGGGAGCCTGTTCCTTATACTGAGTGTACTGTGCTCTTAGTTCTTTTATTTGATTCGCGCCTGTCTGCCTAGCTAGTTGGTCAAATGTATCTTCGCCCAACAGATCATTGATGTTTTGATAAATACTGGCCCTGTCTTGATCTATCTGAGTAGCGTGGTAAACTTCAAGCCCACCAGAAAAGCTCCAACACAAAACAGAAAGTGCCAGCCAGATCTGACCTGTATCTTTTTGCATTCTTCCTATGTGCCACCATATCGCCAATAAGGCTAAACAGGCAACAAAGCTAACGACCATTTGCCAATAGCCAAAAAAGTATAATAGGCTAGCTTCTGATAAAAAATTTGTAGAAAGTATATCCACGTTTTATGTAAGAGAAATTAATGTTTATGTTATAAATGTGAATTTAGCAAATTTTACTATAATCAATCAACATTTACATTTTTACTACTTTCACAAAATGTATGTTATTTCTTTCATCACGCAAGCGAAGTAAATAAATTCCTTCATTGAACGTTGCAAGATCTATACTGAAATTTTGCATCTTTTCTTTTTCGTTTTCATTTGCGAAAAGCAACTTACCATCAAGGTCATACAGCTCGTATTGATAAAAATCAACCTGTCCTTCTATCTTTAAAAGATCCTTTGTTGGATTAGGAAAAACTTTTATGGATGTATTTCGACTTAAGTCAAATGTGCTGCTAACAAATGGAACATTAAAAATTTGCATCAACTCACAGCCATCTGCATCAGTAATTGTAACGGAGTAGTCGCCTGGTTCTAGGTCAAAAATATCTTCGGTTGTAGCACCATTTGACCATAAAAAAGTAAAGCCTGTCCCTGTACCTTGCACCTCTAGTTCTATGCTCCCATTTAAGGAGTCGTCTGAGGGATTGATCTCACTATCTGTGATCTCAATTGCCGGATCAAAGGCGCCAAAAATTCCAGATTCACCAGTTATGGTACAGCCAATGTTATCAGTGATCGTGTATTGATAGTTTAAACTAAGGTCGATCGTTTGATCTGTCCCTGTGCTTGCATCATTCCATAAAATAGTGAACGGTGGCTTCGTACCGATAACATCCAAATTGATCATCGCCATATTTTCTTCGCAGGTGATGGGTTGTAAAGTTAAGGTTGCTGCAATCGAATCCATCGCAACAGCTTGTTCTATTTCTGCTTCACAACCGGTGGTATTATCTAAAATATTTAGGGTGTACATTCCTGGCTCAGAAACCGTTTGTGTCATCATATTTCCTACAATAACTCCATTAGAATCTTTCCATTCAAAAATTAAATTGCCCACACCTTGAGAATTGGTTGCGTCTAGTTCTATTGTTTCATTAAAACAATTCAAATCTAATGGATCTATAATGTCCGGGATCGGTACACCACTCAAGAAGTTGATAACAACAATATCTGAGGCAGAACAATTGGTATTCATATTGGTAACCGTCAAAGTGTACGTACCTGCAGATTCCGCAGTAGCGGTAATGTCATTTTCTGTACCTGCAGTTATAATTCCATCAAGTGTAGACCAACTGTAGATAAATTGTATGCCCGTGGCAGAACCAGATCCATCTAAAACAAAACTATTATTTTGAACCGTACATGGTTCTATGTGTGCAATGTCCTCTCCGGCACTAACCTGCGGGATGGAAGTGGTGCAGTTGACGGTCACTTCATCTGTGTCAACACAACCTGTAGAAAGGTCTGTTACAACCAAAGTATATGTACCGCAAATATCTGTTATGAATGTGGTCAAACTACCCAATAAGTTTCCATTGTCATCTTGCCATTGGTAGGTGATGTTTGTACCCGTAGTGCTTCCTCCGCCACCAAGGGTAACGAAGTTTGAATTGCAATCTAAAATTTGATCGATCCCAGCATCAGATACAACGGTAAGATTACTGCACGCAACATCAAAAGCATCAGAAATGGATATGCACCCATTCGAAGGATCGCTGACGTACAAGAAATATATGCCACAGTCTGAGATAGTTATAGACGCTCCAGTTTGTAAAACAATACCATTGTCATCTCTCCATTCATAATCAAACGCAGGGTCAGGGTTATTTTCTGTAAAAGTAAAACTACTAGTCGTGCAATCCAGATCAAAGGAGCCACCAGTTATGCCAATGGCAGGTAGGACTGAATTGTCTTGCACAAAGACAGAAGCGGTACTAACGCATCCATTATCTGTGTTTTGTACTTCTAAGGTATAGGTGCCACCAGTATTGATGGTAGGGTTTAAAGTATTTATACCACTTATAAGACTGCCGTCATTACTTGACCACATATAAGAAATGTTAGAAGCAGTACTTGATCCTGTGCCGTCTAAACTCGTCATGGTATTTTGACAATCAAGGTCGTCAGGTTGAGCAATGGTTGCAGTTGGGAATGTAAGATCCTCTGTAATGGTGAAAGAAACCGATGCAGAACAACCTGAATCATCGGTAACATCTACCATGTAAGTACCTCCCGTATTGATCTGAATTACTGGTGCTGATCCAGTGCCAGGTAATGTATAAGTGTATGGTTGGGTACCACCCATTACGCCAAATTCAACATTTGCAAATGGGTTATTGCAGTCGATGTCATTTTGATTGACTATAAATATTTCTAATTCACTTGGCTCTATAACGGTGCCGTTTGCAACAGCACTACAATTGGTAGCATCCGTCACCGTCACAGTGTAAGTACCCGGGCCGACCGCTTGAAATTGTGTCGTTGTACCGTTTGACCAGTTGTAGGTATAAGGCATATTTCCAGTTGTGACCAAGGCAGTAACAGATCCATTATTTGTACCATTGCAAAGAAGATCCTGTGCATCTACAGTTACATTTATCGTGCACCCAAAAGCACTTACAGTTACTACATCATTAATGGTGCAACCAGCATTGTCTGTTACAGTCACGGTGTAATTTCCCGGTGATAACATTGAATTAAATGCTGTAGTGGTGCCATTGCTCCAAAGGTATGTGTAAGGAGGAGAACCTCCGTTGACATTCGCCATAGCGTTTCCATTATTTGCGCCAGCGACGGACTCTCCATTTACATTTGTATTTATTGTCAAGGCCGTTGGTTCTTGCAAGAAAAACGATTCTGTTTTTGTACAGGAGTTCGCATCAGTGATGGTCACCGTATATGATCCAGCAGATAAGTTGGATTGATTCATGGCATTGCTTCCGTTTGACCAGCTGTATGAATATGGTGGGGTACCTTGTATAATGTTCAAATTTATAGTCCCATCAATTAAGCCATTGCAGCTGATTGAACTGAAGGTCGAATTGGTTAAAATTGCTACAGGAGGAGCAACCGTAGTTGTTGCCGACGCAGAGCATCCATTAGAATTGTCTGCAACAGTCAGAGTATAGCTTCCCGCCAGATTTACTTCTGGAGAAAGTGTTGTTTGTCCATTTATGATATTTCCATTTGGCGTAGACCAAAAATAACTAAAATTAGGACCTGTAGCAGAGCCATTTCCGTTAAGGAAAACAGAAGGGTTGGCACAAGTTAAATTGGAAGGCGCATTTGCAAAAGCAGCTGGCAAATTTGCATCCACTGTCACATTCGCACAAGTCACAGCAGTGCATCCATTTGGACCAGTGATCGTTGCACAATAATTTCCAGCGAGCAAAGGTGAAATTGTAAAAGTATTATTATTGAATCCATTCGGACCTGTCCAAGAGCATACATTGCCATTTATATTTGATGGGGAGGCATCTAGGGTGCTACTTGAGTTGACACAATCTAGAGTGATGTCCGGAATGGAATTGACATTTGGTGGGTTGAAATCAGAAAGTATATTTGAGCTTGTTGAACTTGTACAGCCGTTGGCATTGTCTGTGACAACAAGTACATAAGTACCCGCTGCATCTATGATGATCATTGACCCAGAAGTAGTCCCTTGTATGTTGCCATTTAATGTAGACCAGGCATAGCTAAAATTAGGACCTGTGCTAGATCCGTTTATATCCAAAGTAAGGGTTTGGTTATTGCAATCTAAAATTGGAATGTTTGTATTTATTCCAGCATTAGGAGATACAATGTTGTTTCCTATTAGCACGGAAGCAGTTGTTGTACAACCATTGTTATTGTCTTTTACAGTTATGGTATAGGTGCCTGGTTGGTTGATGGTTGGTGTTAAACTGTTTGCAGCGCTTACAATATTTCCATCTGTTGTTGTCCAAATATATGAGATGTTGGGCCCCGTTGAAGAGCCGCTTCCATTTAGAGTAAGTGTTGAATTGTTACAATCTATGTTTGCCGGATTTCCTGCGACTGCGGTTGGGAGATTGGTGTCGGCTTGTACAGTGGTTGTGGCTGTCGCCGAACAACCATTTTGGACATCTGTTACTTCTAAGAAATATACACCAGGATTAGAAACATTGATGATTGCCGAATTTCCTATGGTATTGCCACCGCCAAATTTCCAAGCATAAGTTAAATTTGCACCTGAAGCTGAAAAAGAACCACTGCCATCTAACGTGACTGATCCTACATTGCAAGAGATGGATTGACCAGGTCCGGGAACGGAGGTTGGTGGGGTGATGTCTTCATTGACAATTGTATTCTGTTGTGTTTGACAACCATTTGGAAAAGAGGTGATCAAAGTATATACACCAGCTACACTTAGAGAAGCTGATGCAGTTGTTGATACCGTTGTGCCTGCTGCATTTTGCCAAATGTAGGTAGTCCCTGTCACGTTTGTAGAAGCAGTTAATGTGACCGTGGTGATGTCGCACGTCAACAGATTTGCTCCCGAGATATTTACAGCAGCTGTTCCAGAATTGTCATTGATGACAATTTGCTCTGCTCCGGCACATCCGTTGTCCAAGTTGGTAACTTGAAAAGTAAATACGCCACCTGAGCAAAGGGATTCATTTAAATTTGTCGAGATCGTATTTCCATTGCTATCGAGCCAAGAATAGATAAGATTGTTTGATGAACTTGTCACGGTTGGATTAACTGTAAAGCAAGGATTTGTACAATCGATGCTAGCCGAACTTGGAATACTGATCGTTGGTATTTCTTTATCTTCAAAAATTTGAACTGGAAAAGTTATTTGACAATTATTGCTATCGGTTATTGAAACAGTATATGTGCCGGGATTAGTGAATCCGCCTTCGAGATTTGTGCTACCGCCTGAAGGCCATGAATAGCTGTATGGGCCGACACCACCAGTTGCTTGTACAACTACCTGGCCGGTTGAGGTGCAGGTTATGTCTTCTTGACTTGTTATGTTTAGTCCAATAAGATTTGGTTCATTTATTATTACCGATATTGAGGCTGTCGCCGAACTATTATCTGTCACCACACAGGTATAGTTTGTGGCTACAAGACCAGTTGCGGTCGCGTTTGTTTGGCCATCTGACCATAAGTAAGTATAGGGAGGATTTCCGTCGGAAGCCAGTACGGCAGCGGAGCCGTTGTTGCCACCATTGCAAGTTACATCGTTTTCAAAAAAGACAGAAGCCGATAAGTTTGTACCGCCTGAGTTGTTGTCAATTGTCACAGCATACATTCCATTTTCGACAGTGTCTCCAGAGCTACCTGCGCCATTTCCAAAAACGGAAGCATAGTAAAAAGTGATCACGTCACCATTCGTCCCTGATGGAGCCGTCCAATCAAAAGTCCAAGAGACCGAATTGTTGACACCAAAATTTAAAGCCGGTGCATGTTCGACGTAAGTCTTGCCACCAAAAACAACCGTGGTTGCAGAGGAACCAATATTTGAAATGGTTCCCGCTTGCTGGTTTGATGCGTTCAGAGCTACGATTTGGAAGCCCGATCTTGAAGGATCGTTCAAGCCCGTATATGAATTCGTTATTGTAACATTATAGGTCGTATTGGGAACAACCATTGCCGGAATTCCCGTCACCGCGATATCAGCCATAAAAGAACCGCCGCTATGACACTGCGCGCAGGTATTCTCATTGGGAGCGCCTGTTTTTCCATTTGGTGGATTGGAGGAATTACTTAGAAAAATGTAGCCTATGCTAAACACGGCTAAGACGAAATAAAGTACCGGTAGTTTTTGAGTCATAATATGTTATTTGACGAGTTAAGGTCAATATAATTATAAATCAAATATTGGCCCAATAGTATAGTTATGTACGAGGAATGTCTGTTAATTGGACTTTTCTAGATCAAAAGAAGATAAATAGTTATTAATGGTCCTTTAGGTGAGATAAGATTGGTCTTTTGTCACCCGCTTTGGTATTTTGCTATGAATGTTCTAATTCTGATAGGGGTGCTAAAGTGACGTCAATGACATTATCATTACGATCAAGAACCATTCATTTTTTTCTTTCTGCTCTATATTGTTGGGCCTCTTTTTGGGGTTAAGGCTTTATTTACTGCTAAAATAGGTAAGCAGAATAATTATACGTCTAATAAATCTTCTTCCATCATGATGATACAGTTTTAAGGATAATCAGGCTTTTTCAGATGGTTTTGGGATCAAGAGTACTTTTGGACGAGTCTCTCTTAATGACTAATAGGTCACAAACAACGAAACGCTGCATGTGACCTACTAGTTACGCTAACAAGATATTACCCTTACATTTTAACAATTCCAGCATGGTGGATCAAATCCCCATTCTTTCTGTTGATACTGATGAAATATAAACCTGCTTGCAATTCATTTGTATTTAACCAAAATTCAGACTTCGATAAGTAACTTGTCTTTTTGAGACATACTTTTCCAATAGAATTGTAAATGGTCATCTCAACTTCTTCGTTCAGATTTCCACTAATCTGAAGCTTATCTCTAAATGGATTTGGATAGATCTTCACCTCATTACCACTGAGAACAGTCTCCTCCGCACTTACTGGATTTTCTTCTTCTTCTTCTTCTTCACTTCCAGTTCCGCCTTCAGTATCACCATCTTGCTCTGTTTCATTTCCGTCTTCCCAATCCATGGCAAGAATTCCATCACAATCTTCATCGATATCATTTAATGGGATATCAATCGCGTCGGGATGTATATCGGGATTTAAGTCATCGCAATCGATGCCAGAATGAAATCCATCTCCATCTTCATCAATGACCCACCAATGGCCATCGCAATTTTCATCAATGTCATTGTTAGGAATTTCTTCTGCTCCAGGGTACACCTCTGGGTTAAGATCATCGCAGTCTTCATCTGAATTAACACCATCTCCATCAAGATCAATAATTTCTGCAACGCCATCACAGTCTTCATCAGTTTCATTGTTAATGATCTCTTCCGCTCCTGGGTATACAGTGGCATTGTTGTCATCACAATCTTCATCAGAGTTGTATCCATCTCCATCCGCATCTAGGATGTCACTTGCGCCGGAACAATCTTCATCAATGTCGTTGTTAGGAATTTCTACGGCATCAGGATTTATTGCTGCATTGTTATCGTCACAATCTTCATCAGAATTAAAACCATCTCCGTCTTCATCAATGACCAAAATAATTCCATCGCAATTTTCGTCGATATCGTTGTTAGGGATTTCTACTGCTTCAGTATTTACGGCGGCATTAGAGTCGTTGCAATCTTCGTCAGAATTAAATCCATCTCCATCCGCATCGATCACCCCATGATCGCCATCACAATTCTCATCGATGTCGTTGTTAGGGATTTCTAATTCACCTGGATTTATACTAGCATTGTTATCATCGCAATCTTCATCAGAGTTGTATCCATCTCCATCCTCATCAATGATCAATGCTATGCCATCACAATCCTCATCAATAGCATTGTTAGGAATTTCAACCGCTTCTATATTGACGCCAGCATTATTGTCATCGCAATCTTCGTCAGAATTGAATCCATCTCCATCCACATCGATGATCAAAGCTATGCCATCGCAATCTTCATCAATATCATTGTTAGGAATTTCAACCGCTTCTATATTGACGCCAGCATTAAAGTCATCGCAATCTTCATCAGAGTTAAAACCATCTCCGTCTTCATCGATTATCAAGGCTATGCCATCGCAGTCTTCATCAATATCGTTGTTAGGAATTTCTGTGTTTCCAGGATTACTGGCTGCATTGTTATCATCGCAATCAACATCAGCAGTATAGCCATCGCCATCTGCATCTGGAAGCCCCATCATCTGATCAGGAACCAGAAAAGCTGGTGCTCCTGTTAGTACTATTCCAGAACTAGCTACATTACCTAAGATGCCATCAATGGAGTGGCTCCAATTGGTGCTGTGTAAAGTCTCAATTTGAAAAGAGCTTGGAAAGGAATAAACTGCATGAGCAACCTCAGACTGATCGATCGTGGTTTGTGCCCATAATACATATCTAAAATCTCCAGCTACATTTTTGAAAGCAGCACCTCTTACATTGCCACCCAGTCCCATCTTGTTGGTCTGCTCGTGGTCATACTCATAACCAGACAGTGTTTCAGACATAGTTTTAAAGGCGATGCCTTGATCAGTAAATTCTTGTTGATAAGGTGTCGTTCTATTGAGGTTCTTGTAGATTCCCATCAATTGAAATTCATGCTCTGCTTCGTCTGGTTCTGCATCATGACCCAATCTATAAAAGTGAACATGGTCAATGTTTTCTCTTTGCACATTTACAAAAGCTTTGATGGTCCAGTTTCTTTGTATTTCACTGTTGCCGTAGTTGTCTCCTCCAGGCAATATATCTTGAGATGGGATATTTGTTTCTGTAATGATCCAACGCTTCAATGGGTAAGTGACACCATCGTAACCAAATTCATTAAAAACATCTTCAAACTCGACTTTTTTATTTGTCACTCCATCAGCTGCATAATCAGAATTTCTTAAGTAATCAAAATCATTCTTGTTTGGATTCCAATCGATCCTATACCTACCTTCCACGTGTGGGTAACTGTGATAAGAAAGTACATCAAAGTAGGCTCCTCCTTTTAGTGGGTATTCTGCCGTAACTTTTCCTCCATCCGGGTTGTCCGTATTTCTTAAAATGGCGTGCAAAAAGCTCGGATATCCAATGCCACCTGTTGTAATGTAATCGTCAGGATCTATGTACTTGATGACCTCATAAGCAATTCGCATCATTCTTACATAATGTTGTACTGGAGCTTTCATCTTTGTCTCGCAAGGTTCTGGATCTTTATTGAACCAACTGTCTGGATCAGATCTTGGGAGCCAAGCGGAAGGTGTCCATGAAAGGTCTGGCTCATTCATTACTTCCCAATATTTTACATGAGGGCCGTAGTTGCTTACCGTATTCCAAAGGTAGATCGCCATATAATTATCATCGTTGACAGGCGTGCCATTTTCTCCATTGTCCCAAATAGGTAGATACATATTTGCAAACAACTGAGAGTTGATACTATCTTTATGACAGTATATGGTTTGATCTTTATGGTCGTCTTGTGGATTTCCTATAAAGACGGTATGATCTTTCATACCTAACTTTTCATAATGTTGAAAATCAACTTTTCGGATGTCTTGACCGAAGTAATTCATAAACCATTCTGGTAGCGCAACACGCAAGGATTTCACACCTGCGCCTTCTACACCTACTTCCGGATTTCCCGCGGCAATATTTGCGAGAAGCGTATCATGATTGGCCCAGTTAGGATAGTAATCTAAATTGACACCATACCCAAACGGTGCATCGTAAGGTGGTACTACATCATTGGCAGTGTAGTTGACTTGTGCATTTAAATTTAAAGATAGAATTGTCCCTAGACAAACGGTAAACCATTTGAAATTAATCATTTTTCCCAAGATTTAAAATTAACGATAGCGTTACAGTCTGTTCTCAGCAGACTTGGTGTAACAGTCATATTGGAGTAATCTTAACAGAGGGGGATTTCTCTTTGGGGGGTGGGTCTCTTCTCGTGGGGGGAAGGTTATTATTTATGTTTACTGAAAAGCTTATTCGCTTTACTTCCACATAATAAGACCTTTCTTAAAATTGAAATTAATACAAAGTTCAATTCCGTGACAAGGAACAAATTGTAAAAGCGATGTTATATATAAATAATAATAAAGTGAATGACGTCATAAATGACTAATTTTATTTATTTTCGATAAATTGACGATCATAACGTCGTAAAAGTCTTGCAATTATGGATGCACCAGCCTGCCAGATGCCGTGGATACACCTACATGTATCAAATGAAGGATATGTTAAGGCATGTTGTGTTGCAAATATCAGTTTTGGAAACATCAATGACAACACATTGGATGATATTTGGAATGGTGATAACATAAAAAAAATACGCAGACAGTTTTTAAAAGGGGAGTTGGATAAGCGTTGTGCGGTGTGTTTGAGTGTAGAAGCGTCGGGAGGGAAAAGTATTCGTCAGGAAACCTTTGAAAAATTTAAAATATCGGATAATTATGAAATAAATAATACGGCACTCCCAATTTATTACGACATCCGTTTTTCTAATGTTTGTAATTTTAAATGCAGAACATGCTGGCATGGAGCTAGCTCAAAATGGTTCTCTGACGCAAAGATCCTAGGTAATGAGCGCGGAGAAAAAGCGATCATAAAAAATATAAGAGATCTAGAAGATTTTTTAACCAAAGTCGGACCTGGATTAAAACAAGCCGAAGAGATATACTTTGCGGGAGGAGAGCCACTAGTGACCGAGGAGCATTATTTGTTGTTGCAATGGTTGATCGATAATGGCAATACAAAAGTAAGGCTAAGGTATAACTCCAATTTTTCTAAGTTACAATTCAAACAATATCATGTTTTACGCTTTTGGCAAAAATTTCAAAATGTTGAAGTGATGGCTAGTATTGATGCAATAGGGGAGCATGGTGAGTTGATAAGAAAAGAAATGATCTGGGAAGAGATACTTGCAAATCATTTTTCCATTAAAAATTTACCTCATGTGAAATTTAAAATTTCTCCGACGGTGTCTGTTCTGAATATATTTCATCTGACAGAGCTGTATAAATATGGGGTAGAAAATAAATTGATTCAACCCATGGATTTTTACTTCAATATGTTGGAGCGACCGTACCATTATAATTTAAAGGCTATGCCTGAAAATTTAAAATCAAAGGCAAGAGCACATTATAAGGTTTTTGAAAATTGGATGGATCAAAATGATATCCCTGTAGAAATTGTAAAGGGATTTCGAGACTGTATTTCATTCATGGATGCGGAGGATAAATCAAATTATTGGGAGAAGTTTAAGCAAGAGACAAAATTATTGGATGAGATCAGAGGGGAGACGTTGAATTTGATGGTTGGGGCACAAAATCTCCCAAAGAAGCTAGAAGATTCATAAACTTTCCAATGCACTTGATATTAAAAGCACTACACAATATGTTACCCTATAAAGAAATATCCCAGGAATATCCAGAAGAATTTACAGCTGCTCACTATATAGATGGTTTGGGCTACGGATACTATTGGGCCACAGAAAATCTAAGTACGGTGGATCTGTGCTATAAGATCCACGGAACACCTTAGTCGTCTTTGAGAGGTGAAAAGCCTGCCCTGAGCGATGCAGGAGTCGAAGGGGTGAAAGTCAGATGTCCGTAGGGACGGCTGTTTTTGTCAAGGGTTCAGCCATTAGAGTGATTCATCCTCTCTACTTGTGTGCAAACAGGATATCAAATTGAAGATTCTTAGGCTGTGCGCCGTTGTGAGTCGTAGTGAAATATAGTTAAAAGACGCTAGAAACTTTAAAAAATTTATGTGAATTTTGGTCTTCTTTGCGAATCTTTATTTTGCCTGCTGAAGCTTTAGCGTAAGAAGGTGACCCAATAACTCTTTTCCAAACATCTAACAACAATATTTTTTTTACTTTGTGGCAGATTACCGAATAATATGAATCAAAAAGTAGATAAGCGCCGAAAAAGTGTGGAAAAGGATATCATAAATGTTATCCGTACTACGCAGAGAAATAATATTGATCTAACGCATATCGCTGATAATAAGGCTAACGTTTTGCTGACTTTAAACGCATTGATGATTAGTATCATCATACCTTTTGCTTTGTCAAATAAGGCGATGTTGTTGGAACTTAATTTGACTCTCCCATTGGTTATTTTGACCATCACAAATGGAGTTACTATCTTAATTGCGACGATGGTGCTGAAGCCGGGAGATTTTAAAAATTTTAAAAAGTACAATGTGGATAAAGGAGAACTTTTCAGCCCTTTCTTTTTTGGTAATTTTTTTAAGATGGACCGAACGGAATTTGGCAACTATTTTCAAGATACATTGAGGGATGATGAAAATATCAAGAAATTTCTATGTGACGATTTATTTTACATAGGCAAGAGACTGGGAAATAAAATGACTTGGATCAGAGTGGCCTTCAATATATTTACAGCAGGGATCGTGATTTCTATCATTTCGGGACTATGGGTTTTGTTTATGCAATAAAGAAAAATGGAAGAAGCATTAAATCAATATAAAGTACAGAATAAATTTGAAGTTCATTGGGGAGATATGGATGCTGCTAATCATGTGAATAATTTAATTTATTTACGTTGGTCGGAGTCGGCGAGAATGAACTATTTTGTACAGATGGGAATGGATAATCAATTTGCTGGTAAGGTCGCGCCAATTCTAGGTTGGCAAGATTGCAAGTATATTTTTCCGGTCAAGTATCCGGATACTATTTTGATAGGAATGCGTACTACGGAGATTCAGGCTGACCGGATTATGATGGAGTGTTCTATGTTTTCTGAAAAGCATCAACGGATCGTTGCTTTATCTCATCAACGTGTCATACCTTATCACTATGTTGATCTCAAGAAAGTAGAAGTTCCAGAAGAATGGAAACATCAAATAAAAAGGGTGGAAGGCTGGTCGTAATAGAAGATCGATCGCGTGAACAGAATGAAGGGATTGAATGTTTAATTTATAAAATATACGTCATGAATAATACTTACTTGTCAATATTAATTTTAGCGCTTCTCAGCTTGGTTATTTTTGCATGCGGTGGCGATGCAAGTAATAATACAGAAAAGAGAGCTGCTCCTAAGAAGGCGACCTATGATTCTAATGCTAAGAATGAAAATAAAAAAGAGGTGACTACTGCAAATGGCTCAGGAGCAACACCAGCGCAATTGGAAAAAGCAAAAGAGATCATTGCTAGCGTAGATGCAGCTGCAGTGGGAGCAGTTGATGGGAAGAAGAAGTTTAAGTTATTTTGTGCGACTTGCCATGGGTTTAAAGGAGATCTTAATGTGAATGGTGCCAAGGATCTCAGTAAGTCTAAGATCAGCTTAGCAGAATCTGTGGCTCAAGTTTATCATGGAAAAGGATTGATGACACCTTTTCAAGGTATTTTGAAAGATGAAGAAATTGTAGCTGTGTCGAAGTACATTGAGACATTGAGAAAGTGATCTGCCTACGCTAAAGCCAGGGCCTAACCGGCCAGGGCCTAACCGGCCAGGGCCTGGGCGGCCAGGGCCTGGGCGGCCAGGTCGGATGAAGCAATCGATTAATCGAATAAACGAACCCTCCTACGCCAAGGCTTCGGCGGGTGAAAAAAAATTAAAATGAAGAAACCATTAGTTAGTCCATTAGATAGAAATGCAAATAAAGAAACAGCTGAGATGGCTGATTTCTATGATGAGACGTTGGGCTTTACGCCGAACAGTCTTTTTACGATGATGCACCGCCCACGCATCGCTTATGCCTTTATGGAAATGAATAAAGCGGTCATGGAGAATAAAGGAAGGGTGACTTCTGCTTTAAAAAGATTGTTGGCTTACCTTTCTAGTAAGACGGCAGGGTGCCGATACTGTGAGGCGCATGCCATCAGAGCAGCAGAGCGATATGGCTCTGATCAAGATAAATTAAACCACATTTGGGAGTACAAAACCTACCCTGCTTTTTCGGAGGCAGAGCGCGCTGTTTTTGATTTTGCGATCGCGGCTTCTACAATACCAAACGCAGTCGACGATGAGATCGCGGATAACTTGCGCAAGCATTGGGATGATGGGGAGATCGTGGAGATACTAGGCGTCACTGCTTTGTTTGGCTACCTCAATAGATGGAATGATAGTATGGGAACGCACCTTGAAGATCCTGCTGCGGCGGATGGGGTGAAGTATTTGGAGAAGTTGGGTTGGACGAAAGGAAAGCATGGGTATTAAACCGAAAAATGTAAAATGTAAATTTTAAAATTTAAAAGTGGTGGAGGCGCTTAATGAAGGGGTTTTTGGAGTGGACTCATCAAGCAAAAAGTAAATGCAAGTACAAAAAAAATTCCGGGAGTACAATTTTCAATACCTAAATTTATACGCAAAGCATTACTAGGAACTCCCCGAGGGGTCGGGACAGGCAGAATGACAAATTAATATCGTTATGTTGTAGTAGCGTAAACAACTCATCGCTTCTATATATTACTAATCTGTTTCTCCAACGCTTCAATATACGGCATATACGTCTGATAAAAATCCTCCGTATAATTTCTACCATGCTTATAGCCTTGCTTGAAAAGATTTTTTGCTTTTTGAATGTGGACCAAAGCATTTTTTGTATCTCCTTTTTCTAATAAACATTTTGCTAACCAATATTCAAGATCTGCATTGGAGTCGTGTACTCGAAGTCCCCATTCAAAGGCTTCTTGAGCAGCTTGCTTGTCGCCCATTTCATAGTGGGTTATGCCCTTGTATAGAAAGGCGTAGGTAGCTACATAGTCTTCTCCGACGGTCTCAACTTCTGAATTCAGATGCCTGTCAAAATATTCGAGGGCTTTTTCATGTTGACCCATTTTAAGATGACAAATACCCCGCATGTAATCAATGCTTTGAGCTTGCGGATGGTCTACAAAATTGGGTGTAAGTGGGTCGAGGTCATTAAAGTCTTTGAGGGCTCGCTCATAATCGCGGTTGAAATATAAAATGCAGTATCCACGATATCCCAACCACTCAATGGAGTCATATTGAACCGCTTTGTCATAGTATGGATAAAACATATAAGGTATCCCTCTTTTCAAACCTGCGATACCAAGCTCTCTCCAAAAAGATGCTTTTTCGGGAAAGTGTTTTAATCCTTCAAGCAAAAGATATTTTTCTGCAGGCGTACCTTGGTAGGCACCACCAAACCATCTCATCTTGTCGAAGGAATCAAGATCTTCTTGTGTGAAAGTTCGCTTGTATAGTTCCGGAGTTGGTGTACATGAAAAGTAAAGCATGAAACATACGATACTAAGGAAGTAGCTCAATGATCTTTCCATCTTTCATTTTAAAAGTGATATAAACGTAAGCGTCAACATTTTCTTTGTATTGTAACTTAGTAGCTTGGTAATTTTCGATCTTTTTCATGATCTCATAAAGATGATCTTTTGAAGCTTGACTAAATGTAGTTTGTTTAAAATCTAGATCTGTTTCTTCAATCATAAATCGACCTGCTTCTCCATTGCAGTTTACCACAAACCTAAATGTCATGTAGCCAGATTGTCCTTGGATTTTTGATGGGTCTAAATGCTTGTCAAGCAGATCCCAAATGACTGGTTTTCCACCGACAACTCCAGCGGGAGGATCTCCGTTGTAATAATCTACGATATAATCTTCTTTATCGCATAACTTAAAATTACTATGATCATCGATGGTATTATTGGGGTCAATATAAGCGACTCTTTTAGTCCCGTGGTCTTTCATTTTGCTGAAAGTTTCCCAAGGAATTTGTTCGACAAGTTGCATGTGTCTGGTGTTTTGTTCTCCTTTAGATATGGATTCAAAAAGTCCCATGCCTTTGGCGTAAATTAACTTTGTGTCAAAGGAATAATGTACGGAATCCCCTTCGAAGATCCAATCATTTTCTAGTTGAGAATGAAACATTTTTGAGGAGTAACCTTCTACTATTGTATCTTGAATGGTGTTCTGAGTTCTCACTATATCAAGATCCCTTCCACTAGAAAAGGCTCTCACTATTTTGAAGCTGTCTTGTGGATTGCCCCAATTTACTACGGAAGCATTTTTGATTTGAGTTACACAAGAATCGAAATGAAACCAACCCATTTCTTTTTCCAAATTCATCTTGTTGTCTTTAAAAGAATAAAGCCGATAATATTCTTTTTCCATGGCTGAGTTGTATCTAATTTCTTCTAATCGATTTTCATCAAGTAGCTTCATGGAATTATAAGTCATGTTCATATAAGCCCACTGATCGGTATTGTGTGGGATGGTCTTGATGTAGTACTTGTTGACAATACCGTCTTGTAATAATTTAGCTGAGGGAAAGTATTCTGTCGCAAGACCAAGTTTTGGCTTGATCTGTGTGCAAGATTGGCAAATAAGGGCTATACAGGAGCATAGTAATAAATACCTAATAAAAGTTGCTTTCATGAGGATACAAGCTATGGATAATGGTTGAAAGATGGTAGTGCTATTTGGAAAATTTGAGAATCGTTAACAATTTAAATTGGGACACAAAGTGGCACAAAGAATCTCAAAGTCGCACAAAGGCTTTGTGAATCTTTGAGCTTTTTTGTGGATCTTAGTGGCCCAACAACAGCTATTTCAACTGCACCAACTTCGCATACCCATTCACATCAACGTATTCTTCCATCACTTTTCCAGATTGACTTATCTCGCGGATTATTCTATTTCGGCCTTCGCCGAATGTATGACAATCAAAGATCCACACTAGATCGTGGCCCTGACTTTTCCATTCCTTTGCCTTTCGACGAAAGTCAGAATCCCAATCTGCAAAGAATAGATCTTGTGAAGGGATAGGGATTTTATGATCATGAATGCTGGTGTAAAAAGTATAAGCAGGTTCTGCGCTGTGTAGAATATAAATGTGATTTTTGTTGTAGGAGCTTTCGGCAATAAAACGTAAAGAAGCCTTGCTTTGCTCTTTTATAAATGGTTTGGCGAAAAAGTGTAGACCATTTCTTTGCGGAATGCACAATACGATCAAAACGGAGAGGATGAAATAACCAGGGTAGGCTATCTTGGAGGGGAGTGTTTTTATTTTTTCGATTGAGAATGCTAATCCGATGCCCATCATTATCATGAGTAGTGGTAAGAGGAATAAGGTTAATCTTACCAACAAAGAATATAGGGACATCATGGATGCCGCGAGACAGAAAACAACTGGGCCAATCAGTAAGATAAGTGCTCCCAGGTTGCGTTTGGTTTGTTTGAAAATGCCTAGTGCAAATAATAAAACTGCGATGATAATAGGGACAGCAGTTTTGCCGACGATGCTTCTGAATAAGGAGATGATGTTTTCAAAAAACAAGAGTGCATCCTCTTTTGAATCTGGAATGGGTAAAAAATATTGCTGATGGAAATCGGCTAGGTTATCAGAACCCAAGCTGTTGTTTAAAATCAAAAAATAGTAAAGTATGAAACTCCCTAAAGCGCAGCAACCGTATAAGATGATATTCTTATTGATCTGCCAAGAGGAGGATAGATCCTGGTTGTCTTTTTTGAATAGAAAATAAATCCCCGTTGCAGCCAAGACAAATATTGAAGGCATAGACAACCAAACACAAATCGCGGCGACTATGCTGAATGCCAACATCTGTCTCCTATCTTTTTTAACCTGGATGGCGAAATACATCAGCGCCAAGCAAATGAATACATCGAAACTGTATTGTTTTGCGGTCGAAGCAAACTCTACAAGGTAGATCGAAAAAGAAAAAAGTATGATTGGGAATAGTATCGCAATTCCTGATATAAAGTGCTTGCATAATTTATAAAATAGGACCAACGACGCCAAGCCAGCAAGCAGCGGAAGGAATCTGAAACTGTATTCATTGATGCCTCCTATCTGGCTTATCCATTTGGTAAATGTTAGAAAAACCGGCGGTGCATGTTGTCCGAAATCTAAAGGTTGAAATAATTCCAGAAGATCTTTTGTTGCTATGTTGCGGCAGAGGTTTATTTCGTCTAGAAAGAAGTCTCGATTATCAAGATATACTTTTAAGCGGAGGATGGCTCCGAGTATAAGGATACCTATTGAGAGATGTGATATGTATTTCACGATCTTTGACGACATAGTATCAAAGGAAAAGGAATTTGGATGGAATACAAAATTAATGAGGAGTAGTTTGTTGTTGAGAGGTGACTGAATTCTTTTGAAGGACAGTTGTTTAATGTTATTTTTTAGATAATTTAAAAAGCGATTTGTATTAAAAAGGTATGGTCTGGAACTATTTTGTTGAAGTGATGGTTTCTTTTTTGTGACAAAAATATTTGATCTTTACAAATCAGAAAATTAGAGTACAAATAAAATTAAAACCATGAGGTTGTCTTTAAGTATTTATTTTCAACAATTTTGCTACACTTCTTTCGAAAAGGAGCAGTTACTTATCAATTTATGAAGGGCATCTAATTGGATCCTATTCATCTCACTCACATTTTATCATCACTTCTGATCCTCTATGTATAGTGCATAAAGGGTAATTGCATTTCTTGTTACCTCTGATTTTATTGCAAAATGAACTGTTTCTATATTTAAAACTGAAACGGTTCTGATGACTCAATTCTTGTTTGACAAAATAAATAAAAATGAATCAATATATAATAACAGACATCCATGGATGCTGTACGACGTTTAAAAAACTATTAAAGAAAATTAGATTCTCCAAAAAAGATGAACTTTATCTATTAGGAGATTACATCGATCGTGGACCTGACAGTAAAGGTGTGATCGACCACATTTGGCACCTCCAAAAAAGTGGCCACACGGTGCATTGCCTAAAAGGAAACCACGAACAAATGATGGTGGATGCTTTAACACATGAAAGTGCACAAGATATCTGGTTTAAAAACGGCGGTATGGAAACCTGTAATAGCTTTGATTTTGCCAGTGGAAAAAGTCCTGATAAATATTTAGATTGGATGGATTCACTTCCGACTTATTTTGAAGTTGGGAAGTATATTCTTGTGCATGCAGGTTTAAAATTTGGCGTCAAAAATCCCTTGGAAGACAGTGATGCTCAAATGTGGGTTAGAAATTGGTATCACAATATTAATTATAATTGGTTGGGGGATCGGTATATTGTTCATGGGCACACACCGAGAATTAAATCTGATATACTTAAGATGAAAGATGAGTTGGAGGAGAGGCGGGTGTTGAATTTGGATGGTGGGTGTGTATTTGGGAAGGAGGGGTATGGGGAATTGGTTTGTTTTGAGATGGGGGGAGGGGATGTTGTTTTTGAGCGGGGAGGGGAGTAGTTAAAGGAATGAATATTGGCTTATGAGAATTACGTTTTTTTGTTGAAATTTAAAATTTTAAAGGAAACCAATTATTGAAGATATCGTAAGTATGAGTAGCATTTATTCAAACTATGTCCAATAAAGTCTTTAGTCTATCCAGTATAAACAAAGCCATCAAGCGTCAAGTTGATGAAGCTACTGGTGGACGTAGTTTTTGGATAAAAGCAGAGATTTCTTCAATAAACCTTCATAAGAATTCAGGACACTGGTATCTAGAATTGGCTGAGACTTTGGAAAATAAAACTTTGGCAAAAATCAGGGCTATGATCTGGAGCAGTACGGCTAAATCCATCCATGTAGATTTAAAAGATTCTTTTGAGAAAGTATTGAGTCAAGGATCTGAAATTGTCTTTAGAGGCAAAGTGGATTTTCATTTGGAGTATGGCTTGAGTATAAATATTCAAGAAATAGATCTTGACTTTACCTTAGGTCAGATCGAAAGAAGAAAAAAGGAAGCTTATGAAAAGCTGAAGAAAGAAAATTTACTAAATAAAAATGCAAGCATAAAATTAAACCCGGTCATCAAACATATTCTATTGTTTGCCTCTGATGGCACAGCTGGATATAAGGATTTTGTTGAAACGATCATAAATAATTCTTACGATTATAAAATATACATTTGGCATAAGAGTATTCAAGTGCAAGGAAATGGTGTTTCAGAAAGGCTGGCTGCGTTGCTGAAGCGTGCTTCTGATAAAACGGAAACTTACGATGCCATTGTAATCCTTAGAGGAGGTGGGAGTAAATTGGATCTTGATCCTTTTAATCATTATGAACTTTGTAAAGAGATCGCGCTTTCGAAGATACCTGTTTTCACAGGTATTGGTCATGAAGTTGATACGCACAATGCAGATCATGTGTCACATACTGAATTTAAAACACCAACTGCAATAGGGGAGTATATTATTAATCACAATTATACTTTTGAAAGAAGTTTTAAGGATGCCTTCATAAAAGTAGAAAGCAGGTATAGAATTTATAGAGAGCAATTATCAAATACCTATTCAGCAAGTGTAAGTAGATTTAAAGAACGGTCAATTTCTTATACAAGATTGAGAAGAGGGAATCTGCATAATACTGGGAGCAAACTGATCAGAGCCGTGAAAGATGAACTTTCGCTTGCATCAAATAAACTGAACGAGTCAAAACCAAGATTGGAGTCAGGTGCAGTAAAAGTTGTTATTTCAAGGGCAAAAGCCTTTCAAGAACTTAGTAAAAATAATTTGGCTACTAATTCAAAGAGTATTTTAACAAATTATAAAATAGCCTTCAAGAAATTAAATATCCAAGATTTTTCGGAAAAAGCAAAACACAATATTGCCATTCATCGTAGGAAGATGGTGGATATGAATGCGTTAATAGATATAGTATCTCCCGTTAAAACCGCAAGAAGAGGTTTTGGGATTCTTAGGAGAAATAACAAGATACTTAAGAAGACAGATGTATTGAACCCTAATGATAAGATAGAGGTCTCTTACTATGATAAAAAGATAGAAGTAAATTTTGGTAAAAACCTAGAATCATGAGTACAGAAAAATTAACCTACGAAAAAGCTGCCACTGATCTGGAGAAGATCTTGAAGGGATTGGAGTCAGATCAGATCTCCATTGATATATTGGCAGACAAAGTTGAAGAGGCTGGAAAGTTGTTGCTTTTTTGTTCTGATAAGTTGAAAGAGACGGAGGCTAAGGTGACTAATATTGTTAATAAGATAGATCTGTAGTTTAGGACTTTTGTCTATCATCCCAACCTTCTACCCACCAACCATCATTAAAAAGCAAATGTTTTTCTGCTCTAGTTAAAGCGGTGTATA
>ENA-ORXM01000916-ORXM01000916.1-marine-metagenome-genome-assembly--contig:-NODE-916-length-45601-cov-5.141947_pt1 | contig 45601 bp, 41 predicted proteins | sample MGYA00237867_ERZ511480 | MGnify/ENA primary metagenome ERZ511480 (study PRJEB26309, sample SAMN06266103) | marine metagenome | isolation source: Algal blade | place: United Kingdom:Sidmouth, United...
AAAACCATACTAGGATGAGCAATAAGAATCCGGCGATCTCTAATAACCACCCTGTCCTTGAATCTAATTTACTTCCTAATTTGAATAGTTTTTTCATAATTTAGTTCAGAATAAAGTAGATGAGCTCAGACTATAATGATAAATTTTGGACTAGCGCTGTGCAGTGGTGCGCTATTTTTATAGCGCAGTCCCGAGTAAGACTAGATGAAGCGATAGCTGAATCTAGACGCAGCGAAAGGACCGAGGCGAATGCCGAGTCACGGAACATAGCGACCCTGACTATTCGCTTTTCCCAGCGAATAGTCAGGGAAGGCCCCAAATAAAATTACTCGGCGACTAACTGAAATTCAGTTCTTCTATTCTTAGATTTACAAGCCTCATTTTGATTCTGCTCACAGCCTTTAACGGGCTGATCGGGACCATTACCGACGATGATAAACCTATTCTTCGACATACCGTACTGTTGCTGTAAATACTGTGCAACAGACTGTGCGCGTTGTTCTGAAAGTTTTTGATTCATAGTTCTATTACCTACATTATCCGTATTTCCTTCAACCCGAATTCTGGTATTTCCGTACACCTTGGCGATCTCTGCAAACTGTAAATCTATGATAGTCTTTGCGTTTTCTCCTATTTTATACTGTCCAGTAGGAAAGTTAATACTGATCGGCTTAGAAGATATTGCGGGCTTCTTTTTATCAGCGGCCGTTGCAGGTTTAAACTTGGCAGCTCCCTCAGCCGCATTAGCTGTACCAGAAAGATTTGCGGCGGCTGCTGCTTGTGGATATGCCAACGCTCTCCATGACGGACGGTTAGCTGGTGCTTGCTTTAAAGCTTCAAACGCCTCCCCCATTTTGGTATATAACTTTTCGCCAGTCATGCCTTTAAAAGATGTATTCTGTCCAAAGAAATTCAAATTATCACCATGATTAGTAAGTCGTACATTATTTATCATACCCATCGCGTCGCCTTCTGGTAATCCTGTGACTTCAGCTAGTATCTTAGCTGCTTTAGTTTTGTTACCAGCATTGGCATTGATCTCCGCAGCACCTTTCATCCATCCTTCGTAAAACTTAGCTATTTTTTCCTTATTATTTTTAAGGTAGGAGTTCTTCACCATATATACATCAGCGATAATATTACTTGCTTCACGAGTGGATTGGAGCACCTTTGATCCTGGCGTCTCTCGAACTGCAATCTCATCGTCTGGGCTCCATACGATGGCTGCATCTACTTGACCACCTTTGAAGGCATTAGCAGCATCACTCGGTAAAGGTACTTCCTTCAGCTTGACGTCGGCAAAAGTCATACCTGCAGACTCTAACATGTACGAAAGAAATGTAACTGAAGGCGTAAATCCAGCATAAGCAATCGTCTTTCCTCTAAGGTCATTGACCGAATTGATACCTCTCTTCACGATAACAGCATCACCACCCCGTGACCAATCCATCTGTAAGAAAACTTTAGGATCGTATGGAGCAAGTCGCTCCATCTCAGTATTCATCGCACTGATCTCATTATTGATAAGGTTTACTTCATCCGCAATCCAAGCGTTTCGACTTCCGTCAAAGTCATCGATCAATATGAATTCCACCTTAATGCCGTACTCTTTAAAAAAGCGAGACTTTTCACTTGCTTCAGCACCTTCATTGAAATATAGACCTGGCGCGGTACCACCCCAAGTGAACATCTGTACCTTTAAAACATCATCGTCTGATGAACTAGCATTTTTCTTGCCGCCGAAGAGTCCTCCAGACTTTTTTTCATCACCAGATGCAATTTGATTATTACCAGAATTTGTTTGACCAGTAGTTTCTTCTACTTTATTCACTACATCCTGTCCAGCATTTGTATTGTTTAAGAAATACCAGAGGCCAAAGCCCAGTAGGCCCATTATGACCATAGTAATTAGGAATTTTGAGAACGTTGTCAATCTCGTTGCCATGCTTTGCTTTATTTAATTGTACTGTTTTAAAAATTGCTTGATAGTATATTTGAACTAGTCAAAGAAACCATCATATTGATTTTCTCTATTTACTTTCACTGCCGTTTTTACTGGTTCGCTAATATCTAATTCTTCTGTATCATCATTAGCCTTGTCTAAGATATCCAATTTATCATCTCCGAGTAACAAAGATGTTCCTTCCTTCTCCCACTTCTCAAGCATCTTGAGGCCTTCCTCTTCAAAGACTCCATTTTGTAAATCGACGGAATCCATAAAGCTAGAAGAGACTTCCATAAAACGCTCCATCTCACCTACTTTGTTCGAAACATCATCCGCGATGGCCTCCATAGCTGTATCAAACATAGCCCGTTTATCTGGATCACCAGAAATGACACTCATAGCAGACTTCATAGCGGAGTTACTCGCTTTAATTGCGTTGTACTCTTGCTCTTTTACCATCACCTGATCCTTGATATCCTCCGTAAGAATCTCAGAATTTTCGTACATTTTTACCAGAACTCTATATAGGACTTCCATTTTCTTGTAGAGATCTTCGAGACGCATATTTGACTCTTTTAGTCTTCCTGCTTTACGCGATTTAAGAATCAATACATTACGCTTCTCATTGTCTTTTGCCCTTGAAGCCATTTCGAGGTTGCTGGCGATCTCTTTTTTATTATTGTGAATGACTTCTTTAAGTTTATGCATTTGACCGCGCAACTGGCTGATCTGCTTATTCATTTTACGCAGATTACCTTTGAGATCTTCAATGTAAGACTTAAGTATAGCTATAGGATCGATGGTAATAAAAAGTCCTGTGATCCAGCGCATTGCACTTTTATACATATAGGATACTAGGTTTCTGCCCTTCTTATCTATGGCTAAAAAGACTATTGTACCTAAGATTGCGATCAGACCTATGGTAGACATGATGCTCCCGAAGCTAGCGGCAATAGCCATCCCAAGCACTCCTAAAGCACCAATTATGCCTACTAAAAAAATCGCCCCTACTACTCCCTCTGGCTTTTTCCAAAATGATTTTGGTTTTCCTGTACTCATTTATTTGTGACTTATGTTGTATACTTTTCTATTAATTCAATGTCTTTGTGAATTTTCATTTTAAGCAGAGCGTAGGTACTTTGAAAATCATTCTTAGTTTTCAGTACCTTATTCTCACTGGAGACGATAGCATTCGTTGTTTTGTGCTGATCTACTTTAAGCTGTTCTATTTCTTTATTAAGTCGTTCTATCTGTTTTAACTTATTATCAATACTTAGCTCAATATCTTTCTGTTTTTCTTTTTTGCTATTTACTTGCTTTGCTATCTGATTAGAAACAGCAGCATTAAACTTAGTGCTCTCTTTCTCTAAAATTCCTAAATAATATTTGGCGGTTTTTAATAGTAGAGGCTTAGTAGCACCCATGGTCTTAGCCATGGCAAAAGCAGATTGAATCTTGGTCTGCTCATCCATATTCATTGATGCTAATGACTTTAAAGATTGCTTAAATTCGATATAGTCGAAGCCTTCTTGATTGTTTTTATTGATAGCACCTAAAAGTATATCCATGAATTTCTCACTGACTTCGCCCGTGATGTCGACTTCATCAGTATCATTATTATCTATATTCTTATCTATCTCGTGACTTTGATGCTGAATTTCTGCATTCGCAACTGCTTCTGCCGAGATATTCTCCTCTGTGATAGGCTCTTCGCCTGCTATTTGAGGAGCAGAATCAGTAGATTTTACCTCATTTTCCTTAACAAATAAAGACTTTAGATTTTTAAACATTTTATAATGTGTTGATTTTGAGGTACTACTTAGTCAAGAGAGGTATTAAATTGAACGCAAAATTAGTAAAAAACAGCAAATTGACCAAAAGTAAAATAGATTACTAAAACACAAAATTATATACTTACACGCTTGGATTAATTCGTATTAAATACAACATTTGAACTGCTGAAAGCATTTTATTAGTATGCATAAAACAAAAACGTATTTAATTCATCTTACACTATTAATCCTAATGATCATCTCGGTCAATTCTTGCAAAGACGATGATCAATCTAATGGTTCGTCCAACGATCTTAGAGTTGAGGTAATATCTCCACAGGAAAATGCTGTTTTTAATTCTGGTGAATCAATTCTGTTAAAATTTAACATTAGTGCTAGCAATGTAATCAATTCCTATAAAGTTGTCATTAGAGACAAGTCAGATAACAGCTTAAAGTTCATTTTAAGTAAATTCTCCAGTGATAGGCTAATTGAAATTGATACCACTTTAAATTTGGAAACGAGTATTGCCGCTCAGATGGACATAGAAGTATCGGCAGAGGATAGCTTTGGCAATGAATTAGATGAAGTGGTTCAAAGTTTCACCTTAAATCCTCCTTTAGGAAATACGCTAGGCTTAAGATTCAATCTTACATACGAAGGCGAAACTCTACTTATGGGTAAAAGATATATCTATCCTACTGGAGAAGAGTTTGAGTTTTCTAGGTTTGATATGTATATATCTGAATTATCACTAGGCCAAGGAAATAATCTTAAATTAATAAAGGAGGTAGACTATTTGACAATGACCCAAACATATAGAGATTTAACGTCTGCGAAAGATGGTTATCTTTACAGAATAGCTGGAATAGAAGATGGAAATTACGACACATTGCAGTTTAATATCGGATTAACACCCGATATGAATGCTACCACGCCAAGTGATTATCCAATAAATGATCCACTTGGAAGATCAGGTGAATATTGGGAAGGCTGGAAATCCTATATTTTTGCTAGTATAGAAGGCAGAATAAATTTGGATACAGCGAATTCAGACTTCGAACAGGGAATAGCTTTGCACCTGGGAAGCAATGATGCACTACAAGAAATAAAACTAATAGAAACAATAGATCTCTTTGATAGCAAAGAGAAAATTATAGACATAAATATCGAATTAAAGGATTTGTTTGTTAGTAAGGATGGTGAGATATATGATATCGCTACTACCCCACAAACGCATAGTCTCTCACATATTCCTCTGATAATTACTTTATCGAAAAATTTAAAAAACGCTTTAAAAAATTAGAAATAGTATGAAAAAAAATTGGTTTTTACTTTTAGTTATGATTGGTGCTGGATTGGTTATATTTAGCTGTAAGGATGATGATAATACACCACCAGGAATACCAGAAATTGTGCCAACGCAAGTATCATTGGAAATACAAACTCGTGTTGGATCAGAAATCTATATACCAGGGAATAAGTACGACATAAACGGTTCTCAGCTGCAAATTGACGTCGCTCAATTTTACTTAGGTAATATTGAACTCGATGGAGGTAATGAAGATTATGATATAGATAAATACTTTATCGGTGGAGGATCAGAAAATAAATTTTTCTTAGACTCTATAAAATCGGATCGATATGAGATTGATTTTGGAATTGGTGTAGAGCCAGACCTCAATAGCCAAACTACAGAAGATTTTACTACTAGAGCTGATGGTGACCCTCTGGGAATACAGGACCCTTCTATGCACTGGAACTGGAATACGGGTTATAAGTTTCTAAGAATTGATGGTTTGGTTGACACTAATGGAGACGGCACTTTTGAGACAGCAGTTCAATATCATATTGGAAGCGATGCCTACTATAAGGAACTTGAATCGCAGCAACAGGTAGCGATTGAGGGAGAAAACGATACAATTACTCTTCGTTTCGACATTGCTGGTCTTTTTAAAGACATAAATATTTCAAACGGACTTAGCACTCACGTTGGAGACAATAAGGAACTTGCTGATAAATTGCTTGACAACTACAAAGAAGCATTTTCATTCAATAACTAGTCATAATCTATTTTAATAAGATATATGACAATAAGTAAAAATGTCATCTACTTTTTTATTCTGCTCCATATTTTTGGTTGCGAAAAAGTAGATGACATTTCGATTTTAATACCTACTCCATCTCATTTTCCTAAGATAGAATATCCACCCAGCAACTTACCATCCAAAAAGAAATTAGCTTTTGGTAAATTATTGTTCTTCGACACGCGCTTGTCTCTCGATTCTACTTTATCATGTGCATCCTGTCATTTACCGGAATACGCTTTTAGCGATACAACAGCTGTTAGTATAGGTGTCGGAGGAAGTCTAGGCAAACGAAACGCGCCTACCTTGCTCAATGTCGCCTATGAAAAGTTATTTAATAAAGATGGTGGAGTTACAAAACTTGACATTTTTGCACTAGTCCCGATAGAAGATCATAATGAGATGGGTATAAGTATATTGGAGCTTTCTAAAAGATTATCAAAGGATGTGACTTTGCAGAAAACAGCCAATGAAATATATGGCAGAAATATAGATGCCTTTGTTATTTCTAGATCTCTTTCGTCCTATGTCCGTTCACTTATTTCAGCTGAAAGCAAATATGACAGCTTCTATGTAAATCAAATTACCTTATCCGAAATTGAAGAGCGCGGCCGAAAATTATTTTTTTCCCCTAGTGTTAACTGCTCTTATTGCCATAGCGGTATACTATTTACAAATCAAGCTTTCGAGAATAATGGTACCAAAGAGACATATCTTGATCAAGGAAGAAAATTAGTCACCGGTAAAGCTGAGGATTGGGGGAAATTTAAGGTACCAAGCTTAAGAAATGTAAAGATGACTGCACCTTATATGCATGACGGAAGTTTCAATACTTTGCAGCAAGTTATAGCGCATTACAATAATGGTGGTAAGAATCATGTCAATAAAAACTCACTTATCAAACCACTTAATCTGAGCGACCAAGATCAGAGGGATTTACTTGCTTTTCTGCACACGCTAACCGATAAAAAATACATTGAATATTAGTGCCTAGCTAGTTAAAAGATTAACTTTGGCGCAAATAAAATCACGTATGTCCAGCAAAGTTAATAGTGAAATAGGTACACTTAAAAGGGTCATGGTTCATCGACCTGATCTTGGAATCGCAAGAATATCTCCTAAAAGAGCTGAAGAGTTACTTTTCGATGATATTGTCTTTCTTCCCGAGATGCAAAAGGAGCATGATATTTTCACAGAAATTTTGGCCATGTTTATTGGTAAAGAAAATGTGCTAGAGACCGTTGATTTGCTCGTAGAAGCTCTGAATGTAAATGGACCTGAGCGCAAGGAGCTAATCAATGCAGTTGTAGAATTTGAGGAGCTCCCAAAGCAATACGGTGACATGTTATTAGCGATGGATAATGAGACATTGACTAAAGTTTTGATAGAAGGTTATTACGCTAAAGAAGATTTAATTCTATTTGACCCGATACCAAATTTTATATTTACTAGAGATATTGCTGTTTTTGTCAAGGATCACGTAATTATCACTAAGGCCGCAAAGATTGCTAGGCAAAGAGAAAATTGGCTGACCAGGTTTATCATATACGCACACCCTTTATTTGACAAATATATAAAGGATAATAAAATTATAAATCTTAATCATGTTGATCTTTTTCCACCTTCGCGTAATGGTGAAAACGTTAGTGTGGAAGGTGGAGATATTATGATGATTCAAGACAATTATTTACTTATCGGCTGTAGTGAACGCACTACTCCCCATGCAGTCCATAGTATAAAAGATTATATATTTAAATCTAAAATTCTAGATCATGTGGTGCAAATAAATATCCCATCCGACCGTTCCTGCATGCATATAGATACACTCTTTACAAGAATTGATCACGACTATGTTGTAGGATACAAACCAATCGTCTTTGACGGAAATCAGTCTTCCGTGACTGTACACTGTAAGGATGGAAGTAAAAGGGAGTACAATTCTGTAAGAGACTTTTTTACTACAGAAATTAGCAAAGACCTTAAGTTTATACACGCTGGCAATGGAATAAGTCCATATCAGGAGCGTGAGCAGTGGACTGATGGATGCAATTTAGTAAGTGTCAGGCCAGGAGTTGCCTTGACTTATGATCGTAATCCTTTTACCGAAATCGCTTTCAAAGAAGCTGGCTACAAAGTAATTCATGCACATGAATTCATCGAATCTATCAAGAGTGGTAAGCTAAAAATAGATGAAGTAGACAAGACTATTATAACATTACCTTCCAATGAACTGTCCCGTGCACGAGGTGGTTCTCATTGTATGACCTGCCCAATAGAGAGATCATTAGTATAATATTATTTGATACTTCTTGTGGTTAAACTTGATTGTAATAATGCTTGCCTTAATGATTTACCTTCATTAATAAATCCTGTCAAAGTAGCGTCTATTGTCCGCCTACCATTCGGTATTTCTCTAGTAACTCATGAGTCAAGTTTAGTTCTCTATCTTTCTCGTAGAGTTTCTTTTCTGTTAGCGCTAAATTTATCTGAACTTCATTATATTCTTTTTCTGAAAACATCCGCTTTGTAGTAACTCCATCATTGCGTATGATATCTAAACTTGGAGAGATAAAATCTTTCTTTAGGAAAAGTGAGATTTTTATTAGATCATGAATATTGCCATAATGAGGACAACTAAGTCTACTACTAAAACAGGTACGTGTCAATCCCATCCTTTCTGCTACCTTTGTTTTTGTAAAGGTAGTTTCCTTTTCAATATACTCTTTTACCATTCTTCCAAGATGGAGATTGAAAGGAGCATCATTTATTTGGTATGATGATGAATTTGCTTCCATAAGGTTTATATATAGGTTATATTTTATAAATTTATATATTACCTTTATCTATGCAAATGTTATGCCTACATTAAGAAATATATGTATATATCCGAAACAAACGTCAGAGTGAGGTATGCTGAAACCGATAGAATGGGTTACTTATACCATGGAAATTATGCTCAGTACTACGAGCTTGGACGAGTAGAGATGATAAGATCTATTGGTCTATCATACAGAGACTTAGAGGAAAAAATTGGCGTTGGTATGCCCGTGATGACTATGGAAATAAGGTATATTAGACCAGCATTCTATGATGATTTATTGACCATAAAAACGACGATAAAAAAAAATTCTATGGATTTTTTGCGTTTTTATGTCGACATATTCAACCAAGACGGGAAATTAATAAGCAGTGGTAAGATCAAGTTATGTTTTATTGACATAAAAACTAAAAAACGAGTGCCTTGTCCTGAAGCTTTAAGCAGCAGACTGTCTCCTCATTTTCAATAACTTATGCAAAATATTCCCAAAAAAAAAGGTCGATTAAAGAAATGGATTTCCAGTCTAAAACCTGTAAAAAGCTTAATCTCATGGTCTAAACAGAGGTCTATGGTAGGATTTTTCGAAATTCCTATATACGATGTTATAAGCTTTGTGATCGGTGAGATTAGAAAGGATAAGTTAATTACCAGAGCAAATTCAATTGCGTTCAGTTTTTTCTTATCTCTTTTTCCTGGAATATTGGCTATTTGTACTCTGATACCCTTAACTCTACCACTTTTTGAGCAGTTTATTCTGCCTTATATTGACAAGAGTGTTATAGTTTATCAGGCTGACAAAGTAAATATACAAGCTACCCTACTCAATCAGTTGAATACCGTGCTATCACAGATAGAAGTAATTCCATCTAATGCTATAGAAACCTTTAATGTATTTGCAGCGGATTTGCTTCTAGAACCGCGTTTTGGATTATTTTCAATGGGTTATATCTTAGCCATTTACTTCGCGTCGAATGGTATGATGCAGTTAATGCGCGGGTTTGAAAAATCCAGACATGGTGAGACTTTTAGACGTCGTAACATCTTTAAAAAACGCTTGATTAGTTTTCGCCTATTATTTACACTCTCAGGTGTTGCTTTTCTCTCATTCCTCTCTATCATAGTGGGTAATTTCATTTTCCCCTACCTGTTTGCCAAGATGCAAATCCCTGCAATAACCATATACTTTCTAAATATTTTAAGATGGTTTTTAACCCTGTCATTATTCTACATAGGCATATCCTTAACCTACAGAATTGGTATTGCTACTAAGGAGAAAGTTAATTTCTTTTCAGCTGGAGCTACATTAGCTACATTTCTCTCTATCGTATCTTCTCTTATCTTTGCATTGTATGTTGACTCTTTTAGTCGATATAACGAGTTGTACGGAAGTATCGGAACTATCATAGTCATCATGCTATGGATTCAAATCAATGCTTTTATTTTGCTGATAGGTTTTGAATTAAATGCCAGCATCGAAGTAAATAAGTCTTTAAAAATTGCGAAAATAAAGAAGAGTTAATGCGTTACATCAATTTCTTTTGTTTATTCTTACTAATACTTAGTTGTGCTGATAAGTCTAATGAAGAACTAAGCGGACTATGGAAAGCTAAATCTGTTGTAAGAAATGATCAACCTCTTAATGTCAACCTATCTGAAATAACGCTTGAATTTGATGGAGAAGAACGCTATGAATACAAATCTACCCTGAACTACAAGGAAGCTGGTTTTTACAAATTTCACAAAGATAGATTAGAAACACAGGATACGCTGTTGAAGTCATCCGCTCCAAAGGTTGTCATTGTAGAATCTTTAATTCTTGATACACTTAGAATTAAAATGAAAAGTGAATCCGACTGGATGTATCTAACACTTGAAAGAGATTAAGATGCAAGTTAGATAGTTAGTTAGTGGCAACCATTAAGGAAAGAAAATCTTGCATAGTAGCATTTAAGTTACCTGAGGAGAGATAAGTTTGGTGACCAAATTTATCCACTAATATATAAAAGGGAAGAGTATCAAATTTTAGCTTCTCTTGAAAGTCAGACATATCTAGGCCATATACATGTGTACCTGGAATATCGAATTTTTTGAGCGTTTCTCTCCACAGTGGTTCTGTTCTATCTAGATTGACATTAAGCATTACGACACCCTGCTCATGCAACTGTTGCCTAGTAGCTTTGGTCTCCCTAAAACCTTCTATACATGGCTTGCACCAACTAGCCCACAAACTCACATATACTACCTTGCCTCTAAGGTTTTCTAGTGAACTTTCCATATAATCTAATTGCTGAAACGTAAAATTAGGTACTGTCTTTTTTCTGAGGTACTGCATCTGATTGCCAAACCAAGTCTCTAGTGAAGCTGTGTAAATAGGATATTGATTATATCTCTTAAATTCCTTAAACTTTCTTTGTGCCATTTGTGGCTCGCCCATTCTAAAGGCGTTCAACATTAACTTAGCCTGCATAAACGATTTGCTCTTGCCGTTCAAATTTCTTTCCACAAACCTATAGTAATGAATGTCGTCACCTGAGCTAACATCTACCGGGTTTTCTAAATTTAGGTAGTGAATGAATGCACTAAGCAAATTTTGAAAAACGGGGTAAGCAAGTGAATAGTCATCATTTATATCTACTGATTGTAATAATCTATATTTGAGCCAATATCTGCTTAGCTGATTCGCAGGTATTCTATCCTCATTCAGAATAAAGTAAGCAAACTTTCGAGTTTCATAATCCCAGTATAATTCTTTGCGAAGGTATGTGCGTAACGCTGGACTTAAGGTAGAAGTCCTATTTAGATAATCTTCTTGATACTTTACTTCTCTTGCTATATAGTCGAAGTAATCTTCTATGCCATAAGACATTGCACGATTGGCAAGATCTTTATCAAATTTTGTATTTAGAAACCCCTTACTATATATCTCTTTCTCCCCCTTGTAGTTTAAAAAGTTTTGATGATAAGCTTTCAGAAAATTATTGTCAGCCTGACGATCCCCAATAAACAACAAGGTACCAGGCAAGTCCAAAGAATTATAACGAAATGCGACTTTCTTATCAATCGGACGAGCAAAAATCTCAATTACTTGTGTGTCTAACATAAAGCGCACTATTTGTGGATAGTCTATTTCTATGGCAATATGCAATTCATTATTATCCTTAACAATACCAGTGTACTTTACCTCCTCCGCTGTAAGTTCATTAATCTGCTTGTATAATCTAAATTCCTTTCCGGCGCTATGCTCTACTGTAGCTGAAAACTCCACAAACCCAGCTTGACAAGGAATAAAGTACAAGCACAGTAATAGCAGCAATAAATTTTTTGTAGAATTTTTATTCATAATGCGAAGATAGAAAAATGCTTAAATTGCATTACCTTTTTTAACATATCATGCCAATTGACCATTAGCGTTTATCTCTACTTGGGTAATGATACAATCGGATACAAGAGTAAGCTCCGTAACATTTATACTATCGAGACTCATTTCAAAGTTGATACCCTCCAAATTAAATTCCTTCAATTTTTCATTCAATCCTCTCATTAATGGATTCAATAGAGGCTTCAAGGGTACTGAAGTAAATTGATCTATCTTTTTATTAATCTCTCCTTTAAATAGAAAGGTTGCCGCTTTTACCAAGAAATTACTCGTAGCCAAGTCATACTCTAAATTGTCTAAATAAAGTACCTGCGATTCCACATCTAACCTGAGCTTAGCATTCGCTGTCAGTGTACCCGTTATATCGCCACTTATATTTGCTTCTATATATAGTCGTTGATCAAACCAAATTTTTAATTCAGTGATATTCAAGTTTCTTCCCATTAACTCTACTGAGGCAAATTGCTTTTTTAGCCTCTCTACCAGACAAGAAAACATAATTTTAACAGGCACTTTTAGCGTAGAAGGAGTAATAGTGCCATCATATTCTTTAATATTAGGAAGTGCAGAGAACATCTTTTGAGTTGGTAGTACCTCCCACTTTGCTTTAGCATCAAAGCTCGTATAAATGGATAGACTGTAGTCTACCTCCCTTTCTTCGATGCTAAATAAAAGCTCATCTGGTCTTATAAAGAGGTGGATATTTTTGTTGTCTACTGGATTAGGAAGGGGATTTTCCGCCTTGGCGAGTTGAGCTGTAACCAATTTTTGTAAATCAAGTTTAGCGGCAATAACTTCATCTATTCGTTTACCTAATTTTTCATCGAAGCTATTAATGAGTATGTTTAGAGCCGCCGCAGATGGTATTGTTAGCTTTGCAACTTTTATAGTCGGTTTCTCTATCCAGCTATGTTCTTTGAGCTTTGTAACTGTCTCTAAGGTTAGGTTTGAGGCTATTTTATATTCTAAGATAAATACCAGATGGATAATTGCTTGACCAGCGATTATAACTCCTTCCTCCTTATTATATTCAACTTCCACATCCGCTGCTATTTGTATTTCGTGACCACTTACATTATATTGAATATTCTCTATACGCTCAATTAATAATACACCTTGTGGGAGTTTCAGACTCAAACCATTTGTGCCAAGCACGCCCTGAAGTTCTTTCTCAATACTATGTTGCAAAAACGATTTTAAAACTGTAGCCTGAACAGAAATTTGACTTTTATCCATCAACAATTATCCATAAAGTATTGCAGATAACCTAATGTACTTAATAAAATCTCTCGCATTTTAGGAATGCTATAGAAATTCTTGCGCTTATAATTTGGATAAGTAAAATAAGAGAAGTCTATAAAAAAAGCCCCCCTCCAAATACATGGAGAGAGACCATCCCATAAACCGATTACGATTTTAATATCTATAAACCCATAATTATGGGTACTTTAAATCAAATAATTGTAAATATGAGGCTCAGAAAGCCTGCAAATCGGTTTGTGGAATGGATTTATAACCAAATAGGTTATATGATACAGCAAATATACAGCAATACAAGGACTAATATAATACCCCGAAAATGGTATTTTTTGCTATCTTGGAGAATAACGCAGGTAAATATAAATTCATGTTTTTAAAACATTATTCAGCTATAATGATGAATACATAAGTTATATTTTAAATATTCTATAATTTCGAAAGATAATTTTAAAAAAACATATAGCTTTATAATAATATATCAATTCCACTTTTTATATAAATTATATTTTCTTTATATATGCAAATCACACATTCAGCATAATTTTTGCATATGATTTATTATGCATTTATCTTTACATCCATACTAAACATCTGCTGTGTAGCATATTATTATAAAATGCTTCACTATGCATAGTTAACTATACATGAATTACACTTTTGGCTTGTTATTATTGCTTATCTGCTTATATTTCTTATTTCAAAGCTGCAAGACAGTAGATATTAATCCAGAGAGTTACGAAAAGGAGAAAATTTACTTTGGTGGTGGCGGTGGATTTACTGGTGAACTGAAAGAATATTGTCTCCTTGAAAGTGGTGATTTATTTAAAATTAATCCCTCTAGTAGAGCTGCAGCTTTAAGCAACAATATTAAAAAGTCTGCGGCAAAAAAAATACTTAACCAAATTAAAGCAGCAAATTTTCAAGATTACAATTATGATCAGCCTGGCAATATGTTTTATTGGATGAAGCATCAAACTAAGGCTGATAGTAGTTATCTAATATGGGGACATCCGAACATAGAAGTAGATGAAGAAATTTCATCCATCTACAAACAACTTATCAGCTTGACAAAGCAACAATAAAATTATAACATGAAATATAGATATCTTCTTTTCATTACACTCTTGTTTATTTACACACAAGCTCATGCTCAACGATCAAAATATCCTTCGAAGAATAAAGCTGAATCTACGAGTCTTGAAGGCTATCAACTCAAAGTAGAAGCTGTAAACATTCCACAAAGTCAAAAGCGTAAGTCTTCATCTCAGATAAAAAGTTATAAAGGAAAATCTTTTAATCCTCAGTTTCAAAAGGATTATTTTGAGTTAAGAAAAGATGAATCTGGTAAACTTCCTATTTATATAAAAGTACCTGTGCAATCATCTGCGAAATCTAATGCTTCTCTCTCTCAGAAGTCCGTCATCTTTTTACAATCTGTAAAAAAGGAGATGCAAATTCAGGAGCCGAGCAAAGAATTCACCCTATTATCAAAGCGAGTACATAAAGATCAAAGTATCTCATTTAAGTATGGTCAAATCTATCAGGGACTACCCGTTTTAGATGCTGAGATAGTTCTACATGCTGATAAGGACCAAATCCACATGATGACAGGTCGGTACTTTAAAACGCCTGATTTGCAAAACCTTACGCCCACTTATCCTATAGCGGATGCATTCGATTTAGCTTTAAATGATGTTGCTAATCATACGACTATTGCCCGTGAGGCCGTTCATAAGAATATTAATTTTGCTTGCAGCGACGATGTCAAAAACTTGGTTATTTATCATTCCGATGATCAACCAGTTTTAGCATGGCATTTTGAGTTTCATCCCAATCTTAGAGAAAAGTGGACCTATATTATGAATGCCACATCTGGTAACATTTATTCAAAATATAAGAGCAGTTGCTCATTACATAATCATGGACATAGCAATGAAATCCCAGAGCAGTGCAATGGTAGGCAGATAAAAGTTATAGAAAATAAAGCTACCAAAACTGATATTTCAGTTGCAGGACCATTTTCTGGATCTGGTACGGATTTATTGGGTATCAACAGACCTATTCAAGGTTACGAATCCGGCGGTGTATTCGTACTAGCAGATGCATCTCGAACAATGTTTGATGATGCCTCTTCCAATATGCCGAATGATCCAGTAGGTGCTATTTGGACTCTAGATGCGATGAATACATCTCCTCAATCAAATAGTTTTGATTATGATCATAGTAGGAATAATAGTAGCAGTTGGAACAATCGTATTCAAGTATCAGGACATTATAATAGTGGTCAAGCCTATGAGTATTTTACTCAGGTTCATGAAAGAAACTCTATCAACGATGAAGGAGGTAATATCATCTGCTTTGTCAATGTAAGCGAAGAAAATGGTTCTAGTATGGAGAATGCTTACTGGAATGGCAATGCTATGTTTTATGGTAATGGAGGTTCTGCCTTCGAGCCATTAGCACGTGCCTTGGATGTAGCTGGACATGAAATCTCGCACGGTGTAGTCCAGACTACCGCCAACTTAAAATACGAAAACCAATCAGGAGCCATGAACGAAAGTTTTGCAGATATCTTCGGTGCTATGATTGACAGAAATGATTGGAAGATAGGAGAAGATGCAGTTAAGCTTAGTGCCTTCCCGACAGGTGCTTTACGTGATCTTTCTGACCCGAATAATGGCGGCAACTCACTCAGTGATCCAGGTTGGCAGCCAAAACATATGAACGAATTTCAGAATTTACCTAACACTCCACAAGGTGATAACGGTGGGGTACACATCAATAGTGGAATCACAAATCATGCTTTTTTTAAAATAGCAACTAACATCGGAAAGAGTAATGCTGAAGATATCTTTTATCGCGCACTCACCAAATATCTGGTGCGTTCATCCCAGTTTATAGACCTCCGTATTGCTGCTGAGCGTTCGGCAATAGATCTTTTTGGAAATGGCTCTGCCCAGCTCGCTGCGGTGCAGCAAGGGTTCAATGAAGTAGGAATTGGTAGCGGTACGAGTACTAATACACAGACAGAATTAGAAACTAATACAGGTACTGATTACATCCTTTATTCAGATCCGACTTTATCAAGTCTTTTCGTAGCCCGATCTACAGATTTAGAAAATCCATCACAGATTAGCGCTACTGCGCAATTGAGCAAACCAAGTATCACTGACGATGGTAGTTTGATTGTCTTCATCGGACAAGATAAGCGTGCTCATGCTATTCAACTAGATTATGATGCAGGCACGTTAGATGAGTTTGTTCTCATCGACGATCCTAATTGGAGAAATATAGTAATCGCTAAAGATGGATCAAAGATCGCTATCATAGCTGACCAGACTGCGCCAGAAATATTAATCTACGACTTCGATTCTGAAACTTCTCAGCTATTCACCTTATTCAATCCTACATTTACACAAGGCGTTTCCACAGGTGATGTGCTCTTTGCTGACGTTATGGAATTTGATTACTCGGGCGAGTTTCTAATGTACGACGCCAATACAGAACTAGCGGGATCAGAATTTGGAGAGTTTATAGATTATTGGGATATCGGTTTCATGCAAGTGTGGGACAATTCTACCAATAATTTTGTACCAGGGGGCAACAATATCTCTAAATTGTTTAATCAAATTCCTGAAAATTCAAGTGTAGGAAATCCTTCATTTGCGAAAGAAGCGGACTTTATTGTAACCTTCGATTTTATTGACGGCGACGGCGATGCTAGTATTTTCGCAATAAATACAGAGACAGGCGAGACGAGCAACCAACCTATTTTCACAAATAGTATTCTCAATTATCCCAATTATAGTATAGATGATGGCGCATTAATTTTCGATGCTTCAAACAATGGTGGACAAATCATAGGTACCATTGACATGAATAGCGATCGACTCAACCCTATTGATGGAGATGCATTTATATTTATTGAAAACGCGAAGTGGGGAACTTGGTATGGAACTGCAGAAAGAAATCTCACAAGTGCACCAACATTTACTGACGCTATTGAACTCGCCGTTAACCCAAATCCAGCAAATGATCTATTACAAATACAATGTAAAAATCCTAATCAATCTACTGCGCAAATCGACATTTATAATCTTCAAGGACAACTGGTAAAATTTCAGTCGATTGAAGGAAGCAACAGCACTATCAAGCACTCCTTAAATGTATCAGATATTTCAAACGGCATGTATATTTTAAAACTAACTATTGGCCAAGATTACAGCACCCAAAAGATTACGATTCTTAAATAGTGATTTGATCAATTGCAGATACCTTAACCTTATATTTATTTAGAAGGTATCCTATTTGGATCGTTAGATTTTAAGTTTAGATTTCATTATTTGGGGCCTTCCACTCGCTAAAAGAAAGCGAGTGGTCGGGCCATCCGCTACTCCCTACTCGGTCGGTCCTTCGGACTTCACACTAGTTTAGCTGCACAGAAAAAGTGCATCTAAACTAGCGTGTCTAGCTACTACCCCTAGTCCAAAAAAGATTACTATATTAGTTATTAATATATTTACATCACGAATTTCAAAAATCTTGAAAGATTTCAGTCATCAAGCCCTCGAAAGATATCACAGACAGCTCATATTACCTGAGTTTGGCCCTTTAGGTCAAAAGAGACTGGAGGCTAGCAAAGTTCTTGTAGTTGGCGCAGGAGGACTAGGCTGTCCTATTCTACAGTATTTAGCAGCCGCAGGAGTTGGAAATATTGGTATAATAGATAATGATGTAGTCAATGTAAGCAATCTACATAGACAGATTCTATTTACTTTAGCAGATGTTGGCAGACCAAAAGCAGAAGTCGCTGCTTATAAAATATCACTACTAAATCCACTTATAAAAGTCAGAAATTATTCCTTTCAACTAACTCGTGAAAATGCACTAGATATTTTTAAAGAGTACGATATTATTGTGGATGGAAGTGATAATTTCCCTACTCGCTATCTTGTAAACGATGCATGTGTTATTTGTGATAAACCACTTGTGTATGGATCTATTTATAAATTTGAAGGCCAAGTATCTGTTTTCAATGCTGATCGAGGAGGAGAAAGCCGAAGTGCAAACTACCGCGATCTATTTCCCATCCCTCCTAGCCCTTCGTCAGTTCCATCATGTAATGATATTGGTGTGCTAGGTGTATCAGCTGGAATTATTGGCTGCATTCAAGCCAACGAAACCATCAAGCTCTTAGCACAAATTGGTAAACCGCTAATTGAAAAACTATTCATCCTAGACGCACTCCATTTTACATCGCACATTATAGGATACCGTAAAAGAAACCATACACCTATAACAAGCCTAATTGACTATGAGCACTTTTGCAATCAGCATGCAGACTCGTCTTCTTCTGACGTATCAATTTCTCCAACTCAGCTCCATCAGCTCATTCTAGAAGACAGCAATATTTATTTAGTAGATGTACGCCAGGAAATAGAATATAACTATGGAAGTATTTCAAGTAAAAACATAGCCCTAGAGAATTTGGTTGAGAATATTCCCACAATTCCAACCGAAAATAAAATTATAGTTTTCTGCAAAAGCGGTAAGCGAAGCAAAAAAGCGCTGAAAATATTAGTGGAAAATGGTTATATCAATGTTGCGTACCTAGCTGGTGGTTTGACCGCTTATAGAAATACTATTGAACCGTCAGTTAATATTCTATAAACCTATTTTGAATAATCGATAACTATAAATAACGAGATTTGCCTAGAGAAATTTAAAAAGGTTAACTTTGACTAGTAAGATAACTACGAAAACGAACTATATTAAAATCGTTTTTCTGGACAAATCTTATTTTCTCAACTAACTGATGTCTGGGTTTTACTAATTTTAAAAACCAAAAATTTAATTTAAAACATCCTATTTTTGCACTTTATCAGTTATAAGAGTGTACTCCCTAGTAACTTTTGGGAAATCGGAAGTTATTCTATTATATAAGATTGTAATTTTATAAACGTTAAACCACAAAATAATGAGAACTCTATGCATGCTATGTTGCAGCTTACTTTTTTTTGCTTGCAAGACTAATAAATCGATCACTTCTGAACCACCTACTCCCCCAACATCACCTACTGTAAACATAGCGGCTCCTGCTCCTACAGCCGAAGTATCTAAAGATGCCTTACCCATTGATCCTGATGTCAGAATAGGAACATTAGCAAATGGAATGACATATTATATAAAAAAGAATTCTAAACCAGAAAACAGAGCTGAACTTAGACTCGCGCTTAAAGCAGGTAGTATTGTAGAGGATGAGGATCAGCAAGGACTAGCACACTTTGTGGAACACATGGCTTTCAACGGTTCTAAAAATTTCAAGAAAAATGAACTTGTAAATTATCTGGAATCCGTAGGTACTAAATTTGGACCAGATTTGAATGCATACACAAGCTTCGATGAGACAGTTTATATGCTTCAAGTGCGTACCGATGATAAAGAACTACTAGACAATGGTTTGCTGGTAATGGAGGATTGGGCTGGGGGCATATCTTTCGATAATATAGAAATAGACAAAGAAAGAGGTGTCGTTATCTCTGAATGGAGAACAAGACTGAGCCCAGATCAAAGAATGCAGAAAGTAACTTTTCCACAGATGTACTACAATTCTCAGTACGCGAAACGACTTCCGATTGGCAAACCAGAAATTATAGAAAATGCTGACTACGAAACAATAAAGCGTTTCTATCAAGATTGGTATCGACCAAATTTAATGGCCCTAGTGGTAGTTGGTGATATAGATGTTAACGTCATGGAAAAGAAAATTATCGCAGACTTTTCAAAATTGAAAAATCCAGAGATACCGAGAGAAAGAACAACTTTTAAGGTACCTAATCACAAAGAGACAATTGTCTCTATTGCCTCAGATGAAGAATCTGCATTTACTCGCATAAGATTAATGTATAAGCATGATCATGTATCTAATGCCAATGAGGAAGATTATAGAGCAAGCTTAATTAGATCACTTTACAATAGGATGTTGGGCGCAAGATTGCAGGAGTTAACAAAGACAGAGGAGCCTCCATTTACATTTGCTAGTTCACGCTACAGCAGCGACGTTGGATCGTTAGACACCTATAGTAGTTTTGCATTTGTTGCAGAAGGCGGTGCAAGTAAAGGTCTAGAAGCTTTGTTGAATGAGAACGAAAGAGTTCTTAGATATGGATTTCAAGCCTCTGAAATGAAGAGAGCTATCGAGCAGATGAATACATCAGCAAAAACCGCGCTTAAGGAAAAAGGTAAGCGTGAATCCAAAAGATTATCCATGAAGTTCGTCTATAACTTTTTAGAAAATATACCTATTCTCAATGAAGATCAAACTCTAGAACGTTATCAAAAGTATCTCCCCACCATTACCCTTGACGAAGTAAATATGCTAGCTAAGAAGTGGATTACCGATGAAAATAGAGTTGTAGTTGTAACTGGTCCTTATCGACCAGACGCACCAGTTATCACTGAAGAAAAAGTTAGATCTTTATTAACCAAAGTAAAAAATACTGAGCTAACTCCTTACGAAGACAATACTTCTGATGAGCCGCTTTTTGATAAAGAGTTGATAGCTAAACCTATTAAATCTCAAGTTTCAATGTCCAGTGTTGGGATTACAGAATTAGTTTTAGATAATGGAGTAAAGGTCATACTCAAGCCCACCGACTTTAAGAATGACGAAATTATGATGAACGCTCACAGTCCTGGAGGTAGCTCACTCTATAACGACAAAGATTATCATAATGCAGAATTGGCAGCGGACATTATAGAAGAAAGTGGTCTTAGTAATTTTAATGCAATCCAGCTGGGAAAAAAACTTACTGGTAAAGTCGTTAGTGCTTATCCATACATTTCAGAATTGTATGAAGGTATGAGAGGTTCTTGCTCTCCTGATGACTTAGAAGTAATGCTGCAACTTACAAACCTATATTTTACATCTCCAAGAAAAGATGAGGCGACATTTAATTCCTACATCACTAAAGAGAAGTCTATTCTCAAAAATTTGATGTCCGATCCACGTTTCTATTTTGGTAATCTAGTTCAAGAAATAAAATACAATAATAACGTACGCAGAAAATATACTACTGTAGGAGATCTTGAGAAGCTGGATCTAGATAGAATGTACGCCATCTATCAAGAGCGATTTGCAGATGCAGATGATTTCACTTTCACCTTTGTCGGAAATTTTGATGTATCAAACATTACCCCGATGCTCTCTAAATATTTAGGTACTTTACCTACCCTACCTACTAGTGAAAAATTCAATGATTTAAGTATTGACTTAGTAGCAGGTGCTGTAGAAAAGAATATTAAAAAAGGAAAAGCACCAAAGACCAATGTCAACATTACCTACCATGGAGAGTACGATTGGGATAAGAAAACTAATTACCAATTAAAGTCTATGGTTGACGTGATGCGTATCAAACTACGTGAGTCCATGAGAGAGGATAAAGGTGGCGTGTATGGAGTAAGAGTAAGCTCCAATACACAAAAGATTCCTCAAGAAAAATATAGTATTACCATTTCATTCAATAGTGATCCTGACAAGACTGAAGAATTATTGGATACTGCTCTACAAGATATAGGAAATATGATGAGTAATGGACCTGATGTAGCCGACGTAGATAAAGTTAAGGAAACGCAGAGACAGGAGCAGATTAAGCAACTGAAAGAAAACAGATTCTGGATGAGCTCAATTCAGCAACTCCTAAAATTAGATGATGACTTAGAAGATATTTCTATGGAGAAAATGGACAATGCAAGAAACAGTCTTACACCTGCTCAAATCCAAGATGCCGCTAAGAACTTTTTCAATGCTAAGCAGCGCATCCAAATCATCATGGAGCCAGAGGAGATGCCAAGCAATTGATATTCTAATGAAAAATAAACATTTTTGCTTTTGAAACAATCCCGAAAAGAGTGAATCAACTAATGTCGATTCACTCTTTTCATTATTATTTTGCCTAAAATAGCCATATTTATAAGTATGCGAACCTAACCCTAAAAGCTTGCCCAGTTGACTACAAGGGGCTTTAATCTAACAGCACAGTGTTTCAACCTTGTCCAAATGAGGAGCTTGGATCCAAGCTGCCGTGATTTCTAAGAAAAATCATGACATATTGTCAACAAGAATTATCGTGTTCTCAGCTAAAAGTCTAGAGAAACGGAACAATTCAATCCTTTCAAATTCGATTTTCTTCTTATAGTAGTACAGTTTATCTTTCTCATGACTATCCCTAAAACAACTCATTATACTCTATTTTCTATCCTAATAGACAGAAATCATAAAATTGAACTGATTCTTGTGTTAAAAACAACGTAATTTGCGTTTATAAAGGCGTAGACTAATTATAATTATGACAAAGTCCAAATTAGTATTTTTAATTTTATTACAAGGCTTAGCTAGCATGCTGCTGGCTCAAATAGAGATTAGTACTGAAAACGCTAATCACGTCTACAGCGCTGGTGAAGAAATGAACTTTATCTTAAGCAGCGAATCCCTGGCACAAGTGACTTATAAGATAATCTTTGACACTAGAACTGCTGTGATTGAAACTGGTGAGGTCACAGTGATGCCTGGCGAAGATACCTATATTCCATTTACTCTAAATGAACCTGGAACCGTTGTCTTTGAAGCGAACGATGGCCTCAATGTCCCACAAAAGATGGGTATTGCTTTCTCTCCGTTCGCCATTGGTATTTATGAAACTTGTCCTACAGATTTTGATGATTTTTGGAGTGATCAGAAAAGTCAATTAGGAACTATACCAATAGATGCTGACTTAGAGATATACGAAACTGGTGACTCAAACATTACCTACCGAGTAAATTTAGCAACTGTAGATAATAGAAGAGTCTATGGGTATATAACGATTCCTAATGGCACGGGCCCTTTTCCTGCTATACTTACTCTTCCACCAAATGGCAGTACAGCAAATATTGCAGGCTCTGAAGAAGTTATTTCTGAGTTGGTAGGCGCTATCTCTATGTCTATCTCTATTCATAATTCAGAACCCGACGAGATAGACCCTAATGCTTATCTGCCGAATAATACTGATGTAAGAGAAGAATATTATTATCGCACTTCTATATTAGCAGGTGTGCGTGCGATAGATTATATATTCAGCAGGGCTGATTTTGACGGTCAGAATATGGTCGTAACTGGAAATAGTCAGGGTGGTGGATTAGCTATTTGTGTAGCTGGTATAGACACTCGAGTACAGGCCTTGACTATTTCGAACCCTGCTTTATGCGAACATGCAGCTTACAAATATGATAGAGCTAGTGGCTTTCCGTATTACAATTGGGCTGCAGCTCAAGCCGTAGTAGAAAATATAGATATTGATGTACTTGAAGCTTCTAAATATTATGATGCAAAATACTTCGCTCAGCGCATAGATCGTCCTTGTTTATTTACCACAGGGTATCAAGATCTTATCTGTCCAACAACTACTGTATTTGGGGCAACTAATGAACTGAGGGGCCCTAAGGTAGTAGTACATGCACTAGCCTTAGGTCATAATGCTCCAGTGGAGTATTGGTCTGGCAGACTAAATTTCTTCGTGCGTCATCTACCTGCTTTTGCACAATCCCTATTTAGTATGAATATGAGCAAAGGGTACCTCGCTGATGCGGGTTCCGATAAGTTAGGTAATAGTAATCAAGCCATTACTATAGTTGGAATCACTATGGATAACAATACTACAAATAATACATGGCCAGTTCGTTGGGACTTAGTGGAAGGACCTGGAAAAGCTAAATTTGCTCAAGCAGACCAACGCAATACCACCGTTACTTTTGATCAGCCCGGTACTTATGTTTTACGCTTTAGTGCTACTGATGCGCAGAGAGCTATTACGGATGACATTGTCATTTCGTGTCAGGACTTTATGAAGATCATTGTGCAGTAGTTAATGATTTATGCTTTTAGGCTCTATACTATCTAGTATTTTCACATAGTTGTATTTGACTATCATAGAGATTATCCTTTTCTATTTATCTTTTTCTTTATGCAATGCAACTTACCAGAGTAGCTACATTAAAAATAGTTGTTCAGATTATCCTTCATGTGAATATCACTACCTATATCTGTCTTTCTGCCTACTGTTAAAAAAATGTATAAAAATGAAACTGTCTATCCGCTTGATATACACCAATTAATAGAATAGAAATCAAACTATCGGTTATGGAATCCCTATCGCACTCTGAGGGGAGCAATTCAAGAATACCTACTCATATAGATTTTAAAACATCTCCTCAGAAAGAAGTGCTGAAGGCAAGTAAGATTAAAGCGATGGGCGTAAACCCGTCGTAAAGGTTATATAATTTAAGTGCCGTAGGTATGACAAAAAGCGAACAAACCTAGCATCAATGGCTGCAACCATTGACGCACAGGAAGGCTCCCTTGCAATCGCGTAGGCGTATGCGCCGAAGCTCGGCAAGCGGAGCGCGCGAGAGGATAAGGGGTGTAGTGGTATCTCGACCTTTTCGGGAGAGGTAGTAATGGAAGACCTGACCCGCCACGCTAGTGGTCGGGGATCCCCCAAATCCTAAATTTTCTATAACCATAGTCTTAAAAAAGAAGAGATATCTCCCTATATAAAACTCTAATTAGCTATAATTGATAATTTTGTGGGCAAATTCATGTTACTTAATGGCTTCTGTACATTATGATTAGGAACCAGCAAATGGGGAATAAACTTCGTACATGATATCTAATTTAAATTTAAGTCAGAGCCTAGTTGGACAAAAAACGCGTTTAATGCCAAGTAAGAGCAATCATGCATCGGAGGATGAGATTCAGCGGGAGTGGGCTGAAATACAAAAGGCGCAAGCCGATCGACAATTTTTTAGGCCACTGTACACACGGTACCATGAGGGTATTTTTCTATTCGTATTTAAGAGAGTAGCTGATGAAAGTTTATCTGCAGATATTACTTCACAGGTTTTTCTCAAGGCGCTGCAAAAGTTAAATACTTACAAATTTAAAGGGGTGCCATTTTCGGCTTGGCTGTATCGTATTGCTAGCAACGAGGTCGTTCAGCACTACAGAAATGTAAAGAAAAATCGAGTGGTAAGTATAGATGATGAACAGCTGGATCATTTTGCGGAAGAACTCGAATACAGCGATGAACGACATAAGCTAAAAGACAGGATGGTTGATTGTCTTAATCTACTAAAGGAAGATGAATTAGCGCTCATAGAACTTCGGTACTTCGAGCAATTGCCTTACAAAGAAATCGCGGCCATCATGGGCCTGACAGAAAGTAATGCTAAAGTAAAAACGTACAGATTAACAACTAAACTAAGTAAAATTATTAACGCGAATAAGTAAAACTTATTCTTGAAATAGAGCAACATGAAAAAAGATAATTACAATATTAAATTTAACCAAGCACCGCCTAACTCCGATGCAATCAAAGCGCATCAGGATTTTGATGGCCTGCTAGATTCTTATCATAAAGGCGATGGTCAAAGTTCTGCTTCAAAGCCTAAACGCAAAATCGGAAAGGTGATTAGGCGTATCGCATACGCTACTGCAGCCGCTATTGGTTTGCTGATACTGAGCATCTCATTTAAGGGTAAGAAAAATCAAAATCTTGCAAGCAACGCACCTTATGTAAATCCACCGATGGAGGAGGTAGTTCCTGAAGAATTATTAACTGCTAGTGTGGACGCCAATCAAGGAGGGCGCATCGTATTTCGCTCTGGAACGGTAGCTGTAGTCCCTCCACGTGCTTTTGCTAATCGTGCTGGGGAAGTAATCGGTGGAGAAGTAAAAGTAGTTATTAAAGAATACCATGATTATGTAGATTTCTTTCTCTCAGGTATCCCTATGGACTATGATTCGCTTGGAACAACCTACCAGCTCGAGTCTGCGGGTATGATAGAAATTTATGCAGAGCAAGATGGAGAGCGCCTATATATGATTCCAGAAAAATCGATAGACGTAGAACTAAAATCTAGTGTCATGGTAAAACCTGGCAGCACTGAACCTAAATTTAATATATATAAGCTAAATGAAAACGAGAAAAATTGGGAGTATATTACGCAAGACAAAATGGAATTCATAGACGAGGAGTCCATGATTTCTGAAGGAGAAGGTCTTGATACAGAGGAGTCAATTAGCTCAGCAAGAGCTGCAAAAGTGAAGGCAATCAATAATGCTACAAGCCTTCAGTTGGCTGCATTCGAGGAAAGTTTACCTTCTCTGATAGCACCAACGAAACCGCAAAAAGCTAATACGGATAATCCAACTTTTGACTTGAAAGTAGATAAGCTGATCGTTCAGAATAATATTTCTGACGAAGAGAAAAGTATTCAAAAAGAGGAAGCTGCCTTGCGCGCATTTCGTGACCAGTATGCTAAAGCGATCTGGGAAGTGATGCCTGGTCAGGCGACTTGGTCACCAGCAATAGCGACTACATCATGGGATGATTACGATATTAGTACAGATGGTAATGGTGCATTTACGGTCACATTCATTAAAGGTGAAAGCGAAGTAGATGTTTACGTAAAACCAGTCCTTGTCGGAAAAGATTATAATCAGGCAATGAATAAATTCAATCAAGAATTTAATCAGTTTAATAATTTAGTGACAGAAAGGAAGCGAAAAATTGAAAATAAAAAAGCTGAATTGGATAAAGTAAAAAGTGCTCTGTTAATTTCTGCTGATAAATCATTTGACGATAAAATTGCTAACCTAAAGGCCAATGGTCTAGACCATGAAGCTTCTAATGAAATGATCAAGCGAGAAGTACTCAATAGGTTCTCTGTATCAAGCTTCGGTATTTGGAATTGTGATAGACCACTGCCTCCATTTGTGCATAGTTTGAAAGGGGATTTTATCGATCAGCACAGTGAGGAATATGATGGACTGACTGCTTTCATTGTAGATAAAAATAGAAATAGCGTATCAAAGTTCACTGCAAATACGGGCGTAAATATTCAGTACAATAACAAATCAGATAACCTGATGTGGTTCGTAACCAAAGAAAACAAGATCGCCGTTTTTCGTCCAGAAGAATTCAAGAAAATAAATCATAGACTAGGTCGGCATACCTTTGTTATGGATTTAGTAGAAAAAAATGTATCTTCGGAAAACGACATTAGAGAAATATTGAGTTTTGATTAAACATTGCTCACAGGATATATAAGATTTTAACCTCTCTTTTATTTGAATTGTTCCTATATTGAAAAATATAGGAACATTTTTATTACACCACTCTCTACAAAAAATACTAGGTATTAATGGCAAAATCTTTATCACATCTAAATGACAAAAATCAACCTACGATGGTAGATGTTGGAGGCAAAAAAATCACCTCGCGTACAGCACATGCAAGAAGTATAGTACTGCTAACTGATGAATTGGTCCAACTCTTAGCAGGTAAAGAAATCAACACAAAGAAAGGTCCTGTTTTTCAGACCGCAATCCTCGCAGGGATCATGGCTTGTAAGCAGACAGCTAACTTAATTCCCCTTTGCCATCCGCTAGCACTAGACAAGTGCAATGTTGACATAAAGATGATAGAAGACCAGTCCATCCAGATCGATTGTGTGGTCTCTACCACTGGTAAGACAGGGGTAGAAATGGAAGCCCTAACTGGAGCTTCCGTTGCTGCCTTGACCATCTATGATATGTGCAAGGCTTATACGCATGGCTTAGTCATCAAGTCAACACAATTGATGTCTAAGACGGGAGGAAAATCAGATTTCAAACGATAAAATTTCCTACTCCTTAAATTTCCCTTTCTTGCCTTCCATCTTATTTCTCTCCTTATCAATATCTGCTAAGCGGAAAGAAGGATCAATTTCGACAGAAACAATTTTCTTAGATTTTATCGGTAGCTCTAAAGTGTATGATTCGTTTGTCCAAGGCCAATCAGGGTAAACCTCATAAGTAATATCCCCATCTTTCTTTTTAGCTCCACGCATCATTTGTAGCGGAATAGTGATATAAGTTTTGTCTCCATTAGATTCTGTAACAACTAAGTCGACAGGCATCGGCATCATTCCTACTTTTGTTAATTTGATGCTAGTAGTCTTTTTATCTTCTTTTGAAACCGCGGCAATAGAATAATCAATCGTCTTTGTGGTCTGGACAAAATACTCTCTGTACCAATCTAGTTCCAATCCTGATTCTTTTTCCATCACACGGATAAAATCATTATCATTTGGATGACGAAAAGCCCACTCATCGAAGTAGCGAAGCATACCTCTATCGAAAGTTTCTTTTCCTACGATGTACTCAATTTGCGATAAAAATACAGCACCCTTAGAATATGCAGCTTGGCCATATGCAAAATTAGTATTGAAGTGATCGGCATGAGTCGTCATTGGCTCTTCTACCCCACTGCCCACAAGATTGTTATAACCAGCATACGATCCAGCATGAGCAAACTCTGCTGAAGCGCCTGCTATGGCACCTTTCTCACGGAGATAATTCATCACCCTCGCAGAAGCAAATGAAGTAAAACCTTCATCCATCCAAGCGTAAAGCGCTTCATTTGTCCCAAGGTTCATTTGATACCAACTGTGCATCAATTCATGAACGGCTACACCTACAAGGCTATTTATATTTCGTTCACCTGTAATCAAAGTCGCCATTGCGTATTCCATACCCCCATCACCACCTTGAATGAAGGAATATTGCTTGTAAGGATATTTACCGTATTTTTCATTGATAAAATCCATCGCCACATCCATAATGCCTGGAAGTAGTTTCCAATTCTCTTTTGTCTTTTCATTTTCTTGATACAAAAAATGGAGCGTCACACCGTCCTTTCTTCGCAGTTTGGTATGGGTATAATCGGTATCTGCAGCCCAAGAAAAGTCATGTACCTTGGGTGCCTTGAAGTGCCAAGTCATTTTCAAACCTGGACCGTGCGTCACTGTTTTACCATCTGCTTGATAGCCATATCCAATTTTATCCGGGTCTTGCAAATATCCGGTTCCACCTAAAATATAACTATTATCAATATTGATCTTCACATCGAAGTCTCCCCATATCCCGTGAAATTCTCTACCAACATATGGATTTGCATGCCATCCTTGATAGTCATATTCGCACATCTTAGGATACCACTGTGTCATCGAGTAAGCAATACCTTCAGCGTTGTCTCTACCTGAGCGTCTGACTTGTGCAGGGACCTGTGCTTGAAATTCCATCTCAAAAACGGATTTGCCGCCTGCCCTGATTGGTCGAGCCAATTCAACTTCGAGGATGGTTCCGACTACCTCATACTTTACTGGTTTGCCGTCCTGCATTAAACTTGTTATTTTCTGATATCCTATTTCACTTGGACTCAATTTTGAGATTCTATCTCCAACTCTAGAGTCTGGATCTTTGATGGTTCTAGACCGTACATCCATCATACTACCAGGCTGAAATGCGTTGAAATATAAGTGATAAAATGCACGCTTCAACTCGTCAGGTGAGTTGTTAGTATAAGTTAATTTTTGCTTTCCCGTAAACTGATGCGCTTTTACATCAAAATCGATTTCCATTTGATAGTTTACCGCCTGCTGCCATCTTTGGGCAAAGCTCAGGCTAGAAATGATACAGGTGAAAAATAAGATCAATGTTATTCTCATAAAAGTGGATATTTTAGCTTAAACCTACATAGACTATAAGGCTTATATAAATGGCGAATTTAACAATTCTAATGTTTTAAGTGGATATAATATTTGCTCGGTTTGCCATATAGCACACTTTTAACTGGATTTTAACCTAAGTGGGTGAATTGTTAACCTAGTAAAGCCCACTTCCTCAGTGTATTGAGTGATAGTATTACTATATATATTACCGTACTGACCCCTAGTATATAGCGAATGTCAATTAAAAATATACTTACTACACAAAGTAAACGCGAGCAAAGTGTACGATTTTTGCAATGCTCTAAAGGTATTCTAACTGAAAGCTTATATACCATGAAGTTATTCATAAAACTTATATCTATTACTGCCTGTTTTCTCGCCTTTGCGATGTCTACGATAGATCTAGACATCCACGATCCTGAACAAAATACTTTTTCACCAAATACATTTGGGCAAAAGACTGCTCAGATAAGCGCAAAGATGATAGATACTCCTAAGTTATCTAACTGTGAATAATTTTTAATAAAAACTACATTTCAAACTCTACCATAGCATATCATTTACGGGCTTGATGCCATTCGGCAGCTTAGTCTATCCTAACATTTTTCTCAGATTAATCTCAATAGATCGAGTGTAATGCCATTGCGATCCTTTGCTCCTAACGCACTTCACTTGCCGAGCTGCAGCGCAAGCGCCTACGTAATGGACATGATGCAAACGAATAAGTAGATACAAATTTAAATGAGAGCATTATTTTAGCTTTTTCTTTGAAGACCCAAAACCTCTAATCATCTTTTTAAGCAGAACAATCTGTCCTAGGTGATAATAGCCATGCTCGATAATCACTTGTATATTTCTATGATAGGTTCCATATTCAGATTGTACAAAGCCAGTAGTTAGTTTTTCTACGGGCATATTGTCTAGCTTTATAGCAAACTGTTCTAGGTTATTTATATATCTAGCTCGTGTTTCTTTCCATTCCAATACACTTTGTGCTGGAATAAGATCAAAGCTAAATTTATCCTTGATATCTAGACTACCACCATCAAGCACCTGCCCTACTCCTTCTATATAATAGTTGAGGTGAAATGCCAATGCTTCAATACTGTTCGCATTATGTAAGCATACTTTTGCTTCTTCCCAACGCGTATCTAAAAGTTCTCTCCTGAGATTGGTATTCGCTACCCACGTACCTGATAGGTACACTTCATGGTATTGATTTATTAGTTGTGTTTTCATGGGTTGTAGAGTTATACAAACCTCCATTATTTTAATTCCTAGATAATAGAAGACTTTTTTCTTAGCTCAACATCATCATAAATGCCGCAATCGTACTTCATACTAGATCATAAGAACTCTTCAGGATCCTCAATTTGTGAAGGATAGAGGTTGAATAATAGTATACCAATTAATCCTAAAACAACTATTAAAATGCCTGCTAATACCTTTTACATAGAATTTCATTATGAGATAAGCGGAAAAGTTTCTGTATGAATAAAGATAATTATAATAAATAAATTACCTGTAAGAATCCTTATGCATTAGTTGAAAATGGCTACGTTAAGATAGAAATCCCTTTCATCTCTCAACACCCGTGTTAAGGATAGTAGGGATTTAGTCCCACTATACGACCAGCGGAAGTATAGTGGGACCGCAGTGAAACGGAGTCCCGCAGAGCCTGACCCGTAGGGGAACACCCAAATTAACTTTAACGGTATAAGCCTCATAGTATCTTTTGTCGAAACGAAGTTTAATCTCTGTCTTAAATAGGCTAGAATAGTTTTGACATTTTGTCAGGTTTATAGCAATTTTGAGTAAATTTGCAGTGTGACGCTTAATCGCGTAAAATATAAAAAAAATGTACAACGATAATCCTACAATAAATAATCTTCACACGAAGACAATTGATGAAAGCAAACAAGGAGAAGCGATTGATTTACAAGATATTAACGCTGATTCTAAAAAGAAATTTTACATTGAAAGCTATGGCTGTGCGATGAACTTTTCAGACTCAGAAATAGTAGCTAGCATACTTGCAAAAGAAGGTTATACATCCAGTAAGAAATTTACCGATGCAGATCTGATTCTGATCAACACTTGCTCTATCCGTGAAAAGGCGGAACAGATGGTGAGACAAAGGCTACGTGTATTCGATAAAACAAAAGACAAACGACCAGGCGCATTGGTTGGCGTATTAGGTTGTATGGCGGAGAGGCTAAAGACTAAGTTTCTGGAAGAAGAGAAACTGGTGGATATGGTAGTCGGGCCTGACTCCTATCGTGACCTACCTAAACTAATAGCAGAAGCGGAAGACGGCGGTAAGGGTGTAAATGTATTTCTATCCCGTGAAGAAACCTATGCGGATATCAGTCCTGTGAGATTAGGTAGTAATGGAGTAAACGCATTTATCTCCATCACTCGTGGATGTGATAATATGTGTAGCTTTTGTGTAGTGCCGTTTACACGCGGTCGCGAACGAAGTCGAGAACCATTTTCTATCGTTGCAGAGGCACAAGATTTGGTCAATAGAGGCTTTCGAGAAGTTACCTTACTTGGACAAAATGTAGATTCCTATAAGTGGAAGCATCCACAAACAGGAGAAGTAAAAACATTCGCGATGTTACTAGAGATGGTAGCTCTAGTAGATCCGCGTCTCAGAGTGCGCTTCTCTACTTCTCACCCAAAAGATCTTGATAATGAGGTGATGTACACGATAAAGAAATACCACAATATTTGCAATTACATTCACCTTCCTATCCAAAGTGGTAACTCGCGAGTACTCAAGTTAATGAACAGAACATACGATAGAGCTTGGTACACAGAGCGGATCGATAAAATATATGAAGTATTACCAGACTGTACTGTGTCATCGGATATAATTGCTGGATTTTGCACTGAGACGGAAGAGGAACATAATGACACTATCTCCATGATAAAATATGCTAATTATATCATGTCCTACATGTTTAAATATAGTGAGCGCCCTGGGACAGTAGCAATGCGAAAATACAAAGATGATATCCCCGAAGATGTTAAAAGTCGAAGACTCGCAGAAATAGTAGATGTACAAAATGAAGTCTCGCTACAATCAAATCTCTTAGATGTAGGTAAAACTTTTGAAGTACTGATAGAGGGTGATTCTAAAAAATCTAAGTCCGACTTTAAGGGTAGAAATCAATACAATAAGATGCATGTTTTTCCAAAAATAGACGGGCTAAAACCTGGAGATTATGTTTACGTCAAAGTCAATAGAGTAAATTCCGCTACCCTGATAAGTGAAATTGTGAGAGTACATGAAACTTTTAACAAAAATTAAATCGAAATCTTTTAATACTTAATAATTATAAAAATTTTAGATCATCAAGAATTTATTAGCTATAAAGCAACGATTTGGCATCATCGGTCAATCACAGAAGCTTAACCAAGCACTGGATACCGCCATACGAGTAGCAGCAACTGACTTGACGGTTTTAATTGGTGGAGAATCTGGTACGGGTAAAGAAGTTTTCTCAAAAATCATTCACTCACTCTCTCCTCGAAAACATAATAACTTTATTGCCATCAACTGCGGTGCTATTCCTGGTGGAACCATAAACTCTGAGCTCTTCGGGCATGAGAAGGGTGCTTTTACAGGTGCCTCTTCTGAGCGCAAGGGTTACTTTGAAACTGTAGATGGAGGAACCATATTCCTTGATGAGATAGGAGAAATGCCACTAGACACACAGGCATATTTATTGAGGATTCTGGAGACAGGGGACTTTATAAAAGTAGGATCAAGTAAGGTGATCAAAACAAATGTACGTGTAGTAGCCGCCACTAATGTGGATCTCCAAGCCAAGATACGAAAAGGAAAATTTAGAGAAGATCTCTTTTATAGATTGAATACAGTGCCCATACACGTGCCTGCACTCAAAGAACGTCGGGAGGATATCTATATGTTGTTTAGAAAATTTGCTACAGACTTCGGCGAAAAATATAAAACTTCTGCTATACAACTGGATGCGCAATCAAGAATGTTACTGGAGAACTACAGCTGGCCAGGCAATATACGAGAGCTCCGAAACATGAGCGAGCAGCTTTCTGTATTGGCAGAAGATCGACTGATCACTGCCGAGAGACTAATAGAAATGGTCCCTAACATCACTAAGCGCAATCTGCCTGCTATGACAGATCGTGGGGAGTCTAATGGTGAGTCTTTTCAAGAAAGAGAGATACTTTACAAGCTCCTGTTTGATATGAAAAATGATATGAATGATCTCAAATCATTAGTATTTGAATTAATAAAAAGTAACAATCTTAGCGTCTCTAATGTAAATAAACTTAAACAATTACAATCTCCTGCGAGTACTCCCAACGAGGGCCTAGCGGCGTATGCAGAGCGTCAAAATGAAAATTCAGATCGCAGTAAAGCTAATTCAGAAAATGATTTTTCTTATGAGGCGGAAAATAGAAATGATAATCCAATCATTTTTCAGAGTGATTCTGAACAGGATACATATGACTCGATGGAGATTGTAGAAGAATCTCTCTCACTAGAGGATATGGAGAAAGAGATGATAAAGAAAGCACTGAAAAAACATAATAATAGAAGAAAGGATGCTTCTATCGACTTAGGTATCTCTGAGCGTACACTTTACAGAAAAATAAAGCAGTACGAAATATAGTTTAACTTTTGTGGGTGCATAGTGAAGAATATTAATCACGTACCTAGGGATAATCACGAGAAGAATAGCCTGTACCTAACTAAGCTGCTATCTGGAACATTAACAATAGTAAATTACTGACTGTCAAGTCCAATTGAGTAAAAAAAAATGCGTCCCTAACTTAGTTAAGTTAAAGACGCATTAAGTATTGCAAATATTGAAATACCTAGTTAATACTCAACAACTCTACTTCAAATATCAATGTTGCGAATGGGCCAATCTTATCGCCAGCACCTCTTTCCCCGTATGCCAAATCTGAAGGACAATACAGTTTCCACTTAGAGCCTGTAGGCATCAGCTGGAGTGCTTCTACCCAAGCAGCAATAACGCCATTTACTGGAAATGTTGCAGGCTCACCTCTCTCAACGGAACTATCAAAGACAGTTCCATCTATCAACATACCGTGGTAGTGGGTAGTCACTTTGTCCGTTGCTGACGGCTTGGGACCTGAACCCTCTTTTAGTACTTCATATTGCAGACCTGAAGGAAGCGTTGTTACACCATCCTTCTTTGCGTTTTCTTCTAAAAACTTCTCTCCTTCTACTACATTATCTTTATGCATATCTTTTTGTATTTTTTCCATGTGTGAACCAAATATAGAGTTCGCCTCTTCAACGCTCATCTTAGTATTATCAGAAAGTGCATCTGCTATACCTTGAGAAACATCATCTGGCTTAACTGCTTCTAAACCTTGTTGCTTAAAATTTTGGGCGATGAGCACACCTAGGCTGTAACTTAACGAATCCATTTTTTCATATTTTTGTGCCCACCCTGTATTTGCTAAACAACAAACAGCGATGACCACGATTAATAACTTATTCTTCATAATTTCAAATTTTACTAAGTAATGGTATGTAAACGACCTAAGCAATAGAATTAATACTTTATCGTTTTTTGTGGCTTTTATTACTTAGGGGCGCAAATATAAGTTGGTATTTCCTATTTTTAGCAATTTTGCAGATATATCCACAGAATTCATCATTGTACAATGCCTAGACAATTATCCTTCGAAGAAGCAAGACCAGACTCAGCAATTAGAATAGCCGAAATAGCAAAAGATAGAATACCTGTAAGACTTCTTTTGGATGGTGTATGTGACCAAAGAAATATCGGTGGACTTTTCAGAACAGCAGATGCAGCTCGAATAGCTGAAATTGTGCTGTATAATTGTCCTTTTGACCTTAAAAATAGAACGTTCAAAAAAAATGCGCGCAGTACATACCAGTATGTTCCTTATCGGGTAATAGAACATCAGAAAGAGCTTATTGCATATTCTCAGCAGCATAATCTGGTCTGTGTAGAGTACACTAACCATAGCACGCCTATTGCGAAAACCGATTTGCCTACCCCTATTACCCTGGTTGTTGGCAATGAGCAGCGAGGCGTATCCCAAGAAGTTTTAGATATATGCCTAAAAGCGGTTCACTTACCTATGCTAGGTATTCAATCTTCTCTCAATGTTTGCACGGCAGGAAGCATTGCTATCTATGATGTGCTAAGAAGGCATTGTTAATTGGTTAGTGCAACAAACCCATCACTTACATTTACTGCAGTATGCACCTGACCAACAAGGGGAAATAAGAGATACTAGCAGAAATAGCTCCTAAGTCGGGTCTAATTCTTCCAGTTTTATTTTATCTCGTATCGTCCTCAACATAGAAATTATAATGATGGGTAACACGGTTGGATCCTGCTCTAGTTTACTAGCGCTTTGGATGAGTATCGTATCTAGCCAGTTGCCATCTTCAGGATAGTAGTTTTTAAATTCTTGCCAAGTTGATGATGCAGGACCTATGCTGTTTACCAAGTTTATCTTGTACCCATTGCGCAGAATATCGTAAACCACTATGATGTGTAATGTGTCAAACAAGTCAACACTGATTCGCAGAAAAAAGTACTGTTCAAGCAGGCTTGCATCTACTGGATAAGTTGACCATGTAAATAGCGGATAAGAGAATATTTCTGATTCTATTTTAAATTCTTCTAGGCATGACTTCACTTCACTCAATCGCTGCTGCGTTTTCTCAACGAAAAAACTTTCCATCTCAAGCGTTTCCAATGCTTTCCATTCGCGACTATCAAAAGACTTATACTCTAGATTGCCAACCTTTTTTTTATATTCGAACCGCGGCGAAGCACTGAGTATGTAGCCTGGATAATAATAAATCAGATCCATCTTCTTTCCATACTCCACCTCTACAAGCATGGAATATATACCCATACTATACTTGCTAAAGTCCGGATGATAAATCCCCATTATACTAGCCATACTCTCTAAACCTAGGTCTACAAAGCTAGCAGCTACTAACTTATCCTCAAAATAAATCTTACAAATCTGCGTATTGTAAAGCTCATTCTCTAGACTCCCATCTAGCCATTCCGACAGCTCTCCATTTAGCTCTCCTTTGAAGCACTCAGTCCTGTAAACGTCATACAATTCTAGTATTTCTTTATCCAGATCTAAAGGCACCAATTTGTGTGTAAAAATTCTATTATTTTTTGCTAGTAACTTACGAGATGATTTACTCAGTTGGTGAATAGCCAGTGTCTGTCTAGTTCTGATAGTACTATTCGCAATCCCATCTATGAAAGTTACAGGACTATGAAACATACTCTTCCCGCTACGAAAATATCCTAGACTTAGCAGCTTATCCATTAACTTTGGCGCATAATTGTGAAACGCAATATTATCTCCTCTAATCATCCTGCTGCATTTGGATAGTATTCTAAAAATATTGCTTTCACTTTTACCCAATCAGTATTTGGGTCGAAGCCTGCCTTATCCTCAAACAATACATTGAAATAAGGTTTCTTATCATAGTTACCATAAGCGCGACTGTGTACCTCAGGATTCTCATTTATATAATCAAAATAGATTCCGTGCTCCTTAAAATATTCTTGATAAATCACAATTTCTTCTGGATGCGAACAAGTAAATACGATACAAACTATATCGTCTTGCTGACTAATCATCTGCATGACTTCTTTCACAAACGGATAAAACTGCAACGGCACTTTTTCCTCACTCCAGTTAGGGATAATCATAGTCTCATGGATATCAAATCCCCAGTACGTTTTATCCCAGTTTCTAGCCTTTTTTCGTTCTAATGCGTTTGTTATTGCCTTTGTTATCATCTAATATATTTACCACTTCTGGTCGCAAAATATTCAATTTGATTTAAATATTACTAATGTCTTGCCATTTGCTGTCTTATTTTTTCAAAAAAGACTATTTTTGTCACAAATTGAATATCATGGATAAGCGTAAGCAAATTTTCTTTTGGATAGTTATCGCAGTTGTTACCCTCGGTATGGCATCTCGTGTTTTTGGTATTTCGGCCAATATATCCCCTATGCTAGCGGTACTTTTGATAGGTGCTGCATATTTTCATAAGAAAGGTTTAGCGCTAATCATCCCTATCGGACTTTATTTTATAGCTGACCTTTATCTCAACAATGTCGTTTACGCAGCGTACTTCGATGGTTTCCAACTGCTTGGGAGCGTAGGTGTTTATATGAGCTTGATCATCATTATCCCAATAGCTATTTTTACACTCCGCAAAGTGAGTATCGCAAGTGTTTTGATTAGCTCAATTGGCGCAGCGGTCATATTTTATCTGGTAACCAATTTTTTCTCCATGCTTACTCTTCCACAATACACAAAGGATTTCGCTGGATTGATTAACAGTTATGAAGCAGCGATACCGTTCTTCCGATCTACGTTAGTTAGTACCGTGGTATATAGTGCCGTATTATTCACTGCTGCAGAGTTATACTTACGTCAGCCTCAGTTGGATTCGAGTACGAAAAATAATACTACTACCGCGAATTCATAGCAGTGGATCAGCCCCCAAAAAAGAAGAAATTTGTCGAGGGCAAGGATTACTATATAGAAGACGGTCTCTATGTTTTTACTGCCGCCTATTTGCTAGAGCGAGATTATTGTTGCAATCAACAATGTAGACATTGCCCTTACCGCGAATCCCCAAAGTAGCATTCCATTTATAAAAGAAATATAAGAATTTTTGGTGGTTTTGGGGCCATCCACTCGCTGGAAAAAGCGAGTGGTCGGGCCATTCGCCACTCCCTACTCGGTCGGTCCCAGCTTACCACCACCGTCCCTTCGCACGGACTCCCACGCAAGAGCGTGGTCTGGCTACTACCCCTTGTCCAAAAAAAAGAAAAAGGATATTAATGTAAAGTGCTTGCCCGGCTAAATAGATGGAGTGATATATAAGTAGCCATGGATCAAATTCCACGGAAATTAGACCAAGTGCATTTTCATTCCCTCGTGTGTAGCGTCAAAACCCAGCTCCTGATAAAACTTAATTGCAGTAGGTCTCTTTTTATCAGTAGTCAACTGCAAGATATGTGCTTTTCTTTCTCGTGCTCTATCTATAGCCCAAACAAGCATAGCTTTACCAATTCCATGTCCTCTAACATCTTTTCTGATTCTTACAGCTTCTATTTGCGCTCTTATGCCACCACGATAAGTAAGGTATTGGATAAATGATAATTGTAGTGTCCCAATGACCTCAAGCTCTTCATTTTCTACTATTATTAATTCTTGGTTGCTATCTGCACATATATTTCTAAAAGCTTTGTGATATTCCTCGGGAAGAGGCACTTTGAAATTTTCTCTTTTACTTCCTAATACATCATCAGCAAGCATTTGTACGATTGAAGGAACATCACTCTCTACAGCTTTTCTAAAGTTCATTTCTTTTTTTATCTAGCTTATTGCCATTTCAAATAGCCCATTAATCTTCTCGTACGAAATCTCCATAAAATCAGAAACCACAATATCCGCTAAAGAATAATCTTGATTCTTTGAATAAAAACTATCATATCCCACACAATATATACTAGCAGCTTTGGCAGCCTTAATACCATTGGTAGAATCTTCGATAACTAGACATTCACTTCTATCAAAACCAGCTAATACAGCTGCCTTTTCAAAAATCTCGGGATAGGGTTTTGAAAACGCTAAATCCGCCCCACTTATCTTCGCCTTAAAATATTGACTTAGATCGAACCGATCAAATATACTGTCAATTGTTTGCATGGAAGCCGAAGATGCTAGAACCAAGGTCAATCCATTTGCGTGATAATCCTTGATAACTTCCAGTACACCATCAATTAGTTTTAAGGAACCATCATTAAAGAAAATATCTTTAAAGAAGTCTCGCTTTTTCTGGACTAGGCTTTCTGGCGCTGAATCTAGCTTGTATCTATCACATAATGAATTACAAATGTTAATGGTAGACTGTCCTGTGTACATCTCAAACAATGTATCTGGAACTACAATATTATAATAGTCAAACATTTGATAATACGCTTTTTTATGCAACGGCTCCGTATCTACAATAACACCGTCCATATCAAAAAGTACTGCTTTTAACATTGCTTCGTATTTTAGCCAACAAAGATACTTATTATTAGAACATTTCGGCCTAGCGCTGAGAAAGAGTGGCCCGCAAGGGACAGACCGAAGGGCCGAGCGAATAGCGAGCTCTGTATCATAGCGGCAACGCCTTAGAGATAAAAATAATGGAGAATCAAGCACAATTATATCAAGCCTAAATTCCAATTTGCAAGAACAAACTAGGCGTGGCAGGCCCCACATCATCCTACTGTAAGACGATACACTTCTACTCCATTCCTCGGGCAAGATCTTCAATAATATCTTCGACATTTTCTATGCCGACAGACAGTCTTACTAAGCCGTCCGTAATGCCATTGGCCTCCCTGATCTCTTTATCGATATTGATGTGAGAGGACGAGGCGGGATGCAAGACCAAGGTGTCAACATCACCTAATGTGGGCGCCAAAGTACAGAAGCGGATCTTGTTCATAAATTGGAGGCCGCCATCCAAGCCCTCTTTCAGTTCGAAACTGAGCATGCCGCCAAATTGGGACATTTGACCAGCTGCGATGTCGTGATGGGAGTGCGTCTTGAGCCCAGGATAATTAACGTAAGCGACTTTAGGTTGCGCTTGCAAAAAGTTGGCTACTTGCATAGCATTATCGCAATGACGATCCATACGCAACTCCAAAGTCTTCAGACCATTATTGACCAACCAAGCATCGAAGGGATTAGAATTGGTGCCTAATAATTTCATGGTACTCCATACCTTGGTCTTCATGAATTCGATGTCTTTGCTCGCAACTACGCCCGCAATCCCCGTGCCGTGTCCATTCATGTATTTAGTGGTGCTGTGTAGCACGAAATCAATTCCCATATTAAGTGGCTGCTGTAAGTAAGGCGTACAAAAAGTATTGTCCGCAACGGTAATCAACTCACGCCGCTTGCCTACTTCTGCTACCTTACCAATATCGATGCATGCCATGGATGGATTCGCAGGGGTCTCGAAGTATATCATTTTGATTGCTGTATCTTGCTTGATCAAGTCTTCGACCTGATTCATATCAGACAAATCAGTAAGAATCGTCTCCACCTCATAATTCGCAAAAATCTTTACAAATAACTCCGTAGTTCCTCCATAAATATTTCCTTGCGTCAGCACTTTATCGCCTGCACGAAGGCAAGAAAGCAACAACGTCGATATTGCAGACATACCAGAAGAAAACATAACCGCAGCTGCCTGATCAGCAGAACCAAAAACTTCGAGCTGCGCAAGTTTGTTCTCTACAGTGTTGACTGTCGGGTTGCCATAGCGTCCATAGACGTGACCAGCGGCATTGCCCTTGAATATCTCCATACCCTCCTGTACATCCTCAAAATCGAAGGAACTGGTAGCGTAAATAGGTAAGACATGGGGCTTGGTAGTGCGTGTGTCTTGTTGTTCTTTGACACAAAATGAACCGAATCTGACTTTTGACATACGAATGAGTATATTTGCAATAAGCGGTGTAAAACCTAATATATAGAAGTGCAATATATTCTATTTAGTATTAATTGTTTCGATAAAATCAAATATAGTGGAAGACGACAAGCGCGAAATGGAGGAAGTAGAAATCAAGGTGGATCCCAAGCAATCCCCTATTCGGATAGACAAATTTCTGATGGCTAAGTTGGCAGATGTATCGCGCACGCGTATTCAGAATGCAGTGCGCGATGGCGTGGTGCTAGTGGATAATAAAGTTGTCAAATCTAACTACAAGATAAATCCTGGAGAAATTATCTCTTTTACCATGCCTAAGAAGAGCGATAAATTTGATCGGGTGAAGCCTGAAGATATACCGCTTGATATAGTATATGAAGATGATGATGTGATGGTGATAAATAAACCTGCAGGATTGGTAATGCATCCTGGAGTTGGAAACCCAAATGGCACCCTAGTAAATGGGCTAGTGCATTATCTGAGAGATACGGAACTGCCTGTGAAGGAAGGTGAATTCTATGATAGACCAGGATTAGTGCATCGCATAGATAAAAATACATCTGGATTGATCGTAGTGGCAAAGTCTGATGTAGCGATGAAGAGTTTATCCAAACAGTTTTTTGACCATAGTATTAAGCGACGCTACAAGGCACTGATTTGGGGTGCTCTGGATGAGCCTAAAGGAACTGTCGAGAACTATATCGGTCGTAATCCCGCGAATAGACTGGTAAATATGGTTTTCCCTGAAGAGAATATTGGCAAGCACTCTATTACACACTGGGAGGTACTAGAGGATTTGTATTATGTAAGTTTGGTTGAGTGTCGACTGGAGACGGGTCGTACGCACCAGATAAGGGTACATATGAAGCACTTAGGACATCCCCTGTTTAGTGATGAAAGATATGAAGGTGATCAAATAAGAAAGGGTACCGTATTTACAAAATATAAGCAGTTTGTTCAGAATTGCTTTAAGATATTGCCAAGACAAGCACTGCATGCTTATTCTTTGGGATTCGTCCATCCCAGAACAGGTGAAGATGTATATTTTGAACAAGAACTTCCAGCTGATTTTGCAGAGTGCCTAGAGAAGTGGAGACATTATGTGACATATAGAAAGGAACTTATTTAAGATATGACTTTAGAAGATAGAATAGTCGCTCTGAGTAAACTAGGAAACCATTTGCTACAGCCTGATGATCATTTAGGGGCGGTAATTCACCGTACTTATCACCACAATTTGTGGTTCACCAAGAATAATATTAAAAATTCTATACGAGCCATAGCTGAAGAATTTTTGGAAGAGAATAAGTTAAGAGATTTTGCTGCACACTATAAATTAGATGATAATATAGAATCAATAAGAGTAGGTCTTATCATGGCTGGAAATATACCGCTGGTTGGTTTTCATGATTTTCTCTGTGTTTTTCTTTGCGGTCATCATGCCTTGCTAAAGTTATCCGATAAGGATCCATTTCTGTTCCCTTATTTACTGAAGCTGATGGATCGCTTAGATGACCGCTGTAGTTCGCTTGCTACCGTTGTGGGTAAGTTGGAAAATTTTGATGCTGTAATAGCTACTGGTAGTAATAATAGTTCACGGTATTTTAATTCATATTTTGAGAAATATCCTCATATAATTAGGAAAAATAGGAATTCTATAGCAGTTCTTGATGGTAAAGAAAGTAAAAAAGAACTAGAGGCTTTGTCTCATGATGTACTGGATTACTTTGGATTAGGCTGCAGGAATGTCAGTAAATTATATATTCCTAGAGAATTTGATTTTAACCCACTTATGGAAACTATACATGAGCATAAAGAAATAATTCTGCACGGTAAGTACAAAAATAACTTTGACTATAACTTCGCTATTGCCTCATTGAATAGTCAAGAGATAGTGATGAATGGTTGTCTAATTTTGCTGGAAAATGAATCTTTAACTAGTCGTATTGCGAGCTTGCACTATGAGTTTTATGAAGATGCAAATATGCTGAATGAGCAACTTGCTACCATAGCAGATCAGATACAATGCGTGGTCGCTCGTGAAGCCATACCGAACTTTGAAATTACTCCTTTTGGCAAAACTCAAGAGCCCAGTATATTCGACTATGCAGATGGAGTGGATACAGTGAACATGCTTTTGAGTATTGCCTAAGTTTCTGTATTATGATTCAAGGAAAAGCTAACATCAAAAATCGAATTAACACTCTTGCGAAGGATAAAGCGCCATTTTTGTTCGTGATAGATTTTGATGGAACTAGTGGGTTTGTAGAGCGGATTTCAGCGTGCGCAGAACACGATGTTTTATTTAAGATGAAGCAGTTGAAAAACTATGAGGAGCCTCCTGTAGACAGAACGCCATTTACTTTTTCAAAATTTCCAATATCTGCTATCGATTATAAAGCTGGATTCGACGTAGTACAGAAAGGTATTGCAGATGGAAATACTTATCTGATCAATCTTACCTATCCTACTAAAATAGAAACTAATCTCAGTTTGCAAGAGATTTTTTATCGCAGTGATGCGAAATATAAGTTGTTTTTCAAAAACAAATTCGTCGTCTTTTCTCCAGAAACTTTTGTACGAATCCATAATCATAAGATTTACTCCTACCCGATGAAGGGTACCATCGATGCTACTATACCAAATGCGTATCAAGTGCTACGCGAAAGCTATAAAGAAATAGCAGAGCATCATACTATAGTAGATCTTATACGCAACGATCTGAATAGAGTGAGTAAAGGTGTTAACTTGGAGAAATTTAGAACCATAGAAGAGATTAAAACGCATGATGCGGAGTTACTTACAGTAAGTAGCCGAATAGCTGGCGAGCTTCCTGAAAATTTTGAAGATCGAATTGGCAATTTATTATACGAGATGCTTCCCGCAGGTTCGGTTACAGGTGCTCCTAAGAAAAAAACTGTAGAGATTATAAAGGAAGCGGAGAAATATAACAGAGGCTTCTACACTGGGGTGTTCGGTATCTTCGATGGTTATAACCTACAGAGTGCTGTAATGATTCGTTTTATCGAAGTTGTTGATGGAGAGCTAATTTTTAAAAGTGGTGGCGGCATTACTACTTTTAGTGATTGGGAGGCAGAGTACCAGGAACTAATTGATAAGGTATATTTACCGATACGAAATTAATCTCAAATATTGCTAAATTAGCAGTAATGAAAGAAACCATTTATATAGAAAATATGGTGGCTTATAGAAGTTAATCTTTAAGTTAAAAGAGTTAATACTATGAGCGGTTCACAAGCATTAGGCAAGAGTGTATCATCTAGGTTGCTTTATTTCTTTGAATATTTTTCAAGAGATTTAACTATACCTATAGCAATAAAAAAATTTGATGATGAAACAAAAACGTATTCAAGAGTCTAAGGATAAACTGATTGTCTTTCAGGAAAAGAGAAGTAAAATAACAATCCTAAATAGGAAAAAAGTGAAAATACCGCTTTGTTTTAATCGCTACAAATTCGCCTTTTAAAAGCATCCTAGGACAATAATAATAAGTATCATCCAGTCATGACATTTCCCTTACTCATAGAATCCATCCGGCTAGAAAATGGCAAGCTAGCCAACCTCAGCTACCACACAACACGTATGAACGCGGCACGTACAACATACAAATTAAATGACCAACCATTCAATCTGGATTCCTTCTTTCAGTATATCACCTTACCACAGGAAGGCCTTTGGAAATGCAGAATTCTTTATGATAGCAGCATAAAGCAGATTCATTACAAAAAGTATCAGCCAAAAGATATAAGATCACTTAAGCTAGTCAGACATGACACCATAGTCTATGATCATAAACTGGCTGATCGAACACAGTTGGATACGCTCTACAGAATGCGTGAGAAATGCGACGATATCATCATCTCAAAACACGGAATGGTGACAGACAGTTACTATGGAAATCTATTATTCCTACAAAAAGGCACATGGTACACGCCAAATACCAATCTGCTACAAGGTACGCAACGGCAATTTCTATTAGATCAAAAATTGATTGAGGAAAAAATAATACGAGAAAATGACATTATGCTTTACGAAAAAGTAAAGATTATAAATGCAATGATTGATTTAGCTAGTGGTCCTGAAATAGCAATTGAGAATATAATAATGTAGGGGTATTCAGAAGTAAGAGCACATCACCACAGGGTAGCCCGTCCCGATTTTCGGGAGTGAAATATTTATAGCCC
>ENA-ORXM01000917-ORXM01000917.1-marine-metagenome-genome-assembly--contig:-NODE-917-length-45574-cov-4.852672_pt1 | contig 45574 bp, 39 predicted proteins | sample MGYA00237867_ERZ511480 | MGnify/ENA primary metagenome ERZ511480 (study PRJEB26309, sample SAMN06266103) | marine metagenome | isolation source: Algal blade | place: United Kingdom:Sidmouth, United...
TATATATTGGTACAGGCAATGGCTCACCATGGAATAGGGATTTAAGGAGTCCAGACGGAGGGGATAATCTGTATTTGTCGTCTATTGTTGCGCTAAATCCTGATGATGGTAAACTATTATGGTATTACCAAACAACCCCTGGTGAGAGTTGGGATTTTACGGCTACCCAGCACATCATTTTGGCTGATTTGAAGATTGATGGAGTTGAAAGAAAAGTTTTGATGCAGGCACCGAAGAACGGTTTCTTTTATCTTATTGACCGTACCAATGGGGAATTCATATCGGCAGAACCCTATGTTTATACAAATTGGGCAAAAGAAATTGATAAAGAAACTGGCCGCCCCATTGAATCAGAATTTGCACGATATCCGAATATGAATGCTCAGATAGCACCGGCCCCAGGTGGAGGGCACAACTGGCAACCGATGGCTTTCAACTCTAAAACCGGATTAGTATATATTCCGGCCCGAGAAGAAGGTACTTATTACGGACAACCAAAAAATTGGGAATTCGTAGATGACTCAAGAACATGGAATACGGCTTCCGTATTTAACCCCGATAATAAAACACACACAGATTCATTGGCAGGAAGAAATTTTGGGAAATTAATTGCCTGGGATCCTGTTGAACAAAAAGAAGTATGGAGTGTTTGGCAAAAATCTTCATGGAATGCCGGGGTATTGACCACAGATGAATTCGTATTTCAAGGAAATGCGGAAGGAGACTTTTCGGCTTATGATGCAGAGACAGGAAAGCAAGTCTGGTCCTATCCGTTGGAAAGTGGCATTATAGCATCGCCAATTACCTACGAGGTCGATGGTGAACAATATGTTTCCATCCTCGTCGGTTTTGGAGGCGTGTTAGGTTTGCATAAACCGTTTACAGCTGCAGAAAAAAATCACCCTGGAACATTATATACGTTTGCCTTGGGTAAAAACGAACCTATGCCTGTTTTTCCAGAGACCCCAGAAAAAATACTAATTGACTTAGCGTATCAGGCTACACCAGATCAAATCAGTCACGGAGCAAGTCTTTTCGGGCAACATTGTGCAAAATGTCATGGAGGCGGAATTATCCCAGATTTGACCTATTCAAGGCCTGAAATTTTTGATTCTTTTCAGCAGATTGTTGGAGAGGGTATGCTTTTGGGATTGGGAATGCCCAATTATGGAGATAGGCTGACCGGTGACGATATCGAAGATATTAAGAATTACATCCTATCAGATGCAAAAGCAAAAAGAGAAAAATTAAAAGAATAAAAAAAGCGAGGTGCTAACAAAACATATAAATAATGAGGGCTTTATTTTAAGCGTTTCCAAGACAAAAAGAGCGGATACGGAGCGTAACCCATGAAGTAAATTTTTCCAAAAGAACATAAAAACAATATTATGAAAATCTCAAAATTAATTGCGTTACTACTACTCTCATCTTTCATTCCACTTCAAGCACAATGGAGTGATTCAAAAATCGACCAGCAACGAACAAAAGTCGAGGAGGCCTTTATACCCGATGTTGTTGTCACCTCTACTGCAGTTATCGAATCCACGGAAGACATCCCCAAACATATATTGATACGGGGCTATACCATGCCCTCCATTTATTTTCAGATGCGATTTCCCGTGGATGGTTGGAACGAAAATCTTTTTATGAATGGCTGTGGATTGGGGTGTGGTACCTTACCAACCGATATTTCGGGAAAATTAAAGAAGGCGTTGCAACGCGGCTATGCCACAGCAACTATGAACTCAGGGCATTGGGCAACCAGCGCCCGGGATTTTTCATGGGCCTATAATAATCCTCAAGCTGAAAAAGACTTTTCATATAGGGCCGTACATGAAACAGCCCGGGCTACCAAGGAATTAATCAAGGTCTTTTATAACAGTGAGCCTAAATATTCGTATTTCTGGGGGTGCTCTACAGGAGGCAGGCAGGCGGCTATGGCAGCAGCAAGATATCCGAAAGATTTTGACGGTGTCATTTCTGAAGGTCCAGCAATTAGTTGGACAGATGTTGTCCAGCAACTTGTTTGGCTCCGTCAGACCAATACGGGACCGGATGGTAAAGATGTTCTTACTAAGGAAGATCTCTCCAAGATAAATCAAGCCGTATACGATGCGTGCGATAAAGTGGATGGAAAAATCGACGGACTGATAAGTGACCCAACTAATTGCCAATTTAATCCCGAGGTGTTGATTTGCGAGGATAAAACGAATTGTCTGAGCAGGGAAAAAGTAGAGGTGTTGAAAAAATGGTACCAAGGACCTGTTAATTCAAATGGTGAAAAACTTCTGTCCAGTGGTATTGCCTTGGGGTCGGAGCCATTTTGGGCTTTTTGGTTGCTGGGGGAATCGAATGAACCATTTGATGAATTTATTCCTATAGACAAGATGCTGCGATATACCGGATTTAAAGAAGACCCAGAAGATAGCTTTTCCCTTTTTGACTTTGATTTCAACGCAGACCCGCAACGAATGGATTATATGGGCGACCTATTGAACGTCAACCATCTTTCCTTACAATCCTTTAAAGACACAGGCGGAAAATTGTTGCTATACCATGGTTTGGCCGATCCCGTGATTCCTTTCCAATTTTCCGTGGATTTTTATAATAGTAATTTCAAAGAATTTGGACAGGCGACAAATGATTTCTTCCGCTTGTTCCTAGTACCCGGTATGGATCATTGCACGGCGTTCAGTAATCTGGGAATAACCGATGACAGTGTTGATCCGTTGACCGCAATTGTAAATTGGGTGGAAAAAAACGACTCGCCCAATGAATTGCCCGTCATGAGATATAAAACCGATAGTTCGGTACAGTCTCGGTTTACTGTTCCCCTATATGGGGCGAACAACTAAAAAAATAGAGCTAAAATGTTAGAAGAAATGCTCACAAATTATAATAATTGAAAACATGCTTTTCGGTAACGGGAATGTATTGTCCAATCTAATCCCAAAACACACATAGGCCTACGCTAGTGCAATACATTTAAAACTTAAAAAAATCAAAAAAATGAAACAGTTCACAATTTTAATTTTAGTTTTTATTGTCTCGCTCAGTACATATGCGCAAGTAAAAGCTAATCCTAACGGAAAGTTCTTTGACTACAACGGAACTAAAATTTATTATGAAGATACCGGTACCGGAGAGCCCCTTCTATTGCTGCATAATTTTTTTAACACGGCCGATTCGTGGAAACCCTATGTGGAAGTTTATTCAAAGCAATTCAGGACAATCGCTGTTGATATGATGGGCCATGGACGATCTGACATTTACAATAAAGATGATTTTGATTTTAATCATGGGGATTATGCAAAAATGATTATCGCTTTATTGGACTCTTTAAAGTTAGATAAGGTGAATGCCATTGGGGGCAGCAGTGGCGGTACTACCTTGCATTACCTCAATGTAATGCAACCGGATAGATTTATATCGGTTATCACCGTTGGGGGACATATTTACTATAGTAAGCAAGCCAGAGAGTTTATAGCAAAAGCTGGTATTAAGACTTTTATGGAATGGGCGGAATATCATGGTCCGGAAAAACAAGATTATTTGGCAAAATCGTTCTGGCAAGATAGAGTACCTTCTGATGGAGACCCTTACTTTACACCGGATAAGTTGAATACCATTAAGGCAAAATGGTTGGTAGTATTAGGAGATAATGATTTTGCCATTCCGCTACAACTTGGAATTGAAATGCATCAAGGCATACTCAACAGCCGACTTTGGATAGTTCCAAACGGAGGACATTTACCGTATTTGAATCCCGATATTCAGCCTGAGTTTTTAAGGGTTTCGCTTGAGTTCTTAAATGGAAAGTGGGATGGGAACGATTGAATACCACGGCTCCTCTTCACCGCGCCTGTCTTGTTGACAGACCGTATTGTATCGTGTCGTCTACATAAAACAATCCCTATGGGAAAAATTATCATTCCATTTTTGGGGTCAATTCTATCTTTAAACCTTTCTTTTTCAAACACCCAAAAATACCACATTCGTTGACTCGGTGGCATCCGTAATCGGAGAAATCAAAGAAGAATTGGTAAAAGTAAAAGCAAATCTATATGTTATTCAGCCTTATGGATTAGCGGGAAATACCAGTGTATTTATTAGTGATGACGGTGTTATCCTAATTGACGATCAGTGGGCCATGCTTGCCGAACGTATTAAAGAATTGTTAGCTACGATTACCGACAAAGAAATTAAAACGATAATCAATACGCACGATCATGTTGACCACACGCATGGCAATCTATTTTTCGGAAAGGAAAACATCCCGATCATATCCCAAGAAAATGCCTTTGAAAGAATGTCGGAAAGGCAGGTGATACCCCTTTTTTTATACGGTGTGCAAGAAGCATATCCAAAAGAAGCCCGAACTTCAATGACCTTTTTGAGAAAGTTTGTCCTTCATGAAAAGAAAAAGACTGTTGAATTGATTCATCTAAAAAATGCATACTGATGGTGATTTGATCATACACTTAGAATGTCAATTTCAAACGGCCAAATCTTTCGGCACTCGCGCGAACTTCCGCGTATCCTCCTTGGTCAACACCCGAAATCCATCGGCTTTTTCGACGCCGCTGAACGATTTGAGAAAGTCATTGGTCAACCCCGTGAGTTTTCGGGTCTTCAAATCCATCCAGGCACCCATCATTTCACAGCGGGCAAAATTCTCTCCTTTATAGTTGTAAAAATTGTGGTGGAATTCAAAGAACTTGGCATCTTCGCTCATGCCCTTTATTTCCATTGATACTTTTATCGGCCTGCCCGGAAACACTTCCTTAAAGTAATAAATATGTTCATAGAAAACTACGGGTCCGATTTCATTTTGGGCCAAGGTTTTTTGGTCAAAACCCAACTGCATCAAAAAGGCCATTCGGGTATGGCTCATATAATTCAGGTATGCGGAATTCGCCAAATGGCGATTCGCGTCTATATCGCTCCAACGGATTTCAAATTCTTTTAGGTACATGTTTAAGGTTTTTATTATGCATGCATAAGAATGCTAAAAATACGTAGATTTCGGAAATATCTGCGTTTTTACAAAAGTTTAACCACTTGACCGGTGCTTGCCGATTTATTAATGGCCTCCACAATTATAATATCCTTCATACCTTCTTCCCCCGGAACCATCATAGGCCGGTTTTCAAGAATAGCTAGTGCATCATCGTCCATCTGTTTGGCCTGTTGGTTTTCGATGTAGGTATTCAATTGGGTGCCGTCGCCAGCTTGTCCTTTAACCCCTCGATACGCTTGAAAAGGGGAAAGCTCGTACCACCCTTTTTCACAATCTACGCGTAAAATATTGATACTTTCCGCAGCGGTCGTTTTTCCGTTCGCAGCTATTCCCTCAGGAAATTCAAGATTAAATATCGTAGTCTCGGCAACCTCCTTATAAACTTGGGGACGCGTATTCTCATGCCGGGCGGTCACAGTAACAGGTTCCAATCCCGTTGTGTAGCGCATGGCATTGATATTATAGACACCTACGTCATAAATCAGTCCGCCTCCCAATTCGGCATCCATACGCCAGGTGTTCGGCGGGTTGGTAATGTTCCAACCTACTTCGGCCCTTACGTTTTCAATCGGCCCGAAAGGTTTTGTTTTTGACCACTCCATTATTTTTCGTGTATTCGGTTCATGTTGCATGCGATAGCCGATGGAGAGTTTAACCTTATTTTTTTCACAGGCATCTATTATTTCCCGACATTCTTTTGCCGTTTTCGCCATAGGTTTTTCGCACCAAACATGTTTCCCGGTATTCGCTGCTTTTATGGCATATTGAGCATGTAACCCCGTGGGAAGCACAATATAGATGACATCGATATCGGGATTATTGGCAATGGCTCCCATCGTATTATAGTTATAGACGTTCTTGTCGGGCAGACCATAGCGCTTCTGCCAAACGGGAATCTTTTCAGGGCTCCCGGTAACAATACCCCGTAGTTCACAATGTTCGGTCAGTTGCAATGCCGGGGCCAGTAAATTCTCGCTGTAGTTACCAAGCCCTACTAGACATACCCCCAATTTTTCTTTTTGAAAACAGGGTTTGAACGCATATTGCGGAAGAATGCTTATACCACCGAGCAGCAGCCCCGTATTTTTGAGAAAGGTTCTTCTTTTTTGCATACTATTGAGGTTTTTTTGATTGATGAAAAAAAGTGGGATTTGTTCTTGTTTCAAGATAGCCATCTTTTCAATTTTGAACCGGCACTTTATGAGTTTCTTAGGATACAATTTTCCCGAATCACAGTACACCAAAGTTTTACCGCTATATTTGTAGCTCATTCCAAAGAATACATCTAAATGTCATCTACACCCTCTTTTATTCAAGATCTCTCGCTACCCGCCATCGCTGCACCCATGTTTCTGATTTCCGGTCCGAAACTGGTCATTGAATGTTGTAAAAATGGCATCGTAGGTACTTTCCCGGCCCTGAACCAACGTACTAGCGAGGGTTTTGAGGAGTGGCTGATCGAAATCAAATCCGAACTGGAAAAATTCGAAGAAGAAACCGGAAAAAAACCTGCGCCTTTCGGGGTCAATCTTATCGTACATAATACCAATCCGCGCTTAGAGGCCGATATCAAACTTTGTATCAAGCATAAAGTGCCGCTGGTCATCACTTCATTAGGGGCAGTTTCCATGGTCGTCGATGCCATTCATAGTTACGGAGGCCTGGTCTTTCACGACATTATCAAAAAGCGTCACGCAGAAAAAGCACAGGAAGCCGGCGTTGATGGACTCATTCTCGTTGCCGCAGGGGCTGGCGGCCATGCCGGTACCATCAACCCGATGACACTGGTGGCCGAAATCAAGAAATTTTTTCACAAAACGATTATCCTTTCCGGATGTATCAGTACAGGGCGCGATATCGCCTCCGCCTTGCAAATGGGTGCCGATCTTGCCTATATGGGTACCCGTTTTATTAATACGGAGGAAAGTAAGGCCCCTGAAGAATACCGCCAAATGATTATCGATGCGGGCGCTAACGATGTCGTCTATACAGCATCAATTTCAGGGGTACATGCCAATTTTTTAGGTGCCAGTTTAAAGGCCGCAGGGCTGACGGAAGAAGACCTTAAAAAGGATACAAAAATCGATTTCGGTAAAGAATTGGATACCGAAGCCAAAGCGTGGAAGACCATTTGGTCGGCGGGACAAGGCTCTGCCACTGTCGAAAATACGCTCCCTGTATCGAAATTGGTAGATACGCTTAAATCGGAATTTAAGAATGCTATTGAAGCGCAAGCAAAGGTTTTGGAGACCTACCCGAAGTAATAAAATTGAAAGGTCCTTTATAAAACCAAACTTTCGGGCTCAACCCCTTCCGACAATCGCCTGCGGCTTGGCCACCTTCCCCGGCTAGGGGAAGGTACTTCTTAAACTTGTTATAGAAAGCAATAATGAGATTTAGTTTTCACACCTCCACGGACTCTTGCTTGTTTAACTCCCCCAGAAACTGGTGCACCTGACTAACGGCCATAGAGCCTTCGCCAACGGCGGAAGCCACTCTTTTTACTGAGCCTTTTCGAACGTCACCTACGGCGAAAAATCCTGGGATACTGGTTTCCAATGATTGCGGTTTGCGCTTTCTAAAAATATCACATTTGTAAAGATCGTTTTCACTTATTCCGGGGCCGGTACAGATAAACCCTTTTTCGTCGGTAGCTACGAGACCTTCCAACCATTCCGTACACGGTTTGGCCCCGATAAACGTAAATAAATTTGTGATGTTTTTTTCCGCTTTCGTTCCATCTCGATTTTCTAAAATCAAAGACTCAAGATGATGTTCACCGTTCAACGCCGTAGCCTCTGTGTATAAATGCACTTCGATATTAGGGGCAGCCTCAATACGCTGCACCAAATAATCGCTCATTTTTGCACCCAGATCTCCACCTCTCAAAATGACATGCACTTTTTTGGCATGATCGGCCAAAAAAAGTGCGGCCTGCCCAGCTGAATTTCCACCACCTACGACACCTACCTGTTCATCTTTGCACGAAGAGGCGTTCATACCCGTTGCGGAATAATAGACACCGCTGCCTTCATACTTTTCAATATTTTCAATGGGCAGTTGCCGGTAGTTCGCACCTGTAGCCGCCATTATCGCTTTGGTCTTTATCGTTTTTCCATTAGTAGCACAAAGCAAGAAATGCTCCCCGGTATGTTGCACGTATTCCGCTTTGTGGGGAATTGAAATATTGCATCCAAACTTCTGTGCTTGCACATAGGCCCGGTTGGCCAGATCGCTTCCAGAAATTCCTGTAGGGAAACCCAAATAGTTCTCTATTTTCGAACTTTTCCCCGCTTGCCCGCCAGGCGCACTGCTATCTATGGTGACAACGCTGAGCCCCTCGGAAGCAGCATAAACACTGGCCGCCAAACCGGCCGGACCGGCTCCGATGACTAAAAGGTCAAAAACTTTGTCTTCAAAATCCATAAGAACTCCAGAATGGCGGGCAACCTCATCCAGAGATGGGTTTTGGCAAACTTTACCCTCTACCCCGATTAAAATAGGGAGGTCTTCTTTAGATAGGTTAAAGCTTTCAAGTAACTCGTTCGCCTCCTCCGAGATATCCACATCTAAAAAGTTGTACCAGATATGGTTCTTGTCCATAAAATCGCGAATGGCATAGGTCTCTTTTGAATTACCCGAACCCACTATTTTCAGGCCTCCCGTGTATTCGCTCAAAACCGTATCTTGTCGCTGTAAGAATGCGTTCAAAAGTACGTCACTAATATCGCTATGTTTGGCAATGGCTGCTTTCAATTGTTTGGGCGAAATGCGTAGTAGGGTCGTACCTGGTTTTGCGGTTGCATGAAATTGTGCACCGCGATTCGACAGCATACCACTATCCCCGGTAAACTCGTTTTTTTCGTGGGTTACAATAGTATTCCCAATATTATAGGGGTCATCGATACTGACCGCTCCGTTCAACACCACAAAAAAATCGTACTGTAGGTCGCCCAGTTCAAAAACGCGGGTATCGGTTTCAAAGGTTTCTATTTTACCATATTCCTTCAATACGGAAATTTGGCTTTGGGTCAATTCAGGAAATCTAGGGTCGTTCATATCTTAATATCTAGCAATTTGTTCGTGTGGGTAACACCACATCCATTTTTCGTTAGGTTCTGCGGAAATAATTACTGCATGTCCTTCTGCTTTGGCATGCTTACTGGCATGTTTATTCGGCGAACTATCACAACAAAGGGTTACGCCGCAGTCTTGGCAAGTTCTCAGATGCACCCAACTATCACCGCTCTTTACGCATGTTTCGCACTCATATGATTTCGGTTTCTTTAAAGGCGATACCGCCTCCATATGTTCACATACCTTTCCCCGTAAAGCCATCCTTAAATTTACAATAAAGTTGGTGACTCTTTTTTTGCTTTGAGAGTTTTAGGAAAGTTTTAAGTATTTTTAACGAAAGCCTTTACCGGGTAATTTTTCATCCCAAAATCCAACCCTAAAATGTATATCAAACGTAATATTGGCTGGGGACTCATTCTCCGCTATGCTTGGAAAAACCTCATTTTATTTACGCTTTATGCCACAGGAATTTTCTGTCTTTACCATTTCTTGGGATGGACATTTATCGATGTACCCTTTCAGCCGTTGAGTGTTATCGGTATTGCCGTGGCGTTTTACATCGGTTTTAAGAACAGCCAAAGCTATGACCGTTTTTGGGAGGGAAGAAAAATTTGGGGCGGTATCGTCAACTACTCCCGTACTTGGGCAATTCATGTATTGAGTTTCGTAAAATCGGAGGATCCCGAATACGATAAAAAAATGCAGGCCCAAATGATCCATCGCCATATCGCTTGGATCAATGCCCTTCGTGTACAATTGCGTCAACCTAAATCATGGGCCATTAAAGAAAACCGTATGGTAGAAAAGGTTTTCGACCGCCATGAAGAACGCAACATTTCTTGTAACGAGGCTTATAATTATGTTAGCATGCGCGAGTTCAGCGACCTGAAAAAAAGAGTGAACCCGGCCACGCATTTGGTCAAGAACCAAGCACACGATGTTTCTGAACTACGACAGAAGCATGTTATCGATGGGTTTCACGAAGATCAGTTGCAATCTTGCCTCGAAGAATTCTATAACCTTCAAGGCAAGTGCGAACGCATTAAGAATACGCCTTTTCCCAGGCAATATGGCTATTTTTCGAAAGTGTTTACGTGGATATTCGTGCTGTTGCTTCCCTTTGGTCTGCTTGATGTTTTTGAAGACGATGCTGCCACTGTACCCGGGCAAATGGCCGACTGGTACATTTTCTTGATGATTCCTTTCTCGGTCTTGATATCATGGATATTTACGACCATGGAAATTATTGGCGACAATAGCGAAGATCCCTTCGAAGGGCGTATCAATGATGTGCCCATGACAGCCCTATGCCGTACCATTGAAATCGATTTACGGGATATGTTGAATGAAAAGGACTTACCCGAACCGGTCGGCCCGAAGGATAATATTCTTTACTAATGCCTTTGATCTCCTCGGCTTACCGCCCTCCTTTTCACTTTAGAAGCGGACACCTCTCTACCATATACTCCGGATTATTTCGAAAGGTAAACGGAATTACACAAGAACGGGAGCGGCTTGAGCTGCCCGATGGTGATTTTATCGATCTCGATTGGAGCTATTCCAAAACTCCTACACGAAAAATGGCAATTCTACTACACGGCCTAGAGGGTCATGCCCAGCGCCCGTATATCACAGGTAGCGCCAAGGCTTTTAATCAAACCGGCATTGATGCCTGCGCCGTAAATTTTCGCGGCTGTAGCGGCGAGACGAATCGCTTGTTCCGTTCATACCATTCAGGGGCCACGGAAGACCTTGATGCCGTGGTCAACCATATTCTGGAAAAGAATAAATATCAAGAAATCTTTATCAAAGGCATTAGTCTGGGCGGAAATCTAGCAATGAAATATGTCGGCGAGCGGCGGCAAGTTCCAAAAGAGGTCAGGGCCGTTGTGGGCATTTCGGTTCCCTGCGATTTATACAGCTCCCTTAAAGAATTGCTCAAATTAAAAAATCTACCCTATGCGCAACGGTTTCGAAAGCACTTGGTCGCAAAGCTTGAATTAAAACTGCCACTTTTTCCCAAGCGCATTTCCAGAAACGATATCATAGACATTAAGAACCTGAAGGATTTTGATGATATTTATACCAGCAAGGCGCATGGTTTCGCAGATGCCCTAGACTATTACGAAAAATGCAGTTGCCTCCAATTTTTACCTCATGTTCAAGTTCCTTCCCTTGTCATCAATGCCCTTAACGATTCTTTTTTGGGGCCGGAATGCTATCCTTTTAAAGAAGCGCATTCTAACAAAAATTTATATTTGGCAACTCCGAAATTTGGTGGGCATGTTGGTTTTATTGATAACAAGAATAGCTACTATTCGGAAAAAAGGGCAATTAAATTTGTACAAGACGTGGTTTAGATTTCGCTAATCCTTATATTAGTACTCTAATTTAATAACAGCCGATAATTCGGATTTCTTTCGGCAAAGCTTAAAACTCAACATAAAATGAAAAAAATACTATTTGTATTCGCTTTGGGCGGATTTTTAATCAGCTGTGGCGAAGAAAAAAAGGAAGAAAAGAAAGAAGGTTTTGAAATGAACCGTACCAAAAAAGAGGAAAAAGCGGTAGAGGCCAAATCCGAAGGCGTTCCCGTAGATATGGACAACGAAGGCGTTGGCCCCTTTAAGGACATCTCTTTTGACGGAGATATTGATACCGAAATGGCCGCAGCGGGCGAAGCCAAGTTCAGTGCTATCTGTACCGCTTGCCACATGGCCGAACAACGTATGATAGGCCCTGCATTGAAAGGGGTATACGAAAGACGTAACCCGGCATGGGTCATGAACATGATTATCGGTCCCGATAAAATGTTGAAGGAAGATCCTATCGCAAAAGCACTCCTTAAAGAGTATAATAATGCAATCATGTTGAACCAAAATCTTTCGGAAGAAGAAACACGACAGGTCGCCGAGTATTTACGGACTTTGTAATATATTATTGCAAAAAGAGTAATGCCGTTATTCCAAATTGTTTTGGATAGCGGTATTTTTTATTGATATTTTGTAGAAGATATGACTGATTAAATTTTAGTTGCTTTTAATTCTAAATATGAAGCTATCAAAGTACGTTATAAGGATTGCCTAAAATCGATCAAATGGATATATCCATAGTAAGCCCAGTATACCATGCCGAACGAATTATTCCTCGGTTGGTAGAATTAATAGAGTCGAACGTCAAAGCTATTAGCGAAAATTATGAAATCGTATTGGTTGAAGATGGTAGTGCCGATAATTCCTGGGTCGAATTAAAAAAAGTAGTCGACAAAAATCATAAAGTAAAAGCTATCCAACTGAGCAGAAACTTTGGTCAACATAGGGCCATAACAGCTGGACTAGATCATACGAAAGGAGAATGGGTTATAGTGATGGACTGTGATCTACAAGATCGTCCCGAGGAAATTCCAAAATTATATGCTAAGGCCCTAGAAGGCTATGATGTTGTGCTTGCAAGTAGATACAAAAGAAAAGATACTTTCATTAAAAGGTTTTTTTCAAAATCATTTTACAGAACACTAAGCTTTCTTACCGGCTATGAACATGATGAGAGTATTGCTAATTTTGGAATTTATAACAGAAAAGTAATAGATGCCGTAAAGTCAATGCGAGAGTCTGTTCGTTATTTTCCGACAATGGTCAAATGGGTCGGATTTAAGTCTACGAAAATCAACGTAGACCATGCTCCAAGGGAAGAAGGAAAATCAAACTATAATTTCAGGTCGTTGTTCCGCCTAGCTATAGATATTATTCTTGCCTCTTCTGATAAACCCATACGCCTACTTATTAAAACAGGTGGAATAGTCGCCTTAGGAGCTTTTTTCATTGCCCTTATATATCTTTTTAAATGGCTGAACGGTGATATTTTCATTCTTGGCTACACCAGCCTAATAGTGTCCATATGGTTCTTATCCGGTATCATTATGGCAACTCTTGGCGTAGTTGGCCTTTATATTGGGAAGACGTTTGAAGGGGTTCAAGACCGGCCGCTTTATATTATAAAAGAAATCATGAATGATTAGGTTATATCTACTGGGTAAAAAGGGGCTCGTGTGTTTAAGGAATCTAGACCCAGAATACTATTCTTCTATTGCTGACATCGTCATTGGGCAGGATAAGAATGTTGTTAACGATTTTTCTAATGAGATATCCCTTTTGGCAAATGAACTGCATCTAACTTCATTTCTCAGAAATAGAGAAAAAGAAAATCCGAGCATCGATTTAGAGGTTGCTATTGGTTGGAGATGGATGATACGACCAACAAGAAAACTATTTGTTTTTCACGATTCGTTGCTCCCTAAGTACCGAGGTTTTAATCCCTTAGTCACCGCGCTCATTCGGGGAGATCGAGAAATAGGCGCAACCGTTATTGAGGCTAGTGAAGATTTCGATACGGGTAATATCATAAAGCAACTTAAAATTAATATTTCTTATCCATTAAAAGTTCAAGATGCCATCGAAAGTTTAGCGGCCCTATATTCTAGTCTTTTGAATCTAGTTTTAGCTGATTATCGCCTTAAAAAAATTATTTCTTATCCGCAGAACGAAAGTCTTGCCTCATATAGTCTTTGGAGGAATGAAGATGACTATGAAATCGACTGGAGTATGTCTGCCATTGAAATAAAGCGTTTCATTGATGCAGTCGGTTACCCCTACAAAGGTGCGAAAACACAACAAGGCGGCAGATGGTTAAGGATATTTGATGCCGTCGCCGAAAAAGATTTGAATATAGCCAACCGGACACCAGGTAAAGTACTTTTTAAAAAACAGGAATTTTTTCATATTGTTTGCGGTAATGGACTACTTGTTGTAAAAGATTTTTTTGATGATAATGAAAATATTGTGACCTTTAAAAAATCTTTTAGGCTTAAATTTGGGTAATGAACCTATCTCAATATCAAATTCCCTATAACAAACCCCACCTAACCGGTAGAGAAACAGAATATATAGAAGATGCTGTTAAAAGCGGTAAAATTTCGGGCAATGGTAAATACACGAAATTATGCCAAAACTTCTTTCAAGACCAATTTAGCTTTCGGAAATGCCTATTGACCACCTCCTGTACCGATGCCCTCGAAATGGCAGCCATACTTCTCGATATTCAAGATGGAGACGAGGTAATCATGCCTTCTTTCACCTTTGTAAGCACCGCGAATGCTTTTGTTCTAAGGGGTGCAAAAATTATTTTCGCTGATTGCAGAAGCGACTGTCCCAACATTGATGAAAATAGCCTGGAAGAACTCATCACTCCAAGAACCAAAGCTATCGTACCCGTTCATTATTCTGGTGTCGCCTGTAATATGAACAAAATAATGCAGGTAGCAAATGAACATGGGATTTACGTAATCGAAGATGCCGCCCAAGCTATTGACAGTTATTTCTTAGATTCTACTATGAGTAAAAGAAAATCGCTAGGTTCGATTGGGCATTTAGCCACCTTTTCATTTCATGAGACTAAAAATATAATTTCCGGTGAAGGCGGGATGTTGGTAATCAACGATGAAAAATTTGTTGAGAGAGCTGAAATAATTTGGGAAAAAGGAACAAACCGTACTGCTTTCTTTAGAAAAAAGGTGAATAAATATGAATGGGTAGATATAGGGTCTTCTTTCTTGCCATCTGATATTATTGCTGCATTTCTCTACGCGCAGCTTCAAGAAATGAATGATATACAACAAAAAAGAAAGGATATCTGGAACGCCTACTACAAAAAATTGTCGCAGTGGGCTTTGAAGCATGAAATTAAACTACCTATTTTACCCAAATACGCCACAAATAATGCGCACCTATTTTATATGGTAGCCAAAAACCAAAATCAGCAACAAAAAATATTAACATATTTAAAAGAGCAAGGAATTCTAGCCGTCTTTCATTACCAAAGTTTACATAAAAGTAAATTCTATCGTAAAATTCACGGTTCAAGAGAGCTTCCTCAATGCGATAAATACTCCTCTTCCCTTGTTCGTTTGCCATTATTCTATGATTTAAAAAACAATGAATTACAACATGTCGTAGAATCGCTTTTAGCATTTGAAAAAATCGAAATTACGTAGATGGTATCGTCTATCAAATCCTTTATCAATCGTCCACAAGTGCTTTGGCCGGTAGCTTCAGTACTAATAATCGCTTTTTATTTTCCTTATATCTCTAGCGGGGAGAACAGCCACATCTTGGTGCACGACAATCTCGACTCGAACGTCGCCTGGGTAAAAATTCTGTTAGACAGTGGTTTGATGTTCGCTCCTCCCCAAGAGCTCGTTCCACAAGTATTTAACGGTATCCCGAGGTCCGCTTTATATGGCAACTATGATATCAGCCTTTTATGGTTTTACCTCTTTGGTATGTACGAAGGTTACATTATCAATAAAATTATAATGGCTTTGGTGGGCTTTATCGGAATGCATTTGCTTCTCACGAGGCATTTATTCCCCAAAGGCAGTTCTACCATAGTTATCTTTACTGTATCCCTTATGTACGCTTTGCTCCCGTTTTGGTCATTTACCCTAAGTGTAAGCGGGTTGCCCCTAATAGCGTATGTTTTCTTAAATCTTCGAAAAAAAGAAGCGAGATTGTCAGATTGGTTGCTAATAACCGGATTTACATTTTACTCTTCGCTTGTATTATCGGGCGTTTTCTTCATTTCGATTTTAATATTCATTTTACTTTATGATGCAGTGCGTGCCAAAAAGCTAAACTTTACGTTTCTAAAGGGAATACTGTTGTTATGTGGGTGTTACGTGATTAGCCATTATCCGCTGTTTTATTCATTTATTTTCAAAGGAGATTATGTGTCGCATAGAGTCTCGTTTGTTCAGAAACCATGGTCTTCGGCTATCGGTTATAAGCGATTTGACGAAATTATTAGATACGGTCAGTACCATGCCTATAGTCTACATACCCATATGATTATACCTATCTTGGCCATTCTGCCAATTTTAGTCATCAGAAAAAAATTGGATAAAAGATATCTGTTTTGCTTGCTTTTCGTGTTGTTGACCTCATTGATATATGGCTATATGAAGTGGGTTCCCGTTTTCGATTTTACGAATTGGTTATCTGAAGTCGTACCCTTGCAAATCCAAAGGTTTCATTTTTTACATCCTTTGGCCTGGTATATTTTATTGGCCCTTGCCTTATTTTATTTATCAAAATACGGCATCATAGGCAAGCTCATTGTTTTTGGTATTCTAATTTTTCAACTTCACTTCATTATTCAACACCATGGGTTCTTAAGTCGACCACCTAATAGGCCTTCGTACCAAGAATTTTATGCCGAATCGCTGTTCACCGAGGTAAAGGATTTTATAGACCGCCCAACCGAAGATTATAGGGTAATCAGCATTGGTATGCATCCAGCAATAGCCCAATACAATGGATTTTATACCTTAGATGGTTATTTTCCGAATTATCCCTTAAAACATAAGCTGAAATTTAGGGAGGTAATCGCCCCAGAGCTTGAAAAGAATTCAGTGTTAAAGAATTACTACGACAGTTGGGGTTCTCGATGCTATGCACTTAATAATGCGCTGAAAAGATTTTTCCTTAACCCGAATGTGAAATTAATCAAAGAGCTCGACTTTAATTTTGGCGTACTGAACGAAATGGGAGGGCACTACATTTTATCAGCGGGAGAAATTGACACCAAAAATGTAAAAAGCCTTCAATTAGAAGGCGTTTTTGAGCATCCGGATTCTTTTTGGAAAATTTACCTTTACAAGAACCTCGCTCCGTTTTGATGCGCTACTTGAAAGCTTTGATAACTACTTGTCTTAACTGTGGGCAATCAAGATGATGTGCCGACAAAAGTTTCTGACCTGCCAATCTAAAGCTCTCATACTATGAAAAATGCTTTACTATTTTTTTTAGCATATCGTTTTTCTTTTCATGCAAAGAACAAGTCAGTTTCAAAAACAAAAAACTGTCCGTGGCAATCGTTCCTTCCCCAAAAGAAATGGTTTTGGGCGAAAAAGTCTTAATACTGGATGCCAACAGCGGCATATCGAGTCCCGATTCCGAATTAGAGCCTTTATTATCCCTGTTTCAATCGGAACTAAAAGCAGTATCCGGCCTTAATCTTCCTATCCAATCGGATGCTGAAGAAGCTACGCTTGCTTTTCAAATCGATTCAACATTGGATCCTGATGTCTATACCATCTCTATTCAAAATAAAATTGTCGTAAAAGCTGGTAGTTACTCTTCTGCCGCTACAGCACGAACTACCCTTTTGCAAATGGCACAGCTCGATGGCAGAACACTATTGTTTCCTCAAATCAATTTGACCGACCGGCCCGATGCCGAGTACCGGGGTCTCATGATTGATCTTGCCAGAAATTGGCATAGTATGGAGACCATCAAAAAACTTATCGATTTGGCTTCCTACTACAAGACCAACTATGTGCACCTACATTTTACCGACGACCAGTCGTATACGCTGCCCTCGAAAAAATATCCGAAGCTACCGACACCAGGGCGACACTATTCCTTCGAAGAGTTGGAAGAATTGGAAACTTATTCGCAAAAGCGGGGTATTACCATTATTCCCGAACTCGAAATGCCAGGGCATGTAAAATCATACATCGATGCCTATCCGGAAATTTTCGGGATAAAAGATTATAAAGAGAATCCGTACATAGTCAATATGGGCAAAGAAGAAGTGTATACCGCTTTTGCAGAACTGATTTCGGAAATCGCGCCAATATTCAAGGCATCTCCATATTTTCATATAGGCGGAGACGAGGCACGCTTTACCAAAGTGATGAACGACCCAGACGCTAAAAAATATATCAAGAAAAACAAGCTACCCAACGATGTGCACGAACTGTACCGTCATTTTTTGGCCCGCATGAACGAGATTGTCAAAAAACAGGGTAAACAGACTTGTATCTGGGAAGGTTTCTCCCGTGAGGGAGAGGTGAAAATTCCTAAAGATATAATTGTCTTTGAATTCGAATCGCTTTATCATTTGCCCGACGCACTGATCGAAGACGGCTATACGGTAGTCAATACTTCATGGAAGCCTCTGTACGTGGTCAATGAAAAAAAATGGGAGCCCAACACCATTTATAACTGGAATATGTGGCGTTTTGAAAATTGGTGGACGCAATCACCAGCCATCGAACCGATACAATTAGAAGAAACCCCACTGATAATAGGCGCACAAATGTGTACTTGGGAACAGGTAGAGGGACTAGAATTCAAAAGCTTGCGCAAACGACTACCGGTCATGAACGAGCGTATCTGGAATACGAAAAGCAAACGCCCGTACAGCAAATTCATGAAACATTTAGATAGCACCGACGCCAAACTTTCCATGCTTGTAAACGATTCAAAACAAGACAGTTTGTTGATAGGCCATAACCATAAAGAACTGTGACCGTAGGTGACTGCCTTAGAGGATACAGTTTCGTTGAAAACGGACTTCAACGAAATAAAATTCAAATTTTAACAAAAAAATGTCCTTTTTTCCAATGGCTGTACGTCTCTATAATAAACGTACCTAATCAAATATTTCGGTCATGAAAGAAAGTGCATTAATTTTCAAGGAAAAAACAGGTTTAGAGAAAAAATTAAAGCGGCTACAAAAATACAATACCAGAAAGTATTGGATAGGATGGGCCGGAGGCTACGGAGATTCTAAGAAAACAGGGTAATCCATATTTAACATCCGTAACGGTACTCTTATTCTTTCAAATACCGATTACGCTCATGCAAGCACGTTATAAATTTACCTCGCTAGCCTACCAAAAATACCATCCATCCGCTACTTTCGAAAAGTAACCCCAGAGAGACTGACACCTACTATAAAGCGGTTTTACTACAGACAAATGACATTGTTGAGGTTTTTAGTGTCAAAATCATCTAAATACTTTATCTTCAAACGACTAAAGTTCCTCTATGCATTCCAATCATCCTTGAAAATGAAATACATTATGCTATTATGGCTTTCTTTTTTAGTTAGCAAGCTGGGTATGGCCCAACTTAAAGAAGTAGAATCAAGAATCTACAGGTGGGACGAATTACCGAAAAAGGAGAGTCCCGAACGCATAGGCCGCAAAATTCTGGAAGGATATACACCTCATCTGAAATTTCTGGAAATCCACGCAACGACCCAGCAAAAGGGTGCAAAACCTGCAGCTCCGCATACACAAAAAAATATCGAAGAATTGATTATCGTAAAGGAGGGGTTGATGAAAATGACCATTGATGGCAAAAGCGAGGTCATAAAGGCGGGCGGTGCCATTTTGATTCCGCCTCTGGCCGAGCAATCCATGGAAAATATCGGCGATGGCCCTATGATTTACTATGTTATCATGTTCACATCGAAGACAGCGATGAATATGGACCGAAGCGAAAAAGCTGGAGGTGCCCTTTTCTTGAATGCAGCAGAACTGACCTCAAAAAAAATCGATGTAGGAAGTAGAGTTTCCTATTTCGATAGGGGTATTGCCATGTGCGAAAGGTTCGAAATGCACACTACCCAGTTGGACGATAAAGTACAAAGCCATAAACCCCATCAACACACTGGCTCTGAAATTATATTGGTTATAGAGGGGCAGACCGAAATGCTTCTCGGTGATTCTAAGTATCCCGGTAAAGCCGGTGATCTGTATTTTATCAAATCGAACGACTTGCACGGCATATCTAATATTGGAGACGAACCTTGTCGGTATTATGCCATTCGCTGGTTCTTTTAAGCCTACGCTGTAATTAGAACTGGGTTTCAAGAAACTATAGCCCCCAAAGGTTATATGGATTCTTTATCTCCTCGTCATCGCTCTTTTTGACTTTATCGACCATCACCTTGTAGGTGGGGTCTTCCAAAACGTTGACATCGATAATGTCGTCGGCGTTTTCCAATAGTCGTATGCAGTCTTTGCTCAGGTGCCGTAGGTGCACTTTCTTTCCCACTTTGCGATAGCGTTCCGTAATCGAATTCAAGGCTTCGATGCCCGACATATCTGCCACTCTGCTTTCCTTAAAATCGATGATGACCTCTTCAGGGTCGTTTTGAACATCGAATTTTTCTCCGAACAAAGTCGTGGAACCAAAGAACAAGGGGCCATAGATTTCGTAATGCTTCACGCCGTTGTCGTCAATACGTTTTCTTGCCCGAATGCGTTTGGCATTTTCCCAAGAATAGGCCAAGGCCGAAATGATAACTCCTAGAAGAACGGCGACGGCCAGATTATGGGTTATAGCCGTAATCAAAGTCACCAAGACCATCACCACCACATCTGAATTTGGCATCTTTCGAAACGTCTTAAAACTGGCCCATTCGAATGTGCCGATAGCGACCATAAACATGAGCCCGACCAAGGCGGCCATAGGCAAACGTTCGATAAGACTCGATCCGAACATAATAAAGACCAAAAGCATCACGGCCGCGGTAATACCTGAAAGCCGTGCACGTGCCCCAGAAGAGGTATTAATCAAACTTTGCCCGATCATGGCGCAACCGCCCATACCCGAAAGAAAGCCCGAGAAAATATTCGCCGTTCCTTGGGCGACACATTCCCGATTACCACTACCGCGGGTTTCCGTAATCTCATCGATGATATTCAAGGTCAAAAGACTTTCGATCAAGCCCACCCCGGCAACTATCGCGGCATATGGAAATATAATTTTAAAGGTTTCAAAGGAAAGTGGAACCTGGGGAATAGATAAGGGAGGGAAACCTCCTTTGATGCTCTCCCCCTCACCCATAGTATCGGCAACGGTCAAAGTATCTACCCCAAACCCGATAACAATGGCCGAAACTACTACTATTGCCAATAAGGAAGAAGGAATTGCCTTCGTCAATTTCGGGAAGCCCCATATAATCAACATGGTCAGTAGCGTGAGGCCCAACATGATGTACATCGATGAGCCTGTCAATAGGCTATCCGTTCCTTTTTGATAAAAGTTGGGGAACTGCGCCATAAAAATGATAATGGCCAGTCCGTTTACGAAACCGAACATCACAGGGTGCGGTACCAAACGAATAAACTTTCCCAATCGTAGTACCCCGGCCAAAATCTGAAGTACTCCCGCTATAATTACCGTTACGAAGACATAATTTAGAATGGTCTCGGGTTCGATGCCCGGAAAGTTTCTTTTCAATTCTAGAATCAAGCCGACAAAGATAACGGCCACGGCACCTGTTGCTCCTGAAATCATTCCTGGACGACCCCCTAAAATAGAGGTAATCAAACAGAGTATAAACGCAGCGTACAAGCCCGTCAAAGGAGAAAAACCTGGAATCAAGGCAAAGGCAATCGCTTCAGGAACCAGCGCGAGCGCTACGGTAAGCCCCGATAAAATCTCGGTTTTATAATCGACTTTTTGCTTAAAATCGAAAAGGTTGAGGTATTTTTTCACGGTTGGGGATTTTAAGGGGGCAAAGGTAGGATTAATTACGCTTATAGCCTTGATACGCAGGCTTAATTATATTCGTCATTGCGAGGAGCCGACTGAAGACTAAGTGCAGTAAAATGGCAAATGCGACGTGGCAATCCGTTGCGTCTTTGTTCCAAAGTAACGGATTGCCACGTCATCTCGCCTGAGGCTCGACTCCTCGCAATGACGTTTACGACTACCAATCCCTCAACCCCAACAGCTTTTCTCCAAGTTCGGTCAGCCCGGCAGTCTTATATTTTTCCTGTTCCCAATTTCTGGGGTCTCCTGGAAAGGCGTATCCTTCAGGTGCGATACGATGTTTCCAAGAATTGATGCGCCAGTTCCGTAGTTCTTCGTTATCTTCCTCCGCTGGCATCATTGAAATGTATTGCGCAATACGCACTTTATCTTTCGATTTGTTCGGCCGAATACCGTGAGGTTCCGTACTATTGAAAATGAGCAAATCGCCAGCTTCCATCTTTACTTTTACGATTTTATCTTCCAAATCGGAAATATCAGGCTGAAAACGGTCACGGTCTTCGGGTTGGGTCAGTTTCCAAGAATCGTAATTTCGGTATAGCCACGGGATGCACTGAAAACCACCCATTGCCGTGTCGGTCTGATCGGCCAAGGCCAGAACGCCCTGTACATTTTGAGGGCGGGTTTCAGGGTCATAGTCCCAATGGATAAATCCTTTTTTATCGACTCCAGGTGGCAACGGAAAGTTCAAATTGGCGCGGTCGATAGTGACCCATAGTTTTTCGGTTCCCCAAACATCGACAAAAGCGTCATAGACTCGGGGCATTTGTCGGTTGTTCCATAAATGTTGGTGATTGTAGACTTCGACCATTCCCGTTCCGGTCAGTTCTTTCATTTTCATTTCGGCCCTGGGTGGGGCATACCAAGTATTTGGATCGTTCGGGTCTTTTTCATCGAACTCCCAAAGGAAATCTGCGGTAGCTTTTGCTTGATCTGAAGGAATAGCATTTTTTACAACGATATAGCCATTATGCGTCCAAAATTGCCAATCGGCCTCACTTAAAACGCGTAAGGGTTTTCCGTTTGAACGGTCGTTCAATTGAATTTGACTACTGGTGGCAGTAGAAGGATTACCTGGAATTTCTTCGTGTGCCTTATTGGCCATTTCTACTTTTTTATCTGCCTGCTGCATATCATAGTATTTTAAATTCAACAGAGTAAAACTAAATCGATTCCCCGTTGAAATCTACCTCAATATTGACTTCAATTTGAACAATATTGATATTTATGGCTATTTAACATACTATCAGAAGCAATTTTGTTATATTTCAAAATGAAAATTCAGCTCGAAAGCATCACTCCCGAATCAAAAAGTCCGTTTCGGCTGTTACACGACCCGAAGCTGAACCATCTTTTCTATTGGCATTTCCATCCGGAATATGAACTCGTTTATATCGAAGGTGCCAGTGCCACCAGACACGTTGGTAATCATATAACCTCCTTTAATGGAAGTGATCTTGTTTTGATCGGTTCTAACATTCCGCATTTAAATTTCGATTACGGGGTAACTACAGAATACCGTAAAGAAGTTTTGCACATTAAACCTTCGTTTAAGGAAACCGTTATTTCACAATTTCCAGAGCTGAGTTCCATAAACCGCTTGATGGAACTTTCAACTTACGGACTGGCATTTTCGGGCCCGACCAAGAAAAAGGTAGGTGCACTTATGAAGCAACTACATCTTTTGGAACCGTTCGAACTTTTTATGAAAACGATGGGCATTCTTAGCATTCTGTCGAATACCAGTGATTTTGAATTATTGCATAAGAAACCTTTTATCAATACATACAGCAAAAAGGAACAAGCACGTATACGGAAAATTCATGCTTTAATTGATGATCAGTACAAGGGGAAAATCAACGTAGCTGACGTTGCGGCCTCTTGTAATCTCAGTAAGCCTGCTTTTTGCCGTTATTTTAAAAAGGCTACTGGCAGTACCTTTATCGGTTTCTTGAACCAATACCGAATCAGCCAATCAAAACGCTTGCTCTTGGCAGGTAAAAATGTTGGGGAAGCATGTTACGAATGTGGTTTTGAAAGTCTCTCCTACTTCAATCGGACGTTCAAAAAAGTGACAGGGGAAAATCCTTCGGAATTCAAAAAAAGACTTTTGAAAAATAGCGGATAAGTCGATTGTGGCAGTAAAAAAAGTATTGCGACACGGGTTTCTCGAATTTCTTGATTATCATCCAAACTCAAAATATAATACTATGAATTTCAAAACTAAATTTACCATACTTACATTAGCAACTCTTTTTTTTACTTCGTGCGCACACCGTTTGGTCGGCACTTGGGATGTTAAAAAGTACGAACGTAAAACTCCCGGCGAACAGGGAATGTCCGTCAGTAATATTGGAACCATTACATTCGAAAATAACGGTACAGGTGAAAAAGACCTTAATTATTCACTTCTTGGAGTATCATCAAAAGATGTTACGCCTTTCGAATGGTCGGCCACCGAACAGTTCGTTACTATTGAGGGCGATGACTCTGACCTCACCAAAACCTGGATCTATATTGAAAACGATAAGAAGTATCAGAAATGGCAGTCGACGGATGGTGCAAACAATGTGCAAACCTTAGAGCTAAAAAAACAGTAGCATGAAAATTTTCACTACTGTCGATCTATGGACCATTTTTCAAATGTGCATCGCCGCGGTCTGCGTTTACCTGTACATTATGCTCATTACGCGAATTGCCGGAAAGCGAACATTCGCAAAGATGACCAGTTTCGATTTCGCCGTGACCATTGCAATGGGTTCCATATTAGCGGATGCCGTCAACAAGCCTATATCTAGCCTAGTGCCCGCCTTTATATCGCTTGCACTTTTAGCCGGACTTCAAGTTCTATTCTCTAAAATCTTATCCTCATCGGATACCCTTGAAAAACTTGCAACCAATACACCGGTCTTTTTGATGAAGGATGGGGAAATTTTGGAAGACAACCTTAAGAAGTCTCTAGTCAGCCGTGCAGACCTTATGGGGAAATTACGCGAGGCCAATGTGCTTCAGCTATCGCAGGTCAAAGCGGTTGTATTTGAGACGACAGGTGATATTTCGGTACTTCATACGTCAGAAGATATCGTTATCGAACCTAAAATAATTGAAGATGTACGCCCCTACAAGGAGTGACATTTCACAAACAGAACCGCCCCGAACATAATGCTCGGGGCGGTCCCTAACTAAATAACCAACCAAAAAATCTTTCCCTTCGGCTCCTCTTAGGAAGCTGCTTTAACTTCGCTCAGGGTTTGCGATACGTATAGCGTACCGGCTTTTATTTTATTCGACTTCGCTTGACCTTCATTGTAGGATTCAAAGTCTTTTGTCTCTTTTTTCCGCCCGAGTTCTTACCCGACTTTAAGTATTCACGATAGCCTCTTCCCTTAAACTCATATACAGTTTCACTGTTGGGATGGTACAGTTCGATTGTGCTGTCATTAATAACGTAAAGCTCAAAGTAATCATTGCCCATACCATCGTAAGCGAGTGTTAAAGTTTTGAGCATTTCGTCGTTTTCTACGTCGTACACCTGATAATCGCCTTCAAAATCCCACTGCAGATTTGAAATTGGTGTTCTAGATGCATCTATCGAAGAACGGAAGAAGTCGGGAAGAAACTGTAGAAAGTTCTCATCGTCAAAATCGTTCAACGCACCCGCCTCACTGGTATATACTTTTTCCCAAGCATCATACTCTTGAATGAAATAATTGATATTGTCATAGAAAACAAAGTCGTAATCGAAATTGTTGGTCTGGTAGCCTTCCAAAAAATAAGAGGTATCTAAAGCCGGGCTATAAAGTTCCAAAGTGTTGCCATCGATGGCAAAGACTTCTAAAACCCAAAGTCCGTCAACATCATGGTCGATTTCTACGGCGCCGCGCAAAGTACCGTAATTGCCCACGTCAATTCCGAATCCATTACCGGTTTTTCCAATTCCAACAATATTATTGTTTGCATGCAGTATTCCATTATCGAACGAAAGGGTAAAGGCGAGTTGTAAAAAAGGTATTTCACCTGTTCCCCGAGTAGCGTTGATATCTACATACCACAAGTCGTACGATTGCAAAACCTGATTGGTGTTAAAGGCCGATTCTTCGATAAAGTCATCTTCAATGATGACCTCATGGTAACAGGAGGTCAGTAAAGTTCCTAAAAGAAGAAGTAAAAAAAGTAGTTTTGCTTTCATAATCATGGAATTAAAAATTCAGTCTATAGAAAACAAGCACCGTGCCAATATTCTCAATTTATTGATAATCAAAGAATAAGGTTTAGGTTTTTTATTTAGGTAATTTTGAAATGAGCTTTTATAGGTTCCTCTCTTTTTCAAAGGGAGAGCTAAAAAAAGAAAAACAAGAATGAAGAAAAACTTGCAATTTGCAGTATTAGGTGGCGGAAGCTGGGCCACGGCCATCGTAAAGATGCTTTGTGTCAATCAGGATAAAGTAGGATGGTACATGCGCAACTCCGATGCCGTGGGGTTTATCAATATTCAAAAACATAACCCGAATTATCTGACCTCGGTTACTTTTGACACGGCCAAACTAGACCTAACGGATGATATAAATACAGCTGCAAGTAAAGCGGATATCTTGATTTTTGCTATTCCTTCAGCTTTTTTGGGAAGTGAACTCGAAAAATTATCGGTTTCCCTAAAAGACAAGATTATTTTTTCGGCGATTAAAGGGATAGTCCCCAAAACCGGATTAATTGTCGGAGAGCATTTCCATGAAAAATACGACATTCCTTTTGAGAATATCGGCGTAATCACAGGCCCCTGCCATGCCGAGGAAGTGGCGATGGAACGCCTATCTTACCTAACCATTGCCTGTGCGGACAAGGAAAAAGCCGAATATGTCGCCCAGAACCTCAACAGTTCATATATTAAAACAAAAGTGACCAAAGACATCATCGGCACCGAATATGCCGCAATGCTTAAGAATATCTATGCCATAGCCGCTGGAATAGCACATGGTTTGGGCTATGGCGATAACTTTCAGAGTGTTTTGATGAGCAATGCCATTCGCGAAATGAAACGCTTTACAAAGCGAATCCATAAAATCGACCGAAACATAAACCAGTCGGCATATTTGGGAGATTTATTGGTAACGGGTTATTCCACGTTCAGTCGCAACCGTATGTTCGGCAATATGATCGGCAAAGGGTATACCGTTAAGAGTGCCCAAATGGAAATGAGCATGGTCGCCGAGGGGTATTATGCTACTAAGAGCGCTTTTGAAATCAAATCAAAGTTCAAAAAAAAGGTCAGAACGCCAATTATCGATGCGGTATATGCGGTACTTTACGAAAAGAAGAACGCAAAAAAGGTCTTTTTGGGATTGACGGATAGGTTGGATTAAGACATTTTTAGCATTAAAGAAATCCTTTGCACTTGGTGTTTCAGAGATCAAATACGAGGCCAGAGATAAGTTTTTCGTTCAACCTACAAGAGATTGATGCCAGAATCCGCGAAGTTCTGCAAAACTGGATCTTCAGGAGCGAGCTCGGTAATCATGGTCGATACATCGCTCAATTCACAAGTTTTGTAGCGATTACGCGAATTTAGTTTCTCGGAAATGGTAATAAGCACGGGGGTTTTTGAGGCCCTTACCACTGCCATTTTCACTTGTACACTTTCCCAATCGAACTCTGTAAGACCGTAAGCTACATCAACGTAACCCGTACCAATAAATCCATAATCTACTTTTATTCCAGACAGTCTATGTATTGCTTCCCCCCCAGATGCAATCTGTGTCTCCTTGGCGATACTTCCACCAATGAATATGACTTCTATTTTTGGTTTTTTACATAATTCTACAGCAACGGGTAAACTAAGAGTAAAACAAGTGAGACTCATTTTTTCGGGTATCATCCTTGCGAGTTCGATACAGGTGGTTCCACCGTGTATTAAAATGACATTTCCGTTTTTCAATAGACCGACCGCCTTTTCGGCGATTACTGTTTTCTTCTCCAGTTCGTAAACACTATCGTGCTGCGTACTATTGTACACATACCCGAGCGACACCGCTCCGCCCCTTACTTTTCGTAATTTTTTCTCCTTATCGAGTTCGATTACGTCCCTTCTAACTGTGTCGACCGAGACATTAAGTACCTCAGAAACATCCGTTAGCAGCACTCGATTGTGTAAGGCTACTTCATTGAGTATAACTTGATGTCTTTCCTGCTTTAGCACCGATGAATTGAATAATTGATAATAATGAAGCAAATATAGTACGAGTTTGCAATATTTAACATAATTTTTTAATTTTTTCGATTATTTGCAAAATAAACTTGCAAAATACTGCAACATATCCTTTTTTGCTTATTTTTACTCAAACTAAGGCGATAGCTTTAGTAATCTTCTTAACAGACTAAAACAGAACACTATGAAAAAAAGTAGTTTTAGAAAAGGAAAAACCATATGCATACCAATACTTTTCATGGTCTTGGTTTGTAGTGGCTTTGCTTTCGGCCAGGCCCAGGAGTATTCCTTTTCCGGTAACGTTAGTGACAATAATGATGGATCTCCTATTCCAGGAGTTTCGGTTTTTCTGGAAGGAACAACCTATGGTGGAGTCACGGACTTTGACGGAAACTATACTTTCAAAACAACCTTAGAGCAACGGGAATATGTCTTGGTGGCAAGCTATTTGGGATATTCTACAAAGCGAACGTCTATAACCACCGGGTCTTCCGATGAAATAATCACGGATATTACTTTGTCAGAAGATTTATTAAGTCTAGATGAAGTTGTTGTTACCGGGAACACGGTCGGGGTAAATAAACGCACACTGGGTAATGCGATATCGTCGGTAAAAGCCGAGGACCTTGTCAACAATGGAGCTACGGCAGTCGATCAAGCCATTTCGGGCAAAACTACCGGGGCTTTGGTGCAACAGAATTCAGGTGATCCGGCTGGTGGAATAAGTATCAGGCTTAGAGGACCCAGTACGGTTTTGGGAAGTTCAGACCCGCTATACATCGTAGACGGTATTATTATCAGTAACTCGAGTAACCAGCTTGTCGACCTGGGCGGTAATGCCCAGAATAGGTTGGCTGATCTGAACCCTAACGACGTAGAACGTATCGAAATAATAAAAGGTGCAGCTGCCGCTGCCATTTACGGTTCAAGGGCTAGTAACGGTGTTGTTCAAATATTCACAAAACGTGGAAAGTCGGGTGAACCTCGTTTTAACTTTTCAACGAACGTGCGGGTCAATGAGCTCAGAAAAAAAATTGATTATAATACAGTCCCTTTAGCTTGGGAGAATCCATTCGACAGGCAAGATTTGGCAACCGTGCCGGTAACACGATTCGATCTTCAAGAGGACTTTTTCAGTTCTGGGTTTGGAATCGAGAACTATCTTTCGATGAACGGCGGCAACGATAAAACATCCTATTTCCTATCTGCTTCACATCTTGATAACGAAGGTATCATCAAGAATACCGACTTTAGGCGAATTGGATTTAAGGCGAACCTGACGCAAAAAGCTTTTGACTGGCTAACTGTCAACGCAGGCTTGAACTATGTAAGGAGCCAAAGCAACGATATTCCGAATGGGGGTATAAACTCTGCGTACGGTGCTATCACAGGCTTCGTTTTCAGTGATAATTCCGTTAGTCCTTACCCCAATGAATCAGGAGTTTATCCTGTAACGTCATTGTTGGTTCCTAGGACCAATCCATTGGAAGCGGTAGACCGTTTCGACTTTGGGCAAAAAGTGAACCGTTTCATTACCAGTGTTGCCTTTGATGCCCAAATAAGTGAAAAACTCACGGCCAGCTACACCTTGGGGCTTGATTACTTCAACCAGTCGGCAACGGCCTTTATACCTATAAATAACACCTCACCCAATGGGAATGGTTTTGCCCGAAGATCCGATATTAATAATTTTCAGTACAACAGCGATTTGAACCTTTCATACCGAACAGATGTAAGCGAGTCCATTTCATCTACTACAACCTTAGGCGGATCGTGGCAATATGAGGAATTTGACCGTATCGGAATAAGTGCAGACGGATTACCACCAATTGTCGAAACAGCAGAAAGTGGAAGTATCCTAGCGCAGGGAGAGAGTAGATCACAAATATCATACTGGGGCTCCTTTTTACAACAGTCGTTCAGCTTCAAAAACAAATTATATGTCAATGGAGCGGTTCGCGTCGATGGGGCATCAACGTTCGGTGAAGATGAACGTAATCAATTGTATGCCAAGGCAAGCCTTTCATATATAGTTTCTGAGGAGGATTTTTGGCAGAATACTTTTGGGGACACTTTCAGTACGTTCAAACTACGAGGCTCTTGGGGGCAGGCGGGCAACCTTACGGCCTTATCGGCATTCCAGCGTTTTACCCTTTACAGTCCATCAGCAATAAACGGCTCTCCAAGTCTAATACCCAACACGCAACAAGGCGATCTTGAAATAGCGCCGGAACGACAGGAAGAAATTGAATTTGGTTTTGATGCCGGGTTTTTCAGCAACCGATTGGGTATCGAATTTACTTACTATAAGCAAGATGTGAGTGATTTGCTTTTACCTAGGGAGCTTTCTCCTTCGACCGGTTTTGCCTCAAGAATCGAAAACGTAGGAAATTTAGAGAACACAGGCTTAGAATTATTGATCAAGGGCTCGCCGGTAAAATCCGATAACTTCTCTTGGGACGTTACGGCAACCTATTCAAAAAACGAGAACGTGGTAACGAGTGTGGCCGGTGGTGGCCAGTTTGCGCTTGCCGGTAGTTTTGCAACGAACTATGTTATCGAAGGAGAGCCTCTCGGGGTCTTCTACCGTCAATTCTATGCGAGGGATGCGGATGGAAGCATCTCTTTGGACGAAAACGGATACCCTTTCGCCGGCACGACAGACGATGGCGAGACCTCTAAGGTCATCGGCGATCCCAATCCAGAATGGTTCGGGTCGCTTATCAACGAATTTTCATATAAAGACCTGTCCCTTCGTGTTCAATTTGATGCTGTGCAAGGCTATGATGTTTTCAATTGGAACAGGCGACTACTGGATAATGTAATTTTCGGGGGCGGTTCGAACGTAGGGGAAGAACTGTTAGGTAATCGGCCCAAGGGATTTGGGGGTGCCCAAGCAGGTATTTTCGAAGAATTCGTAGAGGATGGTTCTTTCGTAAAACTAAGGGAGCTTGCGTTGAGCTATAACATAAAAGAACCTTTCGAAGGAATAGATAATCTAAAACTTAGCTTGATCGGCAGAAACTTAGTTTCATGGGATGATTATAGCGGATGGGATCCGGAGATAAACACCGCAGGACAGAGCAATGGAGTACGAGGGTTCGATTTTGCGGGCGTTCCGATTCCAAGGACTTTTCAATTTGGTCTTAACTTCAACTTCTAAAAAATAAATGATGAAAAAGTATAATATACTCAAAATACTTATTGGCAGTATGGCAATGTTGACAATTGCTTCTTGCGATACGGATTTCGAAAATCCCAACTCGGCCACTGCTGAAGAGACATTTTCCTCAAGGGAAGGCATATTGGCTGCCGCTGTTGGCATGCAGCAACTATATTCAAACTCTGGTGTAAGGTTCATTGTAGAAACCCCTGCAATAACCACAAGAGAGGGTGGTATAACTACCACATTTCAAAATATGATAGAATTAGAAGACGGTGGTTCTACGCTTCCAAATTTCAATTCTAATGTGCAAGGCCTATGGTCGAACATGCTTCGTGTTATAAAGATTGCAGAAGATATCGAGGTAAACGCATCCAATATTGATCTGGAATCAGGAACACAGAGCGGACTCATAGCACATGCTAAATTGTTCAAGGCCTTGGCAATCGGTGGTCTAACCCAAAATTACGGCCAGGTCATAGTCGAAACTAATAATGAGAACAATGCCATGTTTGTTTCGAAAGAAATAGCTTTAAATACAGCTATTACTTTGCTAAACGAAGCCAAGACTACTATTGCTTCATCAGCCATATCAGATGAGTTCACCAATGCTGTTACGCTTGGCAATATTGATGTCTTAAATACGATAAACGCTTTACTCGCCAGATATAATCTATTTGCAGGAAACTATGACGCAGCCGTATCGGCCGCCAATGAAGTCGATCTTTCTTCAACTTCTACGTTCGTTTATGATGCGCAGAACCTGAACCCGATTTGGAGTCGGGTGTTTTTAAACGATGCACCGAATTTCAAACCTAGGGATAACTTCGGGCTACCGGGAGAATTTGTTTTTGATGAGTCAGACGGTAGGCTGTCCTTTTATTTGGTTCCATTGGAAGAAACAAATCAAAATGGCCTTCCAATAGAAGACCTGGCCGGTTTTTTCAATGTCAATACAGGGCCGATTCCAGTATATATTCCTGATGAAATGAACTTGATCATCGCCGAAGCGAACCTTCGAAAAGGCTCTCCGGACATCGCGGCGGCAACAATGGCAATTAATGAGGTTTTGACCGATACTGATGACCCTTTTGGTATAAACGCGGGGGTCGAAGCCTATTCGGGTCCTTCGACCGTCGATGCCCTTTTGTTGGAGGTATATCGCAACCGCAGGGCAGAACTATTTCTAACGGGAACTAGTCTCGAGGACAGTAGACGCTTCAACAGGCCTGAACCCAGCGGGGCAGCGATGAATTTTGAGGAGGAAAGGAATCGTAATTTTTATCCATATCCGGATTTAGAGCGAAATAGCAACCCAAATACACCAGATGATCCGAGTATCTAAAAAACGTTAATTTATTTGAGTTGGTTTAATTTAAAAGACCTGTAACTTTCCAAAGGGTTACAGGTTTTTTTTGATGTTTTGGAAATTTAAACTTTTTAATTTCAGTAATTATGGATAGCAAAGTAATCGATTCATGGCAAAAGAATGCAGAAGAGTGGGTAAGAGTAATCGATAAAGATGAAATTGAATCAAGGCGCTACACGAACAAAGCAATTGAGGATGTGCTTAGTGAAATGTCCGATAATAAAATTATGGACATAGGTTGCGGCGAAGGCTGGCTTACTAGAAGCATGACGAAAATGGGGAAGACTGCCATCGGTATAGATGCAATTGAAACCTTACTGGCCAACGCAAGATTAAAAGGTTCGGAATCTTTCTTTCAACTTAGTTACGAAGATATCATGGCCGGAAAACAGATTCCCGAAGGCCCATATGATGCCGCGGTATTCAATTTTTGTATCTATCAAGAAAAAGGTCTTAGTAAGCTTCTTAGGAATACAAAAAAGTTCTTAAAAAAAGATGGGAAAATAGTAATACAGACCCTTCATCCCTACTTTCTGTTCAGCAACGGATTGGAATATAAAAGTCAGGTGATATCGGATTCATGGAAAGGACTTCCCGGAAACTTTTCGGAAGGCCACCAGTGGTACGCCCGTACGTTTGAGAATTGGGTCTCGGTTATTGCAAAATCAGGAATGAAGGTGATTGAACTCAGGGAGACGGTAGATTCAAATAAAAAGCCGATTTCCTTGATTTTAAAACTATCCTAATAGAACACCCTTAAAGTTTAATTGAATACCTGAAAAAAATATGATTCTGATTTCAAAAAAATCCTTCTTCACAAAAGGAAAAGAGCTCTAGTCAAGTTTTTCTAACCGCTTCATCAATTCTTCTGCTTCAAACACCTTTTGGTCACTCAACTTTCTATTTGTTGTTGAAAGACTATGTGCCTCCTTTAAGAGCTTCTTATGTTTTTCTTGGAGCTTTTCTTTTTCTGATTTCTTTTTAAATAATCCGAACATGATTTAAAGTGATTTACCAGGTTGCCTTTGCAGAATTTATCGTTCCTTTTTTGAGGGCGCACCTTTTTATTAAATACGTCAAATTTGAATCTTAAATTTCTTTGTAAATTTCCTTTGACACTAAAATGAGTAATTAGTTCCTTGGTAGCTACAATGCGGTTGTTTGTAGTCAGATTGTACATCTTAGCTTCTGTCTACCATAGTATTCGTTGCTCTTCTTAAAATAATTTTGTTCAATCTTTGGTAAAGATACTTAAACAAAAAGTAAAAATGCAGATAATCGGGCCTATTTATATGCCTTTAACTCTGATTTATAAACTATAGCGTAAGATTAAAATGGATATTGCTATGAACTTTGTCACGAGAAATGAAAAGTACCCCTGACAATCACTAAAAATAGTGGTGTAAAATCATTGCTAAATTCATCTTCAATGCAATGAATACATGAAAGCACACCTTACAAACGTTTGATTACAGTTTAAATAAGATTACGACAACAATCGAATAGTAATTAAGCAAAATATTTCGGTTTCAAACCCGCTCCAATGAAAAGTTAGAATGTTCTTCCAATTCCGCCTGCAAAGCTTCACGCCAAGAAAGAATTTGGGCGTCATCGACCTTGAAAATACTTTTAAATTCCTTTAAAACTGGCTCCATCAAATGACGGACACTGTCAATATCAAAATACAACCTGCCAGTTCTTCGAATGAAAAAATCCATCGGATTTTGTACCATCTCGTAATCGATTCCAAAACGCAGTTCCGCCTTTGCCATACGAATGTACTTATCGGTATCTTTTAGAGAATTATAGGTCTCTAATATCATTTCGGTCTGCTTCCCGTAATTGGTCACCAAGAACCAGGCATCATATTCGGTAAAACCGTCCGATTCTAGTTGTGAGTAGATTTCGGTAATATACTTCTTTACATGTTTAAACTTTTTAAAGTTGTCGTTACCGCACAGTGCGATACTCTCGGTGTAGCATTCCTGTAGTTTTGTGTCTTCGTCCTCTTCCATCTTTGTCGCTATTCGGTTTACGACGCGCTCGGCCATTTTCCTATAGCCGGTCAATTTGCCCCCCGCAATGCTTATCAATCCGCTATCTGAAGTAAAGATTTCGTCTTTTCGCGACAATTCGGAGGCTGATTTTCCTTCCTCATGAATCAACGGGCGCAATCCCGCCCATGACGAAATGATATCTTCCATCTCTAAATTGATATCGGGAAACATATTGTTCACCGCTGAAATCAAATAGATAGCATCCGCCAAATCTGTACGAACATTATCCTTGTCCTTATTAAAATTGGTATCGGTAGTACCCACATACGTTATCTTACCACGGGGAATGGCGAACATCATACGACCATCGGGAACGTCAAAATATACCGATTGTTTTACTGGCAGTTTCTCATGTGGAAATACAAGGTGCACTCCTTTGGTCAAGTGCAATTGCTTTCCCTTTTTCGAATTGTTCGTACTTCTCAGTTCATCGACCCATGGGCCGGCAGCACTGATGACGTATTTCGATTTTATACTGAACGTTTTATTCGAAACGATATCTTTAACCTTTACCCCTGAAACCTTATCATCTGTATATTCAAAATCTTCTACCGAAGCGTAGTTGAGCGCCAGAGCCCCGAATAACAAGCTGGTCTTTATATTTTCGATAGTTAGGCGCGCATCATCCGTACGATACTCAGCGTAGTAGCCTGCTCCTTTTAATATTTTCTTTGGAAGTAGCGGTTCCAATTTCAAGGCCTCTTTTTTCTCCAACATTTTGCGCTTATCATCTCCGGTGACCTGTGCCAAAATATCATATACCTTTAAACCGATGGAGGTCAGCCATTTTCCATAAGAGCCATTCTCTATAAGCGGTAAAAGCATCTTTTCCGGCAACACCAAATGCGGTGCTAATTTATGTACGATGGCCCTTTCGGAGCCAACTTCTTTGACTAACCAAAAATCGAACTGCTTCAAATAGCGGAGGCCCCCATGAATAAGCTTGGTAGATTTGCTACTCGTACCGGAGGCAAAATCGCCTTTTTCGACCAAAGCGACTTTTAGTCCCCGAGATGCTGCGTCAAGGGCAATACCACCGCCGGTGATACCACCGCCGATAACGACTAGGTCAAATGTGTCGCTCGATAGTTTTTCTACCGTTTTTGTTCTGTTTAGATTTGAGAATTTGATGTTTTTCATAGATATTATCTTTCATTTTTTGTTTCTCCCTTTTTACTTCGACTTTGCTTTGCATAAGTTCAAAGGGAGGTGTCCGCCTTCAGCGGACGGAGGGATTGCAGAGCGGGAGCAAATGCTGCGCCCAATATGATTTTTTTTGCGTGAGCAAGTTTGCCGGTCAATCCTGTTTGTTCTAAGAAGCGAAGGAATTTGTTCAACCCCAAAGAAGGTTCAACAGTTTGCCACGTCGCTTTTAGCTTACGACACGGCTTTCAAAATTCGTAAAGCTTCTCGCAAAGACGTATTCCTATTGTTCTTCCCATCCTTTAGTGCGCTCCACCGCTTTTTTCCATTTACTGTACAAACGCTTTCTTTTCACCCTATCGAAAGTTGGTTTAAAAATCCGGTTCATGGGGCGGTTTTGATTTACATCTTCTTGTTTCCACAAACCGACTTGAATACCGGCCAAAAATGCCGCTCCCATAGCGGTGGACTCGATAACTTCGGGGCGATGGACCTCAGAATCCAAGATATCGGCCTGAAATTGCATCAAATGGTTATTGGCGCAGGCCCCACCATCGACACGAAGGTTTTTCAACTGTATTCCCGAATCATCTTCCATAGCCTTCAGAATATCCTTGGTCTGATAGGCCAACGATTCCAGGGTTGCCTTGGCCAGGTGGGCCTTTCCGGTATCGCGGGTCAATCCAAAAACGGCACCGCGGGCATACATGTCCCAGTAGGGTGCACCCAAGCCAGCAAAAGCTGGTACCACGTAAACTGAATTTTCACCTTCGACCGAATCCGCCAATGCCTCGGTCTCTTTGGCATCCTTGATCAATTCCAGACCATCACGAAGCCATTGAATGGCAGCCCCGGCAATAAATATACTTCCCTCTAGGGCATAATTTACTTTTCCGTCAAGACCATAGGCAATGGTCGTCAACAGTCCGTTTTTCGAAAACTGAGGCTCCTCACCGGTATTCATCAACATAAAACAACCTGTACCGTAAGTGTTCTTGGCAGTACCCTTTTTAAAACAGGCCTGGCCGAACAAAGCAGCCTGTTGATCACCGGCGATACCGGCAATCGGAATTTTAGTTCCGTCCAATTCATAATCTCCAAAGTGATGTGCGGATGGCTTTACTTCAGGCAACATCGATTCAGGTATTCCAAGGGCCTTGAGCATTTTATCGTCCCACTTCAGGTTGACGATATCATAGATCATTGTTCGGGAGGCATTGGTATAATCAGTAATGTGGATTTTCTTTTCGGTCATATTCCAAATCAACCAAGTATCTACCGTACCCATTAAAAGGTCGCCATTTTGGGCCTTCGCCCTTGCACCCTCAACATTATCTAAAATCCATTTGACCTTAGTGCCCGCAAAATAGGAGTCGATAACCAAGCCCGTAGTTTTTCGCACGTGTTCGGTAAGGCCAGATTTTGTAAGATGTTCACAGATATCTGCCGTTCGTTTATCTTGCCAAACAATGGCGTTATAGACAGGCTCTCCCGTAGTCTTGTCCCAAACTATGGCCGTCTCCCTTTGATTGGTTATTCCGATGGCCTGAATATCCTCAGCGACTACATCGTGTTTAACAATAAGCTCTTTGAGCACACCCATTTGGCTTTCCAGAATTTCCATTGGGTCGTGCTCTACCCATCCCGATTTCGGGAAAATCTGCTTGAACTCCCTTTGGACCATACCTTGAATTTGGCCGGTTTCATCAACAAGAAGTGCACGGGAGCTGGTGGTGCCTTGATCTAAGGAGATAATGTATTTCATGTGTTATTGCTATTGGTTTTTAGTATTTCTTTCGAACCGCGAAGTACGAGAAGTAATTCGAGGTCTTCATTACGATTTGGGTTTTCGGTTTTCATTATCTGGGCTATAATTACATACAAAAGTAGCATAAAGTAGCACAGCTAAGCACTATAAATATAAAGTATTAAATGGCAACTGCAAAGCAGGCTTGCTACTCTATCGTTATCGTAACATAAACTTCATTTCCAAGGGCATCAACTGCAGTTATTTTATGTTTGCCTTTTGTCGGAAGCAATCCGATTTCATGGAATTTTTGGGTCTGTTGCAGATAAGTTTCGTCAAGATACCAATACACCTCGGTCTCGGGTTTGGAATGGGCCAGTTTCAACACCACCTCGTTGACCTGGCCCTCAAAGTTTTTGGTCAGGCCGATTCGGCTTCCATTTTTGGGATAAATGAATTGCATGGGGGATTTATTCGTGCTACTGCAATCTCGGCGGAATGGTGGAAGTACCCGGTAAGTCGGATGCGTTCGCTTGTAATAAAATTCCATTAATGGCGGAAGCGTAAACCAAGATTCTGAAACTGCCGTCGATAGATCGGTACACGAAGAATTGACTCGAAACTGCTTTTGACCATCGAGATGTACGACCTGATGATAAGCGCACGATTTTACGTAATTATTCTTATTAGGAATGGAAACCGATTTGACCGGGCAGTTATCAGTTGCCAAATACCCGCTATCGGCACATACATCGATTTCAATAAATTCATCCAATGGTTTCAAGAACCACCTACTTCTTGGCAGAACATCAAAAACATCGAATAAAATAGGTGCGGCACTAGAGACCCCCGTAACGCCCGGTCGACCTTCGCCATCTGCATTGCCGACCCAGATACCGACTACGTGGTCGGTAGTTACTCCAATGGCCCAGGCGTCTTTATTTCCGAAACTGGTTCCCGTTTTCCAAGCGATATCTTTGCTACTATCGAAGAACTGCCAAGATTCATCGCCCTCAGGTCGGTTTACATCCTTCATAGCCTCAAAAGTGAGGTAAATACTCCCCGCATCGAAAATAGTTTTCTCAATGGATTTTTTTCCAAAATCGACCACCCGGTCTGTTTCAAAGACCAGATTTGTGAATTCGTTTTCAAAATATTCGCTTGAAGTTTGGTTAAAATGGTTAACGGTCGAGGCTAGGTTTGCGTAAGTTTTGCAAAGATCCCATAAATTGCTCTCGGCTCCACCTAAAATAAGGGTCAGCCCGTAGTGATCGGCAGTCTTATCGATACCGCCGAGCCTGAACCTATCAAGTTGATGCCTGAACTTCTCCAATCCATAATTTTGCAGCAAACGTACAGCGGGAATGTTCAACGATCGGGCCAATGCTTTTTTGGCCTCGACCGCTCCGCTATAATCCTCATTAAAATTTTCGGGCGTATAGCCCGCAATCTGTGTTGGCACATCGGGTACGAGCATATCGGGCAGCATTTCACCGGCATCGAGCATGGCGGCATATAGTAACGGTTTTATAACGCTTCCGGTACTACGGTTAGCCAGTACCATATCAACATCTTTCTGATGCTCTTTTGTGGTCATGGTATTGCCAACGTAGGACAGTACTTCACGTGTTTTCACATCGAGCACTAAAACCGCCGCATTGTGTACTTGATTTTGTTTTAGGGCTCGGTAATGTTTCTGTACAATGACATTTACATTGCGCTGAAGACCTTCGCTCAAAGTAGTCTGGGTTCGTTCTCCCCTGCGAGTTTTGGTCATATACTGTACAAAATGTGCTGCCAACCTGGGAAGTGGATATGGCTTTTGGGGCAATTCTTCCAACAGGGAAAGTTCGTAGGTAGTCGTATCTATAATTGCTTTAGCCAATAATTTTTTTAAAAGCCCATTGCGTTTTGACAATAGGCTTTTTTGGTTTTTTCCCGGATAGATAAGGCTGGGGGCATTTGGTAGTACGGCGAGGGTTGCCGATTCGGCCCAAGAAAGTTGATATGGCTGCAGACCGAAATAGCGCCAAGCGGCAACATCCAGACCGACTACATTGCCTCCATAAGGTGCGTGACTGGCATACAGTTTTAAGATATTTTCTTTGGAATCCCGAAATTCGAGCCGAGTGGCCAAGATCAATTCGACCAACTTTTCCAAATAAGAACGGCTCTTGCCTTTTCGCGACAGTCGAATTACCTGTTGGGTCAACGTACTCCCGCCACGGACTATTTCTCCAGCAGCTATATTCGCACCGAAAGCCTTAACCATTGCTACTGGATTGAACCCAGGGTGTCTATAAAAGTACGTATCCTCGAATTGTAAAAGACAGGTCTTAAATTTGAACGGCACACTATCGACCATAGGGAATCGCCATTGTCCGTCATCGGCAATCTGAGCCCCGAGCAGTGCTCCATTTTTACTTTCGACAACTGTAGCCGTAGGGGATTCGAACAGCTCTTTAGGAAGGCAGAAATAATAGGCAATCAAAAGAATTGCCAATAAGATTAACTTTTTGGGGTGTCTTTTGAGTCTTCGTTTTAGACCTATAAGGATTGCTCGTTCCTCGCTCATACCTTGCAGGTCAGATAGCCATCCCCTCTGGAGAGGGGAAAGATTGGCTTTGCCGATCAGGGGTGTGTTTTTGTGGAACGAATACTTCAAACAAACTAAAATTTCACAGAGCAGTGTTTAATCAATATCCCGCCCATGCTTCTTCTCAAACTCTATAATATACGCTTCTATTGTCCTCAGCACATTATCCATATCATTAAAAACCTGATTGTCCGTAAACCGGAGCAACGAAACGCCCAAGGATTTGATTTTCGCTTCTTTAATGACATCCTTTTTGTATACCTCAACAATTTGATGTGAATAGCCGTCGATTTCGATACCCAACATCAATTCATGGCAGAAAAAATCTAGAATATAGTTATCAATAGGTTTCTGTCGATGGAAATCATAGCCATAATATTGTTTTCGTTTAATTTTTTGCCAAAGACGTACCTCCGCTTTCGTAGAATTGTTCCTAAGTTTTTGGGCGAGTTCCCTGAGGTCAGGATTATAAGGGAATATTTTTCTTCTTTTCATTGCGAATGGTGTTTTGAGCATGGCTTGGGACTGTCTACATTAGCTTGCGCTTGACACACCCCAATATGCTAAAGCAGATTTTCCCCTCTCAAGAGGGGATGTCTTATAACCCCTTTTGAGAGGTGTTTGGGGAGGCCTCATACTCACGTTCTACCAAACAGATTCGAACCTTATACCATTTGTACCAATCTTTCATTCCTTTCTTTTGTGCCATAAGATGGTCTGTGTTGGCTTTCCAATTCGCAATGGCATCAAGACTTTCCCAATAGCTTACGGTAATACCGATTTCGTCCCTGGCACTATCAATACCTAGATATCCGGGCTGTTGTTTGGCGAGCTCTTCCATTTGCCGAGCCATTTCGGCATAGCCCTTGTCCCCTTTGGTTCGGGTCGAGGTGAAAATAACAGCGTAATACGGATTTTCCATTTTTTTGCATTCCCGTGAAGACGGGAATCTGCTCTTAACATTCGTACAAAATCAAAAGATTCACGCCCCTGTCTGCCGACGGGCAGGTTCGCGGGAATGAAAACTAGACTAAATAATATACTCCTTCTCCAAAAAATACCCCACGATCGCCTCTTTCATCAATATTGACTGCTCCCCGGCTTTTAAGGGTGGCAGTTGTTCCTTCACCGTGTAATGTGGCCATCCATCCTCATCGAAAAAATCGAACTCGTAATAACCGTAAGGTTCCAACAGTCGGCATATTGCAATATGCATCAAGTCGAGCTTATCGTCTTTGCGGTATTTTCTGTGGTATTGCCCAAGTTCTTGAACACCGACCAAATAAATAATGGCATCCAATTCCAAAGGGTCACCGTCGGCAAACTGGTCGGACAGTCTTTTTACCAGTTCGTTCCAACGTTTCTTTAATTGCTCGTCTCTTGACATTCCGATTTTTCAGGATTCCTCTTCTGAGAATATGGTCTTTTTGACCTCGCTATCGCTAATCAAAGGTACAAATCAAAGTTCTATCTTTGTGCAAACGTTTTACTTGTGAGCTTCTTGGATATCATTTTGGGACTACTGCTTTTGTGGGGACTATGGAAAGGCCTTAAAAACGGCCTTTTTGTAGAAATCGCATCTATAATCGCACTGATTGCAGGAATCTACGGAGCCATTCACTTTTCGTACTATGCAGGAGACTACCTCTCACAAAATTGGAATTGGGACGAACGATATATGAATATAGCCGCTTTCGTTATTACATTTATTGTAATCGTATTTGTGGTTCATATTGCGGGAAAGCTACTTACCAAAATTGCAGATTTTGCCATGCTGGGTTTGCTGAATAAAATTGCCGGAGGCATCTTTGGTGTAGTTAAGGTAGCAGTAATACTTGGTGCGCTTCTGGTATTTTTTGAACGTGTCAACGCCAAGGCGGGGCTTTTTAAAAACGAAACCATGCAAGGTTCTGTACTTTATGAACCTATAAAGGAAATCGGGGCTTTCGTTTTTAATAAAGTGCTCGAAGAGAAGACCGACAATCCGCGCGAACTCGAAGAAACACTTCAAGCGAATATAGGGCTCCGCAAATAGTTAATTCACCTCTTTCTAAGCTGGTTTAAAATGGGTTGTTATCGATTTAATTGCCTCAGGAATGTTCGATATGAGGCGTTTACGGTTCTTCATCGATAGGATATGACAAATTAAAAATAGTTCCGTTATCTTGCCATATTAGAATTTACCACCAAACTGACGTGAAAAAACTAAAAAGCACTCCTTTCTACAAGGAAGCGATACACGAAATCAACTATCCATTTGGAAACTATTACCTTTTTGATGGTTTTGTGGTTGCCGAGGTCAATGAAGATGTAATCTTTACTTGGGAGCAACATGGAAAAATCGTAACCGAAGATTTAACCCATTTATATGACACCAACGGGCGAGATGTGGTGTTTATTACAAATCGTGTCAACCCCTATTCCGTAAAACCCGCGGATTGGATTCATTTTTTCAGGCATAGCTATAAGCTGAATGGTTACGCGGTGGTAAGCTATTCAAAGACCGCTTACCTCAATGCCCTACTTGAAAAATTATTCATGAAAACCAACTTCAAAAGGTTTCAGTCTTTGGAACATGCCATCGAATGGGCAAGAAGTGTTTCCGGTCAACGCAAAGAAGCTTCGTAAGTTTTTTTATTGAACCACCTCGACCCATCTACCCCTACTACGTACTAAATAATCGTTATCGTACATCGCCTCAGCTTGAATACCAGGCAAATAGTATCTGCCCAGATAACTGGCATTCAACAAAACACGAAAGGTTTTAGTTTCATTCTTTTTCATATCGAAGTAGAAATTACTACGGTCATCGCGAATGTCGGTATGCGTGACTTGATTATCGGCAAACTCCCCGAAATCAGTGAACCTTGTATTTACGATTTCCCAACCGCTGGGGAAGATTTCGGTCAGGGCCATGTCTTTTAGATCGTTCGAAGAGGTGTTCGTCAAAGTGACCTCGGCCACAAAATCGGTGCCTTGGGTCATTCGGCCAACATCCAAAGGGGTTCCGTTACGGCCCTTGAAAACTATCTGTGCCGAAAGATTTTTCCTAATAGTTTTTTCCTGCCCCACAGGAAGTATTCCGCTATTGACAATACTTATAAAAAGTGTATTGTTCTCTTGATTATTAAGCGCAATATTATTAGTTCCCTTTTTTATTTCAACGGGCCGCGTCGCCAAGGTTTTACTAGTACTTACATTCTCCGATTTACCATTTACAATCATATTCAGACTGATGCCTTTTCCACCGACCATTTCTGTAAATTTGGCTATGGCAAAAAGGCTATATGCCGTACTTTGGGTACTCATCCAATTTTGTTCCGAAAGGCGTTTTGTTATTGTTTTGGCCAAATCTTGCGCTTTGGTCTTGTCCATTAATAGGATATAGGTTTCCAAGGCCATTGCGCGGTTACGGTCGGGCGAGCCGTACGTGTAATAGTCATATTTACGGCCCTTGAAATCCAAACGCGCTTTGCTTAAGATTTCCTTGGCGACTTTCGCCTGCCCGATGAGACTGTAGGTAGCGGCCAGTCTGAACTTCGCCTCATTGGAAAGTCCGTTGGTCTCTCGCAAACGGTTCATACTTGCGACATCGGCATTACGGGAAAGGGCCAACGTATACAGACGATAGGCCTGCGCCAAATCGGAATAATCGCTTCCCGAACGCCATTGTTTGGCTACATTCTGTTGGTATTTGACCCAACTCGATTTAAAGCCAATAGGTAGTACGTAGCCTTTTTTTTCAGCTTCCAATAAAAAGTGTGCTGCATATGAAGTCCCCCAATCGTTGGCAAAGCTCTGGCCCGGCCAATAAGAGAATCCTCCAGAAGCATTCTGATATCTACCCAAAATCTTAATAGCCCGGTCTATATTTTGTTGGATTTTCTTTTTACGGTTTCCATTCAGGTCAAAAATATCGGAAAGATACAATTGCGGAAAAGCTGCCGAGGTCGTCTGCTCGACACAGCCATGCGGATATCGTATCAAATACTGCATACGCCCGTTAAAGTTCATCGGCGGAAGTGTCGAAAACTCGATTTGTGCCGAATTACTTCCCGAAATACCAAAAGTTTCTAAATCGATGGTCTGCGATGCATTTGGTTCCAAAACGATTCCCCGCGTTTCGGAAGTCATCGGATTCGGATTGGTTACATCAATCGGGATTTCAAAAGAGGCGGTTTCACCGTTACCAGAGGCTTCAACACCTACTTTTCCGATACCGATAAAATCGGCAACCTCCAATTCAAAATAGGTCATTTTTTCATCGGGACTATCAAAACTCAAGGATTCTGAAGCATCACCTAAAACCTTGAACGATGCATCTTTTTTCAATTTTATCGTCACGTTCTTGACCTTCTTTTCCATCGCAAAAACAGTTACAGGTAGAATCACTTTTTCACCGGGTGTAATTTTTCGGGGCAAGGAGGCCAATACCATAAGGGGTTTGCGAACCGGGGTCGTTTTCTCGACCATGCCATAGGCTTCCTTTTCCGAATCTCCGGCAACGACCATGGTGCGAACCGCACCAACGTATTTTGGAATCTTGATCTGATGCGATTTTGTGCCTCCTTCCTTTAAACTGAAGGGGCCTAAATGCACGACCATCGGCTCGAACCTATTGGCCTTCTTATTTCTGGCACCGGCCAATTGGCCATCACCACCAATAGCGAATACTTGATTGATTTTTCCACCAAAGGCACCGATCACATCATCGTAAACATCCCAAGTTTTTACACCCAAAGCTTCATGGGCATAGAATGCATCCCATGGATTCGGGGTCTTAAATCGGGTCAAATCCAAGAGGCCTTCGTCAACAATGGCAATACTATAGGTCATGGCCTTCTTGTTTTTTTCAGTAACCTCTACAGTGATGGTTTCCTCTGGACGAAGCACTTCGGGCATCGCGATTACGGGTTGAATTTTAGTCGTTGGGTCTTCCACCGAAATCGGCACCACCCCATACAAGCGGATCGGATTGTCGTTCAACGTACTCGCATGCGGTTGCAAAAGCGAAATATGAACGAATACATTGGGCGTGTACATCGCTTTCATCGGCAACTGGAATTTCGTCTCGCCCTTTACCGTTTCCACCCAAAGACTCTCTAAGACTTCCGCGCCGTTTTCAACGGTGATCAAGGCGCGACCTCCTTCCGAACTTGGAAAAGTTACCGTAGCCGTTTCGCCTACATTGTAGGTTTCCTTGTCCGTTGAAAAGATGAGCATCGTTGCCGCAGAAGGATCTCCCTTGCGTGATTTACCGGCCCAGCCCGGCCAATCGATGTAAATCGCTTTTCCGGTGGCGTGACCTCCATTGGGGTCTTCGACACGTACTAGATACCTTCCCCATTCGGGATATTTCAGTTCGAATTTAAAACTTCCCTTTCCCGATGCGTTCGTACCGATAGTTTCCTCATACACCTTTTGATGGTACTGGTTACTACTATAATTCGAAAGATTGTCGGCGGAAGTATCCCACCACCATCTCCAATTCACTTTATGAATTTCTACCTTTAGATTTTTTACCGCTTTGGTATTTCCTTTATCATCGACCGTTATCACTTCGAAGGTGTGGGGGGTGTCTGTCAGTAGCATGCCCCTAGTCTTATCGCCTTTCGGAACGTTAAGACCAACATAAGTTGCATATGGCGAAAAGGGTTTCGTAAACACGTCTGTACTGAAATCGCCTCCATTTTCGTAGACTTTTGTTACAAAAGCAGCGTTGAGCATACCAGGTGCCTTGCTATCCAGATTAGGTGCCATGGTAAAATTGGCCTTTCCTTCTCCATCGAT